>Ga0209749_1000288_pt1 | contig 77002 bp, 72 predicted proteins | sample EPASupsiteSAE347_FD_187267 | JGI IMG/M metagenome (GOLD analysis project Ga0209749, IMG submission 187267) | Bioremediated contaminated groundwater from EPA Superfund site, New Mexico - Sample SAE3-47 (SPAdes) (version 2) | ecosystem: Environmental > Aquatic > Deep subsurface > Groundwater >... | reverse complement strand
TCTGCCAGCCCTGCCGCGACCAGCGCGGCAGACAATTGGCTGAGTTTCATGCTTAGTACCCGCCTTTTTTGCCGATGCCGACGTAGGTGAATTCGTATTCGACTTCAAACGGCTTGAACCAGGGGCGCACGCCGGTGGCGCGGTCGGTGTGGCGGCCGAAGTGGGCGTGCGGGTTGGCCGACGGCGGCAGGATGGTGTACTTCACCTTGTACTTGCCCGGGCCGGCCAGCTTGACGTTGTCGCCGTAGTGCGGACCGTCGTTGGCGACCATCGGCATGAAGTCGCCGGCCACCTTGTAATCGCCGCCAATCTTGGAGACTTCGAACTTGACCATCAGGTAGGGCATCCAGGCGCCTTCCTCGAAACCGTTCGGGTTGTTGGCCAGGGCGTGGATGTCGGCTTCGAGGTGGATGTCGGAGTCGGTGACCTTCCGCATCATGCCTTCCGGTTCCATTTCGACCGGTTGCAGATAGACGGCGGCGATTTCCATGCCGGCGCGCTGTTGCGGCACGCCGATCGGGTATTCGAGGGCAAGGGCCGGTGTAGCCAGGGCAGCGGACAGCAGCAGGGCAGAGAGGATGTGTTTCGGGGACAGCATGACAGGACTCCTGAGTGTCTCTGGCTGGCTGACCATTAAGCTGGCTTCCCGGGAGGGCTGGCTGGCGTTCTGGCTGGCTGGCTTGAGGGATGGTTTGAAATTGCGAAGGGTAAGAAAAGGGTTTTTCGGGCTATTCGTTTCCGGGCTGGGTGACGAAGCCGATCTTGGTCAGGCCGGCACGCCTTGCTGCGCTCATCGTTTCGGCGACCGACTCGTAACGCGTCGCCTTGTCGGCCTTGAGGTGCATCTCGACATTGGCATCCTGGGCGACGGCGTCGCGGAACTTCTGTTCGAGCGCCGACCGGTCGACCGCCTCGGAACCGACAAAAACGGCGTTCTCGGCATTGATCGCCACCTGCAGCGTCATCGGTTTTTCCGGCGTCGGCGTGCTCGAGGCGCGCGGCAGCTCGACCTTGACCGAATGCGTCATCAGCGGGGCGGTGATGATGAAGATGATGAGCAGGACCAGCATGACGTCGACCAGCGGCGTCATGTTGATTTCCGCCGTCGGCGCCTGGTGGTTCTGCGCGTTGAAGCTGCCCATGGCCATGATTACGCGACCTCGGCGGCAGCGCGGGCGCGCATCGGGTGGATCTGGGCGCTGTTGGCGACGAAGGGCTTGCCGACCGTGAAGAAGGCATGCAGATCGTGCGCAAAGGCGTCGAGGTCGGCCAGGATGACGCGGTTGGCGCGGGCGAAGGCGTTGTAGGCGAAGACCGCGGGCAGCGCGACGGCGAGGCCGGCGGCGGTCATGATCAGCGCCTCGCCAACCGGGCCGGCGACCTTTTCCAGCGCCGCCTGGCCGGACAGGCCGATCGCGACCAGCGCGTGGTAAATGCCCCACACCGTACCGAACAGGCCGACGAAGGGCGCGGTGGCGCCGGTCGTGGCGAGCAGGGTGAGGCCGTTTTCCATGCTTGCCTGGGTACTCGACAGTTGCTGGCGCAGGGCACGTTCCATCTGTTCGGCCGGGTCGAAGCGCGAGGCGAGGCGGCCGGTAACGGCTTCGCATTCGTGGTTGCAGCAATTGGCCTGTTCGGCAAGCTGGGCGTAGGGGCTTTCGCTGCCGGCTTCACGCAGGCGTTCGATGCCTTCGGCAAAGCTGGTGGCTGTCCAGAACTTGCCGACGGCACGGGCGGCGCGGCGTACCGTCCACCAGTCCCAGGCCTTGGCCAGGATCAGGTACCAGCTGGCAATCGACATCAGGGCGAGGATGATCGCGACACTGTGCGAGATGAGGTCGCCGCTCGCCCACAGATGGGCGAAGCCAAAGGCGTTGGCGGCGGTATCAGGGAGGGTTTCCTGCATGTTATTGCTCCAATTTGAAAATAATGGGGACCAGGACCCAGCTCTGAATGGCGGCATCGCCACGCTTGGCCGGTATGAATTTCCAGTTGCGTACGGTTTTCTGGGCTGCTTCGTCGAGGCGCGGGCTGCCTGACGAGGTCCTGATCTCGACACTGTCGGCCGTGCCCTGCGGATTGACGGAAACGCGCAGGATGACCTTGCCTTCCTCGCCCATGCGGCGCGCCAGCGGCGGATAGGTCGGGGCCGGGTTGCGCAGGTAGTCGGCATCGAAGCGCGCCTGGCTGACCGGCTCGGCGGCGGGTGCGGCGGGTGCCGGTTTGGGATCGGGGGCGGCGACGGCCGGGGCGCTTGGCGCGGCGACCGTGCTGGTCGTCGTCTCGATGGCCGGGGTTGGCGTTTTCGGGGTGGGGGTCGGGTGTTGCTTGACCGGTTGCGGCTTGACGACCGGCAGCGGTTTGGCCTCGGGTGGCTTTTCCATTTCCGGGGCCTGCAGCAGGTCGACCACGAGTGGCATTTCCATGATCTGCGGCGCGATCGTTTTGGCCGCCAGAATCAGCAAAAAGATGCCGACATGCAGGCCAATGACGACACCGAGCAGACCGCTGCGCTGGAAAGGGGAAGGGCGTGACAAGACGTAACTCATGGCGTTTTTCAGGTTGAACCAGCCGCCTTGCGGGAAAAAACCCTTGGCTCGCTGGCGGTAAGCTTGCTGGCTACGGGAACGAGAGGTTTACAACGGAGAGGCTTATTTGGTCAGGATCAGCTTGTTTTCGCGGGTTACCCGCAGCAGGTAACGCTGCCCGGCATGCTCGATTTCGGCCGTGTTGCTGCCGCGCAGGATCTGCTCGCTTTCGAGGCGTGGGCGGTTATCGCTGCTTTCAGCCTGGGGCGGGGAGGGCGGAGTCTTGGGCAAGGTGTTCATCGTGGTTCCGAATGCAAACGAGAATGGATCTTATTATTCGGTAATTGAGAATCGATGTCAACAACTTGTCCATGATCGGGGTGTGGCTTTAGCGCAGCGTGATGCGTTCGCCTGGCGCAAAGGCGGCGCTGACGATGCGGCCAAAGCCGGCCGGGCCCGGCTCCTGAAGAAAAATGCATGGCGTGTCGCTTTGCCGACACTGGGCGTGCAACCGCCGGCAATCTTGGCGGCTGATGCTGTCGGCCTGGCAGATGACGAGATCGGCAGAGCTCAGCGCGGCGGCGATGTCCTTCGGGTTTTCAAGCCGCTCGGCATGCTGTTGCAGAAAACGGCCGCCGCGTCCTTCGACAATGCCGCGGTAGGCTTCGGTTGCGCTGCTGTGCGCGCCGATGCAGAGAATGCATTTGCCGGTCAGGGCTGTCGCTTCATCGTCAGCTACTGGCAGCCCGGGGATCTGTTCCGGCGCCAATGCGAGCTGTTTTTGGGCGCTCAGGTAACGTCGTCGCCAGTGCTCGGCCGCCGATTCCTGTTCTGCCAGGCGGGCGCTCAAGGCGTTGGCGCGTGCCTCGGCGTCGGTCGCTCGGCGGGCCAGGATTTGACGCTCACGGAGGTCGGGCAGGCTTTGCTGCAGGGTGTGCAACTGGCCGGCCAGCTTGGCAGCCGCCGCTTCGTGTCCGGCCAGCTCGGCCCGCAACTCGGTGACGCGTTCGCCGAGTCGCGCGGTTTCCCGCGATTTCTCGGCGCGTTGAGCTTCGTTCTCGGCAAGTGCAGTATGCAATTGGCGGCGCAATTGCGCGTTGTCGCGCAGCAGGGCGTTCAAGGTCAAGACTTCGTTGGGTGGCCGGCTACGGTCGACCTGTTCAGGCGGCCTTTTTTGCCCAGGGGCTGGGGCGGGGTGTTCGGTGCGCGTCGCGTTGCTTGCGGCGAGCGAGGTTGTGGCGGCTCCGGGCATGTCGGCTCCTGGCGAGAATATCGCTGGCTGGCCGGGCTTCCGGTTGGCTGGCTGTTACGGGATGAGATTTCTTCTTAGCTGTGACCGGAGAACCTGGCTTCGTCACGTTCGCGATAAAGGCGCTCGCATTCGGCATGGGCGGCGCAGATGGTCTTTTCAAGAAACCAGACACGTTGTGCGGTCGTGTTCAAGGAGTCGTTGGCTTCGCTCAGCTCAACGAGTTTGCGCCCCAGTTCAATGATGACCTGGCCGGACTCGAAGGCTTCCAGGCGCTTTTTCAGGTGCGAATTGAGGTCGGCAAGGCGGTTGATCTCATTGAGTTGGGCGACGACCTGGCGAGCCGCCAGGCTGGCGCTGCGACGCTGGCTGCGCCGGGCCTGGCGCAGAGCGAGCCGGAACGATTCGTTTTCTGCCTCAAGATGCTGCAGATACTGACGATCAGCCGGTGTCAGGTAGCTCAGGTCGGTTTGAGGGCCGGCCTGATCGCGTTCAAGCAGGGCGCGATTCTTTAGTGGTGCAAGCATGAGATACCTCTCTTTTCTGGCTCGGACGGTGGTGATTGGTATGAACAGCGGGTTGGGAAATGCTGGAGAAGGAGGTCTGCAGACATCATGGATACGGCGTCTGCCACGTATTTCGTCCAGGTTGTTGATAATGGTTCTCATCATAGACGTGCTATTTCTTGATGTAAACAAGAATTATTGTTATTGATGCGAATTGGGTTTTTTGCTTGCGCTGCTCGCAAGGCAGGTTTGTCGCCGGAGAAAACAAAAAAGCCACGGCGCGGGCCGTGGCTTTTTCTGGGTAGGGCGTTTGAAGATCAGTACGCGCCGGGCTTTTTCTTGAACTTGCTGCGGTCGCCATCGAACTTGCGCTCACCGTCGAACTTGCGTTCGCCGCTGAAGCCACCGTCCGTCCGACCTTCGTCCTGACGCAGGTTGATCGGCACGCCACGGACGCGGGTGCGCTTCAATGCGTTGGATGCTTCGGCGGGCATGCCGGCCGGCAGTTCAACGGTGCTCGACTCGTCGTACAGTGCGATGCGGCCGATGAAGCGGCTTTCGATACCGGCTTCGTTGGCGATGGCGCCGACGATGTCCTTGACCTGGACGCCATGGTCGCGACCCACATCGATGCGGTAACGCACCATGTCGCCGCTCGGTGCCGAGCGGGCCGGGCGTTCTTCACGGCGCGGACGCTCGCCGCGATCCTCGAAGCGCGGCTTGTCACCACGGTCTTCAAAGCGCGGACGGTCACCTTGCGGACGCGGCGCACGGTCGCGCTCGCCAAAGCTGCCCGGACGCGGGCGGTTGTCACGGTTGTCGAAGGAAGGGGCCGGGGCCGGACGCGGATCTTCACCGGCGATCTGCAGCGGCTTGCCTTCCTGGGCCATCATGGCCAGTGCGGCAGCCACTTCTTCGGCGCCGACATTCTGCTCTTCGGCGATCTGCGAGACGATGTTGGCGAAGAAATCGAGGCCTTCGGCGTTGAGCACTTCAACGACCTTTTGCTTGAAGTCGGTAACGCGCTTGTTGGTGACGTCGGCGCGGCTCGGCAACGTCAGCGGTGCGATCGGCGAACGGGTGGCGCGCTCGATCGTGCGCAGCATGCGGATTTCACGCGGGGCGACGAACAGGATGGCGTTGCCGGTGCGGCCGGCACGGCCGGTACGACCGATGCGGTGCACATAGGCTTCGGTGTCGTACGGGATGTCGTAGTTCACGACGTGGCTGACGCGCGGCACGTCGATGCCGCGGGCGGCAACGTCGGTAGCGATGACAATGTCCAGGGCGCCGGACTTCAATTGCTCGATGACGCGCTCGCGCATCTGCTGGTTGAGGTCGCCGTTCAGGGCGGCAGCGGCATAACCGCGGGCAGAGAGCTTGTCAGCCAGTTCGACGGTCGCGGTCTTGGTGCGCACGAAGATGATGGCGGCGTCGAAGTCTTCTTCAACTTCGAGGATGCGGGTCAGGGCATCCAGCTTGTGCATGCCGGAAACCTGCCAGTACACCTGACGGATGGCGGCGACGGTGGCAGTGGCCGACTTGATCTTGATTTCGCGCGGTTCGACCAGGTATTTCTGGGCAACGCGGCGAATCTGTTCCGGCATGGTGGCCGAGAACAGTGCAGTCTGGTGCTTTTCCGGGGTGCGTTCGAGAATCCATTCGACGTCGTCGATGAAGCCCATGCGCAGCATTTCGTCGGCTTCGTCGAGAACCATGGTCTTCAGGTTGTCGAGGTTGAGCGTCTTGCGCTCGAGGTGGTCCATGACGCGACCCGGCGTGCCGACGATGACGTGGGCGCCGCGCGACAGTTGCTTCAACTGGATGGTGTAGCTTTGACCGCCGTAAATCGGCAGGACGTGGAAGCCGGGCAGGTTCTTGGCGTAGCTTTGCAGCGCCTCGGCAACCTGGATGGCCAGTTCGCGCGTCGGGGTCAGGATCAGGGCCTGCGGCTTCATCAACTTGACGTCGATCTGTTCCATCAGCGGCAGGGCGAAGGCAGCGGTCTTGCCGGTGCCGGTCTGGGCCATGCCGATCAGGTCGTGACCTTCGAGCAGGATGGGAATGCACTGGGCCTGGATGGGCGACGGGGTTTCGTAGCCGATTTCGATCAGTGTCTGGAGTAGCGTGGGGCTTAAGCCGAGATCGGCAAAGCTTTCAGCGGGTGATGTCATGCTGTTTCCTTTCGACGCCGCTGCTTGCTTTTATTGGCTTGCGGCGTGTATGCCCGATGGTCGGGCGGCCTGAGTTCCCCTGACGCAGCTATGCCTAGGGGGCGATTCAATGGTGCGACCTGTAAGTGAACTGCAAACGAGGGATGAAGCGGTAGCTGCTCGGGGGCCCTGCGGGCAATGGATCAACGCATTGATATTATTAGTTTACTCTATTTTTGCCCGCTCGGAAATGGCTAGTTTCCACAGTCGACCGCTAATTGCCTATTTGAGCGCTTCGGCGCATCATTTCTGTCAGCATAAAAATAACTTTCCAGCGATTTGGCAGCGGGAAGGAACCGAGGGAAGAGCACCATTTTTGCAATTGCAAGGAAGTTGACCGTAGCTGGAAGCCTTCGGCCAGTGTCACTGAGGTGGCGCTTGTGGGTGCTTGCCTTCTTGCCCCTGCTCGCGGTGCCGGTGCTGGGGGGCATCCTGCTGGTGTTCGGCAATGCCTATTTCGATCGCTTTCTGACCCACAAGGTGGTCGGGGACCTGGCGATGGCGCACAGTCAGCTTGCGCACGTCGAGGTCGAAGCACTGACCATGACGCGCAGTCTGGCTGACTCGCGAAGGATGCGTCGTCTGGTGCGGGCCGAGGCGACCGATGTCGGGCTGGACGAGGTGCTGGCTTCTCGCCAGGAAAATGTCCGCTTCGACTTTCTCGCCATTCTCGATACCCAGGGCAAGGTGCTGGCAGCCGGCGACGGCTCCGCGGCCGGCACGCCCTACGCCAGTCTGAGTGTCTTGCGTCATGTCGAGCGGGAGGCCAAGGCCGACGTGGGGCTGGAAGTATTGCCGGCCGAGCAGCTGGCCATGCTTTCTGCCGATTTGCCGGGCCGTGCACATCTCGATTTGCTGGCGACGCCGATGGCGGCACCGAGCGAACGCAAGGATGAGGCGCGTGGTCTGGTGCTCGTTGCGGCAGCGCCGATGCGTGACGAGTCCGGGAAAGTGATCGCGACCGTGGTCGGTGGCAGGTTGTTGAACCGCGGCGAAACATTTGTCGATGAATTGACTGAAACCATCACGGCGGGTGGCTTGCGCCAACTCGGGGTGCGTGGCACGGTGACGCTGTTTCTCGGTGATGTGCGGATTGCGACCAGTGTGCGTCAGCCGAATGGCGAACGCGCAGTCGGAACCCGCGTCTCGCAGCAGGTCAAGGAGGCCGTCTTTGATCGTGGCGAAACCTGGGTGCAGCGGGCTTTCGTGGTCGATCACTGGGCGCTTACCGCGTATGAGCCGCTACTCGATTTTTCCGGCCAGCGGGTCGGGATGCTCTATGTCGGCATTCCGGAGGCGCCTTTCGAGTCGTTTCGCTGGTGGGCCTTGGGCATATTGCTGACCTCGCTGATTGTTGTCTCGGCTTTGGCAACCTGGATTTCGTGGCGCCTGGCACGCAGTGTCCTGAATCCGCTCGGGCGTATCGAGCAGGCCATGCGTGCCGTCGGCGCAGGCAATGCCGATGCCCGCATTGGCGCTTTGCCGGGTGATGATGAATTGGTGCGCCTTGCCCAGCTTTTTGACAGCCTGCTCGACACGATAGGCGAGCAAACCGCGGCGCTGCGTCACTGGGCCGAAGAACTCGATCAGAAGGTCGGGCAGCGCACCCGTGACCTGGCCGATGCCAACGATGCGCTGGCTCTGGCGCGCGACGTCGCCGAACAGGCCAGTCGTTCGAAAAGCGCTTTCCTTGCCAACATGAGTCACGAGATCCGGACGCCGATGAATGCCATAGTCGGGCTGACGCATCTGTTGCAGAAGGAATTGAGTGACGCCACCCAGGTCGAGCGTTTGCGCAAGATCAGCGATGCCGCCCACCATCTGTTGTCGGTGATCAACGACATTCTCGATATTTCCAAGATCGAGGCCGGCCATCTGCATCTTGAATACAGCAGTTTCGAGATGCAAAAGGTGTTTGCGTCGGTTGCCGGCATGGTGGTCGAGCGCGCCAGTGCCAAGGGGCTGGAGCTGGTCTGTGATCTGGCGCCTGCGCTGGCGGGCGTATTTCAGGGAGACCAGTTGCGTCTGGGGCAGATCCTGATCAATTTTGCCGGCAATGCCGTGAAGTTCACCGAGCATGGCTCGGTTGTCGTGCGGGGCGATGTGGTCGAAGAGAATGGCGATCAGGTCCTGGCGCGCTTCGAGGTGCGCGATACCGGTATCGGGATCGATCCGGCGGCGATTCCGCGCCTTTTTTCTGCTTTCGAGCAGGCCGACAGTTCGACGACGCGCAAATACGGCGGCACCGGTCTGGGTCTGGCGATCAGCCGGCGGCTGGTGGCGATGATGGGAGGCGAGATCGGTGTCGACAGCACGCCGGGCAAAGGCAGCGTGTTCTGGTTTACCGCCCGGCTCGGGCGTGCTGCCGACGGGTCGGTGGCGCAGTTGCCCCTGGCCTCCCTGGCCGGCAAGCGGGTGCTGGTGGTTGATGATCATGCCGAGGCGCGTCAGGTGTTGAGCGACCTCCTGCAACGGATGGCGCTGCGGGTTGCCCAGGCGGACGGCGGGGCGCAGGCCTTGCAGATGATCGAGGATGCCGATTGCGCGGGTGATCCGTTTTTCACCGTGCTTTTCGACTGGCGCATGCCCGGTATGGATGGCATTGCCGCGGCGCAGGCGCTGGCCCGCATGCCGCTGCGCCATCGTCCGGCGCATCTGCTGGTGACCGCCTACGACAATCAGCTCGATGGCGAGTGCTGGAAGCAGGCTGGATTCCAGGCTGTGCTTGCCAAGCCGGTTTCAGCCAGCGTGCTTTACGAGAGTCTGCGTCATCTTGCCGGGCCCGGCTCTTCGCCGTCTGCCACAGAGGAGGGTGAGGTCGAGCGACGCTTGATCGCCGGGCATGCCGGCCAGCGTGTGCTGGTGGTCGAGGACAACGAGATCAATCGCGAGGTGGCGATCGAGTTGCTGGCGAGTGTCAATCTGGCGTTTGAAATTGCGGTCGATGGCGCCCAGGCGGTCGACATCGTCCAGAAGCAACATTTCGATCTGATTCTGATGGACATGCAGATGCCGGTAATGGACGGTCCGGAGGCGACCCGTCGCATTCGTCAGCTGCCCGGCTATGAAGCGGTACCGATCCTGGCGTTGACTGCCAATGCCTTTGGCGAGGATGTCGAACTCTGCTTCGCGGCCGGGATGAACGCACACGTCGCCAAGCCGGTCAATCCGGACCTGCTGTTTGCGGCACTCCTGCAGTGGTTGCCGCCGCGCTAAGGGCGGGCGGCGAGTAGCGCGCCCAATTCTTCTGAACTGAAGCCGGCGGCGAGGCGTGCCGCTTCGTTGAGCGGTGCCTGTGGCCAGGGCGCTTCCAGATCGGTCAACAGCTGCCGGTAGGTGATTTCCGGTTCGAGTCCGCGTTCCAGGCAAAGATGGCGGAACCACTGGTCGCCGAGGCCGACGTGGCCGATTTCGTCGCGCAGGATGGTATCGAGCAGGCGGGCCGATGTCTCGTCGCCGGCCGCTTCCAGCTTGCGCTGGATGGGCGGTGTCGCGTCCAGGCCGCGCGCTTCGAGCAGGCGCGGCACCAGCGCCATGCGGGCGAGCACGTCGCCGGTGGTTTTTTCGGCCATGTGCCAGAGCCCGGCATGCGCGGGAAAGTCGCCGTAGTCGTGGCCGAGTTCGCGCAGGCGCTGGCGCAGCAGATTGAAGTGCCCGGCTTCTTCGGCGGCGACGCCGATCCAGTCGGCGTAATACTGCTGCGGCAGGCCGCGGAAGCGGGCGGCATGATCGAGCGCCAGATTGATCGCGGTGAATTCGATATGCACGATGGCGTGCAGCAGGCGGGCGCGGCCTTCCGGGCTTTTCGTGTTGCGCTGCGGGGCGCGCAGCGGTGGTACCAGTTCCGGCCTGGCTGGTCGGCCGCAAGCGAGTTCGACCGGGCCGGCATCCTGCCAGTCGAGGCGGCCGGCCTGCCAGTCGGCGGCGAGCTGTACGGTCAACGCGATTTTTTCGTCGATTTCCGTCGCGGCCAGCGCCGTGGCCAAGGCTGCATATAAGGATGCGCTCATGGTGCCGGGTTGGTGTAGCGCAGGTGGATGGCGTCGATCTCGCCGAGCAGTTCGGCAGAAATCGGCGTCTGCGTCGCGGGCAGGGTTTCCTTGAGTTGTTCGAGCGACGAGGCGCCGATGATGGTGCTGGCAACGAACCAGCGCGAACGCACGAAGCCGAGCGCCAGCTGCGTCGGCGTCAGGCCGTGGCGGCGGGCCAGTTCGACGTAGGCGGTGACGGCCGGGATGACGTTCGGCTTGGTGTAGCGCTGGCCAAAAGCCGGCCATTGCGTGAGTCGACCGCTGGCCGCCGGGTTGTCGAGATATTTGCCGCTGAGGTGGCCGAAGGCGAGCGGCGAGTAGGCGAGCAGGCCGACCTGTTCGCGGTGGCAAACCTCGGTCAGGCCGGTTTCGAAGACACGGTTCATCAGGTGGTAGGCATTTTGCGTCGCGACGATGTGCGGCAGGCCGAGTTCGTCGGCGAGCCGGGTGAATTGCATGATGCCCCACGGGTGTTCGTTGGAGACGCCGATCTGGCGGATCTTGCCTTCGCGGACCAGCTCGGCGAGCGCTTCGAGTTGTTCGCGGATCGGCGTGGCGCCGCGTTCGCCGGCCGGGTCGAACTGCCACTGGCCGAACATCGGCTGGTTGCGCTCCGGCCAGTGCAGTTGGTAGAGGTCGATGTAATCGGTCTGCAGGCGGCGCAGCGAGCCTTCGATGGCGGCGCGGATGTTGGCGCGGTCGAGGGCGAGCGGACCGTTGCGGATCCAGCTCATGCTGCGCGCCGGGCCGGCGACTTTGGTGGCGACAATGACTTTGTCGCGCGCTTGCCGGGCCAGCCAGCGGCCGACGATTTCCTCCGAGGCGCCGCTGGTTTCCTGGCGGGCCGGCACGGCATACATTTCGGCGGTATCGATGAAATTGACGCCGGCGGCCAGCGCGTAGTCGAGCTGGGCGTGTGCGTCGGCTTCGCTGGTCTGCTCGCCGAAGGTCATCGTGCCGAGGCAGACGTCGGGGACAAGCAGGTCGCTGCGGCCGAGGGGGCGGGTGGTAAACGGGGACATGGTCATTCTCCGGAAAATGGCACGAAAATCAGGGTTGACCGCAGAGCACGCCGTAGATCAGCACATGGCGGTGCAGAACGGGGTCGAAGCCGGCCGGTACGATGGCCAGCTGATGCTCGATCGGGTTCGGGCAGTTGGCGAGTACCCAGGCGGTAGCTGCGGCATGGGCGGCGGCGAAACTGGCGAACAGCGCCAGCAATTCGGGATTGCGTACGGGCAGGAAACGGCCGCTGGCGCGGTCGAGCAGGGTGTCGGTGTCGAGGCGCTGCACGGCGTAACCGTCGGCTGGTCGCGGCAGCGGTAGCGCCGAGAGTTCGAAGTGGTCGCCGAAGGCATCGGCAGGCAGTGTGTTGCAAATCATGCCGCATTTTAGCGGCAAGCCTCGTGCAAATGCGCTGTTGCCCTCGGGTTGGCAGGTGCCGCGTGCTAGAATGCCGGCCTGTAATAATTACTTAACAGGACTGTCATGTTCGGACGGCTGATGCCCAAAGAGGGCAAGTATTTCGATCTTTTCAATGCCCATGCGGATCTGATCGTGCAAGGCGGCAAGGCACTTTCCGGTCTGATCGACGCTCTGGTTGAAGTGCCGGAACAAGCAGGAAAGCACGCTGAAGACATCGACAGCATCGAGCGCCAGGCCGATGAAATCACGCACAGCACGCTGGCCCAGTTGCATACTTCGTTCATCACCCCGTTTGATCGCGACGAGATTCACCAGTTGATCAATGGCATGGACGACATTCTCGACATCATCCAGGACGTCGCCGAGTCGGTTTCCCTGTATGACGTACATAGCGTTCCGCCCGAAGCGCGTCTGCTGGCCGGTGTGACCGAGCAGTGCTGCAATCGTGTGCAGGCTGTCGTCAAACTGCTGCACAGCATGGACAATGCGCCGGAAATCCTGCGCATCTGTCACGAAATCGACCATCTTGAGTCGGACGCCGATCGCATGTTGCGCGAGGCCATGTCCAAGCTCTTCCGCGAGGAGCCGGATGTGCGCCAGGTCGTCAAGCTCAAGGAAATCTACGAAATCCTTGAATCGGTCAGTGATCGTTGCAAGGACGTTGCCGGCACGATTGAGGCCATCGTTCTCGAAAACTCCTGAGCGGACAGTCCGGTATGGATACCGTACATATCAGTTTCGGGGTTGTCGTCACCCTGGTGGTCGTGGCCCTGCTGTTCGATTTCATGAACGGCTTTCACGATGCGGCAAATTCGATAGCCACCATTGTTTCGACGCGCGTCCTCAAGCCGCATCAGGCGGTGATCTGGGCCGCAGCCTTCAATTTTCTCGCTTATTTTCTGTTCGAACTGAAGGTGGCCGGCACGATCGGCAAAGGCACCATCGATCCGAGCATCGTCGACCACTACATCATTTTCGGGGCGCTGGTCGGCGCGATCATCTGGAACATCATCACCTGGTATTACGGCATTCCCTCGTCCTCCTCGCATGCCTTGGTCGGCGGCCTGGTCGGTGCGGCGATCGCCAAGGCCGGGATCGGCGGCCTGATTTCCTCCGGGGTGCTGAAAATCATCGCCTTCATTTTCATCGCGCCACTCCTCGGTTTTCTGATTGGCGGCGCCTTGATGGTGATCGTTTCGTGGATTTGCCGCGACATGGCGCCACGCAAGGTGGACAAGCATTTCCGCCGCTTCCAGCTGCTTTCCGCTGCGGCCTACAGCCTTGGTCACGGTGGTAACGATGCCCAGAAGACGATCGGCATCATCTGGATGTTGTTGATCGCCGCCGGTATGTCGACTTCGCAGGATCACATCCCGAGTTGGGTCGTCTTCTCGTGCTATTCGGCCATGGGGCTGGGGACCATGTTCGGTGGCTGGCGCATTGTCAAGACCATGGGCAACCGCATTACCAAGCTGAACCAGCCGCGCGGCTTCTGTGCCAACAGCGGTGGCGCCATTACCCTGTTCATGGCGACGGCGCTCGGTGTCCCGGTATCGACGACGCACACGATTACCGGTGCGATTGCCGGTGTCGGCTCAACCCGAGGTGCCCGTCGGGTGCGCTGGGGTGTGGCTGGCGGCATTGTCTGGGCGTGGATCCTGACCATTCCGTGCAGCGCTGCCATGGCGGCCATTGCCTGGTATCTGGGTCGCTTGATCCTCTGAACTTGAAAGTTCTCGCTTACCTGCTGTTGCTGGTAGTCCTGGCTGGCCTGGTCTGGCAATTTCCCTTTCTGTGGGAAATTGCCGTTGCCGGGGCCATAGGCGGGGTTTACTGGATCTTCTTCCGCATTCCGCCGGAAAAGGACAGCGCCGGCAATTAAGCCGGAATATCCGGTACCAGCATTCCCTCGAGCAGTATGATCCGGTCCTTCAACGCCAGTTTGCGTTTTTTCAGGCGACGGATCAGCAGGTCGTCAGGTGGCGGATTTTCGATCAGATGAACGATCACCAGATCGAGGTCGCGATGTTCCACCTGCAGTTCATGCAACTGGGTGCGAATGCTGCAAAATTCTTCGTCACTCAGCGGTTGATTCGACATGCGGATGTCTCCTGACGGCATACTATGTTTTGCTAGAATAACCCGAAGAACACACAAGAGGAGAGAGGAATGCAACAACTGGTCATCGTTTCGTTCGGCAAGGACAATCAGTACGATTTCAAGGTCAATGGTGTGGCAGCGGCGGATGACGCGCGCAAATGGTTCGATCACGAGTTCACGGTGCTCGAATGTGACGTGGCAACGCCGACCGGCAAGATCCTCGCTGTGGACCGCATTCTCAGCGTAGCCAAGTATGCCGGCGAAGGGCGTTTCCGCGATCGCGGCACCTGGGCCGAGCAGTTTGCCCGCTATACCGCCGCCATCCTCGGGCGCGACCTGATCCGCGTCGATGTCGAGCATTACAGCATCGGTTATTGATGAACAAGGCGTTTGTCCGGGAAAGCGATGGCGATGATGACGAGGAAGGGCTTTCCCCTTCGCTGAAACTGCCGGCCGGGACGCGCAACTACATTTCGCCGGCCGGGCACCAGCGCCAGAAGGATGAACTGGAACACCTGGTCAAGCGCGAGCGACCGCATGTCGTCGAAGTCGTCGCCTGGGCTGCATCGAACGGTGATCGTTCGGAAAATGGCGACTACATCTACGGCAAGCGTCGCCTGCGCGAGATCGACCGGCGCATCCGCTTCCTGACCAAGCGCCTGGAAAATGCGGAAGTCGTCGATCCCCTGCGCCAGGGGAACAACGACCAGATTTTCTTCGGGGCGCGGGTTACCGTGGCCGATGCCGACGGTGTCGAGAATACCTACACCATCGTCGGTGTGGACGAGATGGATGTCGCCAAGGGGCGCATCAGCTGGATTTCGCCGCTGGCGCGGGCGCTGATCAAGGCGCGCGAAGGCGACAGCGTACGTTTCCAGAGTCCGCTCGGGGTGCGGGAACTCGATATCATCGAAGTGGTTTATGAAACCATCACCTGATTGCCTGGTCGTACAGGCTACATTCCTTCACAGGACTTTACGCCGATCTGACGCAGCACCGCCGGCAGCAGGTTTACAATCGGCGGCAGTGAAGATTTTTCCAGTACAGGGCATTTGATGAGCGGGCAACTTACACTGATTGCGGCAATTCGTACCGGCCGGCTGAGCAAGGTCAAGGCCGCGCTTGATGCCGGGGCCGGCGTCGAACTGCATGATGGCCAGGGCGATCCCGGCTTGCCGATGGGGATTGCCTGTTTCATGGGCTTGCCCGAGATCGTGCGCGAGCTCGTTGCGCGCGGTGCCAAGGTCAATCTGGACGACAACGCCCTGCCGACTTCGCCGCTCAACATGGCGGTCCGCGGCAAGCGCACGGAAGTCGTGCGCACCCTGCTTGAACTCGGCGCCGAGTTGCCGGCCGGCATGGAATGCGGTCTGAGCGAGCAGGAAATCATCCTGGCGCAATGGGTGGCGCAGCGCGCCGGTCTGCGTGCCGCACCGGCCGGCCACAGTGCCGAGCATCCGGTGGTCGAGGAAATTGAAATGCTGCGTTGTGTCGGCACCGACACCATGGTGCTCGAAGCCGATGCCCTGCGCGCCGCGCAAGACATGCGCTGAGCGGTCGACGCCCGTTTTCGGCGTTTTTTCGCCGACCTCTTGAATTCCCGCTAGCAGCCCCCATCTCCCGCTCACCTATTTGGTTTGATTGGGAGTTCAAGCATGTCCGAGTCTGCAACCGCAAATCGCGAAACCCTGGGATTCCAGGCTGAAGTAAAACAACTGCTGCAACTGATGATCCACTCCTTGTACAGCAACAAGGAGATTTTCCTGCGCGAGCTGGTGTCCAACGCCTCCGACGCCTGCGACAAGCTGCGTTTCGAAGCGCTCAACAACAGCGCCCTGTATGGCGACGACAGCGATCTGAAGATCCGCGTCTCCTTCGACAAGGTCGCACGCACCATCACCATTTCCGACAACGGCATCGGCCTGTCGCGCGATGAGGCGGTCGAGCACCTGGGCACCATCGCCAAGTCCGGCACCAAGGAATTCTTCACCGCGCTGACCGGCGACCAGGCCAAGGATGCGCACCTGATCGGCCAGTTCGGTGTTGGCTTCTATTCTTCCTTCATCATCGCCGACAAGGTCACCGTGGTTTCGCGCCGCGCCGGCCTCGAAGCCAACCAGGCCGTGTGCTGGGAATCGGGTGGCGAGGGCGACTACACCGTCGAGATGGTCGAAAAGGCGACGCGCGGCACCGACGTCACGCTGCACCTGCGCGACGGCGAGGACGAATTCCTCGGCGGCTGGAAGCTCAAATCCATCATCCGCAAATACTCCGACCACATCACCCTGCCCATCGTCATGGAAAAGGAAGAGTGGAACCAGGAGAAGGGCGAGCAGGTCGCGACCGGCGAAGACGAAACCGTCAACCAGGCGAATGCGCTGTGGGTGCGTGGCAAGTCCGACATCACCGACGAGCAGTACAAGGAGTTCTACAAGCACGTCGCGCATGACTTCGAAGATCCGCTGGCCTGGACCCACGCCCGCGTCGAAGGCAAGCAGGAATACACGCAGCTGCTCTACATCCCGGCGCGCGCCCCGTTCGACCTGTGGGACCGCAACGCCCGGCACGGCATCAAGCTCTACGTGCGCCGCGTCTTCATCATGGACGATGCCGAGCAACTGATGCCGCTCTACATGCGCTTCGTGCGCGGCATCGTCGACTCGGCCGACCTGCCGCTCAACGTCTCGCGTGAAATCCTGCAGCAGAGCAAGGACATCGACGGCATCCGCAGCGGCTGCACGCGCAAGGTGCTGGCCATGCTCGAGGACCTCGCCGAGAACGACAAGGAAAAGTACGCGACCTTCTGGGGCGCCTTCGGCAATGTGCTCAAGGAAGGCGTCGGTGAAGACCATGCCAACAAGGAAAAGATCGCCGGCCTGATCCGTTTTGCCTCGACGCATGCCGACACCGCCGAGCAGACCGTGTCGCTGGCCGACTACATCGGCCGCATGAAGGAAGGCCAGGAGAAGATCTACTACGTCACGGCCGACACCTTCAACGCCGCCAAGAACAGCCCGCATCTCGAAATCTTCCGCAAGAAGGGCATTGAAGTGTTGCTGCTCTCCGACCGTGTCGACGAGTGGGTGGTCGGTCACCTGACCGAGTTCGAGGGCAAGGCTTTGCAGTCGGTTGCCAAGGGCGGCCTCGATCTCGGCAAGCTGGACGACGAGGAAGAGAAGAAGGAAGCCGAAAAGGCTGCCGACGAGTACAAGGAGCTGATCGAGAAGGTCAAGGCTTCGCTCGGCGACAAGGTCAAGGACGTGCGCGTCACGCACCGCCTGACCGATTCGCCGTCCTGCCTGGTCGCCGACGAGCACGATCCGTCCGGCAACCTGGCCCGCCTGATGAAGGCGGCCGGGCAGCAGATGCCGAATGCCAAGCCGATTCTCGAAATCAATCCGCAGCACGTCGTCGTGCAGCGCCTGAAATACGAGGAAGCCCGTTTTGACGACTGGGCGGCCCTGCTGTTCGAACAGGCCGCGCTCGCCGAAGGCGGTCAACTCGACGATCCGGCCGGTTTCGTCAAGCGCATCAATGACCTGATGATGGCTCTCTCCGCCAAGTAAGGGGGGCGCGCCGCGACGGTCCGCCAGGGCCGCGCTGTACGGTCGACGCCCGTTCAGGGCAGAAAAGGCCGCCGGATATTCCGGCGGCCTTTTCTATTGCAAAGAAGGCAACATGGGTAGCCCTGCCTATGACCTTTTTCATATTTTTACTTGCGCTATAGCATCGCACGCCGCAATATCGGCAGTACATAAAAAGCGGTATTTCCCGGAGCCGGTTTTTGCTCCGCATGGAACAGCGATGAAAAAAATATTCAAGCATGTAGCGCTTCTGGTGGTTTGCCAGATGGGGGGCGCGACGCCAGGCTGGTGCGCTGATGTGGTCGATGAGCTCAGTCTCGAAGACCTGACCAAAACCGAGATCACCTCGGTTGCGCGCAAGACGCAGAATTTGGCCAGTGTGCCGGCTGCCGCTTTTGTCATCTCGTCGGATGATATTGCCCGTTCCGGTGCGCTCGCATTGCCCGATGTCTTGCGCATGGTGCCCGGTATCGAGGTGGCGCAGATCGACAACGGCCGCTACGCGGTGACGGCGCGCGGCTTCAACGGCCGTTTTGCCAACAAGCTGCAGGTGCTGGTCGATGGCCGCAGCATCTATCACCAGACCTTTTCCGGGGTGATGTGGGAGCACGATGTCATCGCGCTCAACGATATCGAGCGTATTGAAGTCATTCGCGGTCCCGGTGCAGCGATCTGGGGCGTCAACGCGGTCAATGGCGTGATCAACATCATCAGCAAGCACTCTGCACAGCAGTCCGGTGGTTTTGTCGAAACGACCATAGGAACCCAGGGCAAGCTTGGTCTGTATGGCCGCTATGGCGGCGCGCTCGATGAAAACACGACCTGGCGGGCTTCTGTTCAGGGGCGCCATGCCGAGCCTTCGAAGCAGTTTGCGACGGGAACTGACAGTGAGGATCGCCTGGAGAGCACTCTCCTCGACATGCGTCTCGATCACCGCCTGGGTGGTGGCAGCGATCTGGCGCTGTGGTTCAATGCGACGCGTTCTGCGCTGGGTGATCTGATCCGGGTGCCGGTACTGCCGGGCGGCGTGCTTGCCGAAAACAGTCGGCAATCCGATGCCAGTCAGGTTCTGGCCGGTCGTTATCGCTGGCTGACCGCGGCAGGTATCGAGTCGTCGCTGCAGCTTTCGCTGAACTCGTCGTCAATCGAACTCGAAAAGTACTTCCGCGAAGAGCGCAAAACCTATGATCTCGATTATCAAGGGCGTTATACCTTTGCTGCCCATGACCTGCTCTGGGGCATCAGTCACCGCACCTCGTCGAGCAGCGCGCAGACGCCTGGCAGCCTGATTTCCCTGCGCAATCACGATGTCACGCAGCGTACCAGCGGGGTCTTCGTCCAGGATGACTGGACGCTGATTCCCGAAAAACTCCAGCTGGGGCTTGGCGCGCGCTGGGACAATACCAATATTGGTGGCAGCACTTTCGCGCCCAGTGCGACGCTGATCTGGACGCCGTCACGGGTTGATACGCTGTGGGCCAAATATGCACGGGCGCCGCGCATGCCGTCGCAGGGCGAAAACAATGTCACGATGCTGACCAATTTCCAGCCAGGGGGTGCCGTTTTTACCCGTGTTGTAGCGGGTACGCAGATACTCCGGGCGGAAAAGATGGAAGGTCTTGAACTGGGCTATCGCACCCAGTTGTCGTCCGGTTTCAATATTGATGCCTCGGTCTACCGCTACCGTTACAGCGACCGTATTTCGTCTACGCAGGGGGCTTTTTTACTCGGTCCTCCAACCATTGTCGAACTCAATATCTGCAACTGCTCGGCCGGCTGGGTCAGTGGTGCCGAGTTGAGTGCCGACTGGCAGGTGTTGCCGGTCTGGCGTCTGCAGCTGTCCTATGCATGGACGCGGATCCAGATGGATGAAGCCGCCGATGCGGCTGTTCAGGCCGATGGCAAGCATACCGAACAGAGCACGCCGCATCACCACGGGTCGCTCCGCTCGCAGTGGAATATTGCGCCGGACCGGCAATTTGATGCCTGGTTGCGTGCCTCCGGTGGCTACCAGCGCCTGAATGCGCCCTATACCGACATGGTCAAGGTGCCAGGTTATCTGACGCTTGATTTGCGTTATGCCCACAAGCTCGGCAAGGATCTCGAAGTCGTGCTCAGCGGTCGGAATCTGATCGGCCCCAGTCGCATTGAATATGTCTCCGACTATGTGGCTTCGGTGCCGGTCAAGGTCGGTCCCTCCGTATTTCTTTCCACTCGCTGGAAGTTCTGACCGGTCATCATGGCAGCCCGTTGGCTTTCACTTTCCTGGCGTCTGTTGCTACTGCTTCTCCTGGCGTTGCAGCCATGGAGCCATGCTTGCGCCCAGGCCAACAACGAGAGTCAGCTCAAGGCGGCCTATCTGGTCAATTTCCTGAAATATGTCGATTGGCCGGAAGCGACTCCGACGGCAACGATCTGCCTGTTCGGCCGTGATACCCTCGGTGGCTATCTGGCGCCTTACGAGGCGCGCAGCATTGCCGGACGCGAGTTGCGTATACGGCGGGTTACCGGGCCGGATCAGATGGGCGATTGCCAGCTGCTATTCATTCCCGATAACGAAGAGGCGCGCTACGGTGCCGTCCTGCGCTGGGTTGAGCGCTTGCCGGTACTGACGGTCAGCGATGCCGAGATATTCACGCGTCAGGGTGGAGCCATCGCCCTGGTCAGAGCCGAGGGACGCTTGCAGTTCGATATCAATGTGGTGGCCGTCAGTGCAGCCGGCCTGAAGCCCAGTTCGCAACTGATGCGACTGGCCCGGGTAGTGGTCGGAGCGACGAAATGATGCAGATAAAGACCATCCGCCATCGTCTGGCGCTGATTATCGCGACGTCGGTCGGGGTCGGCTTGCTGTTGACCTTCCTGATGTCGATCGGGCTGGAGGTCGAACAGCGGCGGGAAAGCAAGCAGAACGAGCTTTTTTCGATGGCAGAAGTGATTGCCTTCAACGCATCGGCAGTTGTCGAGTTTCAGGACATGCCCGGCGCCGAGCGGCTGTTCAGCTCCCTGCAGCAGCACCCGGATATCCAGGCGGCCCGCCTGCTCGGATTGCGTGACACCTTCAGCTATTCCTTCGATCGCAATGGCGGTCAGGCAATCGAGCAGGTCAGGCTGGGCGAAAGGATTCATGAGGTGCCGACGGCATACCGCGATTTCTCGTCGATCACCGTGGTCGTGCCGATCCGTACGCGCGACGGCATTGTCGGTTCGGTCGCGTTGACCGCGAGTCTGGGCAGGGTCTGGCAGGAAATCGGCTGGAATGCATTGCTCTTCCTGGTCGGCTTGTTTGCCGCCTTTGCCGTCGCCTTCCTGATTGCCAAGCGCATGCAGGTTTCCTTGCTGGCGGCGCTCGGTTCGCTGACCGAAACGGCGCGACGGGTTGCCGAATCAAAGGATTACTCGAAGCGGGCCGACAAGTACTCGAATGACGAGATTGGTCAGCTGGCCGATGCCTTCAATACCATGCTGGGCGAAATTGCCGATCGGCATGAGGAGTTGGCCAAATACCGCGAACATCTCGAGGAGACTGTCCAGCAGCGCACCCTGGCGTTGTCCGTGGCCAAGGAGGGGGCCGAAGCGGCCAATCGTGCCAAGAGCACCTTCCTCGCCAACATGAGTCACGAATTGCGTACGCCGATGAATGCCATCATTGGCCTGTCCTACATGCTTGGCCGCAATAATCAGGATGCCGGACAACTCGACAAGCTGGGCAAGATTTCCAACGCGGCCAACCATTTGCTGAGCCTGCTCAACGACATTCTCGACCTGTCGAAAATCGATGCCGAACGGATGGCCATCGAGCGGACGCCATTCTCGATCGAAACCCTGCTCGCCAATCTCGACAGTCTCATCATCTCGAAGGCGGAAGCTGCTGCGCTGCAACTCACCCATGATGTCGATCCGCGTCTGGCGAGGCGCCAGTTGCTGGGTGATCCCCTGCGTCTGCAGCAGATATTGCTCAATCTGGTCAGCAATGCGATCAAATTTACCGAGCGTGGCAGTATCGTGCTCTCGATCCGCCTTCAGGAAGAGCTTGCCGGCGAGGTTCTGGTCGGTTTTTCCGTGCGCGATACCGGGATCGGCATACAACCGGAGGCGCTGCAGAAGATTTTCAATCCTTTCGAGCAAGCCGATGGCTCGATGACGCGAAAGTTTGGTGGCACCGGCCTCGGTTTGCCAATTTGTCAGCGCCTGGTGCAACTGATGGGCGGGACGGTGCAGGTGACGAGTACACCGGGGGTCGGCAGCGTCTTCTCGTTTGCGATTCGCCTGCCGGTGCTGCCCGATTTGCCTCGCGAGACGAGCTTGCCGCCTGTGGTCGGTGCGGATGCCGAGCAACTGCTGCGCAGCGAGTTTGCTGATGCCCGTATCTTGCTGGCCGAAGATGACTGGGTGAATCAGGAAGTGGCGCTTGAATTGCTGCAGCAGGCACTCGGCTTTGCCGTCGACGTGGCCGAAGACGGGGTGCAGGCGGTCGAAATGGTCAAGGCCGGTACCTACGATCTGATCCTGATGGACATGATGATGCCGGAAATGGACGGCGTTGCCGCAACTCGCCAGATCCGCTGCCTGCCTGGTTGCGCCACGCTGCCGATCATCGCGATGACCGCCAACGCCTTCCTTGAGGATCAGGCGGTGTGCATGGATGCCGGCATGAATGACTTCGTTGCCAAGCCGGTTGATCCTGCGGTGCTTCATGCCACGCTGCTCAAATGGTTGCGTGCCGGACGGCTGGAAAAGGCCGGGATGAAAGGAACGGCCGTTTGCAGCTGAAACATCGTCGCTTGCTGTCTTCGGCCTGCATCCTTGCATTACTGGGTGGGTGCGGGCCGGCCTGGGCGCAGTCTGAGGATCTGGTCGACTTGCCGTTCGAGGAACTGCTGCGGATTCCGCTCATCCAGACTCCGAAATTTGCCGTTAGCGCCGAATTCACGCCTTCTGCGGTTTCCACGCTGACGCGTGCCGATATTCGTGCCTTTGGCTGGCGCACCCTGGCCGATGCCTTGCGCAGCCTGAATGGCTACACCGTGAGCAATGATCACACCTATGCCTACGTTGGCGTGCGTGGCATTGCTGCGCCTGGTGATTACCGCAACCGGATGCAGTTGCTGGTCGATGGCATTGCCGTCAATGAAAATATCTACGGCAGTGCCAGTGTGGATAGTGCCTTTCCGGTCGACATCGATTTGATCGAACAAATCGAAGTCATCCGCGGGCCGAGTGCCTCGGTTTATGGTGGCGACTCCGCCCTGGGCGTGATCAATGTCGTCACCCGGGCTGGCAGCAGCCTGCAGGGAGTGGAAATGTCGGCCAGTGTCGGCAGTGGTCGGGCTGGCGAAGGACGGGTCAGCTGGGGAAAACGCAGCGAATCGGGCGGTGATTTTCTGCTCTCATATACCGGGAGCAGTGTCAGCGGTCGACCTCTGGATTTGCCCGAAAATGCGGCGGCGGGCTATGACGCGACGCTGCGCGGGGTGGGCGGTGAAAACACCGGCAAGTTTTTCTTGCGCTACCGCAGCGAGGACTGGCGGGCAACGCTGATTCACTCGGTGCGTGACCGCTCGGTGCCGACCGGTTCTTTCGAAACCCTGTACAACGACGGCGCCCACCAGGAGGCCGACAACTACACGCTGGCCGAAGTCGGCAAGGACTGGCAACTGAGCCGTGCGACTTCCCTGCATATGCGTCTCTACGCCGGGCAGTACGAATACAAGGGCGATTTCCCTTACGACTATCCGCCGCAGGTGCTCAACCGCGATCGTGCCACCGGCCAGTGGTGGGGCTGGGAAAGCCGGCTGTTGAGCACCGCCTGGGAGGGACATCGCTGGATTGCCGGGGTCGAGTACAAGGCGAACGTGCGGCAGGATCAGATCAACGACGATCAGGGCTACGGCTGTTTTGGCGTCGGCACGCAAGCCTGCCTGAATGACCGGCGGCAGAGCGAGCAGGGCAGCCTTTATCTGCAGGACGAAATACTCGTCGGTGCGGCGACCTATCTGACCCTCGGCACGCGCCTCGACAAGTCCTCGACGACCGCCGCACACTGGAGTCCGCGCCTCGGGCTGGTGCATCAGAACGAACACGGCGGCATTTTCAAGATGCTTTACGCCACTGCCTTCAGCGATCCGACCGTGTACCAGAAGTATTACCGGCCGGCGACCTTTGCCGTTGGCAATCCCGAATTGCAGCCGGAGCGCATGCGTTCCCTGGAGTTCTCGTGGGATCAGCGGCTGGGTCCGAACAGCCGGTTCAGCAGTTCGCTGTATTTTTTCCGCGTCCAGGATCTGGTCGGTATTGCCGCGAGCAGCGGGCAGTATGTCAATTACCCCGCGATCGACGGGCGCGGCCTGGAGCTGGAGTTCCAGCAGCGCTGGCCGGGCAATGCCCAGTTGCGGGCTGGCTACACCTTGCAGCAGATGCGCTTGAGCGACGGCGCGCTGGAAAATGTGCCGCGGCATGTCCTGCATGCCAATCTGGCGCTGCCCCTGGGCGCGAGCGGCTGGCTGGCCGGTCTGGAAGGGCAGATGCTCAGTCGCCGGCGAACCGGCAAGGACGATAGCTGGGTGCCTGCGTACGGCATCGCCAATCTCAACCTGAGTTATCGCCCGCTCGGCCAGGCCTGGGATGCCTCGCTCGGCATCTACAACCTGTTCGATCACCGCTACGCCGATCCGGTGGCGCTGGAAACGACGCTGGCCGGCGAGCGCGACCGCATGCCGCAACTGGGACGCAGTTTCCGGCTGAAGTTGACCGTCCGCTTTTAAGCGGGCGCTCAGGCCGGGCTAGCGGTCGACCCTGAAATATCGCTGTTTTTTGCCGTTCCCGGTGCCGGGTCGACGTGCGTCATCAGGTAGAGCACCGGATGCCGCGCCATCACATTGAGGCGGGCCCGATGAGCGATGTCGTGGCCTTCGGTGACGGTCAGCTGGCCGTCGATTTCGAGATGTACGTCGGCCAGGATCATATCGCCCGTCTTGCGCGTCTTCAGGTCGTGCAGGCCGAGTACGCCCGGCGTGGCGAGGATTTCGGCAGCGATGCCGGCCACCTGTTCCTCGGTGGCGGCGCGGTCGGTCAGGTCGTGCAGGGCATTCCAGGTAAAACTCCAGCCCATGCGCGCGACCATGAAACCGACGATCAGTGCGGCAATCGGGTCGAGCAGCGGAAAACCGAGCAGGTTGCCGCCGATGCCGAGCGCGACGACCAGCGACGAAGCAGCATCGGAGCGCGCATGCCAGGCATTGGCGACGAGCATGCTGGAACGCACGCGCTCGGCCACCGCCAGCATGTAGCGAAAGAGCAGTTCCTTGGCAAGCAGGGCGCCGAGCGCGACCCACAGGGCGATGACATGCACGGTCGGGATGCTTTCCGGGGTCTGCAGCTTGTGCGCCGCGGCCCAGATCATGCCGCCGCCGACTGCCAGCAGCAGGCTGCCGAGCACCAGCGAAGCGGCGTTTTCATAGCGCTGGTGACCGTAGTGGTGGTCGTCGTCCGCCTCCTTCTTGCTGTGGTGGATGGCGAGCAGCACGACGAAATCGGCGACCAGGTCGGACAGCGAGTGGATACCGTCGGCGATCAGGCCTTGCGAACCGGAAATGAAGCCGGCAATGACCTGGCTCAGGGTCAGAAAGACATTGACGACGACACTGATCCAGGTCGAGCGCTTGCTGGCCCGCTCGCGTTCCGGCGTCTCTTCGTCGTTGTCGAGCTCGGCCATGTTCTGGAGATCGTTCATGTTCTATAGCGTATCCATCGTAGTGCCTGGCGAGTACAGAAGGCACGGCCGGAGGCATGGTTGCGTCATGCGGCGCCGCATTTTAAGCGGCCAGAGTCGTGTCCATCAAGCCAGTTGGCCATCCGTCAGGGCTTTGCCGAAAATTTCCCATTGCGCCTGATTCTGCCGGTTCATTTCCTCGGCAGCGGCCAGCATTTCGTCTTGCCAGTCGTCGCGGGCGGCAAAGGCGATCAGGGCATCGGCATTGGCCGAGCCTGAACGTCCGGCGGCCCGCAGTTGGTCCCAGGCGAGTATTTCGCCCATGCTGGCCACGACTTCACTCAGGTTCTCCAGCTTTTTCCCCCAGGCGGTGATGGCAACCCGGTCTTCGCTCGGTTGCAGGTCGCGCAGGATGCAGGCCTGTCCGGCCAGACTCACGGCCTGCAGGAAGGCGTGGTCGATCGCCTGCAGGCGCTGCTGGATCGTCGCGATCCGGCTGGCTGCATCGGGCCAGTCCGCTTGCTTGATGCCGCGCTCGGCGAGCGGCGCGCTCAGCGATGAAGGCCGCGCCTCCTTGATGTCGAGCAGGTAATTGCTGTCCGGCGAGCCCTTGCCTTCGATCAGCACGACATAGCGTTCGACGCCGAGGCTGCCGGTGCCGGCAATGCGGCGGGCGACATCGATGACCTCGAAAAACTTTGGCGTGGCCTGGGTGGCGGCAAACTGCTGCATGAAATGTTCGACCTTTTTCCGCTCTGCCGCCGTTGCCGGCAGCGCCTTGATGCCGTCGAGTTTGAGCTGGCGATGCTTGCCCTTGAGCGTGGTGCGCTTGTCGAGAAAATCGGCCCGCTTCTGGTTCTGCAATTTTGCAAACAGCTCGCTGATCATGCCGCTCGCCGTTTCCCGCTCGACCCAGCGCGGCTTGCCGCGGCTGAGCGCGCGGCAATAGGCATCGAGGCAGTCACGGCTGACCTGTTTTGCTGCTGCGGGCGTGAGTTTCAGATCGTCGGCGCCGCAGCGGATGCTGCTCAGCAGCCGGACGAGATCCCAGCTGGCGGGGGCGAGGGCGGCTTCGTCGTAGTCGTTGATGTCGAAATAGACCTGCCGGTTGTCGCCCTTGTAGCTGCCGAAATTCTCGAAGTGCAGATCGCCACAGGCCCAGGTCAGCGGTGCCTGGCGGAACAGCGGCGTATCGGGCAGGGCGGCGTAGAACAGGTGGCAGGCGCCGCGCAGGAAGACGAACGGACTTTGCTGCATTTTGGCGTATTTCATCGCCAGCAGTTCCGGGTTGCGCCCGGCGTTGGTGGCGCGCAGGCCGGCGATGATCTCGGCAGTAGGCAGGGTGGAGGTTTGGGTCATGGCATCGGCTTGGGCATCGAAGAGGCAAACCATACGCCGAAGTCGTGACAATTGTCTGTTGTCGGCCTCATTGCCAGGCCGCTGCTGCGGCATTGTCCGGCGGATTGCGGTAGGCGGCGAAATGCACATCGAGAAAATCGAGGAAGACGCGCACCTTGGCTGACAGGTGCAGGCGCTGCGGGTAGAGCGCGTAGATGTCGGCCGGGCTGCCCGACCATTCGGGCAGGACGCGGATCAGGCGGCCATCGCGCAGGTCGCCGGCAATGTCCCAGAGGGAGCGCAGCAGGATGCCATGGCCGGCCAGCGCCCAGTCGGCGGCTACCTCGCCGTGGTTGGTGCTGAATTTGCCGCGTACCTTGACCTTGCGGCATTGCTTGCCGGCGCACAGCGTCCAGGTGCCGAAGGCGGCATCACCTTCGCGGATGACGATGCAGTCGTGCCCGGCCAGATCCTCCGGGCTGGCCGGCAAGCTGCGTTGCGCCAGGTAGGACGGCGCGGCGCAGAGTACGCGATGGTTGGTGGCGAGCTTGCGCGCGAGCAGGCGCGCGTCGGGCGGTTCGCCAAAGCGGATGGCAATGTCGTAATTCTGGTCGCCAGGCATCATCGGCTGGTCAGTGAGCAGCAACTGGATATCGATGGCCGGGTGGCGGCGGGCGAATTCGGAAACGGCCGGTCCCAGCTGGCGGCGACCGAAGCCGAAGGTGGCATGGATGCGCAGCAGGCCGCGCGGCTCGGCCCGGGTCAGGCTGAGCGCCTGTTCCAGTGTCTCGATTTCGCCGAGGATGCGCCGGCTTTCGCTCAGGTAAAGCTCGCCTTCCGGCGTCAGGCTCATGCGCCGCGTCGTGCGCGCCAGCAGGCGTACGCCGAGGCGCTGTTCCAGTTGACTCAGGCGGCGGCTGACGGCAGCCGGGCTCAAACCGAGTTCGCGCGCAGCGCGCGCCAGGCTGCCGTGCTGGACAAGCAGGGGGAAGAAGGCGAGATCGTCGGACATGGTTTTTGATTGTTGTGTTAGACGCAAGAATAAAGTGAATCTGGTGCCATTTGTCGTTTTTTTCAAAGCAGTAAGATGGCTGCTCATTGATTTCGGGTTGGACCATGAGCCTCGTACTGGCCTTTCTCATTCCTGTCGCGCTTGGTGCCGCACTCGGCTTTGCCGGCGGTGTCTTCGGCATTGGCGGCGGCATCATCGCCATTCCGGTGCTGACCGGCCTCTTCGGCATGGACCAGAAGCTGGCACAAGGGACGGCGCTGGTCATGATGGTGCCCAATCTGGCGATCGCGCTGTGGCGTTACAGCCAGCGCCAGCCGCTGCCGCGCCTGCGCACCGCCTTGCTGGTCTTGTGTGCAGTGACGGCCACGGCGCTGCTCGCGAATTACGCCAGCAATCTCGCTTCCGCCCAGTTGCGCCGTTATTTCGGTGCCTTCCTGCTCTGGCTGGCGCTGCACAGCCTGTGGCAGATGCGCGCCGGGCGCGGTCGCTGGCAACTGGCGCTGCCCGAAAAGCTGATTCCGCTGGTCGGCCTGATCGGCGGTTCCTGCCAGGGCTTGATCAGCATCGGCGGCGGCATGATCGTGCCGCCCATCCTGGTCGGGTTTTTCCGGCAGAGCCAGGCACTCGCCCAGGGCTATGCGCTGGCGCTGGTGACGCCGAGCTCGGCGGTGGCCTTGTTCACCTTTTCGCAGGCCGGCCTGGTTGACTGGCAAACCGGCGTCCTGCTGGCGCTCGGCGGAGCCTTGACTGTGTCGCTCGGCGTGCGCCTGGCGCATCGCCTGCCCGAACGCAGGTTGCGGGCGGCTTTTTCGCTGATGCTGCTGGCGACCGGCGGCTGGATGGTCGTGCACGGCTGAGGCGAACTTTTTGGCACAATGGCGGCCCGTTTCCTTTCGCCGCTCCTGCCATGCAACCCGAAGACCTGCTCCTGCTGGTGACGCGCACGATGCCTTTCGGCAAGCATGCCGGCAAGCTGATCGCCGACCTGCCCGGCAACTACCTGAACTGGTTTGCGCGCGAAGGCTTTCCGCCCGGTGAAATCGGGCGCCTGCTGGCGCTGATGCAGGAAATCGACCACAACGGCCTGTCCTATCTGCTGACGCCGCTGCGTAGCAAACGACGTGAATGAAAATGGCCTGTTCCGGACGGTCGACCGTCTGGAACAGGCCAAATTGCCTTGCCGCAAGCGGCGGGTTTATTTCGTCTTGAATTGTTCGCGCAGGCAGCTCTTGTGGTCGGGGCCGAGCTTGTCCTTGCAGACTTCACGCGCCTTCTGATGCTGTTCGCAACGCTGCGGATTGGGCGACTTGCTGCAGTCGACCGGTGGCATTTTTTCCTGCATGCAGCGTCGCGCCGCCGGGCCGCTCTGGCCCTGGCAGGCCTTGGCCGCTGCCTTGTGGGCTTCGCATTGCTGCGGGTTGGCACTCTTGCTGCAGTCGAAGTTCGCCCGCTGTTCGCGCATGCAGGCGCGGCGTTGCGGACCGGCGCTGTCCTTGCAGGCTTCCATGGCCTTGCTGCGGGCTTCGCGCTGGGCGTTGCAGGCAGCCGGATTGGGCGATTGCTGGCAGTCGCGCGGTGGTCGTGCGCGGTTCTGACGGGCGCCCTGACCCATCATGCCGGGGCCGGCCGGCGCAGCGGAGATGCTGTTCTCGGCGGCGCCCGGCGCGGGCGTCGACTGGGCCATGGCGGGCATGGCGAGCAGAGAGGCGATCAGCGAGCTGGCGATCACGAACAGACGGGTTTTCATGGTGTGACTCCTTGTGCGGTGGTGATGGCTTGATTGTAGGCAAGCGGCGGTGGCCGGTTCTGCCGGCTTGTAAATGAATGCAAACAGATCGCGGCTCGCTTACAAAGCTTTACGAGTCGCGCTATATTGCCCGCCATGAATACAACTGCATTTGCCCACGAGCATCGTCTGGCCCTCTCCGAGGTGCTCGACATGATGGTGATGGATGGTCTGGTCGAGGCGGGGCCGGCCGAGGCGCTGAAAGTCGAACGCCGCCTGCATGGCGCCCGCGTCCACCCGCTGGTCGTCATCGCCGACCAGAAATGGCGCAGCACCAAGGAGCCACGGCTGCTCTCGCTGGAAGTGCTGACCGAATGGCTGGCCGGGCGCTGCGGCCTGGATTACCTGCACATCGATCCGCTGAAAATCGACTTCACCGGTGTTGCCGAAGTGATGTCCAGCGCCTACGCGGCGCGTTTCGGCATCCTGCCGGTGCAGGTGACGACGCGCGAAATCGTTGTCGCCACCGCCGAGCCCTTCGTCAAGGAGTGGATCGAGGAACTCAAGCCCATCCTGCGCAAGGAGATTCGTCGCGTGATGGCGAACCCTGAGGATATTTCGCGCTATCTGGTCGAATTCTTCAGCCTCGCCAAGTCGGTCAAGAAGGCCGCCGCCAAGGGCGAGATCACATCCGGGCTGTCGAGCTTCGAACAGCTTGTCGAACTCGGCAAGGGCAACCGTCAGTACGACGCGAATGACCAGCACATCGTGCATATCGTCGACTGGCTGTGGCAGTACGCCTTCGATCAGCGTGCTTCCGACATCCACATCGAGCCGCGGCGCGACATCGGTATCGTGCGTTTCCGCATCGACGGCGTGCTGCAGCAGGTGTACCAGATTCCGATGACGGTCATGAATGCGATGACCAGTCGCATCAAGCTGCTCGGTCGCATGGACGTGATCGAGAAGCGGCGGCCACAGGACGGTCGCGTCAAGACGCGCACGCCGTCCGGCCAGGAAGTCGAATTGCGTTTGTCCACGCTGCCCACCGCCTTTGGCGAAAAGCTGGTGATGCGCATTTTCGACCCGGAAGTGCTGGTCCGCGATTTCCGCTCGCTCGGTTTCTCGGAGGAGGACCAGGCGCGCTGGAAGCAGATGACGGCGGCACCGAACGGCATCATCCTGGTCACCGGCCCGACCGGTTCGGGCAAGACGACGACGCTGTACACGACCCTCAAGCAACTGGCGACGCCGGAAGTGAACGTGTGCACGATCGAGGACCCGATCGAAATGATCGAGGGCGCCTTTAACCAGATGCAGGTCAATCACGGCATCGAACTCGGCTTTGCCGACGGCGTGCGCGCCTTGATGCGGCAGGATCCGGACATCGTCATGATTGGCGAAATCCGCGACCTGGAAACAGCGGAAATGGCCATCCAGGCAGCGTTGACCGGTCACCTCGTGCTCTCGACGCTGCACACCAACGATGCGCCGTCGGCGATTACGCGTCTGCTCGATCTCGGCGTGCCGCCCTACCTGATCAATTCGACCCTGCTTGGGGTCATGGCGCAGCGCCTGGTGCGCACGCTGTGCCCGCACTGCAAGAAACAGGTGCCGCTCAGCGACGAGCAGCGCACTGCTTGGCGCGGTCTGGTGGCGCCGTGGAAATCGGCCGAGCCGACCCATATCCATCAGCCGGTCGGCTGCCTCGAATGCCGGATGACCGGCTACAGCGGCCGGGTCGGGCTCTATGAAATCCTGCTCAATTCGCAGGAAGTGCGGCGCATGATCAAGCCCGGGATGGAAATTGCCAAGGTGCGCGAACAGGCTTACCGCGAGGGCATGCGGCCCTTGCGCATCTCCGGTGCGCTGAAGGTGGCGCAGGGGATGACGTCTCTGGAAGAAATCATCAAGGTCGCACCGCCGGCTGATGACACTTAGTTACAAGAAAGCGGCGCAGGCAGTAGTCAAACGGTAACAGTATGGCGATAATGCCTGCTTGCAAATAGGGGGCTTTATGGCAGTCGAGCTGTTCAACGATGGCAAGCACATCGTGCATGCGTTTTACGATCTGGTCGATGACTCGGCCGCCGGCGCGGTCCAGTGCAATCAGTTCCTGATTGCCGACCACGGCCACGGCGCCTTGATCGATCCGGGCGGCAACATGACCTACGGCGGCCTGCTGATGGACATGCAGCAGTACTTCTCGTCCAAGGATCTCGATTACATCCTCGCCTCGCACCCCGATCCGGACATCATCGCCTCGGTGAACAAGTGGTTCGTTGCCTCGCACTGCAAGGTCTTGATCTCCAGCCTGTGGACACGTTTCGTGCCGCACTTCACGACCGGCAAGGACGTTTCCAGCCGTATCGTCGGCATTCCCGACCAGGGCGTCCGGATTCCGCTTGGCCAGTGCAAGATCATCGCGCTGCCGGCCCACTTCCTGCACGCCGAAGGCAACTTCCAGTTCTACGATCCGGTTTCGAAGATCCTCTTCTCGGGCGACCTTGGTGCCTCGCTGGTGCCGCATGAACAGGCTGCCCAGCCGGTGACCGATTTCGACAGCCACATCAAGCACATGGAAGGCTTTCACCGGCGCTACATCGTGTCGCGCAAGATCGGCCGCTTCTGGGGCAACATGGTGCGTCAGCTCGACATCGAGCAGATCGTGCCGCAGCACGGCTCGCGTTTTATCGGCAAGAATGCGGTGAATGATTTCATCACCTGGGTCGAGACGCTGGAATGCGGTGTCGACCTGATGACCCAGAACAACTACACGATTCCCGCTTAAGCCTGGGAGTAGGGCTGGGCCTGACCGTAGAAGGGCGGGACCCGGCCAACCAGGCTTTCCAGCAGGTAGAGTTCATTGTCGGTGTGATTGATGACGGCCGCCGGCACCATCATCTGGCTGCCATCGGCATGCAGATAAACCGGGTGGTCGTGGTAGCGGGTCTCGATGCTTTCGCTGTGTGCCGGGTCGCGTAGCGAAGCAACTTCCGCCTTGCCGTAGCACAGGCAGAAATACACCTTGTCGGGCGCACTCTCGATATAGCAGCCGGTGCCGCGAATGCCGATGGTGGCGGTAGCGGTTTCGATGCGCTTGTCACCCTTGCCGAACACTGCGAGCAGTTTGCCGGTAATCACGCGCAGGCCGGCCTTCAGCACATCGCCGCTGATGCTGACCACCGAGCGGTCGCGCTGCAGGTAGGCGTCCTTGCCGATGACATAGATGGCTTCGCTGCCGGGGCCGGTGGCAATCGTGTCGCCGGGCTTGATCGGCATGCCGGCTCTGGCCGGCACGCCGTTGACCGTGACCTGGCCACTGAAACGTTGCAGGCCGGGCGTGGCCGGGGAGGTGCCGGCGGCCCAGGCGGCACGCAGACTGCCCAGCCGTTCGGCAACGGCCAGCATGGCCAGGCGCTTGAGTAGTTGGCGACGTTGCATTTTCTCCCCTTTTCAGCGGTCGACCGAAGGACCAGCCTTGGTATCGATGCTCGTTAAAACGGCGTCGATTTGCGGCGCACCGCATCGACGTAGGCCTGCGCATCCATTTGCCCGCCCTGGCGCTGCGCCTGCCAGATGGTTTCGCCCAGGCATTCGAGCAGCACATGTTCGGCGGCGTGCGGATCGAGACGAATGCGCAGTGCCTCGAAAGCGGCGCGGATGCCGGGCGGCTGGTCAATGCTGACCTGTTCGTGGATGGCGAGGTGCAGCGACAGGTGCAGGAAGGGGTTCATCTGGCCGTCTTCCGGCGTCCATTCCTGCTCCAGGGCGCCTTCGCTGTCGCTGAGCAGGGCATGGTACTCCGGGTGGCGCGCGGCAAGATCGGCGGCAGCGACTTCGGCGCCGACCAGCGGCAGGCGTTCCTGGTGTTTCTTCCAGGCATCGCAGAAAAAGCGGCGGACTTGCTCACGGGAGGGATTAAACAGCATGGGTACCTGCGAATAGTAGGGTGATGGCGGAGTTCTGGAACAGGCGGTTGCCATTGCCGGTCGGTGCGATCTGGCCGCTGCCGTAGGCGCCGAGCAGCGGCGTGCCGGGAAACTGTTCGCGGAAGGCAAGGAGATCGCGGTCGTCGTTGCCGTAAAACAGCGGACCGCGGCCGATGCAGGAAAACATCAGCGCGAAATCAGGCTTGCAGCCGGTGTCGACCGCCGCGCCGAGTACCTCGCGCATGTCCTGTTCCGCCGCCATCGGCTGGCGGATCGCCCAGCTGATTTTTTCGCCTTCCTGGAGTGCCTCGGTCAGGGTCAACGAGGCATCGGCATTGAGCGCAAGAATGCCGAGGCCGGGTTCGCTGCGCTGACGCAGTGCGACGATCTGGTGCAATGGAGGATGTTCGCGCAATTCAGCCGGCAAGCTGCGCAGCAGGCTGTCGCCGGCGTTCTGGCCGGCCAGTTGGCAGAGGTCGAGGCCACGGCTGGCGGTGACTACATGTGGCTGGCTGAGCAGGCGCAGTCCGCTTGATACCGCCAGGTGGCTGTGCAAGCCGGTGAGACGGGTTGTGGCGCGGCCGTCTTCGGCAACGCGGGCATGTGACCAGACTGCCGCATCGCTTTCCAACAGACCGGCGCGCGGGGCGCCCGCTTGCCAGTCAAGGTGCAGGCCACCCTGGCCGCTGAAGGAAATGAGCGGTGCATCGGCATCGCCGCCCGACGCTGGATTTGCGAAAACCAGGGCAGCGGCGCCCGCCTGATCAAGCAGCCAGCCATTTTCGGTAAACAGGCCGTTCGCTGTGCAGCCGAAAACCTGCAGCGAGCCGGCGGCGCGGGCGGCGGCGAGTACGGCCGGCTGGGCATGGCGAATGAAGTCGCGGGTCAGGAACAGGCAGACGCTGGCTGCCCGTTCCAGTCCGGCCGCGGCCAGCGCCTGTTGCACGGCTTCAGCCGCCAGCTCGGGGTGCGCGCTGGAGTCCGAGGCGAGACCGCTGCCGGCTTTCATGCGTTCTTGCCCTTGAAGCGGCAGAGGTCGGCGACGACGCAGATGCCGCATTCCGGCTTGCGCGCCTTGCAGACATAGCGGCCATGCAGGATCAGCCAGTGATGTGCGTCCTTCTTGTATTGCTCAGGGGTGACGCGCAGCAGCTTCTGTTCGACATCGAGCACGGTCTTGCCGGGGGCGAGGCCGGTGCGGTTGCCGAGCCGGAAGATGTGGGTGTCCACGGCGATGGTCGGTTGCCCGAAGGCGGTGTTGAGCACGACGTTGGCGGTCTTGCGGCCGACGCCGGGCAGGGCTTCGAGGGCGGCGCGCTCCTGCGGCACTTCACCGGCATGCTGTTCGAGCAGGATATGGCAGGTGTTGATGACGTTTTTTGCCTTGGTCCGGAACAGGCCGATGGTCTTGATGTACTCGGTCAGGCCTTCGATACCGAGCGCGGCCATCTTGTCCGGCGTCGGTGCGACCGGGAAAAGCCGGGCGGTCGCCTTGTTGACGCCGACATCGGTGGCCTGGGCCGACAGGATGACGGCAATCAGCAACTGGAACGGGCTGCTGTAATGCAGCTCGGTGGTCGGTGCCGGATTGCTGGCGGCGAGGCGCGCGTAAAAGGTTTCGGTTTGGGCTTTATTCACGGAATTGCTGCACTGCAGGGTTGTCAGGCTATGACTAAAGGCGGATATTGATAAAAACATTCTAACCGACAGAGAAGGATGGCGTTCCTGTGGCAACGACAATCCCCGGTGATAATCTCATCCTTTCCCAGATTGTAGAAGGGAACCCGGTGGCCAGCATCGTTATCGATGCGCAGCACCGGGTGACCCACTGGAATCGCGCCTGTGCGGTGCTGACCGGCGTGCCGGCCGCAGAAATGATCGGTCGTACCGAGCAATGGCGTGCCTTCTATCCGCAGCCGCGTCCGATCATGGCCGACCTCATTGTTAGCGACGCGCTCGAGGGAACGGTCGACGAGTTTTATCACGGCAAATTCAGGCGTTCGGCATTGATCGAAGGGGCTTTCGAGGCCGAGGACTTCTTCCCGGCCTTCGGTCAGGGCGGACGCTGGCTGTACTTCACGGCAGCCCCCTTGCGCAATGCGGCCGGCGAACTGATCGGCGCCATCGAAACTCTGCAGGACGTCACCGGGCGTCATCGTGCCGAGGATGCCCTGCGCGAGAGCGAAGAACGCTACCGCCTGCTCAGCGTGACCGATCCGCTGACCGGCCTGTTCAACCGGCGTCGCCTGCACCAGTGCCTGCCGGGGGAAATTGGCCGGTGCACCCGGCATGAACGGCCACTGTCGCTGCTGGTCATCGACTGCGATCATTTCAAGCAGATCAACGACAGCCGCGGGCATCTCGAGGGCGATATCGTGTTGCAGACGCTGGCGCGGCTGATCAGCCTGTCCCTGCGCGCTTCGGACCAGGCCTTCCGCTATGGTGGCGAGGAATTTGTCGTTCTCCTGCCCGAGGTTGGGCAGGATGCTGCGGTCTTGCTTGCCGAACGCTTGCGTTCGTCCATTGCGGGCAGAAATGCGCCGGGCGATCAGGCGATGTGCACGGTCAGCATCGGAGTAGCGCAGTACCGGGTGGGGGAGAGTGAAAACGCCTTGATCAACCGGGCTGACGAGGCCTGTTACGCGGCCAAGGCGCAAGGCCGAAACCGGGTAGTTCTGGCTACCTGAATCTGGTTACATGAGATGGCTTCAAGGATAATGGGGGCATGAAACTCTCGTCGCTTCACCGGTTATTGCTCGCCGTACTGCTGCTTTCCGGTCTGGGGGGCGTCATCTGGTATAGCTCGCCTTGGCAGGTCCCCGCCGAATTGCCGGTGCAGCCGTCGAGCAGCATTTCGCTGGCCAATCTGGACACGACCCGGCCTATCCTGCCTTTGCCGGTTCCGGACTTGCCGGCTGAGCGGGTTGCGCTGGGGCGGCGCCTGTTCGAAGACAAGCGCCTGTCGGGCGACAATACGGTGGCCTGCGCCTCCTGCCACGACTACGAGCGCGGCGGTGCCGATGGCCGGCGCTTTGCGCTGGGCATCGGTGGCGCAGTCGGCAGCATCAATACGCCGACGGTATTCAACAGTGGCCTGAGCTTCGTCCTGTTCTGGGACGGACGTGCTGCCAATCTCGAGGAGCAGGCGGCCGGTCCGATCCATAATCCGATCGAGATGGGCAGCAGCTGGGCCGATGTGCTGGCCCGGCTCGGCCAGGATGGAGCGTTTGTCAGGGAATTCACCCTGGCCTATCCGGATGGCCTGACGGCCGTCAATCTTGCTGATGCGATCGCCACTTTCGAACGTTCGCTGGTCACCGTCAATTCCCGCTTCGACCGCTACTTGCAGGGGCACCGCGAAGTGCTGACCGGGCTGGAGATCGAGGGCTACCGGCGCTTTCGCGAGCTCGGTTGTGTCAGCTGCCATCAGGGGGCGCTCATCGGCGGCAACATGTACCAGAAGTTTGGCGTGCTGGGTGACTACTTCAGCGGTCGACCACTCAACAAGAGCGATTTTGGCCGTTACAACGTCACGCAGCGCGAAGAGGACCGGCATGTCTTCAAGGTGCCCAGCCTGCGCAACGTCGCGCTGACCGCACCGTATTTTCATGATGGTTCGGCGACAACGCTGGACAAGGCGGTCAGGATCATGGGGCGTTACCAGCTCGGGCGTGAGCTGTCGGACCAGGACGTCGAAGCGCTCGTTGCCTTCCTCGGGACGCTGAATGGCGAGTGGCAGGGAGTCCTGCTCAAATGAAGCTGATCAGGCGTTGCCGCTGTGGATTGTGGCTCGGGCTGAGTCTGGGCTTCGTTGCCCTGATTGCCCTGCTGACCTGGCTTTTCCTGCGCGCCGGCGAAGTCTCGCCGGAAGGCCACTATGCCTACATGCAGTCGCTGCGCCGTGTGCAGCAGGCCGATGTCGAACTCAATGTCGCCGTGCTCGGCAGCTATTCCGACCTGATGCACAACTACGATCCGCTGGTCCGGCTGGTTCAGGAAATCCGCAGTGAACAGCCGGTTATCGGGCGTTTCCCGGCCTGGGTGCCGGCGGATGACCTGCCGCAGCTGAACAGCAAGCTCGCTGAATTGCGTGCCGCACAACAGCTCAAGGAAGAGGACATCGACCAGTTCCAGCGCAGCAACTCCGTCCTGCGCAATTCGCTGCATTACTTTCCGCTGGCTGCCGAGACCTATCTGGAGAAGCTCGGCGCCGGTCGACCGCCTGAACTTGATCATTTTGTCCGTTCCGTGCTGACTTTCGGCCAGGGGCCGGAGCGCGAGGATGTCGATAAACTGAAGCAGGAGCTTGCCCGCATCCAGAAGCTGGAGCTGCCGGCATTCGGCGAATTGTCGCCGGCGCACCTGCTGGTGCACGCGCGGGCGATCATCGGGCGACGTCCGGAAGTTGACCGCCTGGCTTTTCGCATCATGAATTCGCCGACGGCTCGCCTGAGCGAGGAGCTGACCCGGCTCTACACCGACGGCCACGAGGCCTCGCAACGACTCGCCGGCTATTACCGGCAACTGCTCTATGCCGTCTCGATGTTGCTGGTGCTCTACGTGATGTATGCCATCGAACGGATCAACCGTGACCGGCGTGATCTGTTGCAGCGTTATGAGGCACAGCGCCAGGCCGAGGAAGGGCTGCGCCTGTATGCCCAGGTGTTTACCAGCGCCGCGGAGGGGATGACGATTACCGATGCCGAATCGAAAATCCTCGCGGTCAACCCTGCTTTTTGCCAGATTACCGGTTACCGCGCGGAGGAGGTGCTCGGCAAGACCCCCGCCCTGCTCAACTCGGGGCGGCAGGGGCGTGAGTACTACCGCCAGATGTGGTCGGAGCTGCTCAAGCGCGGGCAGTGGCATGGCGAAATCTGGAATCGCCGCAAGGATGGCGGCATCTACCCGGAATGGCTGTCGGTCGCGGCGGTGCGCGATGCCGCCGGCAAGGCGTGCAACTACATCGGCATCTTCACCGATATTTCCGAGCGCAAGGAAAACGAGGCACGCATCCATCACCTCGCGCACCATGATGCGCTGACCGGGCTGCCCAACCGGATTCTGCTCGAAGACCGGATTGCCCAGGCGATCGCCAAGTCGCGCCGGGCCGATCTGCAGGTTGCGGTCATCTTCGTCGATCTCGACCGCTTCAAGAACATCAACGACACGCTCGGGCACGAGGTCGGCGACAACCTGCTGATCCAGGCAGCCGGGCGCGGTCTCGGCGTGTTGCGTGAAACCGATACGCTGTCGCGTCTGGGTGGCGACGAGTTCGTCGTCGCGCTGCCCGAGGTCGAGCAATTGCAGTACGCCATGCATGTTGCGCACAAGTTGCTGACCGTGCTCGGTCAGCCCTATCTGCTTGCCGGGCACGCCCTGACCGTGACCGGCAGTGCCGGCATCGCGCTCTGGCCGGGGGACGGGCAGAGTGTTTCCGAACTGCTGCGCAAGGCCGATGCGGCGATGTACCGGGCCAAGGAGGAGGGGCGCAATACGGCGCGCTTCTATTCGGCCGGCGCCAACAAGACTTCGCTCGGTGAACTGCTGCTCGAGAATGATTTGCGCGGCGCGCTGGAGCGCAAGGAACTGACGATGTTCTACCAGCCCAAGGTCGAGGCGCAGAGTGGTCGCCTGATCGGGGCCGAGGCGCTGATGCGCTGGCAGCATCCCGAACACGGCTTGATTCCGCCGACCCGCTTCATCCCGCTTGCCGAAGAAAGCGGTCTGATCTGCGCCATGGGCGAGTGGGCGCTGGACGAAGTCTGCCGGCAACAGCGCGTCTGGCTCGATGCCGGTTTGCAGCCAGTCCCCGTGGCCGTCAATCTGTCGGCGCACCAGTTTGCGCAGCAGGATGTGCCGACCCTGGTGGCTGATGCCTTGCAGCGTCACCAATTGCCGCCCGAGATGCTGGCGCTTGAACTGACCGAGTCGCTGCTCATGCGCAATGCCGGCAATGCGGCGCGGGTGCTGCATGCCCTGCACGGCATGCGGGTCGATGTGGCGATCGACGACTTCGGCACCGGTTACTCGTCGCTCAGCTATCTGAACCAGTTTCCGGTGCAGTCACTGAAAATCGACCGCTCCTTCGTCTGTGAAATCGGCGCACCGGGCGGCACCGTCAAGCTGGTGGCGGCCATGATTGCGATGGCGCACGAACTCGATCTGTCGGTGATTGCCGAAGGGGTAGAAACCGAGGTGCAGCGCGATTATCTGCTGGCACATGGTTGCGACCAGTTTCAGGGCTTTTTGTACGGTCGACCGCAAGCCGCGGGGCAAATCCGGAGCTTGCTGGCTGCGGCGTCCTGACGGGTGATTGCCGGCGACTGGCAGGCTGTGTTGCCAGGAATCGGGCGGCGGCGCAGTGGCCTGCGCTAGCGTGCCCTGTCGCCTGGCGTCGTTCTAGCAGCAGCCGGCAGTAGCGACCGGGGCGGGCGGCTTGGCCTGGGCACGGGCGGCGGCACGGGCATTCATCCAGTTTTTCCAGGCAATCATGCAGCCGAGCAGGATGAAAGCGCCAGGGGGCAGCAGGGCGAGCAGGAAGCCGGGATAGCTTTCCGGCAGGACCTGGATCGGCTGCAGGCTGGGAATAACCATGTCGATTCCGCCAAGGATGGTGCCGTTGCCGATGAATTCGCGCATGGCGCCGAGCAGGGCCAGTGTCCACAGCATGCCGACGCCCATGAAGATGCCGTCGAAGGTCGATTGCAGCGGCGGATTCTTGGCGGCGAAAGCTTCGACACGGGCAAGCACGATGCAGTTGGTGACGATCAGCGGGATGAAGATGCCGAGCACCAGATAAAGCTCATGCAGGTTGGCGTTGAACAGCAGGTCGACGACGGTGACCAGTGCAGCGACGATCAGGATGAAGACCGGGATGCGGATTTCGTGCGGAATGAAATTGCGCAGCGAAGCGACCGCCAGATTGGAAATCGCCATGACCAGGATGGTGGCCAGCGACAGCATGATGCCATTGACCGCATTGGTCGTGACGGCCAGCAGCGGGCAGAGGCCAAGGATCTGGGCGATCGAGGTGTTCTGCTTCCAGATGCCGTTGCCGGCGATGGTCTTGAATTCTTCACGCGTGATCATTTGGCGGCTCCCTCGGCGAACAGTTGGTCGCGGTTGGCTTCGGCCCATTTGACGGCCTTGAGTACGGCTTTCCCCACGGCACGCGGGGTGACTGTGGCGCCGGCGTAGTAATCGATGCTGCCGCCGTCCTTTTTGACCTTCCAGTCACGGTCGACCGCTGTCGCCAGCGCCATGCCGTTGAACTGGGTGATCCACGGCCGGGCCTTATTCTTGTCCTTTTTGATCTCGACGTAATCGCCCAGACCTGGTGTTTCCTTGTGCTGCGTGACGCGCACGCCGGCGACGCGGCCATCGGCACGCACCGCGATGATCAGCCGCACTTTACCGGCGTAGCCGTCCGGCGCGACGGCTTCAAAGACCAGGGCAACCGGTTGTTTGCCGAGACGGGCACGGTACAGCGTCGTCGGATCGGCCAGGCCGAGTTCCGGCGTCGGTGGCAGGGTCAGCGCATCGGCGAGCAGCGTGTTGTCGTACTCGCTGCGCGGCAGGACCTCGTCGGCCAGTTTCATTTTCTCTTCGGCCGCCGACGCCTCGATCGCCGGCTTGGTCCACAGGTAGGCACCGGAAAGCAGGCCGGTGAAAACGATCACGAAAATGAACAGGATGGCGGCCGTACGTATGGCCATGCCGGTGGCGGAGAATTGCTTGACGGTGCTCATGCCTTGTCCTTCATGCCGAAGATGGGCGGCTGGGTGAGCAGGTCGATGACCGGCGCACTCAGGTTCATCAGCAGCACGGCAAAGGCAACGCCATCCGGATAGCCGCCGAAGACGCGGATGATGTAGGCGAGCAGGCCGCAGCCGGCGCCGAAGATCAGCTTGCCGCGCGGCGTCGTGCAGCCCGATACCGGGTCGGTGGCGATGAAGAAGGCGCCGAGCATGGCGGCACCCGAGAACAGGTGGAAGAGCGGGCTGGCGAACTGAGCCGGGTTGTACAGCCAGAGTGCACCGGAAATCACGACCAAGGCGCCGATGAAGGCGGTCGGTACGTGCCAGGTGATCAGCTTGCGCTGGAACAGCCACAGGCCGCCCACCAGGTAGCCGACGGCGACCCATTCCCAGCCGCGTCCGGCGAAGTTGCCGTAGATGTCCTGGTTGGCCAGCAGGTGGGCGACGTCAACCGAACCTTCGCCAAGCTTGAGGGCTGTCTTCATGGCGTCGAGCGGCGTCGCACCGGACAGCGCGTCGACGCGCGGCATGAAACCGAGGATGACGTTCATCTGGTCGACCAGCGAGAGTTGCAGGCCGACGCTCGGCCACTGCGACATCAGGGCCGGGAAGGCGACGATGCAGACGGCGAAGGCGATCATCGCCGGGTTGAACGGATTCTGACCGAGGCCGCCATAGAGTTGCTTGGCGACGACGATGGCGAACACCGTGCCGGTGACGACCAGCCACCACGGCGCGAGCGGCGGGAAGGCGAGGGCGATCAGCCAGGCGGTGACGACGGCCGAACCGTCCGACAGGAACATCGCCAGCGGCTTGCCCTGGATGCGCAGCATCAGTGCTTCGGCGAGCAAGGCGGCAAGCGAGGCGATGACGATCTGGACCAGGATGGCCGGGCCAACCAGCCAGGCATAGGCGGCAATGCCCGGGACGAGCGCGATGCAGACCTGGGTCATGACCTGGCTGACGCTGACGTCCTTGAGCAGATAGGGGGCGGGCGCAAACATCATTCGGCTTTCTCGCTGGCCGGCGCGGGCGGCGTGCCCGGCTCGGGGTCGGTCAGGTGGGCGGCGGCGCGGCGTGCTTCGATGTCGGCGACATCGTGTTGCGCGGCACTGCTCAGCACCTCGGTGTTTTTCGGCTGGGCGGCTTCGCGCTGCGCCTTGGCACGGGCCATGGCAGCGGCGATGGCGGCCTTTTTGGCCTCCTGGGCGGCGTCGACCGCTACGGCCGGGGCGGCGTCAGTCGACGGCGCGGCTTCGCCGGCCGGTGCCGCCGCAGCGGCCGGGGCCGTACTTTCGGCGGCGGCAGCAGCGGCCGCTTCCGCGGCTTTCTTGGCGGCCTGGGCGGCGGCAGCCTTGGCCAGCTTCTCGGCCTTCTCGGCCTTTTCGCGCTCTTCGCGCAGCTGCTTGAATTCGAAACGCTCCTTGGCGGTGTCGGCCGCCTTCTTCTCGCGTTCGCGGGCCCAGATCTCGCTCTTCGCAAAGCGGAAATACTGGACGAGCGGAATGCGCGACGGGCAGACGAAGGAGCAGCAACCGCATTCGATGCAGTCGAAGATGTGATATTCCTGCGTCTTGCCGAAGTTCTTGGCGCGCGAGAACCAGTACATCTCGAAGGGTTGCAGTTCGTGCGGGCAGGCCTGGGCGCAGGCGCCGCAGCGGATGCACGGCATTTCCGGCGCCTTGGGCGGGAAAATCCGGTCGGAATGCGCGATCAGGCAGTTGGTCGCCTTGACCACCGGGACCTTGGCGTCGGGCACCAGGAAACCCATCATCGGGCCGCCCATGACGATGCCGTCGGTGTCCGGGTGCGGCTGGGCGAGTTGCAGCAGTTCGCCCATCGGCGTGCCGATCAGCACTTCGTAATTGCGCGGCGCATGCACGTTGCCGGACAGCGTGACCAGGCGCGAAACGACCGGTTCGCCGTGCGCAATGGCGCGCCAGGCGGTGTAGGCGGTGGCGACGTTGAAACACTGCACGCCGAGATCGGTCGAGCGCTTGCTGGCCGGGACTTCCTTGCCGGTCAGGACGCGGATCAATTGCTTGGCACCGCCGGCCGGATACAGCGTCGGTACCGGCACGACCAAAAATGCCTCGCCCAGCGCGTCGACCGCTGCGCGCATCGCGGCGGCGGCTTCCGGCTTGTTGTCCTCGATGCCGATCAGCACCTTCTTCGGTTGCAGCAGGTCGCGGAAAATGCCGATGCCGCGCACGACTTCCTCGGCGCGTTCGCGCATCAGCAGGTCGTCGCAGGTAATGAAGGGCTCACACTCGGCGCCGTTGATGACCAGCTCTTCCATTGGCACGGTCTTCGACGGCGTCAGCTTGCCGTGGGTCGGGAACACCGCACCGCCCAGGCCGACCACGCCCGACTGCTGCAGGTATTCGCGCACTGCCTCGGGGGCGGCATTGGCGTAGTCGAAGGGTTGGTGCGCGATCCATTCATCCTTGCCATCCGGCTCGATGACGACGCACATGGCGTCGAGGCCGGACGGGTGCGGCTGCACATGCATCGCGACTTCGAGTACGGTGCCCGAGGTCGGGGCGTGCACGGCGGCCGAGATCCAGCCGTCGGCCTCGCCGATCAGCTGGCCTTTCAGGACCTTGTCGCCGGCCTGGACGACCGGTTGCGGCACGCCGCCAATGCTCTGGTGGAGCGGCACGACGAGGCGCGAAGGCAAGGGCGCCTGGGCAATCGGCAGGGTCACGGATTGCGTCTTGTTGGTCGGCGGCTTGACGCCACCCTTGAATTTGAACAGGTTCATCAGCATCAGGCGGCCTTTTGGGTGGCCGCAGCCTTGATTTCAACGACCGGATATTTCCACTTCCAGTTGTCGATGTTTTCGCCGATCGGCTCGATCCGGATGCATTCGACCGGGCAGGGCGGCAGGCAGAGTTCGCAGCCGGTACATAGCGGCGCGATGATGGTATGCATCTGCTTGGCGGCACCGACAATGGCGTCGACCGGGCAGGCCTGGATGCACAGCGTGCAGCCGATGCAGGTGTTCTCGTCGATGATGGCGACCGACTTCGGTTTTTCCTCGGCGTCGAGCGGCTTGACCTCGCGGCCGAGCAGGTCGGCCAGGCGCTGCACGCCTTCCGTGCCGCCCGGCGGGCACTTGTTGATTTCATCGCCATTGGCGATGGCTTCGGCGTAGGGCTTGCAGCCCGGGTAGCCGCACTGGCCGCACTGGGTCTGCGGCAGGATGGCTTCGATCTTCTCGATCAGCGGGTCGCCCTCGACCTTGAACTTGATCGAGGCAAAGCCGAGCAGGGCGCCGAGCACGACGGCGCCGAGGGCCATGATGGCGATGGCGAGCAGGATGTCCATTATTGGTACTTGTCCAGGCCGGCGAAGCCCATGAAAGCGAGCGCCATCAGGCCGGCGGTGACCATGGCGATGGCAACGCCACGGAAGTGGATGGGCACATCAGCGCCTTCAATGCGTTCGCGGATGCCGGCGAAGAGAATCAGCACCAGCGAGAAGCCGACGGCGCTGCCGGCGCCGAAGAGCAGCGAATCGACGAAGTTGTAGCCGTTCGAGATGTTGATCAGCGGCACGCCGAGCACGGCGCAGTTGGTGGTGATCAGCGGCAGGTAGATGCCCAGCGTCTGCTGCAGGGCCGGCGAGGTCTTGGCGATGACCATTTCGGTCAGCTGGACGATGGCGGCGATGGTGACGATGAAGGACAGCGTGCGCAGATATTCCAGCCCGAAAGGCATGAGCAGGAAGTGATCGATGATGTAGCTGGCGCCGGTCGCCACGGTCAGCACGAAAGTGGTCGCGGCGCCCATGCCGTAAGCGGTTTCCAGCTTTTTGGAAACGCCCATGAAGGGGCAGAGGCCGAGGATTTTCACCAGGACGACGTTGTTGACCAGCACCGCGCCGACGAGGATGAATAGGTAGTGGCTCATGATTTTTCTGGGCGTGAAGCACGCATTATCGGGCTTTGCCGGCGCGCGGACAACCGCGTGCCGGGCAGGGTCTTATAAGGATTTCTTCTGAAGTCTGGCCAGGGCAGCCGCCGTTTCGCAGACCAGCTCCGGTCCGCGATAGATGAAACCGCTGTACACCTGGACCAGGCTGGCACCGGCTTCGATCTTGGCGACGGCGTCCTGGCCGCTCAGGATGCCGCCGACGCCGATGATCGGCAGTTCGCCGGCCAGCGCGACTGAGAGCTTTCTGAGTACTTCGGTCGACTTCTTGAACACCGGCGCGCCGGAAAGGCCGCCGGTTTCGTTGCCGTTCGGCAGGTTTTCGACGCCTTCGCGCGACAGCGTGGTGTTGGTGGCGATCACGCCGTCCATGCGATGGCGGCGCAGCGCATCGGCAATCGCGGTGATCTGGACATCATCTAGATCGGGCGCGATTTTCAGCGCCATCGGCACATATTTTCCGTAGTTCTGCACCAGTTGTTCCTGCTTCGCCTTGAGTTGCGCCAGCAGGTCGTCGAGGGCGTCATCCTTCTGCAGTTCGCGCAGGTTCTTGGTGTTCGGCGAGGAGATATTGACGGTGATGTAGCTGGCGTCGTTGTAAACCTTTTCCAGGCAGATCAGGTAGTCGTTGGCGGCCTGGTCGATCGGCGTCGTGGCGTTCTTGCCGATGTTGATGCCGAGGATGCCGCCCTTTTTCGGGAATTCGGCGGCGCGCACATTGGCGAGCAGCTTGTCGACGCCGGCATTGTTGAAGCCCATGCGGTTGATGATGCCCTGCGCCTCCGGGACGCGGAACATGCGCGGTTTCGGGTTGCCGTCCTGCGGCCGTGGCGTGATCGTGCCGATTTCGATGGAACCGAAGCCCAGTGCGGCCAGGCCGTCGATGTAGTCGCCGTTCTTGTCCAGTCCGGCGGCGAGGCCGACCCGGTTGGGAAACTTGAGGCCCATGACTTCGACCGGATCGGCGGCGACCGGTTTGGCAAGCAGCCCGGACAGGCCGGTGGCGCCGAGGAAGGAGATGCCGCTCATGCCGATACCGTGAGCGGTTTCGGCGTCGAGGGAGAAAAAGAATTTGCGCAGGATGGGATAGAGCATAGCCCGCGATTTTACCGCAAGGCGGTGGCTTGGCGGCAGCGTACGGAAACAAACGGAAACAGATTTTATGGCGCAAGGGGAGGTAAACTGGCCGGCATGCGATTCATTCCCCTTCTGCTGCCTGCCTTCCTGCTTTCTCTCGCCGTGCCGGTATCGGCGGCAGGGCTGGATGATCCGTTTGCAACCGATGCCTTGTTGCCGCTCAAGCCTTCGCCGATGCTGGCCGGCCGGGTCGGCGGCGCGCCTTGTGCGACTGATCTGCCGGCGACGGCGCTGGCTGCCATCGATGCGGTCGACCTGGCGCTTTGCAACAATCCGCAGACGCGCGAAATATGGGCCAACAGCCGCGCCCAGGCGGCGCAGCTCGGCGTCGCGCAGTCGGCGTGGCTGCCGGGTGTCACGGGCAAGGCGAGCGCCAGCCGGATCTTTACCGAGGCGCGCGACTACAACCAGAATTCCGCCGCGCTGACGCTGTCCTGGCTGCTTTTCGATTTCGGCCAGCGTTCGGCCAATGTCGATTACGCCCGGCAATTGCTCAACGCCGCGCTGGCAACGCAGGATGCGACGGTGCAGAGCCTCTTTTTCGCCGCGCTGCAGACCTACTACACGGCGCAGGCGACGCAGGCGGCGGTGTTTTCCGCCGGCGAGGCCGAGCGTGCCGCCAGCGAAGCCTTCAAGGCGGCCGACTCGCGTTACCAGGTGGGTGCCGGCACTCCGGCCGACCGCCTGCAGGCGAAGACGGCCCTGGCGCAGGCCACCCTCAACCGCATCCGGGCCGAGGGCGACGCGCGCAACGCGCAGGGCGCGCTGGCCAATGCGCTTGGCTTCGATGCGCAACAGAAGATCGTTCTTGCCGCGCTGCCGGCGCTGGCGCCGGAAACGGCCTTCCAGAAGGATGTCGATGCGCTGATCGCCGAGGCGCGCGCCCGCCGTCCCGATCTCAAGGCGGCCGAGGCGCAGTTCCGCGCCGCCGAGGCCAATGTCGGCTATGCGCGTGCGCTCGGCCGGCCGACCGTGAGCCTGGCGACCGGCCCGACCTGGCAGGATGTCGGCGGCGTTGTGACGCAGGGCGGCAACATCGGCCTGACGGTCAACGTGCCTTTATTCACCGGTTTCCAGACCACCTATAGCGTGCGTTCGGCGGCGGCGCAGGCCGATGCCCGGGCGGCGCAGCGCGACCGGATCAATGCGCAGATCGCGCTCGATGTCTGGAAGGCCTACCAGAGCCTGAGCACGGCGACGCAGAGCCTGCTCACCACGAGCGATCTGGTGGCCAGTGCCGAGCAGTCGGAACGCGTCGCGCTTGGCCGCTACAAGGCCGGCGTCGGCACCGTGCTCGACCTGTTGACGGCGCAGAGCGCGCTGGCCAGCGCCCGTCTGCAACGCATCCAGGCGACGCTGGACTGGAATGTTTATCGCGCTTCCCTGGCACAAGCCATGGGCGCCCTGGATTACACGCTGCTGCAGGGTTCGGCGGCAGTTGAAGGAAGACCATGAAACGTATCGGCAAGATCATCCTCGCGACCACCGTGCTGGCCGGCCTGATCGGCGGCGGCATCTGGTACGCCAACCAGCGCGCGGCGCAGAACCCGGAGCAGCGCTACAAGCTCGGCACGGTCGAAAAGGGCGACGTGACGCAAACGGTGTCGGCCAACGGCACGCTCAACCCGGTCGTACTGGTCAGCGTCGGTACGCAGGTTTCGGGTACGGTCAAGAAGCTCTACGTCGATTTCAACGACAAGGTCGAGAAGGGCCAGCCGTTGCTCGAACTCGACGACGCGCTGCTCAGCGCCCAGGTCAGGCAAAGCGAGGCCAATCTCGCCAATGCCGGTGCCGCGCTTGAACTGGCGCAGGCCAACGAGGCGCGCATGAAGACGCTGTTCGCGCAGGAATACGTGTCGAAGCAGGAATACCAGCAGTCCTTGCAGTCGCTCAAGTCAGCGACCGCGCAACAGGCGCTGGCGCGGGCACAACTGGAGAAGGACCGGGTCAATCACGGCAACACGACGATACGCTCGCCGGTCACCGGCGTTGTCGTCGATCGCGTCGTCGATCTCGGCCAGACGGTCGCCGCCAGCTTCCAGACGCCAGTGCTGATCAAGATTGCGCAGGATCTTTCCGACATGCGCATCGACACCAGTTTTGCCGAAGCCGACATCGGCAACCTGCGCGAAGGGCAGAAGGCGCGCTTTACGGTCGACGCCTTCCCGAGCCGCAATTTCACCGGCGAAGTGCAGCAGATCCGCCTCAACCCGACCAACCAGCAGAACGTCGTTACCTACAACGTCCGCGTCAATGTCGCGAACCCGGAACTGGTGCTGCTGCCGGGCATGACTGCCTACGTCAATATCGCCGTGCAGAAGCGCGAGAAGGTGCTGCTCGTGCCGAATGCCGCGCTGCGTTTCAAGCCGGCCGATGCGGCCGACAAGAAACCGGAAAATGGCCAGAAACCGGCGTCGACCGCTGCGCCGGGCACGCCGCCGGCGGGCGCGCCGGGCGAGAAGAAGGGCAAGAAGCGCGACGGCCAGAGCGGTACGGTCTACGTGCTGGAAGGCGATGAAATCAAACCGGTCAGCGTCCAGCTCGGCATTACCGACAACCGCAACACCGAAGTGGTCGGTGGCGAGCTCAAGGAGGGCGACCGCATCGTGCTTGGCGAGAACGGCAGCAGCGGCAAGCCGCCGTCCAGCGTCGGCATGCGGATGTTCTGATGAGCGATGCGGTCATCCGGGTCGTCGGCCTGGGCAAGTCCTATGTCACGGCAGCTGGCCTGTTCCCGGCGCTCAAGGGTGTCGATCTCGAGGTGCGGCCGGGCGAGTACATCGCCATCATGGGGCCGTCCGGCTCCGGCAAGTCCACCTTCATGAACCTGCTCGGTTGCCTCGACCAGCCGAGCATGGGCGACTATTTCCTCGCCGGCGAGAACGTCGCGCACCTGGAAAAGGACGCCCTGGCGCAATTGCGCAACCGCACGCTGGGCTTCGTCTTCCAGGGCTTCAACCTGCTGCCGCGCATGAGCCTGCAGGACAATGTCGCGCTGCCGCTGGTCTATGCCGGCGTCGACAAGGAAACGCGGCGCCGCGCGGCGCGCGAGATGCTGGCGCGGGTCGGCCTGGAAAAATACGCCGAGTCGCGCCCCAACCAGATTTCCGGCGGCCAGCAGCAGCGCGTCGCGATTGCCCGGGCGCTGGTCAACAAGCCGCGCCTGATCCTCGCCGACGAGCCGACCGGCAATCTCGACAGCCACACCAGCGAGGAAATCATGCGCCTCTTTGGCGAACTCAACGGCGAAGGCATCACCATCGTGCTCGTCACGCACGAACCGGACATCGCCGAACACGCCAAGCGCCAGGTGCGCTTCCTCGACGGCCAGATCATCAACGACCACCTGACCGGAGCGGCGGCATGACGGGATTCCGGCAGAAATCGGCATTTTTCAGCGGTCGACCGCTGAAAAACATTAAAAACCAGCGTACGGCGAGCCGCGCATGTTGAAAGCGATGCTCAGCGAAGCCTGGCTGGCGATGGGCGCCAACCGCCTGCGCACGGCGCTCACCATGCTCGGCATGGTGATCGGCGTCGGCGCCGTGGTGATCATGATCGCCATCGGGCAGGGCGCGCAGTACGCGGTGCAGCAGACGATCAGCACCATGGGCTCGAATCTCTACATTGTGCTCTCCGGCTCCTTCACCGCCTCCGGCGTGCGCAGCGGCTCAGCCGGCGCGCCGTCGCTGAACGTCGCCGACGCCGAGGCGATGGCCGAACTCGACGGCGTCGCCAACGTTTCGCCGACCCACCAGGGTACGCGGCAACTGGTTTACGGCTCGCAGAACTGGAGCACGCAGGTGATCGGTTCGACCCCGGAATACCTTGAAGCGCGCGCCTGGAACATCGTCAATGGCGCTTCCTTCGGCGATTCCGACGTGCGCTCGGCAACCCGCGTTGCGATCATCGGCAAGACGGTGGCCGAGAACCTGTTCGGCGCCGACGACCCGGTCGGCAAGACGATGCGCATCCAGCAGAACCCGTTTGTCGTCATCGGCGTGCTCGGCAGCAAGGGCCAGAACCTGGACGGCCGCGACCAGGACGATACCGTGATCATTCCGCTCACCACCGCCCAGCGCAAGGTGTTCGGCACGCCCTTCCTGGGCTCGGTGCGGATGATCATGGTTCAGGCCGACAGCGCCGAATCCATGCCCAAGGTCGAAGCCGGCATCACCGCGCTGCTGCGCCAGCGCCACCGCCTGCGCGAAGGCATGCCCGACGATTTCTTCATGCGCAACCTGTCGGCCGCCGCCGAGTCCGAAGCGGCGACGACGCGCACGATGTCCATCCTGCTCGGCGCGATCGCCTCGATCTCGCTGCTGGTCGGCGGCATCGGCATCATGAACATCATGCTCGTCTCGGTCACCGAGCGGACCCGCGAAATCGGCATCCGCATGGCGATCGGCGCCCGCCAGAAGGACATCCTGACCCAGTTTTTGCTCGAAGCGGTGATGATCTCCTTCGCCGGCTGCCTGCTCGGCCTGCTGCTTGGCCTGGGCATCGCGCTCGGCATCAACGCCTTCACCGGCATGGTCATCGTCATCTCGGGCAGCGCGGCGCTGGTGGCGTTTGCCGTGGCGGCCACGGTCGGCATCTTCTTCGGCTGGTACCCGGCAAAGAAGGCGGCGCAACTCGATCCGATCGAGGCGCTGCGCTATCAGTGAGGGTGGGGGCGGGTGAGTTTTTGTCGGCTAGTTTTGAATTGTTTTGCCTAGCCTAGCCAGGAAAACGAAAGCGATATAACTGGGGCAAATCGATCGCTTCAATTATTCTTATCGCTGGTGTGGAGCAATAATCTCCGCTCATTTACACATTTCGCTTCTGGTGAACATATATGGCAATTATTCGGACCTACGGCATCCATTGGCATATTGATAGAGTTTTCTGGGGTAAGCCAAGCGATCGCGGTACGTTAATGGGGGCTGCGAGCAGAAGCGCAAGAGCTAGGCCTGTGGATTTTCGAGATCAACGGGGTATTTACGCTCTTTATGCAGACTATGAACTCGTCTACATTGGCCAAGCAGGAGCGGGAAATCAGCGTCTGTTTAATCGATTAAAAGCTCATCGTACTGATCACTTAACTGAACGCTGGAATCGATTCTCTTGGTTTGGTACTCAATGGATTACTCAAAAAGGTGAGTTATCCATCGATACTCAGGTCGTGCATGACTCGACGGAGGTGGGATTAAATATCCTGGAAGCGATTTCTATCGCAATTGCAGAACCAAGACTTAATCTTCAACGAGGTCGTTGGGGTGAGGCTCAACAGTATTTTCAGTGGTGGGAAGGTCTCGAGGAAGATGAGCCGACAGAGTAATCTCCGTTAAATATGCCTTTGTAAAGTTAAGCTGCTTATATTTCTCCATCGGTCGACCAATAAAAAAGCCGGGAAATGCCCCGGCTTTTTTATTGGCAGTGAATTCCTCGATCAAATCACCAGCTGCGTTCCCAACTCCACCACCCGGTTGCTCGGAATGTGGAAGAAGTCGCTGGCACTGGTGGCGTTTTTCGACATCACCGCAAACAGGCGGCCGCGCAGCGGGCTGAATTTGCGGGCAAGCGAGGGGACGATGGTTTCGCGCGACAGGTAGAAGGTCGTTTCCATCAGGTCAAAACGTTCGCCGAAGCGCTTGCACTGCTCCAGCGCGCCCGGCACGTCCGGGCTTTCCATGAAGCCGTAGCGGATGATCAGGCGCTTGAAGCCCTTGTGCATCTCGTGCAGGTAGATGCGGTCCATGTCGTTGACGTGCGGCGTGGCCATGGTTTGCACGGTGACCAGCACGACGCGTTCATGCAGGACCTGGTTGTGCTTGAGGTTGTGGAGCAGGGCGGGCGGCACGCCGTCCTTGGCACTGGTCATGAAAACAGCCGTCCCCTGGATGCGATGCACGTCGTCGATGGAGTGCAGGAAGTCTTCCATCGGGATGCTCTGCTTGGCCATTTCTTCCGACACCAGCTTGCGGCCGCGCCGCCAGGTGGTCAGCACGGTGAAGGAGACGAGACCCATGGCGAGCGGGAACCAGCCGCCTTCGGGGATCTTGATCGCGTTGGCGGCGAAGAAGGCGATATCGACGGCAAGCAGCGAGCCGGCGACGAGAACGATCACTATCTTGTTCCATTTCCACATCAGCAGCATCACGAAGGCGACCAGGATGGTGTCGATCAGCATCGTGCCGGTAACGGCAATGCCGTAGGCGGCAGCCAGGTTGGAGGAATTCTTGAAGCCGATGACCAGCGCGACGACCGCGAGATACAGCGACCAGTTGGTGAAGGGCACATAGATCTGGCCTTCTTCCATGCCCGAGGTGTGGATGATCTGCATGCGCGGCAGCAGACCCATCTGGATCGACTGGCGAGCCACCGAGAAGGCGCCCGAGATGACCGCCTGCGAAGCGATCACGGTGGCCATGGTGGCGAGGAAGACCATCGGCACAATGGCCCAGTCCGGCGCCAGGTGATAGAACGGGCTTTCGATCGCTTCCGGCTCGACCAGCAGCAGGGCGCCCTGGCCGAAGTAGTTGAGGACCAGCGCTGGCATCACGAAACCGAACCAGGCAAGGCGGATCGGGAAGCGCCCGAAGTGGCCCATGTCGGTATAGAGCGCTTCACCGCCGGTAACCGCGAGCACGACCGAACCGAGCGCGAGGAAGGCGAGGCCGGTATGGGTGACGATGAAATAGATCGCAAAGATCGGGTTGAGGGCTTCCAGGACGTGCGGGTTCTGCATGATCTGCATGACGCCGAGCGCGCCGAGGATGCCGAACCAGGCAACCATGACCGGGCCGAAGAACATGCCGACGGTGCCGGTACCGCGCTTCTGGATCGCGAACAGGCCGGTCAGGATGGCGAGCGTGATCGGGATCACATAGGGCTTGAGCGTCGGGGTGATGATTTCCATGCCTTCCACCGCGGAAAGCACCGAAATGGCCGGCGTGATCATGCTGTCGCCGTAGAACAAGGCGGCCGCAAAGATGCCGAGCAGTGTGACGATCCAGGCCAGCTTCGGATTCTTGGCGCGTTCGGTGACTAGCGCGAGCAGCGCCAGCGAGCCGCCTTCGCCGCGGTTGTCGGCACGCATGATGATCGCCACGTACTTGATGGTGACCAGCACGATGATCGACCAGAAAACCATTGACAGCACCCCGAGAATATTTTCCGGGGTGACCGGAATTGGGTGATGGCCGTTGAAAATTTCCTTGAGGGCGTAGAGTGGGCTGGTACCGATGTCGCCGAAGACGACCCCGATGGCGGCGACGGTCAGAGCCGGCAGCGCTTGGCGTTGATGCATGGTTTCCCCTGAGGCGCCTATGGCGCTTGAATACTTATGGTTTCGGCCGCCTGCACGGCATTTGCGGGCGGAACCGAAGCCAGCAATCTAGCACTTTGCCGGGGGCTTGGGCGCAGCCTGGCGGTGCTTTGCCTAGGCGATGGTGCGCCGCCGCAACAGGTGGTTCACGATGAAGCTCAAAACCACCTCCGGATGCTGGTTGACCGCCGTGTAACGCAGGCGGGCAATGCCGCGCTCCGGTTTCGATGAGGACGGCCGAACCTCCAGTACCTCGACCTCGCAGTGCAGCGTATCGCCCGGTCGCACCGGCGCCAGCCAGCGCAATTCGTCGATGCCCGGCGAGCCTAGGCTGGATTCGGCAAGGATGCCGCTCTGGATGAACAGCCGGAAGCAGATGGCGAGGCTCTGGAAGCCGCTGGCGATCAGCCCGCCATAAGGCGAAGCTGCTGCCGCGTTGGCATCGAGATGAAAGGCCTGCGGATCGTAACGCCAGGCGAAATCGATGATTTCGGCTTCGGTCAGCGTCACGCCCGGCGTCGTGAATTGCTGGCCGGGAACGAGGTCGTCGAGGTAGCGGGTATCCATGTTATCTCCTGGGCTGCAGGGGGCTGCGCCCTCTATGGTTCATGCCGGCTCAGCCACTTTGCCGTGATCTCATAGAGTTTCTCGGGGTTAAAGGGCTTGGCCAGATAATCGTTCATGCCTGCCGCGAAACAGCGTTGCCGATCTTCGGCAAAGGCGTTGGCGGTCATCGCGATAATCGGCAGATGCCGGGTTGCCGGCAGTTGGCGGAGTTGCCTGGTGGCTTCCAGGCCGTCCAGGCGGGGCATCTGCATGTCCATCAGGACCAGTGCGTAAGGGGTTTCCTGCACCTTCGCGATGGCTTCGATGCCATCTGCGGCTGTTTCCACCGTCAATCCGACATCTTCCAGAAGCATCTGGGCGACTTCCTGATTGATCGGTTCGTCATCGACGATCAGTATTCTGGCGCTGGCGTGCTGTTCGCGCAGCAGGCTTTCGGCATTGCCGGGCAGCATGCCCTCTGGTGCCGTATCCGTTCCGCCTTTCTTCAGTCGGGCAGTAAGCCAGAAGGTGCTGCCGACGCCGGGGGTACTTTCGACCCCGGCTTCGCCGCCCATCATTTGCGCCAGGCGCTTGGTGATTGCCAGGCCCAGCCCGCTGCCGCCGTAATTGCGCGAGATCGTGTTGTCCGCCTGCTCGAAAGACGAGAACAGGCGGGGCAGGGCTTCTGGCGCGATGCCGATGCCGGTATCCTCAACCTCGAAGCGGAGCAGGACGCTATCGGCCGCATCTTCGACAACCCGGGTGCGCAGTGTGATGCTTCCCTTGTCGGTGAATTTCACCGCGTTGGTTGCGTAATTGAGCAGCGCCTGCTGCAGGCGGGCGCTGTCGCCCCGCAGTCCGGTTGGCAGCGCTTCGTTGTCGATGATCAGGGCCAGCCCCTTTTCGCTGGCCCGCTCATTGAGTATCGAGGCAACGTTGGCGCTGACACAGCCGACGCTGACGTTGCTTTCCTCGATCGAGAACTTGCCGGCCTCGATCTTGGACAGGTCGAGGATGGCGTTGATCAGTTCGAGCAGATGATGGCTGGCGGTATCGATCTTTTCCAGGCGCTTGCCCTGTTCCGGCGCGACGCCCGAGCGCCGCATCAGATTGACCATGCCGATGATGGCGTTGAGCGGCGTACGGATTTCGTGGCTCATGTTGGCGAGGAAGCTGCTCTTCGCGATATTGGCCGCCTCGGCTGCCGCCTTGGTCTTTTCCAGTTGCCCGGTGCGCGTCGCAACGATTTCCTCGAGATGGTCGCGGTGTCTTTCGAGTTCGGCCTGGGATTGCTTGAACGAGGAAACGTCGGTCATCAACACATAAAACCCGTCGACCGTGTCGCCATGACGGTCCGGAATGTAATTGATCAGCGCATCGAAGCTGTGCCCGCTGTCCGGTATCGTGATCGAACGCTCGAAGGTTTGCGGCTCGCCACGTAATGCCGCTTCAATATAAGGGCGGTTGAGTTCATAGAACTCCTCCCCGGTCACGTCCCGGACATGTTTTCCCGCCATTTGCGTCGGTTCGACGCCGAAGCGTTTGGCGTAGGTGAAATTGGCAAAGCGGTTGTGCAGGTTCTTGTCCCAGTAGCCGATCATTGCCGGCATATTGTTCAGGATGGACTCCAGGTCGCGCTCGACCCGCTTGCGATCGCTGATGAAGCGGTTGATCGCGTCAACCAGGATGTCGATTTCGTCAGGCGCTTTGCTTGTTGCCTTGCGGTCGATGACCAGCCTGGGAACATCCTTGATATTTCCCTGGCGGGTCAGCACCTCCGCGAGTTGATGCAGATGCCGGGTGATCATCCGGTAGACGATGGTGAAGAGCAGCAGACTGACCCCGATGATCTTGAGGATGTCCATGAGCACCAGGGTTTTCAGCGTATCGACGAGTTGCGCGTTAACCTGCGCATAGGATTCCGAAATGTGCAGGTAACCGATCGTTTGATCGCTGTTCGGAGCCAGGATCGGCAGGCTCCATTCCTTGTCGGACGGGGCAGTGAAATTCGCCTGACTGATCTCGACCACCGTTTTTTCGAGATCCCGCACCTCGGCCCGGGCCAGCGAGCCCGTGCGGACCATGCCGGAAAGCTGCGCGTTCAGGCCGGCAATGTCGTATTGCCATAGCGCGATGGAAATTGCCGGGAGGCTTTGCACCGCGGCCGTGTGGGCATTGGCGTGGGCGGTCTCGAGGGCCTTGCTGCGCTCATGCACCACGCTGAACAAGGTGGCGACCGTGAACACGGCAAAACTGGTCAACATGACCCGCAGCAGGATCTTGATGGCGAGAACCGAGCCGCGCAGGGAGCCCTTGCCGCGGATTTTCATTTTTTATCCCAAATGCCGCTGTAGGCAGCCTCGACCGCCTGTGTTGTTTCAAACTTGCCGTAAGTCGTTTGCAGCAATTCGGTGGTAACCAGGATAGGTTTCGACTGGAAGCCGCTCGGTGGAAATCCGGCAAAGGCCCGATTCAGTTCGTCGGCCAACTGATAACCATGCAGTTTCAGCGGCTCGGCCACCGTCGCCGCTTGCTGACCGATACCCGAGGCGATCCGGCCGAGTGCCTTGAGGGAGCCGTCGCCGGCCGAAACGTTGATGATGTCGGTGCGGCGTGACGCGATCAGCGGATAGTTGATTTCGTCAAAATAGGTGTCGTTGATCGCCAGGCTATAGGTCCATGCCGCACCATGCTTCTGGCTCAGTCTGGTCACCAGCGCAGGGATTGCTGTGGCGGCGGCCGAGATGGCGACGTTTTCGACCGCGAGGACCTGGCAGGCACTGTAGCCCGGGCAATTCTCGATGGCCTTTTTCATTGCCGCCGTCTTGGCATTGGCCACTGCATACTGCGGATCGTTGAAGATGACCACGCCGACCGGACGCTGCCTGGTCCTGGCGTCGCGAATCACGTAATCGGCGGCGATTTGCGCCACATCGAGTGGCTGGGTCGAAATGTTGGTGAATAGATCGGGGGTCGGGCCGGGCTCTTTCGCTGCATGCCAGCCGACCAGGACGATGCGGCTTTGTTTGGCGCTGGCGACTTCGCTGCGAAACTCGCCGGGGTCGAAGCCACCAATGACGATTCCGTCGGGACGCGCCGCGATCGCTTGCCGCAGCAGACTGGCCTGGGTGCTCTTGCTGTCGTTGCCATTCTTGAGCTGAACCTGCCAGCCGAGTTTTTTGGCCGCCTCCTCAAATCCCCGGTAGGCCCCCATCACACCACCGTTCCGGTAATCAGAGGCAATGAAGACGAGCTTTTTCCCAAGCTGGGCCGTCGGTCCGGGCGGGGGCTGCTGCCGCGACTCCTGGGCAAACACGGAGGCGCAGCTCGAAGCCAACAAGAGGAGGAAAACGCAAGATGCTCTTTTCACGGCAAATCCATGTCAAGCCATTTCCCGAATGTACGCCACAGTGATGGCTGCTTTCAAGGCTGAAGCCATATCGTATTCGGCATTGCGGGGGATCGTCGACGAAGCTACAGTCCTGTCAGCAGTACATGCCGGCCATTGACGAAGAGGTTGGTGCCCGGAGAAGGCGGCAATTACATCCTACGGATTCTGGCATTCCTGGATGGTGTCGTCGTGGCCGCGGCCACAGGGAGTGAAGGCGCCGCTGAGTGGGTGCGGTGTGCCATCTTCGTCCATTTGCGCGGCCAGGGTTTCCCAGAAGATGACGCCGGAGCGGTCGAGTTTGACGCGCAGCAGCCAGCCGCGCTGGGCTTCCGGGTAGTCGAAGCCGTCGAAGACGAAATTGCCCAGGCTGTAGATGATCGGCCGGCCCTGGTAGGTTTCGGCGCCTTGCGTGACGTGCGGGTGGCCGCCGACGACGAGCGCGGCGCCGGCGTCGATCATCTTGCGCGCCAGTTGGCGTTGGCGTTCGACCGGCTTGCCTTCGCGCTCCCAGCCCCAGTGCATGAAGGGAATCACGAGGTCGGCACCGGCCGCTTGCGCGGCGCGGATGTCGGTGAGTACCTGGTCGTCCTCGCTCCAGGCGACGCCGGGCCAGTCGGGGCCGGCTTCGAAACTGCGTGGCTTGAATTCGTTGTAGGCGAGGACGGCGATTTTCAGGTCATTCTTGTTGATCCACAGCGGCTGGTGCGCTTCGGCCAGATTGAGGCCACCGCCGAAGCGGGCGATGCCGGCCTGGTCGAGGTGGTTCAGGGTTTCGCGGAAGGCGTCGCGGCCGTAGTCGCCGGAGTGGTTGTTGGCGAGTGCCACGGCGTCGAAGCGTCCGGCCAGGACGCGCAGCGCTTCCGGTTTGGCGCGGAAGCTGTAGATCTTGTTGGCGAGCGGCTGGCCGCTTTCGCCGACCGGGCATTCGAGATTGCCGATGCGGTAGTCGGCGGCCTTGAGGATGTCGGCAAAGGGGGCGAGCGGATCGCCGCCGGCGGCGATCAGGCGGCCGGGGCCGTCGTCGAGCATGATGTCGCCGGCAAAGATCAGGGTGAGCGGTTCGGCATGCAGGCTGGCGGCGCAAAACAGGGCGGCCGCAGCGGTCAACCGTTGAAAAAGCCTCATTTTGCCGCTCCCGGCTGGAACTCGCACCAGTATTGCAGCTCGCCGTCGCGCAGCGGTTCGTAGACGTAGTTCAGGCCGCTGAAGCCGTAGGTCGGCAGGTTGACCGGCGGGTAGGCGTGGCTGGCCTGGTGGATCAGGGTCGGGCCGCTGTCGAGGTCGGCGTAGGTGTAGAGCTTGATGCTGGCGAGTTCGACCGGTTCGTCGCGGACGACGATGCGAAAGCGGAAGAAGGAGCCGATCTGCGTCGCCGGCTCGGCGTAGGGAGCGGCGGTCGGTTGCGCGCTGAGGGTCTGCGTTGTGCCGCCGTAGGTGATGTGGCAGAGCACGCTTGCCGCCTGCGCCGGCAGGGCGAGCAGCAGGCCGGCGAAAAACGCCGCGAACTCAGCGCGGCCGGGCATGGGTGACCGGCTGCAACTGGATGTCGAGCGGCTGTTCGGTGAGCGGCGCCGGATGCGGGCGGGCATTGGCGAAAAGCAGGCGGCCCGCCTGTTCGATGCGGGCAGTCACGCTGACGCGCGATTTCTTGCCGAGCAGGTCGCGGTCGATGCTGGTCTGGAAGCCGATCGGCACCTGCTGGCCGGCGAGTTCGATGCGCTGTTCGGCGAGCGTGCGCTTGCCGTCCTGGACGCGGATGATGAGCACGGCGTTGGGCGGCAGGGCGCTGCGCTGGCGATAAGTGACCTGGCCGGCGATGTCGATGAAGCTGCTCACGGCGGCCGGGGCGCTGCTTGCTGCCGGCCGGGCCGGGGCGAGGTCGCCGCGGCTGCAGCGGCGGCGGTTGCCCTTGCTGTCTTCGACGACCGCCGTGTCGTCGCGCAGGTGCAGCAGGATGATCTCGTTGCGGTAGAGCGCGCCGCTGGCGGCCGGCACCTGCGGCAGGGTGATTGCCTCGTCGGCAAAATGCAGCACGGCGAGCGGTCGACCGTCGGCGGCGGTCGAAAATGCGATTTCGATGCGGCTGTCGTTGTCGCAGGTATAGGCAGTGCGTTCGCTGCTCTGGGCGAGGGCGGCAAAGGGCAGGCAGAGCAGGGCAAGCAGGGGGGCAAGGCGCAGGGTCATGGGGGCGTCGGGTCGGGGGTGAAGGTTCGCCATTGGCCGTCAATGAGGCCTTCGATGGGCGAGAAGCCGGATTTGTAGGCCATTTTGCGGCTTTCGGCAATCCAGTAGCCGAGGTAGAGGTAGGGCAGGCCGAGGGTGATGCATTGCGCTGCCTGCCACAGGATGTTGTAGGTGCCGAAACTGGCGCCCGGCAAATCCGGGTCAAAAAAGGTGTAGACCGATGAGAGGCCGTCGTCGAGCACGTCGATCAGGCTGACCATGCGGACGACGCCGTTTTCGGTGAATTCGATCAGCCGCGTGTCGACACGGCTTTGCAGCAGGAACTGCGCGTACTGGTCGTGGCTGTCGTCGTCCATGCCGCCGCCGGCGTGACGGGTCTGCTGGTAGCGCTGGTAGAGCGCATAGTGTTCGGCGACGGCAACCAGCGGCAGTTCGCGTGCGACCAGGCCGGCGTGCTTCTTGAGGGCGCGGCGCTGGCTGCGCTTGGGCTGCAGTTCGGCCACCGGCAGGCGGACCGGGACGCAGGCCTTGCAGCCGTCGCAATGCGGCCGGTAGGTGAAGATGCCGCTGCGCCGGAAGCCGTTGCGGACCAGCGTACTGTAGATCTCGCTGTCGATCAGGTGGGCCGGCGTCGCGACCTGCGAACGGGCTTCGCGGTTCTCGAGATAGCTGCACGGGTAGGGCGAGGTGGCGTAGAACTGGAGCAGCGAGAAGGGCAGTTCGGCGTCGTCGGGCTGGGCCATGGTTTACCAGTCAAAAACGGCGTTGACCGTCTGCCAGGACTGGCGCAGCGTCGGGGCGGCGGTCAGGGCGCGTACCCCGGCCAGGAAGTCGGCGCGCGGGATCTCGCGCCCGCCAAGCGAGGCGAGGTGCTCGGTGCGCATCTGGCAGTCGATCATGCCGAATTCTCCCCTTTGCAATTGACGGATCAGGTGGGCGAAGGCGACCTTGGAAGCATCGGTGCGGTGCGCGAACATCGACTCGCCGTAGAACATGCGGCCGATTGCCAGACCGTAGAGACCGCCGACCAGTTCGCCTTCTGCCCAGGTTTCGACCGAATGCGCCCAGCCGAGTTCATGCAGCCTGATGTAGGCCTCCATCATTTCGTCGGTGATCCAGGTACCGTCCTGACCGGGGCGCGGTGTGCCGGCGCAGCCGGCCATGACGCCGGCGAAATCGCTGTCGAAACGGACCTCGAACTTGCCGCTGCGCAGCGTTTTCTGCAGCGAGCGGTGCAGGCGGAATTCGGCGGGAAACAGCACCATGCGCGGGTCCGGGCTGTACCAGATCGGTTCGCCCTCGACCGTGCCCCAGGGGAAGATGCCCTGGCCGTAGGCGTCGAGCAGGCGATCCGGGCGCAGATCGGCGCCGACTGCGAGCAGGCCGCCCATGTCTTCGCGGGCCTGGGCGACCGGGGGAAACGGGTCGTGCGGGCCGAGGAAGGGAATCATCGCGGGCGGGCGCTCAAGCGGCGTTGCGTGGCGCCGGGTCCTGCCGGGTGAGCGGGCGTGCCTGTTGTTCGAGACGGATCTCGCAGGCCGGATCGGTACATTCCTCGTGTTTCTTGAAGGCGATCACGTGGTCGGCATCGAGCCGGATGCCGATCTTTTCGCCCAGTGCGTGGTTGTGGTGCGAGGGCACCAGTGAAAGGACCTCGCTGCCGCTCGCCAGGCGCAGGGTGTACAGGATGTCGGCACCGCGAAAGGCCTTGTGCAGGACTTCGGCCTGTACCGGGCTGGCGTCGTCGTGCACGATGTCGTCCGGGCGCAGCAGGATGTCGACGCGGCAGCCGCGATCGCAGGCCGAACAGGATTCGTTGCATTCGACCGGCGTGTCGGACACCAGGCTGCCGAGTTCCATGTGCACCGTGTTGTTGTCGCCGACCGTGCCGGCGAGCAGGACGCCCTGGCCGATGAAATCGGCGACGAAGCGGTTGGCCGGCCGGTGGTAGAGGTTGTAGGGCACGTCCCATTGCTGGATGCGGCCTTCCGACATGATGCCGATCTCGTCGGCGATGGCGAAGGCTTCGTGCTGGTCGTGGGTGACCATCACGGCGGTCGACCCCTCGCGTTTGAGGATTTCGCGGACTTCGACCGAAAGCCGCTCGCGCAGGCCGACATCGAGGTTGGAGAAGGGCTCGTCGAGCAGGATCAGCTCGGGCCTCGGCGCCAGGGCGCGGGCCAGGGCGACACGCTGCTGCTGGCCGCCGGAGAGTTCGTGCGGGTACTTGTCGCCCTGGCCGGACAGGCCGACCGTGGCGAGCAACTGGCGAACGCGCCGATGCACGTCTTCGGCCGGCTTGCGCCCGAGCCCGAAGGCGACGTTCTGGGCGATGCTGAGGTGCGGGAACAGCGCGTAATCCTGGAAGACCATGCCGATCCGGCGCTTTTCCGGCGCCAGGCGCTGGCCGGCCCGGCTGACCACTTCGCCATGCAGGCGGATCTCGCCGTCGGCAATTTCCTCGAAACCGGCGATGCAGCGCAGCAGGGTGGTCTTGCCGCAGCCGGAAGGACCGAGCAGGCAGGCGATCTGGCCGGCCTCGAGGCGAAAGTCCACGCCATCGACGACGGTCTGCCGACCGTAGCGTTGCACGACGCCATTTAGTTCAAGTTGAGCCATAGCGGCCGATTATAATTGCCATTCACAGCCATGCGTACAGCCCATTCCTCCCCCCTGCTCCTGATCGGTCTCGTCGTTGCCCTGCTTGCCGGCCTGCCGGTGGCCAGCGTCGGCCTCAATCTTTTGCTCGGCGGTACGTCGGAGACCTGGCTGCATCTGGTGCATACGGTGCTGCCGGATTACATCCTCAATTCGCTGTGGCTGTGCCTGGGCGTTGGTTGTGGTGTCGGTCTGGTCGGCGTCGCGACGGCCTGGCTGACCGCGATGCACGATTTTCCCGGGCGGCGCTTCTTCGAATGGGCGATGGTCCTGCCGCTGGCGATGCCGGCTTACGTCATGGCCTATGTCTATACCGATTTCCTGCAATTTGTCGGGCCGGTGCAGACCGCCTTGCGCGAGAGTTTCGGCTGGGCGCACGGCGATTACTGGTTCCCGGATATCCGGACGTTGCCGGGGGCGGTGCTGATGTTCGTCTGCGTCCTGTATCCCTACGTCTATCTGCTTGCCCGCACCGCCTTCATCGAGCGCGCCAGCGGCATGCTGGAAGCCGCCCGCACGCTGGGCATGGGGCCGTGGCGCGCCTTCTTTGCCGTGTCGCTGCCGCTCGCCCGGCCGGCCATCGTCGCCGGCATCGCGCTCGCCCTGATGGAAACCCTCGCCGATTACGGCACGGTGGCCTATTTTGCGGTCAACACCTTCACGACCGGCATTTACCGCGCCTGGTTCTCGCTCGGCGACCGCGTCGCCGCTGCCCAGCTGGCCGCGATGCTGCTCGGCTTCGTGCTCTTTCTGCTGATGGCTGAGCGCACGTCGCGCGGCCGCGCCCGCTATCACAACACCACCGGCCGCAACCGGCCGCTGGCCGGCGCCCGGCTCGGCGGCTGGCCGGCGCTGTTTGCCATCCTTGCCTGCAGCCTGCCGCTGCTGCTCGGTTTTGTGCTGCCGGCGGTTTTGCTGCTCAAAATGGCGTTGACCGAGGGCGATGCCCAGTTTGGCGAACGTTTCCTGATCCTGGCGCGCAACAGCTTCGTGCTGGCCGGCGCGACCGCCCTGATCGGCGTGCTGATCGCGCTCCTGCTCGCCTATGGCGCCCGCTTGTCGAAATCGGCATTGGCCGCCGGCCTCAATCGCCTGGTCGGCCTCGGTTACGCGGTGCCCGGTGCGGTCATCGCGGTCGGTGTGCTGATCCCGGTGACGCGCCTCGATAACTGGCTGGCCGGGCAGTGGACAAGCTGGTTCGGCTATAACCCCGGCCTGTTGCTGACCGGCGGCATCGCCGCCCTGATCTATGCCTACTTGGTGCGCTTTCTCGCGGTGGCGCTGCATACCGTCGAATCGAGCCTGGCCAAGATCACGCCGAGCATGGACGATGCGGCGCGCAGCCTGGGTCTCGGCCAGGGCGAGACGCTGCGTCGCGTGCATGCGCCGCTGCTACGCGGCAGCCTGTTTACGGCCGGCCTGCTGGTCTTTGTCGATGTGATGAAGGAGTTGCCGGCGACGCTGGTCATGCGCCCGTTCAATTTCGATACGCTGGCGACGCAGGCTTACACGCTGGCTTCCGACGAGCGTCTGGCGGAAGCCTCGACGGCGGCACTGGCCATCGTTGCGGTCGGCCTGCTGCCGCTGATCGCCTTGTCGCGCCAGATTTCCGCCTCGCGGCGAGGCGCTTCGGGCAGTACGGCTACCTGATATTGCGGCCGCTTTTCCAGAAGCTGCTCTTGCCGGCTTCTGCTTTGGCCGGCGGGGCCTCGGCTGCGGCGGCAGCCTGTTCCTGTTCTTCGTTGTAGCGCAGCATGTCCATGGTCAGTAGATTGGTGTCGGTGCCATAGCTGCGCCCGATATCGATATTTTCGATGATCTCGAAGTCGGCCGGATCGATCGGTGCCGGCATTCTTGCCGAACTGTCCATCTCCAGCGGAGGCAGTTCCGGCTTTTCCAGCAGCAGATCGGGTTCGGCCAGTTCGGTGGGCGTTGCGGCTGAGGTGGCGGAGCTGGTCAGTTCAAGCGGTGGCAGTTCGTAGGCTGCGGCTGCCGGTTCAGCGATGGCAGGCGGTTCTGGCTTCTCCATCGGCGTCATTTCAAGCGGCGGCAATTCGGGTTTGGGCGGGGCTGGCGGTTCGGCTGCCTGCACTGCCGGTTTTTCCGCAACCGGCATTTCCAGGGCAGGCAAATCCTGTGTCTTGCCGCTGGCGAGAAATTCGTGGCTGATTTCCAGACCGGCCGGGATGTTCGCGCCGCTCTCAAGCAGCAGCGTGATGATTGCCCGTTGCCGGGTGCGCACGGCCAGCCGCAAGGGCTGGCCGGGGCCGTCGCCGCCGCGGGCATTGATGTCGGCGCCGCGCCGGATCAGTTCGGCGACAATTTCCGGCTTGCCGCCAAAGCAGGCGGTGCGCAAGGGCAGCCCGGAGTGGCCGTGAACATCGCTTTCCTCGATGTTGGCGCCGGCATCCAGTGCGCTGATGACGGCACTCAGGCTGCCGCTGCGGATGGCGGCAACCAATTCACTCGTAGTCAAAACTTTGCCTGACATTTCCCGTTACCGTTGTTGCTTGGAGCGGAAAGTCTATGCGATTGCGCTGTCTTTGGCGAGTTGTAGCCGTACTCAGCGGAAGCCGGCCCTGTCGTAGATGATCTGTGCCTTGGCCTGGTACATCGCCAGATTCCTGACCGGCAACTTGTCAGCCTTGAACTTGCCGAGTGAGTCGAGGGCGGAATTGGCGATTTTCACGTTGTTGACCGCTGGCCACTCGTTGTTGCCATCGGCGAAATAGGCTTGCGCCTCGTCGGAGGCCAGGTATTCCAGAAAGCGCACGGCAGCCGCCTTGTTGGGGGCAGTTTTCAGCATGCCGCCACCGGAAACGTTGATGTGGGTGCCGCTGGTTTTCTGGTTCGGCCAGACGATGCCGATCTTTTCCATGGTCTTGACGTCTTCCGGCTTGGTCGAGCGCAGCAGGCGGGCGACGTAGTAGGTATTGGAAACGGCAACGCCGCATTCACCGGCCGCAACCGCCTTGATCTGGTCGGTGTCGCCACCCTTGGGGGCGCGGGCAAAGTTCGCCACCATGCCTTTGGCCCATTCCTCGGCCTTGGCTTCGCCCTGGTTGGCAATGACCGAAGCCATCAGCGACAGGTTGTAGGGGTGGGAGCCGGAGCGCGAGCAGAATTTTCCTTTCAGCTTCGGATCGGCAAGATCCTCGTAATTCTGGACATCTTCCGCCTTGACCGTGGCCTTGTTATAGACGATGACGCGGGCCCGGGTCGAGAAGGAGAACCAGTCTTCGGTGCGCAGGTGGGCCGGGATGCGCGACTCGAGGATTTTCGAGCTGACCGGGGCAAACAGGCCCAGTTCATGCGCCTTGGCCAGGCGGGCAGCATCGACGGTCAGGAAGATGTCGGCCGGGCTGTTGCTGCCCTCGTTGCGGATGCGCTCCAGCAACTCGTCTTCCTTGCCTTCGATACGGTTGATCTTGATGCCGGTCTGCTTGGTGAAGTTGCTGTAGAGTGCCTCGTCCGTCTGGTAATGACGGGCCGAGTACAGATTCAGTTCGGCGGCCTGGGCGGTGCTGGCGAGCAGGGCCAGGGCGGCGAAGGATAGGGGCAACTTCATACGGCAATCTCCTGTGATGGCAAAACGATCCGGTGAGTTTGCAGTTTATGCGAATGAGAACGGTTCTTGCAAGCAGGCGTAAAAAAAGCGGCTTGGCCGCTCATGTTTTCTTTGTTGTCGCTACGACTCAGTTGTCGATGATGCGACGCGCGCCGTTGTAGCGCTGCATCCAGTAGCTGTTTTCCATGTTCTCGACGCGGACTTCGGCGCCGGTGCGTGGTGCGTGCAGGAAATGGTTGTCGCCGAGATAGATGCCGACATGCGAGAAAGTGCGGCGCATGGTGTTGAAGAACACCAGATCGCCCGGCTTGAGCTGGCTGGAGTCGATGCGCTGCCCGATTTCGCTCATTTCCTTGGCTGTGCGCGGCAGGGAGGTGCCGACACTGTCCTTGAAAACGAGGCGGACAAAACCGCTGCAATCGAGACCGCTGTCCTCGTCGTTGCCACCCCAGCGGTAGCGCACGCCAACCAGTTTGAGGCCTTGCAGGATGACATCCTGGGCGGCATTGGTGTAGCGTTCGAAGAAGGACTGCTGCTCTTCCTTGCGAATCTGCTCAGCCGCGCAGGCCGAGGTGATTCCGCCGGCAAACAGGGCGGAAGCAAGGAAAAGGGTAGCTAAGACTTTTTGCATAGCGGCGAAATGTATTTGAAAAACAGTCCGCTGTAAAGATGCGGTAAAAACGACGGCTGCAACTATGTTCATAATCCGTAATTATGAATACAATTTATTTCCCGAAAACCGAGGAGCACCATGGATTCCTTCAAGGCACTGCTGATTGAAGAACGCGACGGCAAAGTCAGTAGCGATTTTGTCCAGATGGACGAGAGTCGGCTTGATGCCGGCGAAGTGACCATCCGGGTTGCCTACTCCAGCGTCAACTTCAAGGATGCGCTGGCGGCGACGGGATCCGGCAAGATCATCCGGCGCTTTCCCTGCGTCGGTGGCATTGATCTCTCGGGGACGGTCATCAGCAGCAGCGACGCGCGTTTCAAGGCGGGTGATCCGGTCATTGCGACCAGTTTCGACATTGGCGTCGCGCATCATGGCGGTTACGCCGAGATCGCCCGTGTGCCCGCGGCCTGGGTTGTGCCCTTGCCGGCCGGCTTGTCGCTGTTCGAGGCGATGGCGCTCGGTACGGCCGGCTTCACCGCGGCGCTCGGCATCGTGCGCATGGAGGAGAACGGCCTGCGCCCGGAAAAAGGCCCTGTCATCGTGACCGGCGCGACCGGCGGTGTCGGCAGTCTGGCGGTCGATATGCTGGCCAAGATCGGCTATCACGTCGTCGCGCTGACCGGCAAGGAAAGCGAAGCCGACTATCTGCGCAGTCTCGGCGCGGCCGAGGTGATGCTGCGCCAGAATCTTGACCTGACCAAGATTCGCCCGCTTGATCGCGGCCGCTGGGCTGGTGCGGTCGACAACCTGGGCGGCGATGTTCTGGCCTGGATCGCCAGCACCATGGAGCAGGGCGGCACGATTGCCAGTATTGGTCTGGCTGCCAGCATGTCGCTCAACACGACGGTGGCGCCGTTCATCCTGCGCGGCGTTTCGCTGCTCGGCATCGACTCCGGCTACATCCGCGAGCCTTATCGCAGTGGCGTCTGGCAGCGTCTGGCAAGCGACCTGCGGCCGCCGCACCTGGCTTCGATGGCGCGGCGCATTGCTTTCGAAGAACTGCCGGCGACCTTCGTTGAATTCATGGCCGGCCGGGCCAAGGGACGCGTCGTCGTCGAACTGGCCGGTGGCTGAGATGGCCGGTTTGCCGCATATCCTGATCGTCGATGATTCGCGCGTTGTGCGCGCGACCCTGATGCAGCATCTGAAGGGCTATTACGAGGTGCGCGAGGAGGCCGATGGCGACGCAGCCTGGCAGACGCTAGTGCTGGATCACTCGATTCAGGCGGTGATCTCCGATCTGCACATGCCGAAGCTGAACGGTCTGGAGCTGGTTGAGCGTATCCGCGCGTCGAAGTTGCGGCGTTTGCAGGAATTGCCTTTCATCCTGGTTTCCGGTGAGGAAACCGAGGAAGATCGCCAGCGGGCGACGGATGCCGGGGTTTCGGATTTCGTGACCAAGGGCGTGGGCAGTGCGGAGATCCTGCTGCGCCTGAAACATCTGCTGGCCTTGTCGGAGGCGCGCGAGGATCTCGATGCCGGCCGCGAGCGCATGGTGCAGGATCCGCTGAGTGGCCTGTTTACCCGAAAGTTTCTCGAACTGCAGACGGCACAGGCGCTGTCGCATTCGGCACGGCACGGTGGTGACAGCAGTTTGCTGGTCTTTGGTTTCGACGGCTACCAGGGCATGTGCGAGCGACTGGGGGCTGATACCGCGGCCGAGGTTGGCCACCGTTTTGCCCGCATGCTGGCCGGCAAGATTCGTCAGGAAGACAGTCTTGGCCATTTTGGCGCGGGTCAGTACGCCATCGTTTCGCCGGGCACCGCGCTGTCGTATTGCGCGACCTTTGCCGAGCGGGTGCGGCAGGCGGTCGAAGTATCGCGACTTTCCGTCCAGGGGCAGCCGCTCTCGGTCACCGTCAGTATCGGCCTGGCCGGTGTGCCGGTCGATCATGTCACCTCGGCCGGCGCCTTGCTGGATCTCGCCGGGCATCGCATGCAGGAGGCGATGCAGGCCGGTGGCAACCGCATCGTTTCCGGTGGTGTGGCACCGGCGACAAGAGCCATCTCGATCCACCACGCGCTGGAGTTGCTGGCCAGCAACCGGGCTGATGCCGTCAAGCCGCATCTGGTGGCCCTGGCGAAGCAGCTTGGTCCCCTGCTGCAGTTGCTGGACAAAGAATTGGGTTTGGCTCTGCCGCTGGCAGAGATCGAACGCCGTTTGAACGAGCGGACAGGCCAAAAATAAATAGTCCGCCCGATTATTTTGTAGTGCAGGAAAACCTAGCTAGAGGGAGTTTTATGGCGACGTACAAGGAGTTTCACCAGTATTCCATCGAAAAGCCGAACGAGTTCTGGACCGAGCAGGCCCAGCTTGTCGACTGGAAGGAACCGTTCACCCAGGTTTGCGATTTTTCGCGCCCGCCGTTTGCCAAGTGGTTCGTCGGCGGCAAGACCAATCTTTGCTACAACGCTGTTGACCGCCACGCTGCCAAGCGTCCGGATGCCAATGCGCTGATTTTCGTATCGACCGAAACCGACGAAGAGAAGGTTTATTCCTTTGCCGAACTGCAGCGCGAAATCGAGCGCATGGCAGCGATCTACCAGAGCCTCGGTGTCAAGAAGGGCGACCGCGTCCTGATTTACATGCCGATGATTGCCCAGGCAACCTTCGCCATTCTCGCCGCCACCCGTATCGGCGCCATCCACTCGGTGGTGTTTGGTGGCTTTGCTTCCGGCTCGCTGGCAACCCGCATCGACGATGCCAAGCCGGTGCTGATCGTTTCTGCCGATGCCGGCATGCGCGGCGGCAAGGCTGTGCCCTACAAGCATCTGCTCGATGAAGCCATCGAGCTGGCCGAACACAAGCCGGCCAAGGTGCTGATGGTCGACCGTGGCCTGGACAAGGAATTCAACAAGGTTGCCGGTCGCGATGTCGACTATGCCACCCTGCGTGCCCAGTTCATGGATGCCCAGGTGCCTTGCGAATGGCTGGAGTCCTCCGAGCCTTCCTACATCCTCTACACCTCCGGCACGACCGGCAAGCCGAAGGGCGTGCAGCGTGATACCGGTGGTTATGCCGTGGCACTGGCTTCGTCGATGAAGCACATCTACTGCGGTGGCGAGGGCGAAACCTTCTTCTCCACCTCCGATATCGGCTGGGTGGTCGGTCACTCCTACATCATCTACGGCCCGCTGATCGCCGGCATGGCCACCGTGATGTACGAAGGCACGCCGCTGCGCCCGGACGCCGGCATCTGGTGGCAGATCGTCGAGAAGTACAAGGTCACCGTGATGTTCTCGGCACCGACCGCCGCCCGCGTGCTGAAGAAGCAGGATCCGGCCTTCATGCACAAGTACGACCTGTCGTCCCTGAAGCACGTCTTCATGGCCGGCGAGCCGCTCGATCAGCCGACTCACGAATGGTTCATGACCGAACTGCAAAAGCCGGTCATCGACAACTACTGGCAGACCGAAACCGGCTGGCCGATGCTGGCCGCGCTGCCGGGTGTCGAGCAAACCCCGATCAAGTACGGTTCGCCGTCCTTCCCGGTCTACGGCTACAACCTGCAGATTTTCCGCGAGGACGGCTCGGTCTGCGATGCCAACGAAAAGGGTATCGCCGCCGTGATTCCGCCGCTGCCGCCGGGTTGCTTGTCCACCGTGTGGGGCCAGGACGACCGTTTCGTGTCGACTTACTTCACGCTGTTCAAGGAGCCGCTGGTTTACTCTTCCTACGACTGGGCAATCAAGGATGAAGACGGTTACTTCACCATCCTCGGTCGTACCGATGACGTGATCAACGTCGCCGGTCACCGTCTGGGCACCCGTGAAATCGAGGAAGCCATCCAGAACCACGCGGCAATCGCCGAAGTGGCCGTGGTTGGCGTCGAGGACAAGCTCAAGGGCCAGGTGCCGATGGCCTTCGCCGTCGTCAAGGATGCTTCCAAGGTCGCTACGCCCGAACTGGTCAAGGCCCTGGAGAAGGAAGTGTTCGCTACGGTCGACGGTATTCTCGGTGCGATTGGTCGTCCGGCCCGCGTGCATTTCGTGACCGGCCTGCCGAAAACCCGTTCCGGCAAGATGCTGCGCCGTTCGCTGCAGGCGCTCGCCGAAGGCCGTGATCCGGGCGATCTGACCACGATCGACGATCCGTCCACGCTGGAGCAGATCAAGAACGCGCTGGCCAGTTAAACGCCTGCGCCTTCCCGCCCAAAAACCCGCCGGTGCAAGCCGGCGGGTTTTTTTACGCCGGTCTTGTAAGAATCCGGCGCGGGGGTGGGTGTTAGAATCGCCGTCTATCCTACCTTTCGGGTTGTTTCACGCTGATGATTTACGAAACCGTTGCCGCTGTCGATCTGGGTTCCAACAGCTTTCGTCTGCAGGTCGGGCGAGTCGTGGATAACCAGATCTATACGCTGGACTCGATGAAGGAGCCGGTGCGCCTGGCCTCCGGACTGACCACCGACAAAACCCTCGATCTGAGCTCGCAGATGCGTGCGCTGGACGGCCTGCGCCGTTTTGGCGAGCGTTTGCGCGGTCTTGATCAGGGCGCGGTGCGGGCGGTGGCGACCAATACCCTGCGCGTTGCCAAGAATGCGATGGACTTCCTGCCGCTGGCGGAAGAAGCGCTCGGCTTTCCGATCGAAATCATCGCCGGTCGTGAAGAAGCCCGCCTGATCTACATCGGCGCTTCGCACTCGCTGCCTTCGGCGGCGCACAAGCGGCTGGTCGTCGATATCGGCGGTGGCTCGACCGAGTTCATCATTGGCAAGCGGCATGAGCCGCAACTGATGGAGTCGCTGTACATGGGCTGCGTCAGCTATACGCTGCGCTTCTTTCCTGACGGCAAGATCGACAAGAAGCGCCTGCGCGATGCGCAGGTCGCGGCCGCCAAGGAAATCGAGCTGATCGCTGCCGATTACCAGCGCCTGGGCTGGAAGGAGGCAGTTGGATCGTCGGGTACGGCGCGCGCGATCGCCGACATCCTCGAACTCAATGGCCTGAACCCGAATGGCGAGAGCGGCATCACCCGTGAAGGCCTGGACAAGCTCTGCCTGCTGCTGGTCAAGGCCGGCTCGGCCGAAGCGCTTGATCTGCCTGGCGTCAAGGGCGACCGCTTGCCGGTGCTGCCGGGCGGCATCGCCATCATGTCGGCAATTTTCGAAGAGCTCGAGATCGAGCGCATGACCTATGCCGATGGTGCCTTGCGCCTCGGTGTGCTCTACGATCTGCTCGGGCGTTTCCATCATCACGACATGCGCGATTCGACGGTGGCACAGTTCCGCCGGCGTTATCAGGTCGAGGCCGATCAGGCGGAGCGGGTCACGGCGACGGCGCTTTCGGCGCTGACCCAGTTGGCCGAAGGCTCGCCGGAAGAAGCCGACATCCAGTTCCTGACTTGGGCGACGCGCCTGCACGAAATCGGTATTTCGGTAGCGCACAACGCCTATCACAAGCATGGCGCCTACATCCTGACCTATGCCGACATGCCCGGTTTTTCGAAGAAGGATCAGGCGCGACTGGCCATGCTGGTGCTCGGTCATCGCGGCAAGCTGGAAAAGCTGAGTGCGATTCCGGCGGTCGACAGTGCCTGGTTGCTCGTTTTCTGTCTGCGCCTCGCGGTCCTGCTGCATCGCACACGCGATGACCGGGCTTTGCCGGCCTGGACGGTACGCCTCAATGACAATGGTTTCCTGCTTGAATTGCCGGCCGAGTGGCTTGCCGAAAATCCCTGGACGGCTGCCGCACTCGGCGAGGAAGCCGCAATCTGGAAGCAGGTCGGGCGCGACTACCAGGTCAAGTCGCGGACGGTGAGGAAGCTCGCGTGAACGATATCCCCAGCTTGCAGGTCGAGCCGGGGAAAATCGTGCTGTCCGGACAGTGGACACTGGCCGCCATGCTGCCTCATCTGGCCGAACTGCAGGCTGATCTGGAGGCATTGAAACAGACCAGCCGGCAGTGGGATCTTTCCGCGCTGAGTCGCCTGGACAGTGCCGCGGCTGTTCTGCTCTGGCGGGTCTGGCAGCACGCCTGGCCGCCGGGCCTGGAAATTCTGCCGTTGCATCGCCAGGTGATCGAGCGGGTTGCCGTGCTGCCCGATGAAATCGAGGCGCCGGAACCGCGCTCCTTCCGGCTGATTGAAGTGCTCGGCAGTCTGTTGCTGAAGGCGGCCGTCAATCTGCGCGGCATGTTGACCCTGTTCGGGCAATTGCTCCTTGATCTGGCTTATTTGTTTCGTCATCCGGACGATGTGCCGTGGCGCGAGTTCACGGCCAATATTTACAAGGCAGGTGCTCAGGCGCTGCCGGTGACGGCGCTGGTCGGTTTCCTGATTGGCGTGACAATCAGCTATTTGTCGGCGCTGCAGTTGAAAGGCTTTGGTGCCGATCTTTTCATCGTCAATATTCTTGGCATCTCGATCATCCGCGAACTCGGGCCGGTGCTGGTCGCCGTGCTGGTGGCCGGGCGTTCCGGCTCGGCGATGACGGCGCAGATCGGTGTCATGCGGGTCACCGAGGAAATCGATGCCTTGTCGACGATGGGCATTTCGCGCACGCTGCGCATCGTTTTGCCCAAAATTCTCGGGTTGACCGCTGCGATGCCTTTGCTTGTGCTGTGGACCTCGTTCGTCGCGCTGTTCGGCGGCATGCTGGCGGCGCTGCTGCAACTCGACCTGTCGCTCTATTATTTCTTCGAAAACCTGCCGCGTGCGGTGCCGATGGCCAATCTGCTGATCGGTCTGGGCAAGGGTGTGCTGTTCGGTTTCGTCATCGCGTTGGTCGCTTGTCATTTCGGGCTGCGCGTCAAACCGAATACCGAGAGCCTGTCGGCCAATACGACCAGTGCCGTGGTCACGGCGATCACTGCGGTCATCCTGGTTGATGCCGTGTTTGCTGTCCTGACCCGCCAGATCGGCATGCCGCAATTATGAAAACGCCACCGGTCGTCGAGCTGTGCGGCATCGATACGGTATTTGCTGGCCAGTACGTGCATCGCCAGCTCGACCTGCGTGTCGAGGCCGGTCAGATCCTCGGCCTGCTTGGTGGTTCGGGTAGTGGCAAGACGACCCTGTTGCGCGAAATGCTCGGGTTGTTGCGTCCGAATGCGGGCAAGGTTCGCCTGTTCGGCTTCGATCTCGATGATCCGGACATCATTGCGCAGCGTGCCATCCGCCGCCGCCTCGGCATGTTGTTCCAGCATGGTGCGCTGTTTTCGGCGCTTTCGGTCTTCGACAACATCGCCTTTCCGCTGCGCGAACTGAAATGCCTGGACGAAGACTGGATCCGTCGACTGGTGCATCTCAAGCTGGCCATGGTCGAAATGGAAGCGGCGCACGGCAGGCTGATGCCGGCCGAGCTGTCCGGCGGCATGGTTAAGCGTGTCGCGCTGGCGCGGGCACTGGCGCTCGAACCCGAGTTGCTGTTGCTCGACGAGCCGACGGCCGGCCTTGATCCGGACCGCAGCCAGAATTTTGTCGACCTGCTTGGCTCCCTGCAGCAGGCGCTCGGTCTGAGCATCATCATGGTCACCCACGATCTCAACACGCTGGCCGGACTGGCGACGCATGTCGCCGTGCTCGCCGAGCAGCGCATCGTTGCCTGCGGTCCGAAAGCGGAAGTGATGACGGTCGATCACCCCTTTGTCACCGGCTTTTTTGGCGCAGACCGCCGGAAGCTGCTTTAATTGACGCTCATGGAAAACAAATCACATGCCTTCGTGGCCGGACTCTTCGCCCTCCTGCTTGGTCTGGCCGGCCTGCTGGCGCTCTACTGGCTGGGCGGGTCGCGCGAGGAAACGCACGATTACGTGGTGGTGACCAAGCAGAATATCGGCGGCCTGAATCCGCAGGCCCAGGTTCGCTACCGTGGCATCCGGGTCGGCAAGGTCAGTGACATCCGGCTTGATCCGGATGATTACGCCAATATCCTGGTCACCATTTCGGTCAATGAGGATGTGCCGCTCACGCATGGTACGGTCGCCAAGCTGAATTATCAGGGTGTCACCGGGCTGGCTCACATCCTGTTACTCGAAACCGGCAAGAACAGCGAGCCGCTGGAGCCGGACGACGACAAGCCGCCGCGTATCACGATGATTCCGTCGTTGTTTGACGAACTGGGTGAAACCGGCGCCGCAACCCTGCGTCAGGCCAAACAGTTGATGGTCAGCGCCAATGCGATGCTCAGCGAAGAGAATGCCCGGCACCTGACGGCGACGCTGGTCAATCTCGAGGCTGCATCCGCCAACATGAAGCCGACCCTGGAAAACCTCAACGGCACGCTGCAGCAGATGCGCAAGCTGCTCGATGACCGCAATCTGAAAAACCTGGCGCAGGCGACCGGCGAGGTGGGGCCGCTGCTCGCCGATACGCGCGTGCTGATCGGCAAGATGCAGGCGGCTACCGACAAGTTCGATATTGCCATTGGCGACGCGTCGACCGGTGGCGCTTCCGGCCTGATGCCGCGCCTCAACGAGTTGGCCAGCGACTTTTCGCAGACGTCGCGCCAGTTGAGCCGTGTCTTGCGCATCCTCGAAGACACGCCGCAGGGCCTGGTCTTCGGCGCGCCGGCGCTGCAGCCCGGGCCGGGCGAGGCCGGATTTGCTGCGGATGGAGGCAAATAGCATGCGTCTCTTTTCCGGATTCCTGCTCGTGCTGATGCTCGCCGGCTGCTTCTCCGCGGGCAAGCGGGGTGAGGCAGCGCTGGCGATCTATGATCTCGGTCCGTCAGCGGCTGCTGCTGAAAAACCGTCAGCGCTATCACTGGCGATCGAAGTGCGGGCGCCCTTGTGGTTCGACTCGCTCGGCATCAATTACCGGCTGCTCTATGCCGAACCGGCGCGCTTGCGCGAATACGCCCGCGCCCGCTGGGCCGGGGCGCCGGCCAGTCTGATCCAGCAGCGGTTGACGCGCGAATTGGGGCTGATTTCAAGCGGCCAGGGGCGAACTGCCTGTCTGCTCCGGATCGATATTGCCGAGTTCAGTCAGGTGTTTGATTCTCCTGCCGTCAGTCGGGGGGTGCTGACGGGGCGGGCGCAATGGCTGGATCGCAGTCGCAGTCAGCTGGCTGAACGGGAAATCAATATTGGGATTGCGGCCGGGGAGAGTAATTCCCGGGCGGGTGTGGCTGCATTGACCGCTTCGGTTGGGCAACTGACTGCCCTGCTGCGCAGTTGGGAAGGCGAATTGTTGGCCGGTGGCCAGCTTGCTGCCTGTCGTCGTTAATCGGCGATGATGCGCTCGGCGATGCGTTGCTTGAGGTCGCCCGGGTTGTCGTCGAACGGGCTGTAATGCATCAGCGACAGTCCGAAGACGCAAGCGTAGAGCAGCAGGCTGCGGCTTTTTGCCTCGGCGTCGGACATGCCGGCCGCGACAAACAGCTTGCGTGTGCATTCCAGTCGATACAGGTCGACCGATTCGACGACCGCGGCAGCCGGCGCATCGTGCCGCGCCCAGTCGCGGACTGCCAGCTCGATCGACATGCCCTTGCGGTTGCGGCTGGCACCATAGACTTCAATGGCGTAATGCAACTGGTCGCGTTCTTTGCCCGGCGCTACCGAGGTGGTTTTCTCGATGTCGCGGATGCGGCCTTCCTTCCAGCGCTCAAGAACGGCGTCGAGGAGGGCGCGCCGGTCCTTGAAGTGCCAGTAGAAACTGCCCTTGGTAACGCCGCACAGCTTGGCCAGAACTTCGACGCGCAGGCCGGCCACGCCCTCGCGGGCGAGGACGTCAGTCGCCGTCTCGATCCATTGTTCCGGATCAAGCTGCGTGCGCGGCACCGCCGATTTCTTGCGCGCCGGTTTGGGAGAGGACTTGACAGAGGTGTTTTCCATACGCTACCGTATGCATTCCATACGACACAGTATGGTCATTGTGCGTAATGACTCAAGCTATGTCAAACAGGCGTCAGGATGTAGTACAAAGACGCTGCCGATATTCATGACCGAAAAGGAGAGACTATGAAAATTCTCGTCCCCGTAAAGCGGGTGGTTGATTACAACGTGAAGGTCCGCGTCAAGGCGGATGGCTCGGGCGTCGACCTGGCCAACGTCAAGATGAGCATGAACCCGTTTGACGAAATCGCGGTTGAAGAAGCGGTACGTCTGAAGGAAGCCGGCATTGCGACGGAAGTGATCGCGGTGTCGTGTGGTGTGGCCGCCTGCCAGGAAACCCTGCGCACGGCGATGGCGATTGGTGCCGATCGCGGCATCCTGGTTGATTGCGGTGATGTCGACCTGCAGCCGCTGGCCGTGGCCAAGTTGCTCAAGGCACTCTGCGACAAGGAAGCGCCGGGCCTGGTCATCTGCGGCAAGCAGGCGATCGACGACGATGCCAACCAGACCGGCCAGATGCTCGCCGCACTCGCCGGCTGGCCGCAAGCCACCTTTGCCTCCAAGGTCGTGATTGCCGACGGCAAGGCGACGGTCACCCGTGAAATCGACGGCGGCCTGGAAACCCTGGCCATTTCCTTGCCTGCGGTGGTGTCGACCGATCTGCGCCTGAACGAACCGCGCTACGCGACCCTGCCCAACATCATGAAAGCCAAGAAGAAGC
>Ga0209749_1000286_pt1 | contig 77462 bp, 60 predicted proteins | sample EPASupsiteSAE347_FD_187267 | JGI IMG/M metagenome (GOLD analysis project Ga0209749, IMG submission 187267) | Bioremediated contaminated groundwater from EPA Superfund site, New Mexico - Sample SAE3-47 (SPAdes) (version 2) | ecosystem: Environmental > Aquatic > Deep subsurface > Groundwater >... | reverse complement strand
ACGGGAAACCGGTTGGTCCGGTCTATGGAACACGCTACAAGGGCGTCTTTGACAGTGACTGGAGCGGCGCCCTCAGCTATGAGTTCAATTATCGCATCGCCGGTCTGACGGTAAAGTAGAAAGTTGTCTGAAAGGGCGTACTACCAAAAAAATTACCGGCCGCTCTTCTGCGGGAAGTCAAACTGAGCCCCGTGGCAATTTAGAAGAGCGTCTATACCTCAGTTCCCTGTCAGGTAATGTCTCCCTGACAGGATGGGGTGGCGGTAAAGCATACGAGGACCGGCATATTTCATCACGGCCCTGATCTTATCCCTCATATCAGGCTTATAGCAATGTACCGGACATTTCGAGCATCTGGGCTTATTATCCCGAAGGGGGCATCTTAGAAGACGTCGTCTGACATATTCAAGAAGCCCCCGGCATTCCGGACACAGGTCCTCCCTTTTTCCATGTTGTCCATGGCAAAATATGTCAATCATCAGCTCCGCCGTTCTGGTTTCTTTCTCCATTATAAGCTTATTCATTATTGTTTTTAAGATCGTTTCAAAATCTTTCCTCTTGTGCTCAGCACCACCTCTTCCATGGGGATTTCTTTATTCGCCGCTTCCATTCCCTTTTTTACAATCATGGGAAGTCCTGAACAACAGGGCACCTCCATAACAACCGCAGTAACGCTCCTGATGCCGGCTATTCTGAAAATATCGGCGAACTTGCCTACATAATCCGCCATGTCATCAAATTTTGGACATCCCATCATGACCACTTTCCCTCTCATCAGATCACAGTGGAGGGTGGGAAAGGCAACCGCCGAACAGTCCGCGAGGACAAGCAGGTCGGCCCCCTTCAGGAAAGGGGCGCTCGCCGGGATGAGCCGAATCTGGACAGGCCAGTGAGTGAGCGCTGACTCTCCGGCCCCTTTCCCGATATCGACAGGCCTGTTTGCCTCCTGGCAGGGGGATGCGGTTTCAAAGATCCGGATATTGGCGGACGGGCATCCACAGGGAAGAACCGACAACTCCTTTGCCGCCATGTGCCCCTTGGCGGCTTCTTCATCAAACGGGTCGGCTTCCCTTTCAATGATTTGCAGCGCCCCGGTAGGGCATTCTCCAATACAGGCGCCCAGACCGTCACAATATCGGTCGGAAACGACCCGCGCCTTCCCGTCAACGATCTGCAAGGCCCCCTCTGCACATCCCGGCACACATTCTCCACAACCGTTGCATAAATCTTCATCAATTTCAATTATCTTACGTAATGTTTTCATGTCGCTGCCTCCTGGAGAATCATATTCCCTTCATTATCGCCTCAATGTCGGTCTTGACGTCCACGATCGGTTTGATGTTGAAATTATCTCCAAGAACTTTGAGAACATTCGGAGATACAAATGCCGGCAATGTCGGTCCGAGACGGATTCCTTTAACTCCCAGGAAGAGGAGGGCCAACAGCACGGCCACGGCCTTCTGCTCATACCAGGCGATATCGTAAGAGATGGGAAGGTCATTGATATCCTCAAACCCGAAGATTTCCTTCAGTTTCAGGGCGATAACGGCCAGGGAATAGCAGTCGTTGCACTGCCCCGCATCAAGCACCCTGGGGATGCCGCCGATGTTGCCAAGAGGGAGTTTGTTGTAGCGGTACTTGGCGCAGCCTGCGGTAAGGATTATCGTGTCTTGAGGAAGCTCGCGGGCGACGTCTGTGTAGTAGTCCCTTGCTTTATGACGGCCGTCACAGCCGGCCATAACGACAAAGCGTTTGATCGCCCCTGATTTTACCGCCGCTACGACCTTGTCGGCCAGGGCAAAAACCTGATTGTGGCCGAAACCGGCAACCAGTTCTCCCGTCTCGATCTCAGCCGGGGGGGAACACTTCTTTGCCAACTCAATGATTACGGAAAAATCTTTTGCCCCTCCGGACGGTCTGTCCGGTATATGTTTCACTCCCGGATAACCGGCCATTCCCGTGGTGAATATCCTTTCTCTGTATCCATCCTTGACCGGAACGATGCAGTTGGTTGTCATCAGGATCGGTCCGTTAAAGGACGCGAATTCCTCCCCCTGCTTCCACCAGGCATTCCCGTAATTCCCTACGAAGTGCGAGTATTTCTTAAACGCGGGATAGGTGTTCGCCGGCAGCATCTCGCCATGGGTGTAGATATCTACGCCCGTTCCCTCGGTCTGTTTCAACAGCTCCTCCATATCCTTCATGTCGTGACCGGAGATCAGGATGCCCGGATTCTTTCCGACGCCGATATTGACCTTTGAAATTTCGGGATTTCCATAGGCGGATGTGTTTGCCTTGTCAAGGAGGGCCATTACCCTGACGGTGCACTCCCCGGCCCGCATGACCATAGCAACCATCTCATCGACGGTCAGGTCCTTTGTTGTGGAAGCAAGGGCTTCCATCAGAAAGTCATAGATCTTTTCATCCTCAAAGCCGAGGACAGCAGCATGGTCTGCATAAGCGGCAATTCCCTTGGCCCCGTAGATCAGAAGCTCCCGCAGAGAACGGACATCTTCGTTCTCCGTGTACTGGACGCCGATCTGAGCCGCCTTTTTGCCGAATTCAGTTTCATCAGCAGGAAACCAGACAGCCGCATCAGGCAATGTCCCCGGAACAGCTAACCCATATTTCTTTTTCAGTTCCTCCCGCAATTTCAACCCCTCCCGAATGAGGGAGACAAACCTGTCATTGTCAAAGTTTACATTCGTGATCGTCGCGAAAAGGGCCCGGGTCGCAAAACGTCCGTAGCTGACATCCAATGTCCCCGCCTTTTTTGTCTTTTCGGCGCATATAGCGATACCCTTCAAGACATAAACCAGCAAATCATGAAGCCTGGCAGTATCTTCCGTCTTCCCGCAAACCCCTTTTACATCGCAGCCCTTGTTTTTAGCCGTTTCCTGACACTGATAACAAAACATGCAACACCTCCTGGGTAAGATTGATTGGTTGTCTTTTGGCTGCCAATGTATCTTAAAGAAGATCGCATAACCTTGACTTATGTTAAGAAGTAGCTATAGTTTTGCAAAAGGGGTAAAATTTATGACGAAAGCGCATAATGTCTTGACAAACAGTCAACTCTTCGGGGGGTTGCCTGAAGAGCACATCGAAGAGATCGAAAAGATATCCGTTGATAAACACTTCAACAAAGGGGAGATAATATTTTTTGATGGAGACGAGGGAACAGGTTTTTATCTTGTTGTCGAAGGAGTCGTGAATGTTTACAAGCTCTCTCCCGAAGGAAAAGAACAGATACTTCACATCGTGAAGGCAGGAGAAACCATTGGCGCTGTTCCTGTTTTTTCCGGCAAATCATATCCCGCCAACGCCCGGGCGATCTCAAAAAGCCATCTTTTATTTTTCCCCCGGGAAAGGTTTATGCAGCTTATAACAGACAAACCTTCGCTGACAATGAATATTCTGGCCCTCCTTTCTCTACGGCTGCGCGAGTTTACTATCCAGATAGAGAATCTTTCCCTCAAGGATATTCCCGGCCGCCTGGCTTCCTACCTGCTTTATCTCTCGCAGGAGCAGGGGGATAAAGACGTCATAAAGCTTAATATTTCAAAAGTTCAGCTTGCCAACCTTCTGGGTACGGGACCGGAATCACTTTCACGGGCATTAGGAAATATGAAGAGTCGAAAGCTTGTGGAGGAGGACGGAGCCAATATCAGGCTGATTAACCGCGGCATGCTGGAAGAGCTTGCCGAAAGCGGCAAAGACTCACGATGAGATAGCTACGTAGCGACATCGCAACATATAGAGAGCTTTGCATAACCGCAGAAAAATGGTTCGCAAGCAGCGAATCAAATGTTTTTCGCCGGTCCGTGATTTAATTTAAGATCAGGTAATCACTTATAATTATATGTATACCAACGAGAAGCGAAAAAGATTTTTGAGCTGCGGCGAAGCCATTTTTCAAAGGTCTCATATATTAACCATGTCGAGCATCTAAAAAGAGGTTCCCGCCGTCCGATTTGCAATAGCAATTGCCTGATGGGCCATGTCAATGGAGCGGCAAGGGTGTTAAGATCCTGATCAGGATATGGATAATAGGCCAAATATCATTGAACAGGCTTTATTATATTCTTTTGACACGTCTCCCGATTTATTCTATAAGACCTCGATCTAATTGAATTCTGAGGAACGCTCTATAATGAATTTAAGGAGGAGTCGCTGAACCCATGAATCCATCAACTGAATCAGCCCTTTATGATATCGTGATCATCGGGGGAGGACCAGCAGGATATACCGCCGGACTTTATGCCGCCCGCGCCGGTCTGAAGGCCCTGCTCATCTCCGGGGCCTCAACGGTAAGCCAGATCACCGTTACCGATTTCATCGAAAACTATCCCGGCATCCCCGCAGGCGTAAATGGTTTTGAGCTTGTGGAAAGCTTCCGGAAACAGGCAGTCGCCTTTGGCCTGGAATGCATCACCGCCGATGTCCAGACCCTGGAGAAAAGTGATCATGGAGAAAAGCAGGCCTGGAGAGTCCTGACGGACAGCCGGACATACGAGACACTTTCCCTGGTTATGGCCACCGGCGCCTACTGGCGCCACCTTGCCGTCCCCGGGGAGGAGGCATTTGCCGGACGGGGCGTCTCTTATTGCGCTACCTGTGACGGACCCTTTTACCGGAAACGGGAGGTGGCGGTCGTCGGCGGCGGCAATACGGCCGTGCAGGAAGCCATCTTTCTTACCCATTTCGCAACCAGGGTAACTATTATCCACCGGCGCAACCGCTTGCGGGCCACCGGGATCCTCCAGCAGCGAGCCCTTGCCAACCCGAAGATCGAGATGGCCTGGAACGCCGTAGTGGAAGAAATCGGCGGCGAGGGCGGAGTAGAATGGGTAAGGATAAAGGATGTAGTCACCGGCGCCACCCGGGAGATTCCCGTCGCCGGCGTCTTCATTTTCGTAGGCCTGATTCCCCAGACGACCCTCGTCAAAGACCTGATCGCCCTCGAGAAGGATGGCGCCATTATCGTCGATCGGGACATGAAAACCTCGGTCCCGGGGATCTTCGCCTGTGGTGACTGCATCCACAAGTCGCTCCGTCAGGTCGTAACGGCCTGCGGTGATGGGGCTACCGCCGCCTACAGTGCCCAGATGTATGTCGAGGAGCTTAAGGGAGAGGCCTACTGAGATGGATTCCCTGATCGCTGCCTGGCGATATCTTCCCGGGCAGATCAACCCGAATTTCCTCGAATTTGGCGCCTTCCAGGTCCGTTACTACAGCCTCATGTACCTGGTCGCCTTCGGGCTGACCTATTTCCTCGTCATGTACCGGATCAGGGATGAAAAATATGACTATACAGCGGAAACCATCCAGGACCTGATGATCTGGCTGATTATCGGATTGATCCTGGGAGGCAGGTTGGGATATGTCTTGTTTTACAACTTCGATTACTATTTACACCGTCCCTGGGAGATCCTGCTGCCCTTTGATTTTTCCAACGGGGTCCGTTTTGTGGGTATCAGCGGCATGTCTTTTCACGGCGGGGCGATCGGCGCCATTTTCGCCGCTGTCATTTTCTGCAGAAGCCGTCAGATAAATTTCTGGCGTTTGGCCGATCTCTTCTGCCCGGCCATTCCCCTGGGCTACACCTTCGGCCGCCTCGGCAACTTCATCAACGGCGAGCTCTACGGACGGGCAACCACCGTCCCCTGGGGAATGGTTTTCCCTCACGATCCGGAACAGCTCCTCCGCCACCCTTCCCAGCTCTATGAGGCCTTCCTGGAAGGGATTGTCCTGTTTATTGTTTTATGGGCGGTAAGAAAGAAAACCCCCTTCGACGGATTTCTCCTCGCCCTCTATTTCATCGGCTATGGTCTGGTCCGGTTCTTCATCGAATTTTACCGGCAACCTGATGGGCAACTGGGATTTTTCTTCGGCTTCCTGACAATGGGACAAATCCTATGCTTCATCATGATCTCCTGCGGCGCCGGGGTCTATCTTTACAGGAAGGGGAAAACATAGTATGAATCCCGCGACATTGATGGAAACTATCAGATAAATTACATTCAGCGGCTCTTGGAATATCATTCACCTCGCCGCTCAGAGTTTGCTGGGAAAATTATAAGGAGAAAAACACAATGTCCTCAGAAATTATCGGATGGATCGCCTTCGCTGTTCTCTTCGTTGCAATGATTACCCTGGATCTGGTCGTCGGCCACAAGAAAGGCAAAGAGATCGATATCAAGAGTTCCCTTAAATGGACGGGCTTCTGGATAAGTATCGCTCTGGCCTTCGGCATCGGCATCTACTTCTTCAAGGGTCAGACCAAGGCCCTTGAGTTTCTGGCGGGCTATCTCCTCGAATATTCCCTGAGTGTCGACAACCTATTTGTTTTTTTGATGATATTTACCTATTTTTCCGTCCCCCCGGTACATCAGCATACGGCCCTTTTCTGGGGGATCATGGGGGCGCTCGTGATGCGGGGTATTTTTATCGCCGTCGGCGTCGTCCTCGTCACCAAGTTCCACTGGCTGCTTTACGTCTTCGGTGTCTTTCTCATCTACACGGCTATCAAGATGGCCAAAGGACATGGTGAGGAGATTCACCCGGAAAAGAACCCCATCCTGCGCCTCCTCCACAAGATGATGCCCGTAACCACCGATTACGGGGATGGCAAATTCTTTCTTCATATTGACGGCATCCGCCATGCGACGCCGCTGCTTGCCGTTATCCTGGTCATCGGCCCGACGGACCTGATGTTCGCCCTCGATTCCATCCCCGCCATCCTCGCCGTGACTACCGATCCGTTCATCGTTTACACCTCCAATGTTTTTGCCCTCATGGGACTTCGTTCGCTCTTCTTCGCCCTGGCCGGCCTGATGAGCATATTCTACTACATCCGTCATGGCCTGGTGGTCATCCTGATGTTCGTCGGCGTCAAGATGCTCGTTACAGATATCTTGCACGTCCCCATCGGCTGGTCCCTGGGCTTCATCGCCGGGACTCTGGCAATCGCCGTGATCGCTTCCATCATGCGCACCCATAAGGTAGAGATGGTGGGCGTCCCGGAGGAGGGAAAGGATAAACCATAAACAGGGCTTTCCCTGAGCGGTGAAGGACGGTTCGCAAGCGGCGCATCAGGAACCCCCCATTTTGCCCGTCTTATGAAACGCTCATCGGCAAATTTTGTTTAAGGAGGACATCATGGCCGACGAAACAACAGCAAAAACAGACGCTCTGAAATCCAAAGGTACTGCCGGATATTATGACCACAATTCAACAGGTCCCTGGTAAACCATCAAAGTCCGAGCTGGCGCGCTGGCAGAAGCTGGCCATGAGTAAGTACCGGCGACGGGAAGGTATTTTTCTGGCCGAGGGTCAAAAGATCCTCGCAGAGCTGTGGAAGAGCCATTGGCAAATCGAGGCCATCCTCGGAATGGCCGGGAAAGATGATAACTATTCGCGATTTTTCGGACCCCGCCCCGCTTGTCCTGACAACGGGAAAGAGACACCGGGAGGCATGGGAACAGCTGAAGACGGCAATAATTACCCAAGGTATATCCTTTCAGAAAAGGAATGGCGAAAGCTCAGCCAGGACCAGGCGCCGGAAGGCGTCATGGCCGTCGTAAAAATACCGGCGCCCGGGAATTGGCAAAGGCGGCTGCAAACGGCGCCGGGACATGTACTGCTTGTCGACGGCATCAACAACCCCAACAATCTGGGAGCAATAATGAGGACCGCCCACTGGTTCGGCTTTGCCATGGCTTTCCTGAGCGCGGGAGCGGTGGACTGGACCCATCCCAAGGTCGTCCGGGCCTCCATGGGCAGTCTTTTCCAGCTGGAGATTTTTGATAACCTCAATTTCTCTGAAATCCTGCCGGTCGTCCGCGCAACCCATCTACTGATCGGCAGCGATGTCCGTCACGGCGTCCCCCCCCATCGGCAAACAGCAAAAACTGCCCTGCTGCTGGGAAGCGAATCACACGGAGTTCCCGACGAGTTGCTGAAAGCAAGCGACGAAAAATGGCATGTGCCGGGGGCGGGGAGCGCCGAATCCCTAAGCCTTCCCCAGGCCGCGGCCATCATGATGTATGAACTTACCAAAGGAAGCATCCATGGCAGAATATATCCAGATCATCACGACCACTGAAAAAAGGGCAGAGGCCGAGATAATCGCCGCGCTGCTTGTCGAGAGTGGCCTGGCTGCCTGTGTCCAGATTGTCGGTCCCATAACCAGCACTTACTCCTGGAAAGGACGGGTAGAGACGGCCGAGGAGTGGCAGTGCCTCATCAAGACCAGGGCCGATCTCTTTGGAGAAGTGGAAAGGTCTATCAAGTCAGCCCATTCTTACGAAACACCTGAGATTATCGCCCTCCCCATCAAGGCAGGAAGTCGGGAATACCTGGATTGGATGGAAGAGGAGCTGTCTCCGGAAACCTGATATTTTTGAGACCTTTGAAAAATGGCTTCGCCGCAGCTCAAAAATCTTTTTCGCTTCTGGTTTGTACACATATAATTGTTATTGATTACAAGATGTTAAATTCAATCACGGAACGGCGAAAAACATTTGATTCGCTCCTTGCGAACCATTTTTCTGCGGTTATGCAAAACTCTCTTTTTGTCCATTTCCGGAAACATATCCATTGACAGAGGACATCAATCTAATTAAAGTGACAAGCTATGGGGAAAAAGAGACTTTACAGAACTGAACAGCTTTGTTTATGAATTACCGGGGCCTCTTCTTAATCGTTATGTTGCTATGCTTGTGCTCATGCTCTTCGAAGCCGGCGACGCAACCGTCCACACAGGCACCGTCGAGCCAAGCCCCAATGCCTTCAATGGCGCCCGGACCAAGTCCGGTGACGGAAGGCGCCGTTCCAAACCGTGTTTTCGGGCCGAAGGACATTCAGATCAACTACACGGCGGCAGCCAATTTGAATTACTATGAAAACAAGGCACATACAGTTTTACTTGTCATTTACCAGTTAAGCGGTCTCAACGCCTTTAATCAGCAGATAAAAACGGCGGACGGTTTGAGCAAGCTCCTTCAGGCGGAAAAATTTGATAACAGCGTCACCGGCATTGATCAGGCCTTTATTGAGCCGGGAGAAGAAAAGACACTCACCCTCGACCGTTATGAAAATACCCAGAACATCGCTGTGGTCGCAGGATATTACAACCTTCAGCCCGGACAGATCAACCGGACCTTTGATATTCCGGCAACCACCGACAAACGCGGCATTTATGGTTTCCGATCCACCGTGTCCTGGATTGAACCAGTCTCCATCAATCTGTTCTTGGGACCCAACTCTATTCATGAGGTTATGGTAAAATGACAGACCCGATAAGGCCGATCTTCTGGTACCAGGGGCTTTTCCTTCAGCCTCAGCATTTCCAGTGGCAGGATCTCCACGATCAGTATCGTCTCCATCCGCTTCAGAATTATCTGCAACCATATTTCTGGGGATTGGGCCGGCTGCGCATTCAGGAAGATTCACTGAAGAATCAAATGTTTGAGATCCTGGAAATGCAAATTCTTTTCCGGGATGGAACCTGGATAGCTTTCCCCGGCACGGGGACACTACAGCCCCGTTCCTTCAAGGGAATCTGGACAGAGATGGATAGGTATTTTAATGTTTATATCGGTTTGCGCAAATGGAATCCCCAGGGCGAAAACGTTACTATCTTGAAAGATCCTGATGATTTTTCAACCATCGCCACCCGCTTTGCCTCTCCCGCTGACCCGGAGGAAATCAAGGATCTTCATCAGAGCGGTCCCAGCGCCCAGATCAAATTCCTGAGCCATGCGCTGCGGATCTTCTGGGAAAATGAAGTCGAAGGCGCCGGAGATTATGAGTTACTCCCTTTGGCCCAGCTGGAATTCAACGGCAACGAAATCATCCTCTCGCCGGCCTACATACCACCCGTACTTAGTATCGCCTGTTCGGATATCCTTGCGGGATTGGTCAAGGGCATCCGTGAAGAAGTGACGCTGCGTTGCAGCGTCCTGGAGGAATACAAGCATCCAAAATTCAACCAGACCGCAGAGGCGGCCCAGGGCTCCGATGAATCAAACTATATGGTCTTCCTCCTCGCCCTGCGGGCTTTGATCCGTTATGTGCCCTTGCTGCACCACCAAACCGCGGGAAACCCTCACATTCACCCTTGGACGGTCTATGGCATCCTCCGCTCTCTGGTCGGGGAATTGAGCGCCTTCACCGACCGCATCGACGCCCTGGGACGCCTGAAAGACGGGACCGAACTCATGCCCGCCTACAAACACGATCAGCTCGGTTCCTGCTTTCAGGAGGCAAAGACCCTCATCGACGAACTTCTCAACGGTATCATGATCGGCGCCGAAAATGTCATCCATCTGATCCGCGAGGGAGACTATTTCCGGGCGTTGATACCGGTAGAAACATTCGACAATCGCAATCTATTCTATCTCATGCTGAGAAGCAGTGCAAGCAGCGCCGAATGGGAACATACCACCCAGCACATGGTCAAGATCAGCAGCGCCGAACGTCTTCCCATTCTCATCAAGCGGGCGCTGCCGGGAATGCCCCTGGACCAGATTACCGTCCTTCCTCCGGGATTGCCGCGCCGTCACGATTCAACCTATTTCAAGCTCGACCGCAACAGCTCGGAGTGGTCGGATATACAGAAACAACAAAATGTGTGTCTTTACTGGAGTCACGCTCCGGAAGATACAGTGGCGGAAATCATCGTGATCAGAAAGTGACGCCGCCTTCCAAGGGGCCAATGATGACCTTTATGGGCAAGCAGCAGGTAAAAAGATGCAACTGAGTGACTGTTTCATGGGGCTGATGGCCTATACAACCTACCTATGCCAGGGACGGATGGATAATCCACCCTCTTACGAGGAAACGCGCCGGCGCTTTGATGACCTTATTCAGCAGGCCAGACAGTGCAGCCAGGATGGCGGCTTTGATGAAGACGACTGGCAGAAGGCCATGTTTGCAGTCTGTGCGTGGATTGACGAAACCATCCTCTGTTCAGAATGGTTTGAACGAGGCAGATGGCAGGAAGACCAGCTACAGCGGCTTTACTTTCAAACCATGAATGCCGGGGAGGAGTTTTTTGCCCGTTTGGCGGAATTGGACCTGGAGGCCGCGGCAATCCGGGAAGTTTATGCCTACTGCCTTGCCCTCGGATTCAAGGGGAGATATTTTCTGCCCGAAGATGAAAAGAAACTGCTGGAAATCCAGAAGGCCAACCTGCTCCTGGTCAAAGACAACCTTGACATGAGTGTTGCGGAAAAACTCTTCCCCGACGGATACAGCGGCATGACCGATGAGGTCAAACACAAGCGCTGGCGCCGTGGTCTTTCCCTTTACACCCTCATCATCATGGCCGTCTCGTTATTCGGTGTGATTGCCCTGTTTTCCGTCTACAAGGCCTTGCTCTTAAGCATAAACCAGTCTTATTTCGGAGTGGGATTCTGATCATGCTGAAAAAAATTCTAAAAATTTCAGCGATTATCATCCTTGTCCTAATTCTGGCAGGATTTCTGTTCTGGATCACCATGAAAAAGGGTTGGCCGTGGTGGGTAGGGGCATCTATCTTTGCCGGCGTTGTTGGGCTTGTCGTTGCCGCATTTTTTCTAAAAAGATACCTGTTACGGCGGCGGGAAAAAAAATTCGTCCGCCGGGTCGTGGAACTGGACGAATCAGCCATCAAGGGGCTTCCCATCCATGAAAGGCAGCAACTCCAGGAACTTCAACAGAAGTGGAAGGACTCCGTGGAACTACTCAGGGATTCCTATCTGCGCAAGAAAGGCAATCCCCTTTACGTCCTGCCCTGGTATCTCGTCATCGGCGAATCGGGGTCGGGAAAGACCACGGCCATCAAAAGCGCCCGGTTAAGTTCGCCCCTTACCGACATTGCCAGAACAGCCGGCATTACGGCAACCCGCAACTGCGACTGGTGGTTTTTCGAAGAAGCCATTATTCTCGATTCCGCCGGACGCTATACCATCCCCATTGAAGAGGAGCGAGACCGGGAGGAGTGGGAAAGGTTCCTTACCCTGCTATCAAAGTACCGCCGGAAGGAACCGCTTAACGGCGTTGTCGTTACGATTGCCGCCGACGCTCTCCTTGCGGTAGGAGGAGATAAGTTGCGCCTTGACGGACAAAGCACCCGCAAACGCGTCGACCAGCTCATGCGCGTTACCGGGGCAAAGTTCCCTGTTTACATCCTGATAACCAAAATGGACCTGGTCTATGGCTTTGTCGATTTCTTCGCCTGTTTTCCCGAGGGAGATTCATCCCAGGCGATGGGATACATGAACCGCAAGTTCAACCCATACTGGCACGAGGTTCTATCCCAGGCCTGGGATGATATGACCGTTCGCATGCGGGAGCTGCGCCTGATGATGGCCCATCAGGCTGGTGCGCCGGGACCGGCCGCCCTGGTTTTTCCAGGCGAATTTGAGCGGCTCCGGCCGGGACTGGAAGTGTTTGTTAGGGCCGTTTTTGAAGAGAATCCCTACCAGGAGACGCCGCCTTTACGGGGACTTTACTTTTCCAGCGCCAGACAGGACAGCCGGCCGACTTCTGAACTTTTTGATTATATGGGACAGCCCGCCCTGGTTTCCCAAACTGCAACGGGAGGGAAAGATCTTTTTCTCAAAGACTTCTTCCGGAGCATTCTGCCGGGCGACCGCACGCTATTCAGCCCCATTCTTGAATTCATCCGCTGGCGCCGTCTGACCGGCAACACCGGGCTTTTGGCATGGCTTTTGATATGCCTTTCCCTCTGTGGATTTTTAACCATGTCTTTTATCCACAATCGCGTTACGATCAATAAGTTCCATTCCGATTTCAAGCAGCAACAGGCCGTTCTCAGCCAGGACGCAACAGCGGACCTGATCATGATCGAAAGGATGAGGCTGCAGATTCTCGATCTGGAAAAGGCCAACCGCTATTGGATCATCCCCCGTCTCGGCCTCGATGAAAGCCTCGATGTAGAAAATGCCGTGAAGGCAAAGTATGTTCAACTCTTCAAACAGGGCATTATGGATGGTTTCGACAGGAATCTCATGAAACGCATGGATGATGTCAGCAGGGAAACCCCGGAAGATGATCTGGCCGATTATTTCAGTTACGTCGTCTCCCGGATCAACGTCCTGAGGGAATATACCAAAAGCGGCAAGATCAAGCAGACCGACGCCTACCGGAAAAGCGCCGCTGATCTTATCGCCATGATATATCCCAAAACGGCCCCGGACATCGCCGCCATTTTTAGTGATAACTATTTTGCCTATTTGAAATGGGGCAAGGATAAGAGGACGGCGGAAACAAATCTGGAGATTTACCAGACCGCCCTCGCATCACTGCAGAAATCGGTGCCCGACATGAAATGGCTGGTCAGAAAGTGGATCCCCGACGCCGCGCCCGTCCAGTTGAAGGACTTCTGGGGAGAACCGGAGAGCACCGGCTTTGACACCACTGTCACCGTTTCCGGGGCCTACACCAGCCAGGGGCGCCAGCATATCGAAACTTTTATCGGAATAATTGAAGCGGCTACGGCAGACAAGGATACCTTTGCCAAAAGAAAAAACGATTTCTGGAACTGGTATCAGCAAGAATTTACCAACGCCTGGCCCTTTTTCGTCCGCCATTTCCCAGAGGGGGAAGATGGACTTCAGACTATGGCCAGCCAGCGGACCATGGCTACGCTCATGACCTCCGATCACAACCCGTATTTCCGTCTCATCCAGAGGATTGCCGAGGAGTCGGCATGGATTGGCGCCGACAAGTCCCCCCCCTGGCTGGCAATTATCACCGAACTCAATGAAATCCAGAAGTTATCAAAGAGTGAAGCCCAGAAGACATCGGCCTCCCTGCTCGATAAACTTTCCGGCGAAAAGGAACAACTAACCCAGAGGATACGTTCAGATATTGATCGGAAAAATCTGGATGCCGTGAAAAAGCGCATGGATGCCCTGAAGGTCTGGCAGGATTATCTAACCTCTCTTGATAAAATCGGGCCCGCCGCCACCTCCCAGGAAGTAGGATACCGTATGGCCGCCGATTTCTTTACCCTTCCCGCTGATGCCAAGGAGAGCAATGCGGCGATCTACCTGGCATACAGCAACTACCTGAAATTAAAAGGCACCTTGTCGATAAAGGGCGATACGACCGAAGCATGGAATATCCTGATCGGCCCTATCGGCTATCTGATTGATTACTGTATTCGCCAGACATCCTGTTATCTGAAACAACAATGGGAGAGCCAGGTTATCGGAGGCATTCAGGGGGCGCCGAAAGACAAGCTTCCCGTGCTCTTGTTTGACAAGACCAATGGGCTGGTCTGGAAATTTATCGGAGGGCCGGCAAACCCCTTCATCACCAAATCCAAAATGGGGTATATTTCCCGGAAGGCATCTATCGGAACCGGACACGAGCAATCCGTTCCTTTTAATCAGGATTTCCTGGCCTTCTTAAGCGCCGGGGCGGAAGGCGTGGTCATCGTTCAGCCGGAATACCTTGTCCAGATGGAAACCTTGCCCATCGAAGTCAATGACGACGCCGGCGTCGATCCCTATGCCAATATCCTGACCATCCAGTGCACAGACGGGCAAACGGTCCTGAAGAATTTTAATTACCCTCAGAAGGCGACCTTGCGCTGGACACCTGATAAATGCGCCGATGCCACCCTGCAGATTTTATTCCCCGGCATGACTCTGACAAAAACCTACAGCGGCCATATGGGTTTTGCCCAGTTTTTATCCGATTTTAAGAGTGGATCCAAAAACTTCAGCGCTGATGATTTTCCTGAGGTGAAGGTGCGCCTCAGCAGTCTTGGCGTCACCTCAATCAAGGTTTCCTATCGGATCAGCGGCGCTAAACCGGTTATTCAACTTTTGAAGAAAGTCCCTGCCGCTGTTCCCCTGGATATCGTAAAATGTGAGGCAAACTAAGAAGATGGCAAGACGCGACCTCGGCAAGACGCCGGTTTCAGAAGGTAGCCCGACAGGGCAGGATGTACGGAATGACCCGGACTTTGAATCCCTGTCGAGGGAAGTAGAAAAACTGTCCTCGCCGACACTCTCCGGGACAATGGATTGGAACCGTGTCCTCCAGTTGTCTGAGGACATCCTGAAGAATAAATCCAAGGATCTCCTTGTTTTAGCCTACTTCTCCGTCGCCTTGTTGAAAACGGGGGGACTTCGTGGTTTCGCCGACAGCGTGTTTGTGCTGAGGGAATCCATGGAAACCTTCTGGGAAGATATGTTTCCCCCCAAGAAAAGGATGCGGGGCAGGAAAAACGCCATCGAATGGTGGCAGGAAAAAGTCAGCGCCGATTTGCGGGAGATGACGACGGAGAAGTGGCCGCAACAGGAGCATGACGGTTTTCTGGAGGACCTGAACGCGATTGATGCTTTTTTATCCGAAAACATGGAAGAGGCGCCGCTTTTATTGCCACTTATAAACACGGTCGCCGCGCTGGTGGCAACAATAGACGCGACCCCCGCCCCGGAAATAACGGTGGCAGCGTCACCGGCATCGACATCCGGGCTTCTCAAAGAAACCGGCGCCCCGGCCCAAACGTCAGTACCGCTCACCGTGGATTTGGCGGAAACGGATACGGAGAAGCTGCTCAATCAAGGCTTAGAGATCGTCGGCAGAGCGGCGACACTCCTGATCCAGCAAGACCCTCTGAACATGCTCTCCTTCCGGCTGAATCGTATCGCCGCCTGGACGGCCGTGACCTCCCTGCCGCCGGCAACCGCCGGGAAAACCCTCATTCCGGCGCCGGAGGGACAGATCATCAGCGCCCTGGAGAATCTCTACCAGGCACGCAGTTGGCGGGACCTTCTGGATGCAGCCGAATCAAGGGTGCGCCAGTTTCTGTTCTGGCTTGATCTTAGCCGGTATGTCACCGAAGCCCTCGAACAATTGGGGCGTCAGGATAGCTGCGAGGCGGTTGCGGCGGAAACCTGCCAGTATGTCAAACGTCTGCCGGGCATAGAGAAACTGGCCTTCGATAACGGAACGCCCTTTGCCAATGAAGAAACCCGGATCTGGATCAACGGCCTCAACAGAAAGATGACTTCAGGGGGAAACTCGCACACGGGAAGCGAGACGGATATCCGCCAGATTGTGGAAAAGCAGGTTGAAGAAGCCACAAAAGCAAGTCGGGAAAACAAGCTGCCCGCTGCGCTGGGGGCTTTTACCGACAAACTCAACCAGGCGCCGTCGGCAAGGGAACGTTTCGTATGGCAGTTCGGGCTTTGCCGCCTTCTCCTGCAGGTCAAGCAACCCCGCCTTGCAGCGCCCCATCTGAAAAATCTTCTCCAAACCATTGATATTTACAAGCTGGATCAGTGGGAACCCGATCTGGCAGTTGCAGTCATGTCCACAGTATTGACGGGATTACGTTCGGAAACGGGGCAAAGCGACGAGGCGCTTCAGGAATCAGTATTGAACCGGATTACCACCTTGGATCCCGTAAGAGCCATGGAGTTTGTTTAAAGACTCGCGAGGGGTTGGTGAATAATGGCTCAAGAGAGCTTTGCATAACCGCAGAAAATGGTTCGCAAGCAGCGAATCAAATGTTTTTCGCCGGTCCGTGATCTAATTTAAGATCTGGTAATCACTCATAATTATATGTATACCAACGAGAAGCGAAAAAGATTTTTGAGCTGCGGCGAAGCCATTTTTCAAAGGTCTCCAAGAGTGATTGATCATAAAATGGGCGGCTTCTGCTTGTATTAATCTTGATATTCAATGTAATTTAAGTATATATAGTATCTGTTATATATTTTTCTTGCCCTCGGAAAGAGGAAGTTAAGAGCGGCGAGATAAAACGATGATAAGGTTCAAAACGATAACTTTAATAAAGTCATGGAGGTAAGGAAAATGGCAAAGGAAGCTTCTGTTGCTCCAAAAGAACGGGTCAATATCGTCTACAGACCCGCTACCGGTGACGCGAAAGAGGAGATTGAACTGCCCTTGAAGTTCCTGGTTATGGGAGACTTCACCGGCGCCAAGGATGATCGGACGGTGGAAGACCGGAAACCGGTCAATATCGACAAGGACAATTTCGATGATGTCCTGTCGGCGTCAAATGTCAAGATGGAAGCGGTTATGCCCAATAAGCTTTCTGCGGATGCCGATGCCCAAATGACTGTGAACCTTGATTTCAAGGGGATGAAGGATTTCGACCCCGATACGATTATCCAGAAGGTGCCGGAACTCAAACAGCTCATCGAACTGCGCGAAGCCCTCAAGGCCCTCAAGGGCCCCCTTGGCAATGTTCCGGAATTCAGAAAAAAAATCCAGGATATGATCAAAGACGAAGGGGCCAGGGATCGACTGCTTAAAGAACTGAATATTGAATCGTAAGACGAGGAGGACATAAAACATGGCGGAAGAAGAAAAAAAGTTACAGGAGGCGCCGGCTAAGGCGGCTGAAGCGGAGGGATCACTCCTCGATGAGATCGTGCAGGCGACGCGGCTGAAGCCGTCGGACGAAGGTTATGCGGCTACCAAGCAGGGTCTCCAGGCATTCATCGATGAGCTCCTCAAACCAGGCAAAAAGGTGGAGCGGGTAACTCAGGGGCTGGTTGATGAGATGATTGCCAATCTGGATCAGAGACTAAGCACGCAGATGGATGTCATTCTCCATAACGATCAGTTCCAGAAGTTGGAAGCCGCCTGGCGGTCCCTGAGATTCCTCGTGGACAAGACAGATTTCCGGGAAAACATCAAAATTGAAATGATGAACGTAAGCAAACAGGACCTCCTCGATGACTTTGAAGACGCCCCGGAGATTACAAAATCAGGCCTGTACAAGATCGCCTATACGAGTGAATACGGCCAGTTTGGCGGCAAACCTTACGGGATGATGGTGAGCAATTACGAATTTGGTCCCGGAGCGCAGGACATCCGCCTTCTCCAGCACGTCGCCGCCGTGGCGACCATGTCCCATGCCCCGTTTATCGGAGCAGCGGGCCCCGAATTCTTCGGCTTGACGGATTTTTCCGGCCTCCCCAACCTCAAGGATCTAAAGTCCATTTTTGAAATGCCCCAGTATATCAAATGGCAGTCCTTCCGGGAAAGCGAGGATGCGCGAAATGTGGCCCTGACGATGCCCCATTTCCTGCTCCGTCTTCCCTACGGTCCCGACACAAAGCCGGTGAAGAACTTCAACTTCAAGGAGAATGTTTCCGGAGGCAACAGCGACTTTCTCTGGGGTAACGCATCTTTTGCCTTTGCTTCAAGGGTAAGCGACAGCTTTGCCCAATACCGATGGTGCGCCAATATCATCGGTCCCCAGGGGGGCGGCGCCGTCGAGGATTTGCCCATCTACCAGTATGAGGCCATGGGCGAACTTCAGACCAAGATCCCAACGGAAATCCTCGTTTCCGAACGACGGGAATATGAATTGGCGGAAGAAGGCTTTATTGCCCTGACAATGCGGAAGGGCAGCGACAACGCCGCCTTCTTCTCAGCAAACTCCGTCCAGAAGCCCAAGGTCTTCCCCAACACGCCGGAAGGCAAGCAGGCTGAAACTAATTACAAGCTCGGCACCCAGCTGCCTTATACTTTTGTAATTGGCCGCCTCGCCCATTATCTGAAGGTCATCCAGCGGGAAAACATCGGGACCTGGAAGGAAAGGGGCGATCTGGAGACGGAACTGAATAATTGGATCCGTCAGTATGTCGCTGATCAAGATAGCGTCTCTCCAGGCGTCCGGAGTCGCCGTCCCTTGAGAAAGGCCCAGGTAACCGTTGAGGATGTGGAAGGCGATCCCGGCTGGTACCGTGTGAATCTAACGGTACAGCCCCACTTCAAGTACATGGGAGCGTCTTTCACATTATCCTTATCGGGTAAACTGGATAAGAAATAAATCCGTACACAATAACTTAAAGAAGGAGGAAATGAACCATGGCAATGACGATTTACATGAAGGTAACAGGCAAGAATCAGGGCGAAATCAAGGGTGACTGCAACCAGCAGGGCCGGGAAGGACTGATTCTCTGCTATCAGATGGATCATGCAGTGGAAATTCCCAAAGACACCCATACGGGACTGCCCACGGGCCAGCGCATCCATCTGCCCCTGAAGGTCATCACCCACATGGGCAAACAAACACCGGGACTCTTCCAGGCCTGTTGCTCCGGTGAACATCTCGATGTGGAAATCACCTTCTTCCGGATCAGCGAAAAAGGGCAGGAGGAAAAATATTTCACCATCAAACTGAAGGAAGCGATCATTGTGAACTCACGGGAATTTTTCCCCTACACATTCCTGGAGGAGAATAAGCCCTTCAAGCACATGCAGGAAGTCGCCTTCACTTATGAGGATATCATCTGGACGTACACGCCGGACGGCATCGAGGCGGAAGACAACTGGAAAGCGCCGAAAGCTTGATAAATAACCCTTCCTGGTCTCAGATCCTGGATGCTTGCTTATTCAAGACCTGGGACCAGGATGCCGATCAGGGGGCGCAGAGCCAAGAGACGGGATCTGCGCAATATTGGTTCCTTACTCTCAGCCTTTTAACCGGCCGCAACCTATGTACGAAGAAACATTATTGGAACGAATCCGCCATTTGGAGATGAGTCCTGGGGAGCGGGGCCCCCGGGATATCTCTCTCGGCATCGAGTCCGTTCTGCGCCACCTGCAGAAGATGATGAATACCCGTCAGGGAAGCGTCCCGATATCGGATGATTATGGGATGCCAGATATGACAAACTTTGCCGGGGAAAACCTCAATGCCTCGGCAGTAGAGCTTGAACACATGATCAGGGCCGTGATCCAGAAGTACGAACCCCGGCTGGTCCGGGTCGATGTTCACTTCGAACCGAGGGCCGGAGAGACGTCGCTGATGCGATTCAGACTTGAAGGGGCCATGATGGCTGATCGCGATAAGACAACACCCGTAATCTTCGAAACTGTCGTGACTGCCGAAGGTATGGTGCGGATGGAAAGGTGAGAAGCGCTGAGTATTATGATTTAAGTTTTAGGTTTTAAGAGCTAAGCAATAGTGTTAAGGCTTGGGGGAAATGTTTAATAAATACTACGAACAGGAATTACAGAATCTGAGGCAGTTGGCCGTTGAATTTTCCAAAGCCCACCCGGCGACGGCCCCCATGCTCAGTGGACCCACGTCAGACCCGGACGCCGAGAGACTCCTTGAGGGAGTTGCCTTTCTCACCGGGCTCCTCCGTCAAAAGTTACACGATGACTTTCCGGAAATTATCCATAGCCTCACGGAAGTAACATTTCCCCATTACATCAGACCAATTCCCGCAACATCCGTGGTTGTCTTCTCTCCAAAACCGAATCTGCCGGAAACGGTCACCGTAAAAAGAGGCACCTCCCTGGCTTCAGTGCCTGTCGATGGAACATCCTGTCTTTTCCAGACCTGTTTTGATATCGACGTCCATCCCCTCCGCCTGGTAGCTGCAGAGCTGCAACAGCCTACCGCCCGTTTATCCCAGATCCGTCTCGTTCTGGAACTGACAGGTCCGGATCTGTCCCGCTGGCAGCCCAAGCGCCTCTGTTTTTTCATGGGGGGAAGCGCTACGCAAGCCATGGATATCTTCACCCTGCTTACCCACTATCTTCAAAAGATTGTCATCAAACCGACAAGCGGCGGCGAGGACTGCATCCTCCCCCCTTCAGACCTGAAGCCGATCGGTTTTGATATGGACAACACCCTGCTGAACTTTCCTGTCCGTTCCTTTGCCGGATATCGCCTGCTCCAGGAATACTTCATCCTGCCGCGAAAATTTGTTTTCTTTGAACTCCAGGGCTGGGAGAAATGGCAGGACCGCGGGAAAGGGAAACAATTCGAGATTATCTTCGAACTCAAGCCCTCCCCCCTGGCGACCTCAAAAGTTACCAATGACCTGTTCATATTGAACGGGACGCCGGTGATCAATCTATTCAAGCATGACGCCGACCCCTTTCTGTTCGATCACCGTCTGGAAAGAATCCGTGTCCGGCCGGCCGCGCAAAATCCCAATCATTATCAGGTTTTCAGCGTCGACAAAGTCATCGGTTACGAACAGGGAAGCGTCGCGAAAAAGGAATACCGGCCACTGGAACTTTTTCAATCGGAAGACCGGCAGCAATCCGTTTATCAGGTCAACCACGCACGCTCTCCAATCAATGACGCCCCGGAAATATTCCTGTCGTTCTCGTATCCCCGGGATGGAGCTGAACTCGTGGGAGAGACACTCTCCATCAGCTTAACCTGCACAAACGGGGAGCTTCCTGAGCGCCTTCAAGTCGGCGATATTTCCGTGCAGACAACCGATTCTCCGGAACTGCTGACGTTCCGGAATGTCCTGCCTCCAACGCCGCCCATCGATCCGCCCCTCGGAGAAAATACGACCTGGCGCTTTTTATCTCATCTATCTTTGAACTATCTGTCCCTTGCCAATATTGACAATCTCAAAGAGCTCCTCAGGCTCTATGTGTTTCCTGAATCCAGGGATAAAGCCAAGATTAGCGCCAACATGAAAAGAATCGACGGCATCCTGGAATTCAACGTCACCCCGGCCGACCGGCTGATACGCGGCATGGTCATTCGGGGACAGCAAATAGAGATGACCGCCCGACAGGATCATTTTGCCGGGCTTGGCGATTTGTATCTCTTCGGATGCATTCTTAATCTCTTCTTTGGCGTTTACAGCAGCATGAACACCTTTCTCTCTTTCCGGCTGAAAGAGAGCCTAACCGGGGAAATCTTTGTATGGCCGACGAGAATGGGAGACCGACTGCTAAGCTGACGGAAAGCCTCCTCCGGGAAGGTCGCCGATATTCATTCATTCAGGCCTTCCGGTTTCTGCTGCTTCATATACGCCGAGAGTCAGGCACAGATATCGACATCAGTGAGTCTGTCAGGAAGATCCGCGTACGTCCCGAACTTTCCCTTGCTTTTCCGGAATCGGATATAACGAAGATAGAGGAATCCTCGCCGCCGGGCAGTTTTATGATCACGGCGGCATTCCTTGGCCTCTATGGGGCATCCTCGCCCCTGCCGACCTTTTATACGGAAGACCTGCTGCGGGAACTCGCTTCGGACCGGTCCATCAGTCGCGATTTTCTTGATATCTTCAACTCCCGGCTCTACTCCCTTTATTTTGGCATCTGGAAATACCATCATCTCTTCTTCAATATCGCTGAGAATCCCGACAAAGACGTCCTGCAGAGGCTCTACTGCCTCGCCGGTCTAGGCGGAGAGGCGCTAAGGGAAAGTGCAGAGAACCCTTACGGAATGCTGAGATACATAGGCCTGGCGACCCAGTTTCCCAGATCGGCGGAAGGATTGAGGGCCCTCCTGGCCGACGGGCTCTCCGAACCGACTATTCATATTACCCAATGCCGGGAGCGCATCGCAAACATCCCGAAAGAGCAACGCTCATTCCTGGGAGTGTCCGGAAATATCCTGGGAGAGGACGCCTATCTCGGCGCAGGAATTGCCGACCGGGCGGGAAACTTCCGGGTTCATATCGGACCGTTGAACAAGGAAACATTCCATCGCTACCTCCCCGACCAACCGGATTTTTTGAGGATAGGACAGTTGATCCGCTTCTACCTCGATCAACCCCTCGTCTGGGACGTGGAAGTATCAATGTTACCGCAGGATTTAACTACAACCGTTGTCGGTAACCAGGCCATGCTGGGATGCAATACCTGGATCTTTTCGGAAGAGTCCATTCCCATTGACTGTTGCGCCCTCTTTCCGGGATCAAATAACGGGGTTAGACTTAATTAGTTGCATTTACCGTTAACAACAGGCAAGAGTTAAATGACCGGGGTTTTCTAACCTTAATGACCATAAGTAAATCTGATCCTACGAAGGAGGAAGAACCATGATTGCTGTCGATATCAAGTCTTTGTTGCTTCACATGAATGCCTTTTGCACAACCGCCTTGCAGAACGCGGCGGGGTTGTGCGTCTCAAGAACTCATTATGAAATTACCGTCGAACATCTGATTGCAAAATTCCTGGAGGAACCCCGGTCCGATTGGCCGCTGATCCTCCCGAAATTCGGCCTGGAGGTAGGGAGGCTTCAGAAGGCGCTGGAACAATCCCTTGAGGATTACAAGACGGGCAATGCCGCCAAGCCGGTCTTCTCCCCCCACCTTCTCGACCTGATTCAGGACGCCTGGCTGATCTCATCCATTGACCTTGGGGACAGGAAGATCCGTTCGGGGTCCATACTTCTGGCGTTCCTGGCCAAGCCCACCCTGTATGCAACGGGAAGGTACGCAGACCTGCTCAAAGAGATTGGCAGGGAGGCGTTGGGGAAGGAATTCTGGAGTTTGACCGGATCATCCACGGAAACGGAAAAGGGGGCCAAGGACTCAGCCCCCGGGGAATCGGCCGCGGTCAGAGGGGACGGGTCGTTCACCAGCCGTTTCTGCACAGACTTCACCCAGCGGGCTGCCGAGGGAGATATCGATCCTGTCTTCGGACGGGACAACGAAATCCGCCAGATGATCGACATCCTGGCCCGGCGACGCAAGAACAACCCTATCTGTGTCGGAGAACCCGGCGTCGGTAAGACAGCGGTTGTCGAAGGCATGGCCCTGCGGATTGTAGAAAACGATGTCCCAGACATGCTCAAGGGCGTCATCCTTTTGGGGCTGGACATGGGAGCCCTCGAGGCCGGTGCCGGCATGAAGGGTGAATTCGAAAACCGCCTCAAAGGGGTCATCAATGAGATCAAGTCATCGGAAAAACCCATTATTCTTTTCATCGATGAAGCCCACACCCTTATCGGCGCCGGCGCCGCCGCGGGTGGCGGAGATGCGGCAAACCTGCTGAAGCCGGCGCTGGCCCGGGGTGAATTAAGGACCATTGCCGCCACAACCTGGAGCGAATACAAGAAGTACTTCGAAAAAGACCCGGCCCTGGCCCGGCGATTCCAGCTCGTCAAACTGGACGAGCCCGATGTGGAAACAACGATTCTCATGCTCCGGGGACTCAAGGCCAGTTATGAAAAAGCCCACAAAGTAATCGTCCGGGATGACGCCGTCATCGCCGCCGCCGAGTTTTCCAATCGTTATATAACCGGGCGCTTCCTTCCCGACAAGGCCATCGACCTCATGGATACCAGTTGCGCCCGGGTCAAGGTGAACCTGACCGGCAAACCGGCAATGCTGGAAGCCAAGGAGCGAATCGTCCAGGCCTATGATCGCGAGATAAAGGCAATGGATCGGGATCGGGCCAACGGCGCAAAAATCGATGAAGAAAAGTACCAGGGAGTCGTGGACAAGCGCAGGACGGTCCATGAAGAGGCGGACCAGCTTCAGGCCAGTTGGTTGAAGGAAAAGGAAGCCGCTCATCAGGTTGTTACCCTTCGCGAACAACTAAACTCCTTGACAGCGGAAGAAACGGAGAAAAAGGAAGATCTGAAAAAGCAACTTGAAGAAGCTGCTCAGGCGCTTAAGGATCTCCAGGCCGATGAGCCGCTGATCCAGATTGAGGTGGACCCCGACGCCGTCGCCCAGGTCGTTTCCGACTGGACGGGCATCCCTCTGGGTAAGATGCTCAAGGACGAAGCGGAGACCATCATTCACCTGGAAGATCGCCTCAGGGAAAGGATCAAGGGTCAGGACGCCGCCATGGGGGCCCTGGCGGAAGTCATCAGGGCGGCCAAGTCGGGGATCAAAAGCCCGACTCAGCCCATCGGCGTGTTCCTCTTTGCCGGTCCCAGCGGGACCGGGAAGACGGAAACCGGCCTTGCCCTGGCGGACCTGCTCTTCGGCAGCGAGAAAAACGTCGTGACGATCAACATGAGCGAGTTTCAGGAAAGCCATACGGTGAGCCGCCTCATCGGCTCTCCCCCCGGTTACGTCGGTTACGGCGAGGGCGGCATGCTGACGGAAGCTGTCCGGCAGCGTCCCTACTCCGTTGTCCTGTTGGACGAATCGGAAAAGGCCCATATCGATGTCATGAACCTGTTCTATCAGATCTTCGACAAGGGCATCGCCAACGACGGCGAAGGAAAAGAGATCAACTTTCGCAACACGATCATGATCCTGACGAGCAATCTCGCTTCGGACGTGATCCAGGAGATGACCGCCGGGCCCGAAGCGCCGGCAGCAGACGTTGTCGCCGGGGCCGTCCGGCCCATTCTTTCATCTCATTTCAAGCCGGCCCTCCTGGCCCGGATGAACGTCATCCCCTTCTACAGCCTCAACGCCGAGGCCATGCGCCTTATCGTCGAGCTGAAGATGAAGCGAATCCAAAAAAGTCTGATGGAAAACAATAAGATGACTTTGACCTACGCCCCGGCGGTGGTGGATGCCATTACCGCCCGCTGCACCGAAGTGGAAACGGGAGCCCGGAACATCGAGTATATCTTGAACGGCAACGTCCTGCCCCGTCTATCCCAGACAATCCTCACCCACATGAGCGAAGGCGGCATGCCCTCCCGGGTGCACCTGGATATGGACGCAGCGGGGACATTTACCTTTGACTTCGGCGACAACGCCGGGATGGACTGAATGGGGAGGGGAAATATTAATGTAATAATTTCAATTGCCGATGAAGATAGCGCTTTTATATGAGAATACAGAAGTCAAATATGCAGGGTGGAACAAGCGAAGCGGTTCCACCAATAATATGCATGGTTTTGGTGGATGCGCTTCGCTTCATCCACCCTACTCCTGATATTCTCATCCTTCGTTGTGCCCGCGCTGGGCATGGATGTTAATTTAGAAACGGAAGCGTCACCCGAGGGTCAGCACCGTGACCTGGCTGGGGCAGGAGCACATGCCCGGCGCGTTGGGGAGCATGGCCAGGCTGTTCTGGCCGGTAACGCTCGTCAAGCGCTGCGCCGGAGCGCCGTCAACAAATATGGTCACGCACCCCATCAGATATTCCGTCTGCCCGTCCATCAGATGGGAAACGACGCCGCCCATGACGCCGGTGCAATCGCCGAAGCTTACCAGCCCCATGGAAAGCTGATTGATCGAGGGCATACAGTCCACCAGGATATTATACGCCGCCGGGGCCGTCGCCGCCGACATGTTGATGTCCGGGTAGGGGATGGGGGTCGGGATGGGACCCACGGGGGTAATGCAGACATCGGGGAACCCGAGATTCATTCCCGCGCCCTGGGATAGCATGAACATGAGAACCTCCTTAACTTTTACATCGAAACCGTTCCAAATATCCGGTTATTTTCATTATTCGCATCGTGCCCGAAATTACGGGCATGAGTTTTTTATCCGAGATGAACCTGCCCGGCGTTGATCGTGACAATTTCCTCGGCGACATGCATGGCATTCTTGGAGTGCATGGTAAGATTTGTATCGACGAGATAGCGCGTCGATCCGGTTTGCACTTCCTCGTGATCCTTCACGAATCTGAAGGCGTCGATGAGTTTTTCCGTAAGCTCCTGGAAGATATTTTCTACTTTCCCGGCCACCGTCTTGATGCTTTCGAACTGAGAAAAAAGGGACTTCCCCAAAAATGAGCATTCCTCGAACGCGGCATTACCGGTCCTGGCTGCCAGGGAAAGTTTGTCAGAAACGACCGAGACCTCATCATCAGCCGAGATCGTAAGCCCGCCCTGTCGGATGTGCAGACTCGCATCCCCCTCCAGAACGATCTCATTGACATGGCCTAACGCCTGATTCTGCATGAGCACGGAGAGAATAAAGCAGTTTCCCTCCCCGTCGAAAACGGTAAGGACGGAATCTCCCTGCCGCGGTCTCACGAGACAACTTGCCGCCTTCAACGCCGGGTAACTGCCCAGGGAAGTCTCAACTCGCAATATTTCACCTTCTTCCACTACAACACCGCACTCAAGATACGGTTGGACATGCTCCTTCTTTTTCAGTAGCGCTTGCATGGTTCTTCCTCCCTTAACGGATTCCCATTCTTTTTTATATCATTTCCTTTTTTTGACGTTCTCTTCCCTGTAGCCCCTCCCCTTCAAGGGGAGGGCTGGGGGTGGGGATGGGTTTCATGTAGTTGTTGCATGATCTTACCCCATCCCCCTCCTTACCTCCCCCTTGAAGGGGGAGGTAATATAATAGTCGTTACGGGTTCACTACCTTTCGCGGCTTGTCACTTTTCCACCGGCGGAGCCCAATCTTCAGCCTCTGCCATTTCCTCATCCGTCCCCTTTACGAGCAGTTTGTTTGCCCTGTCCCATTTGGTGTGGTCTTCGACAATGCGATGCAATTTTGCCGCGTACAGATTGGCGCCGGTAAAATCCGCCGCCGTCAGGTCGGCGTGGGAAAAATCGGCATAGGTGCAAAGGGCGTCTGTGAATACCGCCGCCCGGCATTTCGCTTTGGTAAAGACGCCGTTCATGAGTTTTGCCCCCTTGAAATCAGCACCCCCGGCATCACATTCTCCGAAAAAAGAATGAGACAGATCGGCATCTTTGAACACGGTCTTTTTTAAAATCGCCCCCTTGAAAAGGGCGTTTTGAGCGCGGACGCCGGTCAGGTCAGCGCCGGTCAAATCGGCCTCCATAAACGTGGAATATGTAAGCTCCGCGCCGGTCAAATCGGCCCCCGCCAGGTCCGCCTGGGCCGCATTCACTTGCATGAAGCGGGCGCCCTTAAAATCCTGGCCGGCAAGCTTACACCCCTGAAAGAGTATCTTGCTGAAGTGGGCGCCCTTAAAATTGGCATCTGTAAGGTCGGAACCGTTGAACATGACCTTGAGGAGGTCGGCTCCGGAAAAATCGGCGCCGATGAGTTTTGTGTGCTGGAGGAGCGCCTTTTCAAACCGGGCATTTTTGAAGTTCGCCCCCGTCAGATCGGCGTGTTGCATGAGGGTCCAGCTTACGAAGCACCCGGAAAAATCGGCCTGGGCCAGGTTCGCATGGGTAAGGAGCGTCTCATGGAGTGTCGCCTCCTGGAAAGAAGCCCCGGCAAAGTTCATCTTCATGAGATTTGCCTTGGTGAGGTCTGTACCGTGAAAGCGCACCCCGGAAAAGTCGCACCGCCGAAAGCCGGTCTTGAGGATCTTGGCCCCGGAAAGATCACCATCTCTGAACGTACAATCTTCAAAACGGCCGCCCGTGAGATCGAGCCCGGCGAGATCTATGCCCGTGAGATCGACACCTGCCACCGTTTCATTGGCCGCTATGGCCCGTAGAACCTCTGCTCCCCCCATGTAATCCCCCTTTCACTTCTCAGCACGTCCATACGTTTGAAGAGGAGCGATTTCTTCACATTTGCGTCATCCATCTGGGTCGCGCCAAAGACGGCCTTGTAGAAATCGACGGCGTAGAGGTTTGCCCCCCGCAAATCGGCGTTTACCAGCCTGGATTTCCTCAGGGAGCCGCAAAAAAGGTTGATATGCCGCATCTCCGCCCCTTCGAGATTTGATTTGGCAAACCGGCAGGTCTTGGCGCAAACGCCATAGAGATCGGCGCCATGGAGGTCGCACTTCTCGATCAGCGCCCCGTCGAGGCATGATCCGGTAAATTTGCTCCCGGAAAGATCGGTTTCCCGCAGCGACCCCTGGGTGAAGGTGACATTCCGGAGGTCGGCCCCGGGGAGACGTGAATTATTGCCCATCCGGGTTTTGTGCAAATCGGCCCCGAAAAAGCTTACCCCCTCGCCGTTTACTTCCATAAACGTGGTCGAGGGGAGGGCGGCCTGAGAAAACGTTGCCCGGTCCAGGGTCAGCCTGCGAAGGAGACACCGCTCCAGCCGGGCTCCCTTGAATGCCGTATCGGAGGCGTCTCCGTCGGAGAAGACTGACAGATTTGCCTTGATGTCGTTAAATTTCGCCTTCACCAGGGAAGTCTTCATGATCGTGACCATAAAAAGGGTGCTTCCCGAGAGGTCGGCCTCGGTCAGATCGGCATCCTTGATGGTTGCCTGGTTCATCCCGGCCGCCCGCAGATCGGTCTTTTTGAGCTTCGCCTTGATAAGCATGCACTTGTCTAATTTTGCCTTCTGCAGGGAGGCCCCCGTAAAGTCCGCCTCGATGGCCATAACCTGGGTAAAGTCGGCGCCGTTCAGGATGGAACCGGCAAAATTGGTCTTTTGACATTGGGCCTGATTAAGATCGATGCCGGAGAGGTCGAGACCGGAGAGGTCAACCCCGGCGAGCCTGGCAAAGGAAAGGCTCTCGCCCCGGCCGTGCATCGCGATGACCTCTTCCCTGGTCCTCTTGACCATGCGGTCCGTATCCATGCCAAACTTGGCAAAGGTTGCCTTTGCCCCCGGGGGCATCTCCTGTGCCTTTACCTTAACCGACGCCGCGGCGGCCGTCTCCTTCGCCGCGGCAATTTTTGCCATGCCCGCATCGAAACGGGCCTGGCCCTCCTGGCTCATCTTCTTGATATCAGATGACATTTCGCTGAACTTCTGTTGAATGTCCGGGGTAAGAGTTCCCTGTTTTTTCAAGGTGTCGGCGCCGAGGGCGAGCTTTGCCGTCATGCTGTCTCCCGCCGCGGCGATGGAGACGGGCTCGGGGTTGGAATTGATTTTCAATGCTTCATCAGGGTTGAGACCGGCCTTTTTCAAGGCCTCCCCGACCCGAGCGAGGTGTTCCGCCTTCACTTGTCCCTGCTTGGCGATCAGGTCGCCCATCTTCCCGTCCAGATAACCGCGAACCTCCTTGTCTGCCTTGTCGACAATCGCCTTGACGTCGATGGCGGGAATCGGCACGGTCAGGTCATCAGCGGTGGGATGTTTACCCGGCTCCGGCAGGGTGGGGGCGATCTTGTGCCTTTTCCTGAACTCCTTGGGCAAGGCTTCCATGATCCAGGCCCGGATATCCACGCCCATTCTTGCGGCGGCGAAGAGATTCGCCCCCTTGGGAAGGGCGTAGGGCAGGCAAAGGGGATAGGCCTTCTTCCATGCTTCCCAATCCTGGGCGCCGGGGGCCGCCTTTTCCGGCATGACGACCAGGAAGGACTCCGCCTTTTTGATCTGGGCCTCGCCATCCTTGGACGGTTTCTCAGCGGGCCGGGCCAGGACGATAACCGAACAGGCATCTCCGATCTCCTGTTCCAGGAGAAGGGCTTGCAGCTCATCGGCTACGACAACGACAGGGGCGCCGTCCTCGGCGATAAACAACAGCGGCGTTTGGTCGGAACCATCGACAAGCTCACATCCGGCCAGGCCTCCGTCTTTTTGCCAGCCCCCATCTTCCTGCTGGTTTCCAGGGAGAATCAAAATTCTGTTTAAAACAGCCTCGTGGAAACGGGGCAGGACCAGGCCGGCCGGGATGACAAGTTCGTCGCTTTCCGCCGGGACGCCCTGCCAGGCGGCGTCTTTCGGGTCAACGCTCTTTAGGATATCAGGGTAGGCTTCAGGGGCCTTTTTGCTCGCCCCTTTCGGTGTGATTTCTTTTGGCGCATCAGGGGACGGCTTCAGACCCCAAATAGCCCGGGAATCTTTTATTTCCCCAGGGTTTATGCCCAACCAGGCCCGCTTGATCGTATCTTTCTCGATGCCGAGGGCATGGAGGGCGTTCAGGGCATCACGGTCGGCCTCAAGGTTTCGCCGGCACTGCACAACCAGGGGAAAGCCGCGATCGTGCCAGGGGTTGATCTTTTTCTGTTGGTCCAGCAAGCCCTCCGGGGCAAACCCGGCCTTATCGAGGAGGGCGGCGGGGACGGTCATCCTTACCTTCGCTGCCCCTGCCTTGAGGGCCGTCGTTGCGTCCTGCCTCACCCTCGCTGTCATCGTCTCAATTTTGGTCAGGCTTTCACCGATCCTAGCCGAAGTCGCCCGCAGGGTTCCCCGCATCCGTTCAAACATGGTCAAGTCGATTTTGGCCAGATGGCCATATTTGCCGTGAAGGTCCCGGGACTGTGCCTCCAGCCGGTCGAGGAGGGCAAGGTTGTCCCCGATGACCTGCTGGCCGGCGGCTACAGTCTCCGCAGGGGTCCGGGGCATAACCGGGGCTTTCCCCGTAGCCATTTTCAGGGAATGATCAATGTCTTTCGGGATCTTCTTGACCCGCTTCATCATCTTGCCGATCTTCTTCGCCGCCTCCTGAAGGGGCGCCATATCCACGGTGACGGTCGTGTCCACCGCCTTTTTCTGCTCTTCCAGGTAATGCTCCAGGGAAAGGGGCGGGTCTTTTAGTCGCTCCGTGGCAATGAAGATCCTCAGGACGTCTTCATATTCTTCATCGTGTATCTCCGTCGTGCCCCGGTACATGACTACGCCGCGGAGGATCGTTGGGAAAAGCCACAACGTATCTACACGGGTGGTAACATTCCGGAAAACCTCCACCGTCGATTTCGGCGCTTCCTTCTTTGTGACAAAGCAGCGGATACGCAGTTCCGGCAGGTGCGACTCGATAAGCTGAATGTCGGGGTGCATGTTGAGGATCTCTATCGCCTCGCCGCCCTGGAAGAAAGCATCGATATACTGATCGGCCGGGGCGCAGTTGAAATATTCATAATCCATGTCGTCGGGGAAGTAGGGCCACCTCTCCTTTAGCCATTTATCGTCGTAGGTCCCGGTCTTTTTCTGCCGCTCCGGGTTCATCATGTCGACAACGTCGAATCCGGCGGGCGCAGGCCGGTCTAATGGCGATCTAATGATCATGTTCCCGTATTCGATATTCGGCAGCGGCGTCCGCAGCTCCCCATCTTTCCTAAGCACCGGGGTAATGCCCTTCCCGACGGGATTGGCAGGAAAATCCTCTCCCCCGAAGGCATTTTGCCAGGTAAGGGGCACCTCGGAAAAAGGGACCGGATCGGTAATAATGTTGACATTGGCCTTGGTTTTCTGCCACCAGCGATCACCGAAAACGGCGATTTCCTTGCGAAGTTCTCCCACGCGGAACGAAACGGTGGAGGCGTTTCTGACGGCGCCCCGGGGGGAAAAACAAGACCCCGTAAGGAGCACCTCTCCACGCGGCTTCGGCATCCCGGCATCAAAGAGGGGGGTGGGCTTTAGCTGATCGGGGATCGTCTTCCACAACTCCTGTTCCGTAAGGGGATCATCGGGGGCCATGAGGTCGAAATAGATAAAAACGGTCAGGGCCAGATAGAGTTTATCCTGCACCCCAAAGGGCTTCACGAAGAGGGAATGCTGGTTTTTTTTATAGACTTTCATAGATTCCTTGCCGAGAGAGGTTCAGCCCTCCGCCCAATCCCGTCATCACCTGTCCGCCACTCAAAGAATGCTGACGAGGGCGGCAACGGTACTCTCCTCAGCATGAACATTCGTCTGCGACGCGATCGTGTACGTGGCCTCGGCGCAGGTATGTAATTTGGAAGCAAGGACTTTTAATTCATCACCGGCGGTCTTGGTGTCTTGCCCTATTACATCAATCCTCTCGCCCAGGGTCTTGGTCGAGGCGGCAATCGCCTTGGTCGATTCGGCGATGGCCTTTTCCTCTGAGGCGGTCACCTCCGCTTTTGTGGCAAGGGCTACGGTCTTGTCTGCTATGGCTTGAGTAACAACCGCCGACACATGAGTTTTGTCATAATCAACATCCGTTCTCAGTGATGTGACTGCGAGTTCGGTAGCGGCTACCTTGTTGTGCTCAACCAGTAAATCTGATTTCGTTGTGGCGATCTCGGTCTTCAACCCTTTTATTTCCGTATCCGTGGCGCTGTAGCTCCACTTTGTGGGCGAAAACTCCTGAGAGGCGATGGCACTGGTAATCATCCTTTCTCCAACGCAAGTATCGAAATTCGCCCCAAGAATAGTGTCTACAGCCACTCCAAAGATGGTCGACGTCTCTTCCCCGAGGATAACCTCATTTGACGTACCCGCTGTAACCGTGAGTTGGTAGGCTGTGGAAAAATTCAACCCGACATCGGCGTCGCCGCCCGAAGAAGAATAATCATCCGGCGGCGGCGGGTCGTTAGGGGCGCCGATGCGGATGAAGCTTCCCTGATTCGGTGAATGAAGGAGGATGCGCTCGCTCCCCGCTTGATCCTCGATGGCAATCTTGTTTTTGCCGGCCGTATTGAGGACAGACATGGACTGGTTGGCGCCGCTGACGGGGCTCGGGGTTTCGGGATTTGTCACCGCCCCGGCAATGATGGGCCGGTCGGGGTCGCCGTCGATGAAGGTGATCAGCACTTCCGTTCCCTTGTGGAGGGGGAAATGCATGCCGTGATCGGAGCCGGCGTAGGGCTGAGCCATCCGTACCCAGTTCGACGCCTTCCCGCCGGTCCGGCCGGAAAGATCGAAGGGAAAGACAATCTTATACCGCCCCTGGGGATCAAGCTCCGCGTATTGACCGCTCCCCGCCGCATCGATCATTCCCGAGATCGTGCCGGAAATCTTTGGCTTTTCCGTCTTCGCCTCGGGACGGAACTGGACTGACCCGGGAATGGCGGTGAAATAGTTGTTGTAATAGATCTCATTCTCTTCATCGCCGCTCGGGCCCACACTGATACCTGAAAGGAGATAGCCGGTCTGATTGCCTTCATGATCGATATCCGTAATCAAATAGCTCTGGTTGACATCTTTCCGGTAGTGATTTTCGAGGTTAAAGGTAAAGCCGGGGAGCATGAATGGAACCGACCCTTCCCCAAGATACAATTCCCGGCGGCAGAGAATGCTCTCGGCCCTGATCCTGGCAAGGCGTTTTCCCTCTTCCGGCGTCTTGATATGTTCGTTGTAAAAGAAAACCGTCCCCCGTCCTTTCGGGTCTACATTCGCCTCACCGCTCATTTCCAGGGAAGGCTTCCGGTAATTGTAATCCTTCAGAAACACCTTCTCCGGCATCAGGCTCCGGCGGCAATGAAAGGACGTCACAACCTCTGCGGCGCGCAGGGCTTCGAGTCCGGAGGGGGGCGAATAGGTGAGGACCTTGCCCGCAGCAAGGTCGGTGTGGGCCAGGCGGGTATCCGTAAATATTACCTTTTCTCCGCTTTCCATCTGGTCGAAATAATAGTAGACGCCCTCCCGTTCCAGCCAGCGGGAGAGGAAGTTCAGGTGGCTTTCATTGTACTGGCAGACATATTCAATAGGGTCATAGGAGCCCTGGAGGCGAAATTCAAAGTCGTTTGGCGTGAGGCCGCCGTCGATAAGCACCATCTGGGCAAACTCCGGAAGGGATTTGTCGAGAATGATCTGGTTGTGCCGGGTAATAGACAGCCACCAGAGACGGGGCACAAGATAGGCCCGATAAAAGGCATACTCTCCGATCGCATGGAGATGCTCAAAATTGGTAATAATTCCGTTGTAAATCGCATCTCCCCCTGCTTCCCGGTGGAAAACGAGTTTGGCGGTGTTTTGCATGATCCCATCGAAATCTATTTCGAGATTGTCCGAAACAAGCATGACCTCAAATTCATAAGGCTTGGATATCCCCTCCGAACCTTTCATGCTTATAACTCCAAAGGTGTCTTCAGGCAGGGTCTTGGAGATAAAAGAAAACTTTTTCGCCGTAAAATAATTCATTGTCATCCTCCTTTGTAGCACGGAACGGCAAAAAACATTTGATTCGCTGCTTGTGAACTATTTATCCGCGGTTATGTGAAGCTCTCCATGCTTTTCTTCGTGGCGGGAGTATAGATATATTATCCCTTCATGTCAAAATTTTTCAAGACGGGGTGTTTTGAGCATGGCATCATATCTTGAGACCTTTGAAAAATGGCTTCGCCGCAGCTCAAAAATCTTTTTCGTTTCTCATTGGTGTACATATAATTATGAGTGATTACCTGATTTTAAATTAAATCACGGAACGGCGAAAAACATTTGATTCGCTGCTTGCGAACCATTTTTCTGCGGTTATGCAAAGCTCTCATCTTGTATTTTACACTCAATATCTCATTGACACATTGGGCGGTCCATCGTATGTTTTTGAATCTTTGTCCCCTACCCCAAGATAAAGGGGAGTGAGTTTATATATCTGTACCCGTTTTCCTTGAAGGTAAGTGGTTCTGCTTTGAGACCATGGAAAAATGGCTTCGCCGCAGCTCAAAAATCTTTTTCGTTTCTCGTTGGTGTACATATAATTGCGATTGATTACATAATGTTAAAGCGGATCTTGATACCGATCCTGTGTTTCGCGCTTATGCAGTCGGGCGTTTGGATTACCGATGCCGGATGCACGTCTGCCTTTGCCGCCGGTAAAAAGCTCGTCGTCGGCATTGCCAATGATCCGCCTTATACATTCAAGAACGAACAGGGGGAGTGGGCCGGAATAACGGTTGATCTCTGGCGCCAAATCGCCCGGGACTTGAAACTTGATTATTCCCTGAAAGAGATGAGCCAGGAGGAAGTCCTGAACTCCCTTCAAAACGGTTCCATAGATTTATCGGCTGACGGCGTCATCATCACCTCAGGTCGTGAACAGCGTTTTGAATTTTCCGTGCCCATTGCCAGCACCCGCGTAGCCGTGGCAACCCTTTACGATACAGAAGATCACCCCTGGCTGGCAGCCCTGAAGATATTCTTTTCCTGGGGCACTTTGAAGATTATCATCGTCCTGATGGTAATCTTGCTGATACTCGGTTTTATCTTTTGGCGAATCGAACGGAAGACCAACCCCGAACATTTTGGCGAAGGGCTCATCCGGGGTATCGGTTCGGGGATTTACTGGGTGGGGTCGACCATGACGTCCGGCGTCTGTTTCGGCGTCAGCTTGAAATCCATCGGCGGACGGGTGCTGGGGCTCCTTTGGATGCTGATCTGCGCCCTGGCCTTGAGCGCCTTTATTGCCTCTCTGAGTTCCTCCCTTACCACCCATCACCTCAGTGAAACGCAATTCACCCTTGATAAGCTGAGAAGGATGCACCTGGGAACGGAAGCGGGATCGGTGCCTCATTCCATTGTCGAGAGAATCGGCTGCCGGACCACGTTTATCAAGGGTGGTGAAGAGGGGGTATTAAAAGCTCTCCTCGATAAAAAAATAGAAGGCTTCCTTTACGACGAGGCGACGCTGCATTATTACGCAGAAGGAAAATACCGGGGAATCATCAGCGTGCACCCGACCAGCCTCAAAGAGATCGTGATTGCCTTTGGCATGCCCCATAACAGCCCCCTGCGCAAACCGATCAATATATCGTTGCTGAAGATTATCGATGAACCGATTTGGGAATCCATCTTGAGCCGTTATGGTCTGAATGGTAATTTCGAAGCAAGGCACATTGTCACCGACAGGGGAAAGAAACGCAGAACCGCGACAAGCAACGAATAAAGAGGACAAAAAACCATGAAGACGATCCCCCCGCTTTACACTATTCTCGCCTTAGGCCCTTTTTGCCCCGTGCCGGAGGCGGGACTTGCCAATAAAATCGTCACCCTTAATGCCGCAACTCTCCAGGAGGCTTTCGGTGAATTGTCGCCCCGGCTCTGGATTCCGGCGCCCACGGACATCTGCCCGCCCGGGGGCCTGACCCTGCAACCATCCGGGATAAGAGACCTCACCCCCGACGGCCTGATCCGGACGACCCCCTTTCTCAAGGATCTCTGCGACGCCGGGGAATTCATCGCCAAAGGGCACACCAGCGGCGCCGCCCTGGCGGATATCGCCGCCCAGGTGCAATCCACATGGCCCCACCTTCCCCTGAACCTTTCCATCCCCACAGCATCTGCGCATGCACAACAGGCGACCCGCCAGGACAGCGCCGTCGACGACATTCTCTCCATGGTGGCCATGCCCGGCGTGTCAGCGCCGGAAGTAGTAAAGGGCGCCGGAGGTTCCGCGGACTGGAAGAGACAGATTGACCTCCTCTTGTCGGCAAATATCGCCTGTATCTTCAACAACGATGAATTCAGGTTTTTTGAGGCGGCCTGGCGGGGACTGGAATGCCTCGTCCGTCAGGGCGGTGTTAAAGAAGGGGGGAAGACCGTCTTGAAAATCCTCCCCCTCTCCGCGGCTACCCTTCCCGCGGCCCTGGAATCCCTGAGCGTCGAACTTGCAGCGGATACACCCGACCTGATCCTTATCGACCTGCCCCTGGACAACACCCCCGGCGGCGTCGAGACGCTGGAAAGAATCGCCGCCTTTGCATCAACACTGCTCACCCCCGCGGCGGCATGGATCACCCCCGCCTTTTTCCACCTGAAAAACTGGCGGGAGCTGCACCGTCTGCCCTATCTCAAGAACCATCTGGACGACGCCGTCTATGCCAAATGGCGTAAGCTTCGGGAACAACCGTCGGGACAATGGCTGGCCCTGACCTGTAACCGTTTTCTTACCCGCGCCCCCTATGGAGAAAACAATCGCTCCCGCTCCGTGGCCTTCACAGAGCAGGAACTCCTGTGGATCAGCCCGGTATGGGCGCTGGGAACCCTGGCCGCACAGAGCGTCAACCTGTTTGGCTGGCCCTCGCGCCTCACAGACTACATGCCCCTGCACCTGAAAGATCTTGCCGTGTCTTTCCAAGATGATGAAACAGCTGCGGCCACGGAGACGATCTTTCCGGACGATCGCATCCGGCAGTTTGTGGAAATCGGCGTCACACCCCTGGCGGGGAGCTCGGGAAAGGACACGGCTTTCATGACCAAGGCGGCCGTTGCTTCCGGTGAATCCCTCCTTTCTCGAATGTTCTTTTCCCGCATTATCGGTTTTATGATCAGGCTCCGGGATGCCTATGAGGAAAGCGACAGGGAAACGGACCCGGTAAGTTTCGTCACTGAGGCCCTGACGGAATTTTTTGAAGCAACGGGACAGGAACCGCCGGACGACCTGAGTGTAACCGTCGGCCCCTACCGGGAAGGGCACGGGAAGGAGGAAGAGGCGATGCTGCCCCTGGATATTGCCTTCACCCCTCCGCGGGCGGTGTCGCCGGATTCCCGGAAGCTGGCCTTTACCTTTTCCTGGTAAGGATGACGGCTACCATTGACAAATTTTCGACTTTTTGCGAGTTCATCAAGGTTAATGTGCAAATTAATAAGGAGGATTCGACATGAAAAAGATCTGGATCAGCGCCCTGGACAAGGATCAGGAAAAGGTTCAAAAGATGATGGGCACAGTCAAGACTTACGGGCTCGCCGTGGATGGCCATTTCTGGCTTGACGACCTGGCGAAAATGGCCTGGGACAGCGCCCTGGAACCTCTTGCCGCCAAAGATACGGCCCTCTGGATCATTATCGGCAAGGAGTCCTCCTGGCAGACACCTTCCGTCCGGCAAGGACTTTCGCTCCTCGCCCTTGCCGTTCAACATCAGAAAGGGCTGGGTTTCCCGATCCTTCTTGTTCCCACGGAGGGAACGATAAATCCGGAGACGCTTCCCACCCCCTTCCGGGGGGCGGAGGTCATCCCCTTTGCCACGGCCACGCTAGGACCAAAGATCGTGGCCCTGGCCAATCGGCCCGCAACATCCCTTGACCCTGGATACCGCCTCAATCTCCACGCCCTGCACGGTATCGGCCTGTGGTTCGAGGTGGGGCCCCCGAAGGATATCCCCTGGGACGGCGCCATGTTCGGCGTCCACGGGGCGGATATCGACGTCCACGGCGTCGGGCCGGCGGACGGGATTCCCGCCCGGACCGTCCTGGAGTATGCCGTAAAGGGCATGAAGGTCCAACTCGGGGAAGCGGAGTTTACCGCCTGGGCCGCCCAGAACCGCCTCGACGGCGCCATGTCCTATTACGTCCGCGTCCAGGGCGTCCCGGACAAACTGCTCTTCGGTCCCTATGCCGCCACGGAAGATGCCGAGGTCCACGTGGTAGCCCTGTCCTAACAAAGATGTCTAAAAATTAATAATTGCATGGTCTCTTCTTAGCAATTATTTAACTGGCATGAGAGGTAATGAATTGATGCAATTCCAATTCTAAACCAAAGATGAAATCAAGGCGGCGAGGTGGAGGCGACGCAGGCGTATTGTTTATACGTCGAGGAGCCGATCGCCGATGCCAACGAAGATAGCGCTTTGGTTTAGAATTGGAATAAGGAGGTTATGTGGAACAAGACACATGGGACAATCTGACCGACAGTGCTGCCAAGGCCGGGGAGGAAGGCAATGCCGAGGGGGCCGGCAATTATTTTACCTTCAGCCTCATTTACAACGACAAGGACAAGGAAAAACCGGAATTAGAGGTGATCTCCTTTACGGGGAACGAGAATCTCTCCTTCGTCTATGACTTCTACGTCACTCTCCGCTCCCAGACGGACAACATACCGGCCCTCCTCGGAGAGGTGCTGCTGCGACCGGCCGTCTTATGCATCGTTGTCGAGAAACATTTCGCTTACTATCACGGCATCGTGACGGAATTTCGCCAGATCAAGCGGGTAGGCGATTACACCCAGTATGAACTCCGGCTCCGGGCAAAGATGTTTCTACCCTACCTCAACACGCGCTCGGATATTTATGTCGGTAAGAAGTTCTCCGATATCATCGACGGCGTCATGAAGGACAACGATTTCAATTCTCTCGACTATGAGCTGAAGTTAACGGGATCTCATTATGATCCCTTGCCGGCGGGATACAATCGCTGGTCTTATGTGTGTCAGTATGAAGAGAGCGACCTCAATTTTCTTCAGCGTCTGATGGAGCGGGAAGGGGTTTATTATTATTATGTGCAGGATCAGACCTGGCACGAAAGCCTGCAGGACGTGAAGCCGGAAAAGATGATCATCACCGACTCGAAGGTATCTCATTCCCCGGCCAAGAAGACGTTGCAGTATAAGCAGGCGGGAGCTCCCGGTCCCGGTCCGGCGCCGGAGACGATATTTACCATGATCATGCACCAGGCGGCCTTTCCGGCGCAGGTAACCCTGAGGAACTACAATTACGACAAGGCCAACATGGGAACCATGTCGGCAACGGCGGATGTGGGTCAGGCGGCAGGCGGCTCGGGGCGGGTGCAGACGATCTACGGGGAGAATTTCAGCACTGCCGAGGAAGGGGAGGCCCTGGCCAAGATCAGGGCGGAAGAGATATTCTGCCAGACGAAGGTCTATTACGGAATGGCCTCGGGTCCGGGCCTGACCCCTGGTACCTTGATAAAAATCAAGGATTCCGGTGATATCTTTTCCGGTGATTACCTGATCATTCACGCCGACCATACGGGCAAGCAGCCTCTGACGGGGATCGAGGAGGAGTTCGAGTACAACAACACCTTCACGATGATCCCGGCGACGGTGCAGTATCGCCCCCAGCGCCTGACCCCCAAGCCGAAGATCCACGCGACCATGAATGCCGTTGTCGACGGAAGTATGTCGTGGGAAACGCCGGAAATCGATAAGGACGTCGGTCGCTACAAGGTGCGCCTTCCCTTCGCTCCGGATGACAGCAGTAATGATGTCAACGCGAAATGGGGGAAGAGTACGGACAAATATCACGTGCGGATGGCAGGTCCCTTCGCCGGGACGAGCGAAAAGACCCACGGCATGAATTTCCCGCTCCACAAGGGTGCGGAAGTCGTCCTCTCCTTCCGGGACGGCGACCCCGATCTTCCCGTCATCAGCGGCGCCGTTTACAACTCCCAGAATTTCAACGTTGTCACTGAGAAGAATCCTAAACAGCATGTCATCAAGACCCCCGGGGGCAATCAGATCGTCATGGACGACACCCCGGGGGGGGAATACATTTATCTTTACAGTCCCTACGGCAAAGAAAAAGGGAGCTGGATGTATGTGGGCCATGGTGCAGAGGAAGAGGGCCTCTCGCACATCAAAAACTCGGGGGCCAAACACGAACTGACCCTGGGTCAGGAAGACTCATTCGTCATCGGTTCGGAGAACTGGGTGACCATCGGCTCAAAACTGGAAGCTCTTTTGGGGACGTCCTCGGAATTCACCATGGCCATGAAGAGCGTCTTTGAATGGGCGGGGACAATCGAATGCAAAGCCGGTCATCATCTCGAGTTCGGCAAAACCACGGAACGTATCAAGGATAAAGACGATCTTTTGGGCACGGATAGTATCAAGATTGCCGCCGGCCTTCCCGTTATCCATAAAGCCGTGTTAAGCAATCTGGAAAATGTCTTGAACTTTGGCGGGGCGGCGCTGGGGGCTCTCGTCGCCGCCGGCGCCGGCGATCTCGGCGGACTCACCAATCCCAAAGGAGACGACGCCGATCAGGCCTGGAAACAGGCGGTAACGACCACGAGCGCAATTGCGGTGGGAACGGCTGCGCAGTTAGCTGCCCTGATTTATCTGGTAAAGAAGCTGAACACGGAACTGACAAACGCCATCTCCACTATTGACATGGATAAAACTGGCATCAAAATGAATGTAACAGTGCCCGGACCTGATATACATGCGAATGGGGATCAAAACGATGTCAGCATTGGGCTTGGCATTAAACGCGGGCAAAGTGCAAATCCGGTTGAGACATCTTCCATCAAAATAGCCGGCAACAGCGAAAATACAGACAGCATCACCCTGACAAAGTCCCCCGACGGCGGGAAAATTACCGTGAACAACGCGGGAACGTTAATAGACAAGCATACCGGCAACAACCTTAACACCAGCATAAACCTTGCCACAGACAACATCATCATGGAAAAGGACGCAGGCGGTAAAGTGACGGTGAATGCCGCCGGCGTCACGCTGGAAAGGGCAGGCAACGGCAAAATCGTCGTGGAAGACAACAAAGTCACCACTGGGCTGGTTAACAGCTTTTACTTGGAGATCTCGAATCAGGGAGTCCAAATGGGCCTCAATAAAAATATGGGAAACAATGTAATCCAACTTACATCCGCGGCGGTAACAGTAGATACCAATGGCTTCATTAAACTGGGATAGCTAATAATGCGACCGTAAACCATGAAAACCATCAAACCGCAAAATATGGGAGCGATCTGCAAGAGCTTCACCTTCGCCGGCAAGACACGTCTTGCCGTCGCCGCCTGCGCCTGTTTCACCTTCGACATTCAGGCACGTAACCGTCTCCTGGAGGAGCAGGACATGTGGCCCGTCATCGAGGCGGCCCTGGGACCGGACGAACTTTTCGACTTCGCCGTTCCCAAGGTCCGGGGGGAGTATCTGGTCTACGGAAGCGCCTTTGCCCCCAAACCCGCCCCCGGCCTTGAGGTCACTGTCCGCGTCGGCGGTATGGCGAAGACCCTGGCTGTATTAGGCCATCATCACTGGAAATTTGCCGGCATCGAGGAGCCGGCGCCCTTTACCTGCCTGCCCATCACTTACCAGAATGCCTTCGGCGGCCCGGATTTGCCGGAGAATCCCATGGGGAAAGGGATGATTCCCGACGCCACGGGGAAGACGCCCCTCCCCAATATCCAGGATCCCCGCCGCCTCATCGGCTCCCCCCAGGACCGGCCGCCGCCGGCTGGTTTCAGCGCCTACCCGGTGACATGGCCCCAGCGGCAGCGTTACCTGGGCAAGGTGGATGAAATATGGCTCCGCGAAGACTGGCCCCATTTCCCCAAGGACACGAACTGGGAATACTTCAACACCGCCCCGGAGGATCAGCGACTGCCAGGTTTTTTTGCAGGGGATGAAAAGATCGAAATCATCAACATGCATCCGAAAATACCTCTTATCCATTCATCTTTACCTGCCCTGCAAGCCCGCATCTTTGTTCATCAAAAAGAGGGAAATAAGGAGATATTCAGGGAAGTTCTCTGCCGGGCCGAAACTCTCTGGCTCTTTCCGGACCGGGAAGTCGGCATCCTTCTCTACCGGGGAACCGTCGCCGTGGCGGACGAGGAGTATGAAGACGTCCTCCATCTCTATGGACGGTGGGAATCATTGAAAGAACAACCAAAATCCCTCGAAGAATACGGACGGATGTTTCAGGAAGAATTGGCGCCAATGCAGCCACCGGCGGAACCAGAAGCAGCGCCGTCTCCGAAAGCGCCCTCCCCCGCAGCGGCAGTGACCGTAAAAACGCCTGATTTGCATCCCGCCTTGGCGGCTCTTCTCAAGGAAGTCCAGGATTTCGAAGCCAAGACCGCTGCCATGCTGAAGAAAGCAGGCATCGATCCGGACACCGTAGTTAAGCAGTTTCTTCCTATGGAGGAACGGGCAGCCGCCGGGGCCGGGTCCCTGGAAGAGCTGGGCGTAGCCGTGGCAGCCATGGAACAGCAGACCGCTGCCTTCATGAAGAAATTCAATATCAGCGCCGCGGATGTGGAAACGGTTATGGCCCCGAAGCCGGAAGCCCCTCTTAAATCCGCCGATGAGATCATCGCCGGGCTGCGGAAGGCGGGCATCCACAAGCCGGAGATCGAGGCGCAGTTAAAAGAGACAGATAAGATGTCCAAGGATGTTGCGGCGGCCCTGGAAGATTTGGAAAAGAAACGGGCCGCCAGATCAGCGGCGCCTCCGGAACCACATATGACCCCTCCTCCCCCGCCGGCAGGCCTGGAACTGACCGTGGAGGAGGTCATGGCCAAATACGGAAGGCAGGAATCCCTCGGCGGTCTTGATCTTGCCGGTCTTGATTTTACGGGCCGAAAACTGGCCGGGGCTGATTTCACCGGGGCAATCCTGACCGGGGCAATCTTTACGAAGGGGGAACTGGCCCAAGCGGTCTTTAAAGACGCGATCCTCAAAGGCGCTGATTTCCGCGACGCAGATCTAAGCCAGGCAAACATGGAGCAGGCCGACGCCTCCGGAGGACGATTTACGAAAGCCATCCTGGCCGGGGCGAAGCTGGCGGGAGGCGATTTCACCGGCGGCGATTTTACCGAAGCGGACCTCTCCGGGGCCAATGCCGCCGGGACGGTTTTCGAAGGAGCCGTCATGGAGGGACTCAAGGCACAAAGAATCTCCGCCCCCCGGGCCCTGTTCGCACGGGTGAACCTCACCGACGCCGACTTGACGGACACTGTGCTCACAGAAGGTGATTTCACCGGGGCCAACATCACCCATTGCGCCTTTAACAGGTCGAAAGCCTTCGGTCTCCGCCTGAATGGCGCCACAGGAAATCATGCGAAATTCGGTCAGGCACTCCTCACCGGTTCTCGGGCTGACGCCGACACCGTCCTGACGGACGCCCGCTTCTTTATTGTCGACTTGACCGACTCCTGCTGGGAGGGGGCGCGACTTCTCCGGGCGCAATTCGTGGAGGCAACCATGAACCGGGCCGATTTCAGCAAATGCGACCTGACGGGGGCAATCATGGTCCTCGCCACGGCCAAGGAAGCGAAATTCATGAAGGCCGATTTGACCAACGCCAATCTTACGGGAATCAACCTCTTCAAAGGCTCCCTGCGGAGGGCCGTTCTCACCCGGACGGACATGAAACTTTCCAATCTCTATGGCGTGGATTTCTATCAGGCCAAAATGTTGCGGACGAATCTCGACAGGTCAAATATCAATAGAACCTTATTGAAGATCAGGCAGGAATCATGACTAGGGATGAGATAATCGCCAAAATCAAACAGGACGGCCGCCTGACCGGTGGTGACTTCTCCGGTGTGGACCTGTCCCGTCAGGACCTCTCGGGAGTTATCCTGGAAGGCGTACAACTATCCAAGGCGAATCTTATGGGGGCAAAGCTTAACGACAGCACCCTGATCAGGGTCAATCTCGCCGGCGCCCGCATCACCGGCGCGGATCTTACCGGCTGCCGCCTTGATCGCGTTGATCTCGCCGGAGCCCAAATGGGGAAGGCCATCTTCACCGACGCAGTGATGCAAGAAGTTTCCCTTGTCGGGACGGATCTTGCCGGGGCGAACCTCGACAACATCTTTGCCGACCAATGCAACTTCAGCCGCGTCAAGTGTGTCGGCGCGGCACTTGTGAGGGCCTCTCTTCGGGAATGCAAGCTGCACGCCCTGGATGTAACCGATGCCGATCTGACCCGCCTCCTCGCCCCGGGCGGCGATTTCAACGGGGTTGTCTTCAACAGGACGAATCTTACCAAGGCGTTTCTCACGGAGAGTAAATTGGAAGAGCAGCGTTTCCCCGGCTGCACGCTTCTGTTGACCAGATTTGACAAAAGTCGTTTGCATGGGGCCGACTTCTCCGGTCTGGATCTAACCCAGGCAAGCTTTGCCGGGGCAGACCTGGCAGCGGCCCGTTTCATCAAAAGCAGGGGCAGATACACAATCTTTGACAAGGCCGCTGCTCCGGGAACCGATTTCTCGGAGGCGGATTTTTTTATGGTCAACTTCAGCAAGGCCAATCTGGCGGGGGCGATTTTCCGCCGCACCCGGATAGAGCAATCCCTTTTCAGGGAATCCCGCTTAGAGAAAGGTGATTTTCGTCAAGCCGAGGCGCCCTATACGGATTTTTCCCGGGCCGTCATTACCGGGGCCGACTTCTCCCACACCCGCCTGGACCGCGCTAACTTCCACGGCGTCCGCAGGAAGGAAGCCCGCTGGGAGGGGGCGGAAATGGGGACGATATATAAAACCGATCCGGAGCTCTGGGCGGCGGAAAGTTGGACCACCCCGGATCGCAGGAGACAAAGGAGAATCAACAATGAATAATATCATTGCCCTCAAACGCCACAACCTGCCCCGGGAAGCATCCCTCAGCTACGCCCGGGTAGAGGAAAATGAAGGGGATGCCTATCGCGTTCATCTCGACAACGGAGATATTATTTTCGCCCAGAGGGCCGGCGGCTGCCTACTGGTCCCGGAGACGGGCGACGAGGTGCTTGTCGCCGATAACGGCGAGCGGGCCTTCATTCTAAACGTCCTGACCAGGGCGGGGGAAGGGGGAAGGATAACCTTACCCAAAACAAGCGCCATCGAAGGAGACAAGATCACATTCACGGCCACCCGGAGCCTGACCATGGAGGCCCCCTGCATCTCCCTTACCGGCATCCTGGGAGAAGTGAGATTTAAGGGATTTTCCTTACTCTCCCAATGGTGCGACGTCCGGATAAAAAAAATCACCGCCACGGCGGAGAGCTGGGACAGCGTCGTCGGCCGTCTTACCGAGCGGATCAGGGACAGCTACCGCCGGATCGAAAACACCGAACAGACTACGGCGGGACGGATCAGGACCATCGTGAAGGGGCGTTTCTCTCTATCGGCAAAAAACGCCGCCCTCACGGCGGAAGAGGAAGTCAATCTGGACGGGAAGAAAATCCATCTCGGGTAATAGTTTGTCACGAAATAAGTGTGACACACCCTAAGTTAAGGAGAAAGAGCGATGTTTGCCGCCACTATTGAAAAGGGACAGGTATTCGCCATGCCCGATGTCTGCAAGACCCCCGCCCCGCCGGGGCCGCCCGTGCCGATACCCTACCCCAACACCGGCATGAACCAGATGGGCAATCCGACGGCTAAAAAGGTCATGATCAACGGCGCCCCCGCCCTGACCAAGGCCTCCAAGATCCAACCGACCAACGGCGATCAGGCCGGGGTCACTCAGGGCCTCGTATCGGGGAAGATCATGGGACCGGCGGAATTCATCATGGGCAGCACGAAGGTGAAAATCGAGGGAAACCCGGCAGTATTCATGGGGAATCCCACCAAACAGAACGACGGCAACGCCGTCGGCTCCCATCTCCAGCCGAGCCAGAACAAGGTCATGATCATGAGCTGATTTCATCCTTGATTTGGAATTGGAATAATTTTATCTGGGGGCCTTGTGGAAACCCGCCTTGATCGCCGCCGCTTCGGAATCAAACTCGACGCGGTGATACTCCTCTACCTGATGGTAATATTTCATCCCCGGCAAATGATACCGCTTGCTATCCCGGTTCCCAATGACCTTCTTTTTCTCGACTTTCGAGGCCGGGACCGCGGCCGGTAACAGAGATTTAACGGTAACAGAGTAAACATTCTTCTTGTCGTCGAAAACCTGGTCGGTAGAATATTTTTGCCCGGGAACAAGATCCAGGACGATGCGGGTTTTTATCGTGGGAGCCAAGTGCCTTCCGACCCGAATGCGCTGCACATAAAGGCCTTTTGTGTCAATATGCAGCGGAAGCCCCTTGCCGTATCGGGCATGTAAGAAATCCATAACGATGCGAGGCTTGCCTTCCCCCAGGTTGGAGGTTTTGGGTATGATCACACGGTCGAGGGCAACCATAATCTTATCCTGACCATCCGACCCTTTTTCAAAAGCAATGTTTTTAATGGCCCCTTCCTGTCCAACGCCAGCCGGCGCTTTCATCTCTCCTTTCCGGATTTCCTTATCTTTTCCATTCACTATTCCAACCTTGTCCGCGACCTTTTGCAGTTTCGTCTCCCCCGGCAAAATATGCTGCTTATTTACCCTGTCTCCGGCAACCTTCTCTTTATTGACGGCCGGAGCTTCAGATTTCACTGTTGCCGGTGGGACTTCAACCTTGACTACATCCTTTTTGGCGGCGCCTTCCCAGAGGGGATGGAAATAAAAAATAATCCCGGCCAGAAGTACAAAGAAGAAAACGAACGAGGCGGCACTTAAGAAAACAAGGCGGCGCCTGCGAAAAAAGCCGGCCTTCTCTCCTGCCGGGATAACCGTCGGGGGCAGCTCGGCTGAGACGGCGGACACATGAGGCGGCAAAGAATTTACCATGGCTTCAGGCAGGGATATTTCTTCGATTTCGGGTAGATACTGTTCTTCGATTTCCAACGTGCGCCGGGAAGGCTGCAACTCGAAACGCTTCAGGGTTTCCTGCTCATCCATGAGGAGATAACGGCAATAGCTCTTCAGACAATCGGGAATGGCTTTTTTGTCGGGGAATGCTTCCTGATCATCAGCTTCCAGTGCCAGCAGGAAAGGCATGCTGATCTTCGTGGCCTTTGAAACGGCTGTCAGCTTGATCTCCCGGGCTTCCCGCTCCCTGCGCAGATAGGCCCCCAGCGACTCTCTGTCTTTCTTATCCATAGCTGTCATCCCCGAGATCCTCTCATAACACACCCCCCAACCCTTGACAATACGAATATCCCTTCTTCCCTGCTGCCTTTTTTCCTTGACACCTGTTCATCCGTTCATTATTCTCACTCCCTGAGGAATGACAAAATCATGGTAAAATGTTCCCTTCTATTATCAATATTCATGATCTGTTTCCTGGCGGGCTGCAGCCCGGATAAGATTGTCGTCAAGACCGATGACAAGCAATTGTCCAGGGATTACAAGATCCATGACGAAATCATCCCCGTCAGCCCCGGCGTCTTTACCGAGAATCAGCCCTGGCAGACTGTAAATGCCAATCTGAGAAGAAAAGTCTATTTCAACGACCGGCAAACCATGGTTCTCTATGAGGCAACCAAGACGGACACAGGCAAGGATGTAACCACCCAGTATCATTATCATGAGCTTTCCGGATATGTGCTCAGCGGCAATCTGCTGATCAGGATCGACAAAAAAGTGCAGGGCATCGGGCCGGGAGGGGTCTATATCGTCCCCTCCAATATTCATTATGCCGTTCTTCCCCTTACCAGTAAAGTCTCTTACCTGGAGGTATTCACACCCGCCCGGGATGACCTTCGCAGCCCTCCCATTCTCTTCCGTTTTGACGAAAATGACGTAAAAAGCGTTATCTATAAGTGGTACGCCTACCTGGACAGGCTGGCCGATGTGAACGATTACCTGCCGCTGCTGGCCAACCGGGGGCTGGTCATGCATGTCCCCGGAGCGGTCATACGCAATCAGGAAGATTTCAAAACCTGGTATGGGGGGATGATCAAGAAGACAAAAACCAATGCCAACGAGGTTAAAAACGTTGTTGTCACGAAAGATGAAAATGGCAACTTCACTGCGGAATTCACCGTGTCCTGGAATGCCCTTACCACCCTCAATGAAAAAAGGACTTTTAAATCCCGTCAGAAATGGACCCTCTTTGATCAGGGCGGGGCGACTCCCGTCATCCTGGGCGCGGATTATAAAGAAATTAGCAACATCATGCCGTGATCGAGCAAAATTAAAAGGAGGATGAACAATGTCAGAAAAAGTTAGACGCGCCGTAATTATGTCCCTGGTGGGGATATTCACAATTTTCGCCCTTACCTCTCTCTGTACTACCGCGGTTAACGCCCATGCGCCGAAAAAGGTCCTGCTGGCCTACGACGGGGCGACAAAGACGCTGACCGTTACGGTCACCCATACGCGCTTCTCGGAGGGCCACTACGTCGACAAGGTTGAGATCAAAAAGAACGGAAAGGTCATCGCCAGCCAGGACTACAAGGGCCAGCCTTCGGAAACCTTTACCTATACCTATAAGGTTGATGCCGTCAGCGGCGACACATTTGAAGTCAAGGCCTCATGCAACAAGTTCGGGTCTGAATCCGGAAAAATCACCGTTGCCGTCGGTCCGAGCAAAACACAAAAATAATCGAACATATCGGTAACCAAAAGAGGGATCGTAAATGTCTCCCTTCTCTTTCCATGTACTTTTCATGACCGCGGGATTACTGGCAATGACCTCAGGGGTGGGAGTCGCCAGGTTCCTGCGGCGGGAGCGCTTCTGGCTGAAGATTCACCGTGCGGCGGGAATCATCGGGGCGGCATGCCTCGGCGCCGGATTCGCGGCCGCCGTCGTCATGGTCTCACAATCCGGAGACGGACAATTCAAGGTCCCCCATGCCTGGCTGGGGCTGGCAACCATTCTCTGCGCCGTTGCTGCGCCCATCCTCGGACACCTGCAATTTAAAATTCGCATGAAAATTCAGCAGCTCCGCCTTTGGCACCGACGGACCGGATATACAGCCCTGCTTCTGACCCTGTTATCAGTCCTGTCGGGGCTGGTTGTCGCCGGGATCATTTAAGTGCATGAAGGATGCTCTCCCGATGCTGTCGCAATCGAAGATAAGACAGCTCATCAAATATTACAGCGAAAGGAGCCTATGACGACATTAACTTTGACGGCCGCTGAGGTCCTTGCCAAATTTCGCCATGGCGAATCGTTGACCAACCTGGATCTTACCGGCCTGGATTTTACGGGCCTGGACCTGACCGGCGCCGATTTTTCCGGATCAACCCTCCTCCGGTCGATATTCAGGAAGGCCAATCTGGCCAAAACCTCTTTTCAAAATGCAACCCTGACGGAGGCCGATTTAACCGGGGCCGACTTGACGGAGGCAACGATCAGGGGCGGCCAAGCGGCGTCCGCCCGATTTGTCCGCGCCAGGCTTACACAAGCCGACCTGGCACAGGGAAATTTCACCGAGGCCGACTTTACCGAGGCCGACTTGACCGGGGCGGTCCTTGCCGGCGCTGTTTTCACGAGGGCCCGCCTCGTCGACGCCAAGGCTGTGAAGGTGGACGCCCCGCAGGCTGTCTTCACCGGGGCCGACCTGACGGATGCCGACTTTACCGAGGCCGATCTGACCGGGGCGGATCTGACCTCGACATCCCTTTGCTACACGACCTTTTTGAAAGCGAAGGCGGACGGGGCAGGGTTTTGCGGCGCCCGGGGGGAAAAGACCACTTTTGGCCAGACCTCCCTGAAGGAATCACGGGCGGATCGGGAAACAACAATAATCGACGGAAGATTCAACATGGTGGACCTTGCCGGGGCGCACTGGGAAGGGGCAAAGCTGCCCCGGGCGCAACTGGTGGCCGCCGTTTTGGACAACGCCGATTTCAGCGGCGCCGACTTGACGGGCAGCATCATGCTTACCACCAGCGCCAAGGGAACCAATTTCCAGGAAGCCAATTTCAGCGAGGCCAACCTCACCGGGATCAATCTCTGCAAGGGATCTTTGCGCAGGGCCGACCTCACGCGCACAGATCTGAAAATGGCAAATTTGTCAGGAGTGGATTTTTTTGAGGCAAAACAGATGAAGACAAACCTCACGGACGCAAACATCGAAGGCGCCCTGCCGGCGGTCTCAGGATAGATTCATGAGATCTTTACATTTTTTAGACGAAAGGGGAGCGGATTCATGGCCACGGAGACAAACTCATACGGATTTACCATTCCCGATCTGGATCAGGGGAAAGAGGAGCCGACATTCCAGGTAGTCAGCTTCACGGGCAGTGAAGCCCTGTCAACCCCTTACCTGTTTGTCATCAAGCTGGTGTCTGCCGCGGAAAATATCAAAAATGTCCTCTATAAGGGGGCGATCCTGACCATCAGGCTGGGAGCCGGATCGGTCCAGTACCACGGCGTTGTCGCCCGTTTCGAACAGATCCGCAAAGAGTCCGGCTACGTCTATTACGAAGCCGTCCTGAAGCCGAAATTCGACATCCTCTCCTTAACCCGGCAATCGGATGTTTTCATCAATCTGTCCCTTACGGACATTATCACGGCAGTCTTCCAGACCGCCGTCTTCACCGACGCCTACAGCCTGGATCTGAAAGGCCCCAATCTGAACGATGGCGCGACTTTTTACGCCCCTCCGGCCGCCGCCGACAGTGGTTATAACCGCTGGTCCTACTGCTGCCAATACGAGGAAACCTGTTTTGATTTCCTCTCCCGGATCTTCGCAAGGGAGGGGGTTTACTATTACTTCGAACAGGGCGCCGACCAGGAAAAACTCTGCATTACCGACAACATCATCTCCCACCCGGCGCCGTCGGGAACGATTTTATATAAACCGCCGTCGGAGCTGTCCACGGAACCGGAGGACAACGTCATCCATGGCCTCGTGTACAAGGAGGAGATGCTGCCGAGCCGGGTAACCCTGATGAATTACAACTACGAAAAGGCGGGCCAATCGGTGATGTCGGCAGCGGCTTTTGTCTCCGGCGACGGCCTGATGAATGATACTTACCAGGGCGAGGTGCGGATTTACGGAGAGAATTTCAGCACCACGGAGGAAGGGACGTCACTGGCGAAAATACGGGCCCAGGAGATCTTCTGTAAAGGCGAGACCTATTGCGGATTCGGTACGACCGTTCCCCTCATGCCCGGCATGCTGATCAATCTTGTGCATACCAACCCCGAGTTTTCCGGCGAGTACCTCGTTTGCGACGTCCATCACCAGGGAGAGCAGAAGCTGGCGCTCGCCGGTTCACAGGGAACGGGGGGTGAAAATTTCTCTTACACAAACACCTTTACCCTCATCCGCAGCAATGTGCAGTTCCGCCCCGAGCGGAAGACGGCAAAGCCCAGGATCACCGGGACGATGAACGCCGTCATCCACGGCGAGACATCGGGTCAATACGCCGAATTGGACCCCTGCGGCCGATACCAGGTGGACCTTCCCTTTACGGCCCTCGCCGGTGATGCCGGCGCGATCGTTATGAAGAAATCCGCGTGGATTCGCATGGCTACCCCCTATGCCGGGTCGGGCGCCACCTACGGCATGCACTTCCCCCTCCACAAAGGGGCGGAGGTGATCCTCAGTTTCCGGGACGGCGACCCCGATCTGCCGATCATCTCCGGGGCGGCCTTCAATTCCCAAAGCGCCAATCCCATTAATTCATCGGGAACAGTGGACGGAGAAGCCGGTGTTTATGCGCCGCAGAACCTTGTCATCCAATCGGCGGGGGGCAACAAGATCGTCATGAACGACACCGCGGGCGAGGAATCCATCCTGATTCACAGCCCCTATCCGGAAGGCAAGGGCAGCAATATCTATATCGGCAGCTCCGAAGAAGGGGAACCTGTCTTCAGCGTCAAGGCCTCGGGGGACAAACACGAGGTCACAATCGGCCAGGAGGACGACATCGTCCTTGGCTCTCTGAACATCGATGTCCTCGGTTCTCTTTGTGAAATGGTTCTCGGTACGGCCAACGAACTGCATGTAGGCGCCTTTATGAACGTCGAGCTCGGTCAGACCATCGAGATGAAGGGGGGACGGAAATTTGAATACGGTGACACCCACGATAAGATCAAAAAGGAAGAGAAGCTGCTGGCCCATGAGACCGTAGAAATCGCCGCCGGCTCCGACGCCGTATCGCGGGCCGCCATGGAATCCGTAAAGACCGGGGCGGCTATGGCCTGCGCGGCGGCGGGGGCGATCCTGGCCGCGGCGGGGGGCGATATCGCCGGCGCTACGGACCCGGAAGGAACACACCCGGCGCGAGAAGGGGTTGTCGCCGGAGCGTGCATCGCTACCGGAATCGCCCTGCAACTCGGCGCCTATCAGGCGTTGAGCGCCCTGACGACGGAACTGGCCAATCCGGCATCCAAGCTGACGATGAACGACAAGGGAATGACTTTGTACACCCTGCCGACGGCCCTCAACGGCATCAGAATCGGGACGAATGTCGACGCGATTACGGGCACACCCAAGACAGGCATCGTTATCGACTCATCCAGCAACGGCAGTGTCGTCCTCTTTAGCAATACCGCCACGGATGTAAATATCAGCTTAAGCGGTTCTGATTCCATCCTTATTGAAAAGAATGGTTGCGGCACGATCACCGTCAATGCAAACGGTGTGGTTGTGGAATATAACGATGCAAACGCCGGCAAGATCGAGGTCAAGAGCGATCAGGTCATCATCCAGAAGCAGGGCGGGGCCAAGCTGACCCTTTCGGATACGGCCAAACTGGAGCAGGGCAGCGCTTCCGTGGAACTGACGGGAAACCAGATAAAGCTCGTCGGTCAGGGCATCAACGCCGGGGGAGGCGCCCTTTCCATCGACGCCGCCGGCATGGTAAAAATCGGCGGGTAGGGTAGCCAAACCCAAAGGAAATCGGGCGTGAAAATCATCAAACCTGACAATCTGGCGCTGATTCATAAATCCTTTGTCCGGGAGGAGAAATGTTACCTGTCCCTCGGGGCCTGCGCCTTTTTCCATCTCGACGCCAGGATCCCCGGGCGCCTGATGCCTGATCAGGACATGTGGCCCGTGGTCCAGAGCGCACTGGACAAAGGAGAGGTCTTTGACTTCGCTCTTCCCAAGGTGCGGGGGGAGTTTCTCGTCTATGGGTCCTGCTTCGCCTCGCAACCGGTGCCGGCCCTGAGCGTGGAGGTCAAGATCGGCGGCCTGTCGAAGAAACTGGCCGTTTTCGGGAACCGCTGGTGGCAGACAGGGGGAATACCGGGAGCGCCGGAACCATTCCGGAAGATGCCGATCCGTTACTTCAACGCCTTCGGCGGACCCGCCCATCCCCTCAATCCCCTGGGCAAGGGTCATGAGGAGGACGCCACGGGCCGGCAGCCCCTGCCGAATATCCAGGATCCCACCCGCCTCGCCGTCAGTCCCAAAGATGCGCCCCCTGTTGCCAGCCTGACGGCTTATCCCCTGACCTGGCCGCAACGGACCAGGCATCTCGGTAAATTCGACGGTGACTGGCTCGTGGAGAACTGGCCCCACTTCCCCGGGGACACCAACCCCGAATTCTTCAATGCCGCCCCGGAAGACCAGCGCTTAAACGGTTTTTTCAAGGGGAACGAGGTCATCGAAATCCTCCACATGCACCCCCGGCAGGAGCGGATCATTTCCGCGCTGCCCGCCCTGCGGGCCCGCCTCTTTCTCCAGCAGGTCGAAGCCGGAAAAGAGGTCTTCAAGGAGGTCCCGGCGCGGGCGGAGACGGTGTGGCTCTTCCCCGACCGGGAATGCGGCATCATTCTATATCGGGGTGCGACGGCCGTGGCGGACGAAGAATACGAGGATGTCCTCCATGTTATGGCGGCCTGGGAAGCGCTCACAGAACCGGCCCGGCCCCTCGAGACCTACCTGAAGGCCTTTCGGGAAAGACTGGCGCCGCAGACACCCGCGGTGGAACCGGCCATTTCGACCCCGGCGGCGGCTGCCGCAGCCACGCCGCCGCCCGCCGCCTCGTCCAGCCCGGTCCTCGCCGATCTGGTCGCCCAGGCCCAGGCCCTCGGGACAGTCGCCGCCGCCGAAATGAAGAAATTCGGCATCGACCCCGAAGGGGCCTTGAAAAAATATCTCCCGCCGCCGTCAAAGAAGACGCCTCCATCATCCCTTGACGAGCTAAGGGAGATGACGGCCCGGCTTAAAGAGCAGACCCGGGCGACCCTGGCCAGGTTCGGCCTGGACGAGGCGGCGGCCGGCAAGCTTCTGGAGCCCAAACCGGCGGTTACGGTTCCGGCGCCGGAGGAGCTCATCGGTCAACTGAAAAAGGCCGGAATAAGTACGCCGGAAATCGAGGCGCAAATCAAGGAAGTTCATCAGCAAAGCAAAGAGGCTTTAGCTGCCATTGCGGCTGTGAAAAAGGACAGGGAGGCCGCTGCCGGCCTGGGAAAGATGCCGGAAATGCAGGACATACCGGTAAAACCTGTCGTACCGGCGGCAACCGTATTGACCGTCGAGGAAATCATGGAAAGGCGACAAAGAGGGGAGAACCTCAGCGGGCTCGATCTGACGGGCCTGGATTTCTCCGGCCGCGACCTGACCGGCGCAGATTTTACCGGCGCGGTCATGGAAAAAACGATCTTCAAGAAGGCCAATCTCAAGGGGGCCGTCTTCAATAAGGCCGTCCTGACGGAGGCGGATTTCAGCGAGGCCATGCTGGAGGGGGCCGTACTGGCTGAGGCAAACGCCGCCCAGGCCATTTTCACCAAGGCCAGGCTTGCCGGCTCCGATCTTTCCCATGGAGATTTCACGGGAGCTGATTTCCGGGAGGGCAATATCAAAGGGGCATCCCTGTCCTTTGCTGTCTTCGAAAAGTCGGCAATGGCTGGGCTCCAGGGAGAAAAAGTGACAGCGGCAAAGGCTTTTTTCACCGGCGCCGACCTGACGGAAGCCGATTTCACCCAGGCGGACCTGACCGATGGGGACTTCTCCAACACGAATTTATCGTATGCCGTCTTCAATAAGGCCAAGGCGGACGGCCTGCGCCTGTACGGGGCCAAAGGGGAATCTCCCATCTTCAGCAGCAGCTCTCTAAAGGCGTCTCGGGCCGATGGAGATACTGCCTTTGTGAATTGCCAGTTAAACTATGCGAACCTGGTGAGCGCCAACTGGGAGGGGGCGGGGCTGATCCGGACACAGATGGTGGGAACGATTCTCGATGGCGCCGACTTTAGCCGCTGCGATCTTTCCAGCGCCGTCTCATTCCGTGCGAGCGCCAGGGGAGCGAATTTCATGAAGACCAACTTCCATGAGGCAAACCTCACGGGGATCAATCTTTTCAAGGGATCGCTCCGCAAGGCCCGGCTGACCCGCACGGACCTGCAATTCTCCAATTTATTCGGCGTGGATTTCTATAAAGCAAAGCTGGGGAAGACCAATCTGACGGATGCCAATGTCAAAAACACCCTCCTGACCATCAAGGTAAAAAAATGAAGGCCGAAGAGATTTTGGATAAAATCAGCAAGGAGGGGGGACTGACCGGCGCCGATCTGGCGGGACTGGACCTGGGAGGAGCGAACCTGTCTGGCGCCGGCTATGAAAAGGTCTCCTTCCGGGGGTGTATCCTTTCCGGCGCCGATCTTACGGGGGCCACCTTCATGGCAGCGGATTTATCCGGTGCGAACCTTGCCGGGACAAAGCTCACCAGCGCTCATTTCCGGCATTCAAACCTCGCCGGGGCGATCCTGACCAAGGCCCAAATGGTTGAGTGCACCATGCAGAACGTCAATCTTTCCGGAGCAGACCTGACCGGCGCCGATCTTACCCGGGGCCACCTGGCCGCAGCGGACCTCAGTGAAGTCAAGTTTATCGATGCCGTTCTCGTCATGGCTACCTTCTACCAGTGCCTCTTCACAACCGTCGATTTCACCGGCGCCGATCTTACCCGTGTCTCCCTGGACAGCGCCGACTTGACCAAGGCCGTCTTCAATAAAACAAACCTGACCAAGGCCTATCTCCTGGGCGCCAAGTTGGCAAAGCAGCGCTTCCCCGGCTGCACCCTCCTGATGTCCATGCTGGACAAGGCCGATCTTCAGGCGACCGATCTTGCCGGAGCGGACATCAGTCAGATGAGCTTCGCCGGGGCGGATCTTTCCGCAGCCATATTCAAGGGGGTCAAGGGGGAATATGCGAACTTCGCCTCCGCGCGAGGGAAAAGCGCCGATTTTTCCGATGCGGCTCTCTTCATGGCCACTTTCCAGGAAGCGCTGCTGGAGGGGGCGGACTTTTCCCGGGCTGTCATCGAGCAGTCCCTGTTCATTAAAACCAACTGCAACCAAGCACGTTTTGCCAAAGCCAATCTTCCTTATGGCAATTTCAGCCATGCAAGCATAAACAAGGCTGACTTTACCGACGCCGCGCTGTCCTACGCCAATATGCACGGTGTACAAATGAAGGATGCCATCTGGAAAGGCGCCGCTCTGGCGACGATCTATAAGACGGACGGCGACCTCTGGGAAGCGGAACAATGGACTCAATAATATATACGAGGGTATTCTCAAATGAAAAATGTTGTGTTGATGAAAAAGACGGCGCCTTGGCCCGTGGCGCTTTGCTACGGGAAGGTGACAGGCCGCCGGGAGGACAGATATTTCCTCCTGACCGATGACGGACGGGTGATATGGGCGCAAAGGGCCGACGGCTGCCTTCTGACGCCTGATATCGATGACCGGGTCCTCATCGCCGAAAGTCATGGCGATGAGGGTTTCATCCTTAACGTCCTGGTCAAAAGCGGCAACCGGTCCGATGTTGTTCTCCCCGGAGCTGGAACGATCCGTGCCGGCGCCGGCGACCTGGCCCTTCAGGCGGATACTATTGAGGTAAGCGCCCGGGAAAGGGCCTCCTTTGCCGCGCCGGAATTCTCTTTTACCGGGGTCACGGCCAAGGTCAGTTTTTTCGCCTTTTCCTTTCTCGCGCAGACCCTGGAGGCCCAGATCAGGAAGGCGGCGACCGTGATCGACGTCCTGGATGCCGTCTGCGGCCGGGTGACCGAGCGGATCAGAACCAGCTTCCGCTGGATAGAGAATTTCGAACAGACCCGGGCGGGCCGCATCAGCACGATCGTAAAAGAACGTTACGCCGTGCGGGCCAGGCATGCCTCTCTCCTGTCGGAAGAAGAGGTGACGATCGACGGCAAGAAAATCCATCTGGGCTGAAAGGAGGGTTAATCGTGTACGCGACCACCAAGGAAAAGGGGCAGTTGCTGGCCATGCCCGACGTATGCCTTACCCCCGCCCCCCCGGCGCCCCCCATCCCCACACCCTACCCCAACGTCGGGATGCCGACCATGGCCAATCCGGTAACTCAAAAAGTGATGATCTGCGGGATGCCGGCCCTCACCAAGGCCTCGAAGTGTCAACCGACCAACGGCGATCAGGCAGGGGTGAACAACGGGGTTGTTTCCGGCAAGATCATGGGACCTACGGAATACATCATGGGCAGTATGAAGGTCAAACTGGAAGGGAATCCGGCTGTCTATATGGGGAATCCCACCAAACAGAACGACGGCAACGCCGTGGGTTCGGACCTGCAGCCCAGCCAGAACAAAGTCATGATCATGGGCTGATTAAAATAATCGGCTGACAAATAATCTATTTGACGGCACGCACCGGGAGGGCGCGGGTGTCGAGGCTGAGCAACTTGGGATCCCAATAACGCCCGCCATTGAGGAAACCGAAGACGGCGCCGTCACCATCATCATCATCGCGATCTTCAGATGCCCATGGGTAAAAACATGTGAGATGAATCAAGTCTGTAGCAACGTGAATTCGATAGGATGAATCACATTCCGCTTGCTGGGATTTGCTCGCATCATATAACCCCGCCAGCTCATCTTGAGTCGGCATCCGCCACCCTCCGCCACGATAATTATCGCAATAGGACTTGGCGTTACCCCAGGTGATGCTCACCCCATTGTCCCTTGCCGCCCATATCAGATTCGTCTGAGTATCCAAAACCGTCCCATCGTCATAGGCGATGAAACGCCCATCCCGGGCCTGCTCGCCGGCAAGAGCAAACCCCGCACACACAAGCAATAATAGCAAAAACGAAGTAACTATTTTCATGCGACACCTCAGTAAACTTTTTAATCATGTTACCGGGTTTCCCAGCAGCGCCACGATATTTCTGCCATGCATCCATTGGCCCCGGCCCCATAAGATATGGCCACCTTATATCGAGATCTTTGCATAACCGTAGAAAAATGGTTCGCAAGCGGTGAATCAAATGTTTTTCATCGTTCCGAGATTGAATTTAACATCATGTATTTAATCACAATTTTATGTCAACTAACCAGAAGCGAAAAAGATTTTTGAGCCGCGGCGAAGCCATTTTTATATGGTCTCATATCATATCTTCTGAAAAATGGCATCATTGTGATTCCTCTTAAACGGAAGCATCCGCTTATTCTACTGAATTGTGTCGGACAGTTTTTTGAGTATGGTTTTAACGTATTCCCAGAAAAGGGGCATGCGGGCGGTATCGATACGTTCACCTGGGCTGCCCGAATCGACACCGGGAACAAAGTCAGGTTTCGTAGGCGCATGGGCATCCGTAATGGTAGGACCAAGGGAGATCATGTCTATGTGCGGGTATTTTGCTTTGATCAAACCGCACTCGAGCATGCCGTGCAGGCCCACAACTTTGGGGACTTCACCGTATACCTGACGATAGGCATCCTGGCAGAGGGTCAGCAATGGAGACTCTATATTCGGCTTCCATCCGTAAGTCTTCCCGATGTGAGTAATTTCCGCTCCGGCAAGATTAGCTACGGCTTCGCACTTAGTGATGATGGCATCCAATGAAGGGTCGGACATACTCCGTTGAGAAACGTTGACGGTCAACCCCGTCGGAGAAGTGCGCACAATCGCTACATTGGTGGACGTTTCCACAAGCCCTCCCAACTCGCTGCTCATGGTATGCACACCGTGCGGCAACGCCAGCAGAAAGGAAAAGACGTGCTTCGTCACAATGGTTCCCGCTGCAAATTCCGGACGCGGTATTCCCTCCGTCAGCATGGTACGGAGGGGGCCTTCGGACTTACCGAACTCTTCCATAAAGGTCTTATCCCATTTCTGGAGGACATTTCTCAAACTGTCCAGATCCTCCGGCCTGATCAACACGACCGCGTATGCATCGGAAGGGATGGCATTGTCCACATTTCCCCAGTTCAGTTCGTTCAGACACAGGGGAATCGTTTTTGATTCTTCATAAAGAATTCGGACCAGCGATTGACCCACATTCGCTCTTCCGGAATTGATTTCCAATCCTGAATGGCCTCCTTTGCCTCCAACTAAACTGATGCAGACAGGAATAAAGTCCATCGTCACCGCATCCATTTTAAGAGGTAACTGAAAAATAGAACGATTGGCGCCTGCAGAACAGACGGTCAGAATCCCTTCTTGCTGTGAATCGACATTAATCAGGAAACTTCCCTCCAATAACCTATCTGAAAGCATTCTGACCCCGGTCATACCTGCCTCTTCATTGATGGTAAAAAGTAATTCCATGGGGCCGTGTACAATATCAGGGTTGGTCATCAAGGAAAGGGCCATTGCCACCGCGATACCATTATCCGCGCCCAGGGTGTTGCCTCTGGCCCGCAACACGGATCCGTCCAAAATCAGATTCAGGGATAGCTCCTTGTTAGTTTCCGGCAAGGCAACCATATCAAGATGACTTTGAAAGATCGTAATCGGCGCCTGCTCACAACCTGGAGAGGGAGGACATTTAACCAGGACATTTCCAAAATTGCTTCCCCCCGCCTTGTCCATTTTAACTTCCATACATAGATCCTCTGCAAGGCGATAAATGTACCGGCATATGGCCTGTTCACCTCCCGAAGGATGCGGGATTTGCGTCAGTTTATAAAAATGATCCCATATTTCAGTTGGTTCAATAGCCGACAAAAGGTGGCTCATAACGTATCCTTCTACAAATGATTTTTTAATGGGTATCAAGTATGTAGCTTTTATTACAACTCAAGCAGTGTTTTTATCATGGGAGGGCATATCAGGCGTTCGTCCGCTCCCAGTCTTTCCGGATAATATCGAGCAGTTGTTTAGCTTCATCGGCGGCGAGGATGATGGCGTCAAAATCGGGTGGACAAAGGATTCTCTGCATCATGAAACCATCACTATCGAACCAGCGGGGGAATAGACCGCTCATAAAGTATCCCCGGCCCCGGAGTTCATCCACAGCCTCTCCCACCCAAGGGCAGGCAAGATTCATAAAGACCTGGGACACGACGGTGTTTTTCCCCTGACACTCTTTTTCCAGTTTGTCCAGACAGTGCCGGAAGTCCCTGCCGATTTCACTAACCACAATGCGGGCAACCCCTGCAAAATCAAAGGTGATCAATTCAGTTTGCGTTATCGTTCCGGATGGGGCTTTGGTCCCGGATAACAGGATATCGCGGACATCGTCCAGCCTTGCATAAATCCGGCGCAGCTCCTGTTCATAAGGAGCCGGCAGAAAAATCCGGTGCGGACTCTTCTGGTAGCAGCGGAATCCATCGATGGTCGCCACCCGTGCGGAGGTCTCTTTTTCTCTGCTATAGGTTTCTCCAGGCATGAGGGCTACTTCGATGGCTGTCCAGATATGCTTGAAAGACGCTATGGTCTTTTGGATATATGGATGATAACAGACCGCCTCTCCCCATGTTTCCTGAATGTTCGTCATAGACGGCACAAAATCTTCGTAGATGAAGCGCATCAACTCCGTGTTGATACCGGTGTTCCGGTATTCCTTCAGGACCAAGCCGGCACCGTTCTCATAAAGCATTCGGCAGGGAGATGAGCGAAAGAGGTGATCGACCCCGATTACCTCTCCGGAAGGTGTCCGGGCGACGATAGAGTAATAATTCCCTTTCTCATTGGCGGCAATAATGGCCTCCGGATCGTAGAAGAGCCGGATGGGATATTCATCGCCATATACGGCATGGAAGAGCCTGACGATCCCAACGGCATCAGCAGGCTTGAAATAGCCCACCTGAAACGATTCCTGCCGCCACAGTCCGTCTCCGTCAAGATCCTGTTTCATGAACATCACCAAGTATTTACTGCAGATTTGTTATTACTTAACATGAGGATCTTAAGAGCTTGTGGCCCTTACAGCAGTGATTATGGTGAGCTTACTTCTTCACCAGGAGGATTTGGCCTGCGTAGATTACCGGTTTGTTGAGCTTGTTCTTGTTCATCAAATTACGGACAGGCATGCCGAAGCGTTGGGCGATATCCGACAGTGTATCACCATTCTGAACCTTGTATTTGGCGGTAACGACAGACGATGTTTTCTTGGCTGGAGTGCTCGCTATCCTGGTTGGTGGTTTAAATGCTCTCATGTCCGGCTCTTTGTAAGATGGCGAGTTGGGCCTGTCAGCGGTAAAATCCTACATTTTGTAAATATATAGCACAAAGCAGGCTAAAACACAACGTTATTACAGCAGTAGCAGATTATCTCCGGAGATCATGGGGCGAAATACGGACACCGCCGGGGAAAGCGCCAAGATGCTCGATGGTTGAATTGATTACGGCTTCCTCCTTGATATTTTACCTGATCAGGTATTGGGGCACACAATAAAGGATTAAGATTGCATCTTGATTTCATATTTATTAAAATTGCGCTAAATTAGCTCTTAGGATAAAAGGAGAGAAGGAAAGTGAATCAGCAGAATAATTTATGCCTTGTGAAACCGCTTTCTGTTTTCCCAAAGGTTTCACCGGCGACGGCAAACACCAGCGCAACAATAAGCTTATTGAATAAATACAAGTATTTATAGATTTAACGCAACCTTAACACCACTGTCATCAAACTGTAACAATTGTTCTGTAGAATGCCCGGCAAAATAAGTAAATTCAGGAGGACAAAATGTTAAAAGGTATGAAGGTAATCGTTATCGGGCTGTTATGCCTGCTGGTCGCAACTCCCGCTGCCATGGCAGGTGCCAATGTGGTAATCAAAGGCTCCACAACCGTGTTGCCGGTGGCGCAGGCGGCTGCGGAGGCCTATATGAAACTCCACAAGGACGTTAATATCTCATTGTCCGGCGGCGGGTCTGGAGACGGCATCAAGGCCCTCATCGACAAATCCACGGATATCGCCAATTCGTCGAGAGATATGAAGAAGCAGGAAACGGACCTGGCAAAGAGTAAGGGGGTAAAGCCCATAGCTCATGTTGTGGCCATCGACGCCATCGTACCGATCGTCAATCCCAGGAACAAGGTCAAGAATCTGAGCACCGACCAGCTCAGCCAGATCTATCAGGGGAAGATAAAAAACTGGCAGGAAGTGGGGGGAGAAAATCTGGCCATCGTGGTGATCTCCCGAGACAGTAGCTCCGGCACCTACGAATCCTGGGGCGCTCTCGTTCTGAACGGCGCCAAGGTGACGCCCCGGGCCCAGCTTCAGGCCTCAAACGGCGCTATCGTTCAGGCCATCTCCAAGAACAGATACGCCATCGGCTACATCGGCATCGGCTATCTCAATAAATCCGTCAAGGCCCTGACAGTCAACGGCATCCAGGCTTTGGCAAAAACGGCCCTTTCCAAGGAGTATCCCGTTGCCAGGCCCCTGTATATGTACACTGACGGAGCGCCCAAGGGAAACGCGGAAGGATTCATTAAATTCCTCCTCAGCAAGCAGGGGCAGGAGATCGTGAAAAAGGCCGGCTTCGTTCCGGTAAAGTAGTTTTAATTGGGGACAGAGCCCCTATTAATTCTTGGCCCATCCCCACCCCAACCCTCCCCTTGAAGGGGAGGGAGCATATGGTAAAGAGCCATAATGACCCGACATCAAAAAGAAACCATCATTAAGAATGTCTTCTTTATTCTTTCCCTGATCTCTATCTTTATTCTGGGGCTGATTGTCGTTTTTCTTTTCCGGGAAGGGCTTCCTCTCTTTAAGGAAGTCTCCCCGCGGGATTTTATCTTCGGCATGGAATGGTATCCGACTTACAGCCCCCCATCTTACGGGATCTGGCCATTGATCGTCGGCTCACTGATCGTCACCTTTTTCTCGTCCCTCATCGCTGTTCCTCTGGGGGTGCTGGCGGCGGTTTATATCTCGGAAATCGCTCCCCCGGCAATCAAGGAAGTCCTCAAAGCCATCATTGAGCTTTTGGCCGGGCTGCCTTCGGTCGTCCTCGGCTTTTTCGGCATGGTCATTGTCGCCCCCTGGCTCCAGGCGACCTTCGATCTGCCCACGGGCTTGAATATCGTCAACGCCTCGGTGATCCTGGCTATCATGGCCGTCCCCACCATTTCCAGCATCTCCGAGGATGCCCTCTATGCCGTTCCCAATGAATTCAAGGAAGCCTCTTACGCCCTGGGAGCGACGAAGTTTGAAACCATTGGCCGCATCATTATCCCGGCCGCCCTGTCGGGCATTTCCACGGCCGTCATCCTCGGTATGGCCCGAGCAATCGGGGAGACAATGGTTGTCCTCATGGTTGCCGGCGGGGCCGCCGCCATCCCCGAAAGCATCTTCGACTCCGTCCGGCCCATGCCGGCCAGTATCGCCGCAGAGATGGGAGAAGCCCCCTTCCGGAGCGGCCACTATCACGCCCTCTTTGCCACCGGGATCGTTCTGTTTCTCATGACCCTGGCCTTCAATTTGATCGCCGATTATATTTCCCAGAAATTCAAGGAAGTGGGGTCGGCAACGCTATGACCAGACAAACCATGAGCAGGGCAATGAAACGGCGCTATCTCAAGCAGCACCTCTTCTTCGGCGCCGTCCGCCTGTCGGCCATAATCCTCACCCTGGCCTTGGGGGGCATCCTTTTCTACATCCTTGTGAACGGTATCCAGGTTATCAGTTGGGAATTCCTGACTGCGCCGCCTACGGACTCCATGACCAAAGGCGGCATTATGCCCGCCATCCTCGGGACTCTGTACCTGACTATCGGCGCGATCACCGTCGCCCTTCCTCTGGGCGTCGTGGCTGCTATCTATTTAACGGAATACGCCAAACAGGGAAGAATCGTCCGGGCCATCCGGGTGGGCGTCAACTGCCTGGCCGGAGTCCCCTCCGTCGTTTTCGGACTTTTTGGCCTGGGTTTCTTTGTTGTCTTTCTGAAGTTCGGCTCCTCCATCCTCGCCGGCGCCCTTACCCTCGGCATCCTGATCCTGCCCACAATCATCGGCGCCTCGGAGGAAGCCCTCAAAGGGGTTCCCCAAACCTTCCGGGAGGCATCCCTGGCGCTCGGGGTTTCCAAATGGTTGACGATCTGGAAGATTGTCCTGCCCAGCGCCCTCCCGGGGATCTTGACCGGCTCCATCCTTGGCATCGGCCGGGCGGCGGGGGAAACGGCCCCCATCATGTTCACAGCGGCGGCCTTTTTCACTGCCAAACTACCCGGCTCCATCTTTGACGAAGTCATGGCCCTCCCCTACCACGTTTATGTCCTGGCCACCGCCGGAACCCACATTGAAGAGACCCGCCCCATACAGTTCGGCACGGTTCTGGTCCTCGTCGCCCTGGTCCTGGGAATAGATTTGATTGCCATTGTCATCCGCAGTTATATGCGCAGGAAGAAAAGGTGGTAAACATGGAAAACGCTCATTCTGACAACGATATTATCAAGACAAAAAATATCAATTTTTATTACGGAACCTTCAAGGCCCTGATGGACATCACCATGAATTTTGAAAAAAACAGGGTGACGGCCCTGATCGGTCCTTCCGGCTGCGGCAAATCCACCCTCCTGCGCCTCCTCAACCGAATGAACGACCTGATCGTCGGGGCGCGGGTGGAAGGAGAAGTCCTTTTTGAGGGAATGAACATCTATGACCCCGAGGTGGATCCCGTGGAGGTACGCCGCCGGATCGGCATGGTCTTTCAGAAACCCAACCCCTTTCCCAAGTCCATCTTCAACAATATCACCTATGGCCCCCGGCTCACCGGCACGGCAAATAAATCGGATTTGGAAGCCCTGACGGAAATGAGCCTCAAACAGGCCGTCCTGTGGGACGAGGTCAAGGATATCCTGGGAAGATCGGCAATGACCCTCTCCGGGGGGCAGCAGCAGCGCCTCTGTATCGCCCGGGCCCTGGCCATGAAACCCGACATCCTCCTCATGGACGAACCAACTTCGGCCCTCGATCCGATCTCCACGGCGAAGATTGAAGAATTGATTGACGAATTGAAAAAATCCTATACTATCATCATTGTTACCCACAATATGCAGCAGGCGGCCCGGATTTCCGACAAAACCGGGTTCTTTTACATAGGCAAACTGATTGAATTCAACGCCACGGAAAAGATCTTTACCAACCCTGACGTCAAGCAGACGGAAGATTACATCACCGGGCGGTTTGGATAGGAAGAAGGCAATAGGAAATAGGCAACAGGCAATAGTAAAAGTGCAAGTTCTACACTGATGCCTGATGCGTATGGCCTGATAAAGCAGGCAATAACTAATAATTCCTGGGAAGGCCGATAAATAGACTACCCGACCCTCCCCTTGAAGGGGAGATGGGAATGGGCAATATGAGATTCGTCACCCGGGAGCTCCCTCCCCTTCAAGGGGAGGGTTAGGGTGGGGATGGGGTTTAAAGGAGAAACATGGACATAAAGCGACATACGAGCAGGCAATATGAGACAGAACTGCAAGAAGTTACGGAAAGTCTTCTTTATCTGGGGACGTTGATAGAAAAAGCCATTGCCGATAGCATCCAGGCGCTGGTGGAGCGGGATTACGACCTGGCCCAAAAGGTCATTGCCTATGACATCCACATCGACAAACTCGACTACGAGATCGAGGAAAAATGCATCCGCCTTCTGGCTCTCCGGCAACCGGCCGCCCGGGACCTGAGATTCATCACAACGGCTATCAAGATCAACGGTCACCTGGAGCGCATCGGCGATATGGCCGTCAAGATCTGCGAAAAGGCCCTCATCCTCAACGAAGAGCCTCAACTAAAGCCGTATATCGATCTTCCCCGCATGGCCGAGATCGCCCGGCAGATGATCCGGGAAAGCCTGGATGCACTCGTCCATGAAGATGTTGATTTGGCTAACAAGGTCCGCGACGAAGACGAAACGGTGGATAACCTGAACGAACAGATCTTTCGGGAACTCTTGACCTTCATGATGGAAGATCCCCGGACGATTCACCGCTCCCTCCTCATCATGCAGATCTCCAAGACCGTCGAGCGGATCTCCGATCATGCCAAAGGGATCGCCGACATGGTGGTATATATGGTGACGGGCAAGAGCGTCCGCCATCAATAGTTTTTCGAAGGTCGGAAAACGAAATGCAAAGAGGAAACAGCCGTCACTTACCGAGAACATAGTACATGAAAACCCGTCTATTCTATAAGATATTTGCCACTTACCTCATAATGGTGCTACTGGTCATGGCCGTCATGGAGTTCTTCCTTACGCCGAAGATCCGCGACACCATTTCCAGTGGGATTACGGAAAGAATGATCGGGCAAGGCAGAATTATGGCACTCATGACGATGGATGAGATGGTGAAGAAGATCAAGGAGCTGGCCGCCGGTTCTGAAGCCAGGATTACCATCATTGACGCCTCCGGAAAAGTCCTGGCGGATTCACAGAGTAAAGGTCAAGAGATGGATAGCCATCTCAACCGCTCCGAGGTACAGGAAGCGAGGCTCAGGGGCCAAGGCACGGCCATCCGGTACAGCCGCACCCTCCAGCAAAACATGCTCTACGTGGCCATTGTTGTCCGTGAACAAGACCATATCCGGGGCTACGTTCGCCTTGCCCGCTCCCTGGAAGAAGTATCATTGTCGATTGAACATCTGTATTGGTCCATCTATCTGACCCTCTTCATCATCACCATCCCTTCCCTGCTTTTGGCCTTTCTGTTTGCCAGAAACATCTCCACCCCCGTCCGGAGATTGATGGAACTTGCCCAAAAAATACGGGCCGGGGAAAACCCTCCCCCCATGATGGCGGAATCAGGCGATGAACTGGGGAAACTGACCCAGGACATCAACTATATTATCGAAGAGCAGCAATTAAAGATACGCCTGGCAACAGAAGAAAAAAGCAAACTCGAGGCGGCTTTTGACGGCATGGTGGAAGGGGTGCTAACCATCGACCGTGACAACCGCATCGACCAATTTAACCGAGGCCTGAGAAAAATGGTAGGCAAAAGGCGAGCCGATATATTGGGGAAAACACCTCTGGAGGTCTTCCGGAGCACCGACTTGCAGGCGGCCTTCCTCCGTTTCCGGGAAACGAGGGAAACGGTATGGCAGGAGGTTGCCTTGGACGGCGAAAGACCGCTGATCCTCGATGTAAATATCTCCGCGATCCAGGGTTATCATGGCGACGAAGGGAAAATCATGATGGTCTTTCATGACGTCACCCGCTTGAAGCAGCTCGAACGGATGCGCATGGATTTCGTGGCTAATGTCACCCATGAGATCCGCACGCCCCTAACGGCCATCATCGGCTACATTGAAACCTTGCAGCAAGGCGCCGTTCAAGATCGGGAACAGACGGATAGATTCCTCCAGACCGCCTATAACAACGCCCAGCGCCTGAATCGTCTGGTTGACGACCTGCTTACCTTATCCAACATCGAGCTTGGAGAAACAAAAATGCAGTTCCGGGAGGTTATCGTTGCGGAAGTTATCGGGGAGGTGTTGAAAACGATGGCCCCCCAGGCGGCGGCCAAAAAGATTACCTTGGAAGAGAATCTCCCTGCGGATGTCCCGCTGGTCTGGGCCGACCGGGATCGAGTCTTCCAGATTTTCCTGAACATCCTCGATAACGCTATAAAGTTTACCCCCGAAGGAGGGGCCATCAAGATCGCGGCCGCCTCAAAAAACAGCGAGTTTGTAGCCGTCCGGATCAGCGACACAGGCGTCGGCATACCGAAAAACGACCTTCACCGGTTGGGCGAACGTTTCTACCGGGTGGAAAAGACCCGCTCCCGGGACTCCGGGGGCACGGGACTGGGTCTCTCCATTGTCAAACACCTCATGGCGGCCCACGGCGGACAAATGGAGATTGAAAGCAACCTCGGCCAAGGGACTACGGTTTCCCTGTATTTTCCGACGACCCACCCCCCTGTTGAGGCTTAGGAGTCATGGCCAAGAAAAAAGCCCTTTTTCTATGCACCCATAATTCCAGCCGCTCCCAGATGGCCGAAGGTCTGCTTCGCGCCATACATGGGGAGCAATGGGAGGCATGCAGCGCCGGCACGGACCCACGGGGAGTCCATCCTTACGCCGTTACGGCCATGGCTGAAATCGGCATCGATATTGCGGCAAATCAATCCAAACACGTAGATTCCTTGCTGGGGAGAAACTTCGATCTGGTGGTCACGGTTTGCGATGACGCCAACGAGGCCTGCCCCATATTCCCCGGTGGAACGAAAAGGCTGCATCGGGGCTTCGCCGATCCTTCCGCAGCACCGGGAACACCGGAGGAACGGCTGGCCGTATTTCGCCGTATCCGCGACGAAATACAGCAATGGATAAAGACGGACACCATCTTCTCTGCCCATTCGCTAACATCTTGATATAAATCATTTTTATGAAGAATCAGAAAAATCCTCAACAATCACCGCCGGATCCGTTTTCGCTTAACAATATCAATTAGTTAACATTGATCAGACTCTGATCTTTTTCCACGGAATAATCAACTAACCCCCATGACCCTGCGGGCCACAACGAAGCATGAGAATATCAGGAGTAGGGTGGATGAAGCGAAGCGCATCCACCAAAACCATCCATATTATTGGTGGAACCGCTTCGCTTGTTCCACCCTACATTTCTGTATTCTCATATAAATATGGGTAGCTTTCATAACCTCATCAATTAAATCTTAAGGTAAATCAAGCGTTGTTCTTATTATTGGCCTCCATATGCATTAAGTTAGCATATGATATCAAGTTTTGCGCCGTCTCAACTGCCGAATTTGTACCCCAGACCGCGGACGGTCAGGATATACTCCGGGTTGTCCTTGTCTTTTTCGATGGCCCCCCGGAGACGGCTGATATGGACGTCAACCGTGCGGGGTTCGACAAAGGTTTCGTCTCCCCAGACCCTGTCCAGGAGCTGATCACGGGAATAGACCCGTCCGGGGTGGCGGGTAAAGAAAATCAGGAGCCGGTATTCCGTAGGCCCCATCTGCACTTTTCTACCGGCGACGGTCACCGTGCAGGCATCATAGTCCAGGTGGAGATCACGAAAGGAAAAGACTTCCGGTGCGTCCGGAATCGCACCCGGCCTGGTTTCCGCACGGCGCAGGACCGCCCGCACCCGCGCCATAAGTTCCCTGATACTGAAAGGCTTGGTGATATAATCGTCGGCCCCTATTTCAAGGCCGACCACTTTGTCCATATCTTCCCCTTTTGCGGTCACCATAATGACGGGCAGCCATTCCGTTTCGGGATTCCTGCGGATAATCCGGCAAATATCGAGTCCCTTGATGCCGGGAAGCATGAGGTCAAGGACGACCAGATCAAGTTTATCCCTCTTGATTACGGTCAGCGCCTTTTCCCCGTCGCCGACGGTCAGTACCTCATAGCCTTCCTTTTCGAGATTGTAAGCGACAAGATCAACGATGTCTTTCTCATCGTCGACGACAAGAATTCGTTTTTTCCCAGGACTCATTGCCAACCCCCTCTTCAATTGACTCTATCGCCCAGAAAGCAAATCTTCGCAAGCAAAAACCTTCTTCTCCTGGTCACGCAAGTGCTCATATTCTTTCAGTAACATTTAAAATCTGTTGCATTTTGGGAAGCAATCCGATAGATGATTCCCGAATTTGGAGCTGGGACTAATCCAGCTTCAACAGATAATCAGTAAACTAACGAACAGATGATCAGGACCGTCGGGAGGATACAAGGATGCGATTAATTCCCAGAGAAGAGAAATTTTATGACCTCTTCGAAGAATTGGCCGAAAAGATCGACGAAGGGGCCAGGCTCTTTCTCGACATGCTCCAGGACTACGATTCTTTCGCCACCAGACTCATGAAACTGAAGGAATTGGAGCACGAGGCGGACATCATTACCCACCGGACCTACGAAAAGATGCACAAGACTTTCCTCACCCCCCTGGACCGGGAAGACATCTATGCCCTGGTCAACAAAATGGACAGCATTCTCGACCTGACGGAGGCCGCGGCCATCCGCATGTCCCTTTATAAGATCAAGGCCCCGGTGGAAGCGCTCTTTGAACAGGCAAAGCTGCTGAACGTGGCGACGGGGAAAGTCAAAACGATCGTCCATGGCCTGCGGGATATGAAAAACGCCCCCATGATCCTGGAGGCGTGCGTGGAAATCAATACCATCGAGAACGCCGGCGATCAGATCCTGAGAACTACCATGGGCAGACTCTTTGAAGAAGAGACAGATCCCATCGAGCTAATCAAATGGAAAGAGATTTTTGAAAGATTTGAGGAAACTCTTGATATTTGTGAGGATGTCTCGAACATTGTCGAGGGAATCGTCCTGAAAAATGGTTAGGGGAAAAAGATCGGTTTTCGATTCTTTAAAATATCGACATGATTGATTCATTCGGGTTTGTTGTCTTTCTGATCGGCATCGCCCTGGCCTTCGATTTCATCAACGGCTTTCATGACGCCGCCAATTCCATTTCCACCATTGTTTCTACCCGGGTCCTCTCGCCCCGCTACGCCGTAATGTGGGCTGCCTTCTTCAACTTTGCAGCCATATTCATAATCGGCACGCCAGTGGCAAAGACCATCGGCGTAGGGATCATCCATCCCGAAATAATTGACAATTACATCATCTTTGCCGCCCTCGGCGGGGCCATTATCTGGAATCTTGTCACCTGGTATTACGGCCTCCCCAGCAGTTCCTCCCACGCCCTCATCGGCGGCCTCGTCGGCGCCGGCGTCCTGAAGGCGGGCATTGGCACCCTGGTATGGGGGGGGCTTATCAAGACGGCCCTCTTTATCCTTTTATCCCCTGCTATCGGGATGTTCCTCGGATTTTGTATGATGGTCCTGGTCCTGAATCTCAGCAGAAATTCCAATGTGGCCCGATCCGGCAACCTCTTCCGGAGGCTGCAGCTATTTTCCGCCGCCGTTTACAGCCTCGGCCACGGCATGAACGACGCCCAGAAAACCATGGGCATCATTGCCATCGTTCTTTACAGTAAAGGACTCATTGGGCCTGTTTTTCATATCCCTTTCTGGGTTGTCTTCGCCTGTTACACCGTCATCGCCTTAGGGACCATGAGCGGAGGCTGGCGGATCGTGAAGACCATGGGGACCAAGATCACCAAACTGCAACCCATCGGCGGCTTCTGCGCCGAGACGGCGGCGGCTATCTCCATTATCGGCGCTTCCATGGGCGGGATTCCCGTCAGCACGACCCATACCATCGCCGGGGCCATCATGGGCGTGGGGGCAACCAAGAGACTGACCGCCGTGCGCTGGGGCGTCGCCGGAACCATAGTCTGGGCCTGGGTGCTGACCATCCCCATCTCCGCCATCATATCGGCCATCGTGTACAGCCTGAGTGTCGCCTTCTTAAGATAATGGAGTAAGTGGAATGAAAGAAAAGATCTTCTGGCTTGGCCATTCCAGTATCCGCATCGAGGGAGAACAGATCATCTACATCGACCCCTGGAAGGTAACAGGGGCGCCCAAGGCGGATCTGATCCTGGTAAGCCACGGTCATCACGATCATTTTTCTCGGCAGGACATTGGAAAACTGCAAAAGGAAAAAACGGTCGTCCTGGGCCCGCCCGATTGCACCGCCCAGCTCAAGGGCGATGTCCGGACAATGCAACCGGGCGATACCGTCACCATTGGCGACATAATAATTGAGGCCGTCCCTTCCTATACCCCGCAGAAACCTTACCATCCCCGGGCCAATCAATGGCTCGGCTTTATTTTAACCCTGGCCGGCCAAAGGATCTACTACGCCGGTGACACCGATTTCATCCCCGAGATGAAAGACATCAAGGCCGATATCGTCATCCTCCCAGTCGGCGGCACTTACACCATGACCGCCGAAGAAGCGGCCCGGGCCGTCGCGCTGATTCAACCCCGTCTCGCCATCCCCATCCACTGCGGTGATATCGTCGGGGTGATGGACGACGCCGAACGTCTCAAAAAACTCGCCAAGGTTCCCGTGGAGATAAAGCCGGTCACAAAATAGCAGCACCTTGCAAAAAGCAATTTACCCCATCCCCCTCCTGACCTCCCCCTTGAAGGGGGAGGAATGTCTATATTTACCCTGTCACTGGGAAGGAATCCCTGTTTCCTCTATACCTTTTGGAGGGGAGGTAATCCCTATCTCCCCCTCCCCTTCAAGGGGAAGAATGTCTATATTTACCCTGTCACTGGGAAGGAATCCCTATCTCCCTATCCCCTTTGGAGGGGAGGTAATCCCTATTTCCCCCTCCCCTTCAAGGGGAGGGATGGGGTGGGGATGGGGTGCTTTCCGACTTTCTGATAAAAAATAGAACCGTCCCCATTTATTCACCCATTTATTCAATGAGCGTGGAGAAAGCCGCATTGCAGGAATCAACAATATTTTACCCAAAAAAAATTGCTCAAACCTTGACACCGGAAATTTGATGTATATTATATGCCGCGAAACGTCCGGGAAATAAAATAGCTTTTAAAATCTTTAATATAATTGATGAAAGGAGAGGACAGCATGAAAATCAGGCCATTGCAGGACAGAGTCATTGTTGAGCGCTTGGCGGAAGAGGAAAAAACCAAAGGCGGGATAATCATCCCCGATACGGCGAAAGAAAAACCCATGGAGGGCAAAATTATCGCCGTAGGCAAGGGGAAAACCACCGAAGACGGCAAGCTTGTCAAGCTCGATGTCAAAGCCGGCGATAAGGTGCTTTTCAGCAAGTATGCCGGGACGGAAGTAAAGATCGACGGCAAGGAATACCTCATTATGCGCGAAGACGACATTCTGGGCGTCATCGAAGGCAAGTAAAAACCTGAAACAAGGAGGATTAAATACATATGGCAGCAAAATTACTTCAGTATGATGAAGAAGCGAGGAAATCGATCCTCAAGGGCGTAAACACCCTTGCCGACGCCGTAAAGGTTACCCTCGGCCCCAAGGGCAGGAACGTCATTCTTGACAAGAGTTTCGGATCCCCCGTCGTCACCAAGGACGGCGTGACCGTAGCCAAAGAAATTGAACTGGAAGACAGATTTGAAAACATGGGCGCCCAGATGGTCCGCGAAGTAGCGAGCAAGACCAGCGACGTCGCCGGCGACGGAACGACCACCGCCACCATCCTGGCCCAGGCCATTTACCGGGAAGGCGCCAAGACCGTAGCGGCAGGGAGCAATCCCATGGACGTGAAGCGCGGTATCGACAAGGCCGTTGAAGCCGTTGTCGCCGAACTCAAGAAACTCAGCAAACCCACGAAGGATCAGAAGGAAATCGCCCAGGTCGGCACCATCTCCGCCAACAACGACGAAGCCATCGGCGGCATCATCGCCGAAGCGATGGGCAAGGTCGGCAAGGAAGGCGTCATCACCGTCGAAGAGAACAAGGGCCTGGAGACCGAACTCGACATCGTCGAAGGTATGCAGTTCGACCGGGGCTACCTGTCCCCCTACTTCGTAACCAACGCCGAGAAAATGGAAGTGAGCCTGGAAGACGCCTACATCCTGATCAACGAAAAGAAGATCAGCAGCATGAAAGATCTCCTCCCCATCCTGGAGCAGATCGCCAAAATGGGCAAGCCCCTCCTCATCATCGCCGAAGACATCGAAGGCGAAGCCCTGGCAACCCTCGTCGTGAACAAGCTCCGCGGCACCCTCCATGTGGCCGCCGTCAAGGCCCCCGGTTTCGGTGACCGCCGCAAGGCCATGCTCGAAGACATCGCCATCCTCACCGGCGGCAAGATGATCTCCGAAGACATGGGCTACAAACTGGAAAACGCGAAGATCGAAGACCTTGGCCGGGCCAAGAAGATCGTCATCGACAAGGACAACTCCACCATCATCGACGGCGCCGGCAAGCGCGCCGACCTCGAAGGCCGGGTGAAACAGATCCGCGCCCAGGTCGAGGAAACCACCTCCGACTACGATCGGGAAAAACTTCAGGAACGGCTGGCGAAACTCGTCGGCGGCGTGGCCGTAATCAAGGTCGGCGCCGCAACGGAGACGGAAATGAAGGAAAAGAAGGCCCGCGTCGAGGACGCCCTGAACGCAACCCGCGCTGCCGTGGAAGAAGGCATTGTCCCCGGTGGAGGCGTCGCCTACATCCGCACCCTGCCCGCCCTGGACAAGCTGAAGCTGGAAGGGGATCAGCAGGTTGGCATCAACATCGTCAAAAAGGCCCTTGAAGAGCCCCTGAAGATGATCGCCGCGAACGCCGGCATGGAAGGCTCCGTAGTCGTAGAGAAGGTGAAGGAGAAGAAAGGGTCTTTCGGTTTCAATGCCCGGACCGATCAGTATGAAGACATGATCGCCGCCGGCGTCATCGACCCCACGAAGGTTACCCGCTTCGCCCTTCAGAACGCTGCCTCCGTCGCATCCCTGATGCTGACGACCCAGTGCATGATCGCCGAGAAGCCCGAAGAGAAGGGCGCCGGTATGCCCCCCATGCCCGGTGGTGGCGGTGGCTACCCCGGCATGATGTAATAAGGTTACTAAGCAACATAACGACTTATCGCAAGTTGCTTGATGATATCGGAACACTAAAAATGATGTGAAAAAACGAGCCCCCTGGAGAAACTTTTCCAGGGGGCTTTTATTATGTGACTCCACCGGATGACTTTTTTACCCCACCCCCACCCTAACCCTCCCCCTGAAGGGGAGGGAATAATCTAATGTTCCTTTCCCTGAAGGGGAGGGAATAATATGATGTTCATCACCCCCAAGGAGAAGGTTGCCGCATGTTCCTCCCCTCTCCCCCCTGAAGGGGAGGGAACAGTCAGTCTCCTTACTTCGTCAGGAAGGAAACGCTGTGTTCCTACCCTCCAGGAGGAAATAACTCTCTGTTCCTCCCCCTTCAAGGGGGAGGTTAGGAGGGGGATGGGGTTCCGCCTCATGGATCGCACTGCCGGCTGTTAGCCGTTTAATCTTTCTCCCGTTTCTTGTATTCCCCTTGAAAGCATTCCTTTTCTGTGGTAGTTTGCCGCCTTACGATTTCGAGAATTGAAGGAGCGTGCCATGGATTACAAAGAAAGCTTGAACCTGCCCAAGACCGATTTCCCCATGAAGGCCAATCTCGCCGCCCGGGAGCCGGAGATGCTCTCCAAATGGGAAGAAATGAAAATCTATCACCAGATCCGCGCCGTCTCCCAAGGCCGGGAAGTCTATATCCTCCACGACGGCCCCCCCTACGCCAACGGCAATATCCACCTCGGCACCGCCCTGAACAAGATTATCAAGGACATGGTCATCAAAACCAAGAACATGTCCGGCTATGACAGCATCTATGTCCCCGGCTGGGACTGTCACGGTCTTCCCATCGAGCATCAGGTGGACAAGGAACTGGGAGACAAAAAATATGAAATCACCCAGGCCGACAAGCGCCGGGCCTGCCGCGCCTACGCGGAGCGCTTCGTGGATCTTCAGCGGGAGCAGTTCAAGCGTCTCGGGGTCTTCGGGGAATGGGAAAACCCCTACCTGACCATGACCTACGACTATGAAGCCGTCACCGTCGCCGAATTCGGCAAGCTATTTCTGAACGGCGACGTCTATAAGGGCAAAAAGCCCGTTTACTGGTGCGCCACCTGCAAGACGGCCCTCGCCGAAGCGGAGGTGGAATACGGCGACCACACGACGCCGTCCATCTACGTCAAGTTCGCCATGATCTCCGACATCGCCGCCGTCCGGCCCAAACTGGCCGGTGAAAAAGTCAGCGTCGTTATCTGGACGACCACCCCCTGGACGATTCCCGCCAACCTGGCCATCGCCTTCCACGAGGAATTCCTCTATGTCGCCGTCAAGGTGGAAGGAGAGGTCCTGATTCTGGCCAAAGACCTGCTCGACTACTGCCTCGACGCCTTCGGCTGGCAGGGCAAGCCCTACGAGGTCCTCGACGAGTTCCCCGGGGCGGTCATGGAAGGCATGAAGACCCGCCATCCCCTCATTGACCGGGAAAGCGTCCTCATCCTCGCCCCCTTCGTCACCCTCGAAGCGGGTACGGGCTGCGTCCACATCGCCCCCGGCCACGGCCAGGAGGACTACGAAATCGGCATGAAATACGGGCTGGACAACTACGCCCCCGTCGATGAAGACGGCTGCTTCACCAAAGACGTCGACGATTTTGCCGGAATGTTCGTCTTCGACGCCAACGACCCGGTAAACAACAAAATCAAAGAGGCCGGGGCGCTCCTGGGCCTCGTCAACATCGACCATTCCTATCCCCACTGCTGGCGCTGCAAGGAGCCCATCATCTTCCGCTCCACCGAGCAGTGGTTCATCTCCATGGAAAAGAACAGCCTCCGGAAGAAGGCGCTGGAAGCCATCTCCCAGGGGGAATGGATCCCCGCCTGGGGGAAGGACCGGATCTATGGCATGGTGGAAAACCGCCCCGACTGGTGCATCTCCCGCCAGCGCCTCTGGGGCGTCCCCATCACCATGTTCTACTGCAACGACTGCCAGCATGAATTCCTCACGAAAGAGATCCTGGATCACATCGTCTCCCTGGTCCGGGAACAGGGGGCCGATGTCTGGTTCGAGCGGGAGGCGAAGGACCTGCTGCCCCCGGGAACCGTCTGCCCCATCTGCAAGGAGGGCCGGACCTTCCGGAAGGAAACGAACATCCTTGACGTCTGGTTCGATTCCGGCGTGAGTCACGCCGCCGTCCTGGAGACCCGTCCCTATCTGCGTTCCCCCTCGGACATGTACCTCGAGGGGAGCGACCAGCACCGGGGCTGGTTCCACTCATCGCTGCTCGAATCCGTCGGCACCCGGGGGCGGGCCCCCTACAAGACCGTCCTCACCCACGGCTTCGTCGTTGACGGCGAAGGGAAGAAGATGTCCAAATCCGTCGGCAACGTCATCGAACCGGAAGAGATCATCAGGGAATACGGCGCCGAGATCCTGCGCCTCTGGGTGGCGGCGGAGGACTACACCGACGACATCCGCATCTCCAAGGAGATCCTCACCCGCCTCGTCGAGGCCTACCGG
>Ga0209749_1000285_pt1 | contig 77491 bp, 55 predicted proteins | sample EPASupsiteSAE347_FD_187267 | JGI IMG/M metagenome (GOLD analysis project Ga0209749, IMG submission 187267) | Bioremediated contaminated groundwater from EPA Superfund site, New Mexico - Sample SAE3-47 (SPAdes) (version 2) | ecosystem: Environmental > Aquatic > Deep subsurface > Groundwater >... | reverse complement strand
CCTTTTTCATGTCTTTATAGATTATGTAAAACATTGAGCTTCGAGCTCGTTATCACTATAAAGTTAAGGCTGTGGTCTCTGATTTTTATGCGGTGTGTGTAAGAATCTTAATTATTATGTAAGTTTGATTATTTGTAACTGTCACCACAAACAAATATAAGCAAAATATCTCTTGTTTTACATACCTCCCGCTCATGGATGTCATATGGAATACTCGGGGTAACCCAAGTTATAGCAGACCAGCGCTGTTTACTTTTCTGATCTTTGTAAATATTTTCAGTGCCATATCACAGAATAAAGATACAATCGTGGTTGATGATTTGTTGAAAATGTCATTAACGGAGCTCATGGATGTTAAGGTCACCACCGCGGCAAAAATTTCACAGAACCTGCGAGAGACTCCTACCACGGTCAGGGTCATATCGGCCGAACAAATCAGGGAACGGGGATATTTCACCCTCGAGCAGGCGCTGGCAGACCTTCCGGGATTCCAGTTCAGAAACATCAACGGATTCAACACCTACAGCTTTCTGAGGGGCATTCCTAACCAGAATAATCTGATCCTGCTGCTGATTGACGGAATCCAGATCAATGAGCTGAATTCAGGTGGATTTTATGGCGGCGCACAGTTCGATCTAGCCAATACGGAACGGATTGAGGTCGTTTACGGGCCTTCTTCAGCGCTTTATGGAACAAATGCGGTTTCTGGTATCATCAACATTATTACCCGCAAGCCCAAAACTTCCAATACGGGCCAAATAAGCGGTTCGGTGGGAAATTTTCGCACCAGCAGTCTTGACTTCGGTTATGAATATCTGAACCGGTCAGAAGATGCAGGTTTCAGGATTTCCGGGATGTACAAGACTTCAGAAAAGGCAGATCTGCGGGAAGCGAAGGGTGATTATAACTGGACAGACAACATGGAGAATTTCGAGGATGATTATTCCCTGAATGGATATTTCAAGTTCAGAAATTTTTCAGCCGGAATTACCACACAATTAAAGCAATCGACAAGAACCACCAATTATAAAACGATCGGCGGGCGCTATCTGGACTGTGGCACCTTATGGAACATGTGGTTCCTGAATGGTTTTGCCGAATACAAATTCGATAAAAAGCGAACCTGGTCAAATACGTCGCGGATATATACCAGGCATTCCAATGTCCTCAACAGTTCGATCGGATACATTCTCAAAGCCGATAGCGTTTCTTCAGGTGATCAGGTCGGATATTACCGGCCCAACTGGCTGATCGGCGTGGAAGACCAGTTCAATTTCTATCCGATCCGGAATCTCTATCTCATTGGAGGGGTCAATTACGAACACGAATCGATCGCTGAGACCTTCTCGCTGTCGCACAGTTATAATCAGGATGTCAACCCACCGAAATCCGGCGCTCCTGCCAAAATTGAAAATGATCTGCTGAGTGTTTATCTGCAAGGACAGTTTTATTTTCTGAAATACTTCCAGATTCTGGTAAGCGCCCGGCAGGATTTCAGCAGTTATTACAGCCATGTACTGACTCCCCGCTTCGCGTTGGTGTTCAATTACAGGAACTTTACGGCAAAAGCCATGTACAGTGAAGCCTACCGAGCTCCACGTCCGTGGGATTATACCGCGGGCTCTGGGAATCCGGATCTGAAACCAGAACAAATAAAATCGGGTGAAGTTTACCTTTCCTGGTCACCTTCAAAATATTTCATGATCGAAACCTCGGTATTTCACAACCGGATGTCGCGGGTTCTGGTCACGGATTATTACGATACGCTGGGAAATTGGAGGTGGATCAATAAAGACGAATTGGTCGCTACCGGGATTGAAGCCGGATGCAATTTTAAAAAGGACCGGTTCGGATTTTACGGATTTTATACCTATACCGATTCGCGGGACCAAAACGGTGATTTCACGCCGGAGATATCGAAACACGTTGCAAACGCAGGAATTTCCGTTAATTTTTTTAAAGGACTCACCATACATTTTGGATGTAATTATTACGGGCCACGTATCAATCCCAAGGTGATCGCATCAACAGGAACCAATGTTATCCGGGATGCTTTTATATTGAATGGCGTCCTCGGATGGTACGACCTGCACGGACTTGACATTCAGCTTATCATGAACAACATTCTGAATACGGAATATTACCACCCCTCAAATCAACAACCCGACCGGTATCGTCAGCCCCAGCGTTCGATCCAGTTAAAAGTGACCTGGAAGTTCAAATTCAACCGGATATCCAATGCCTGAAATTCGTAACTCCTGCAAGTATCAATACGAACGATCATTCCCGGAGGTGGTACAGATCCGGACCCGTGTTCCGGTAAAACCCTTTCGACTCCAGCAAAATGGGAAACGCAGGATGTTCAACAATGTATTGCTGGCAGCGGGATTTATTCTGATAAACCTGGTTTCCGGATTGGAAATGTGTAATGCCCAGACTTCTGAATATTTGGTTAAAGCCAGTTTTATCGATCGTTTTATACGGTTTATAAAGTGGCCGGGCGATTCGCTGCAAACCGACACCACCAAACCGTTCATTATCCTCGTGCTGGGTAAAAATCAATTCGGTGATAATCTCAACAGGGTATTTGCAAACAACCGCGTCAACGGCCGTAAAGTCACCATAAAATATGCATCTAAAATCGATACAACACAATGTTTCCACCTGATTTTCATTGACGGTTCACTTGCGCGAAACCTGAATTTTATCCTGCAGTACACGCGAAGCAAACCGATCATCACCATTGGTGATACGGAAGGATTTTGCCAGCGGGGAGTTTTAATAAATTTTTTTATTGAAAATAACCGGATTCGTTTTGAACTGAACCAGTCAGCGTTCCGTATGACCAGGCTCCATGTGAGCCATATTTTAATACAGAGTGCACGGCTGATGTGAGTTAAATGACGCCCCTGCCAGAATTCCATCTTACCGGCTCTAAAGTGTAATGGATCTCATGTCGGGAAAATTCGCGTGCAGGATTTCGATGGCATTCCGTTAACGGGCAGATTATTACCGGCTGGTTTGTAATGTTGGAATTTTTTCGATCTTTATGCAAAAAATTGACTCTTGATTATGAAGGAATGCGCGGGTTGCAGCATCATCGCAACAAATTCTGCCCGAATCCCATTACTTCCGACCGGGAAGATGAAAAAGACAGGGCTTTTCCTGGCGTTCCTGTTGATTCCGGCGATCATCTTCGCAGAAAAGTCCGCGCCAACACTCCGGCCTGTAACGCTTCAGCTCAAATGGAAACACCAGTTCCAGTTCGCGGGCTACTACGCGGCCATTGAAAAGGGTTACTTCGAGGAGGCCGGATTGAAGGTGACCCTGCTTGAGGCCACTGAGAATAAAAATCCGGCTGATGCGGTCTTTGAGGGAAAAGCAGAATTCGGAATCTGCATGTCCGATATCCTGTTACTCCGGGCTCAGCAAAAAAAGGCCGTCGTCCTTGCATCTGTTTTTCAGCATTCACCCTTGGTGTTGCTGGGTTCAAAAAAAGCGGGCATTGAACACATTCAGGATCTGGTTGGAAAAAGAATCGCCATCGAACCCAATGAGGCAGATCTGATTGCTTACCTGAGCGATGAGGGTGTAACACCCGGGAAATACAAAGCCTATCCCCATGATTTCGGTGTCGAAAGACTGATCGGCGGCGCCATTGATGCATTGTCGGCATACTCGACCGATGAGCTCTTCGCACTCCGGCAGGCGAATTTCGATTATACCCTGCTGAATCCCGCAATGGGTGGTATTGATTTTTACGGAGATTTACTTTTCACAAGTGAAACGCTGCTCAGGAAAGATCCGCGGCTTGTGATGAAGTTCCGGTCAGCCGCCCTGAAAGGGTGGAATTACGCGCTCGACCATCCCGGCGAGGTCATTGACCTTATCCTGAATAAGTACTCCCGGCGTCATTCCCGGGAGCATCTTGAATTCGAAGCCGAACAGATGAAACGACTGATCATGCGCGAGGTGGTGGAGATCGGCTATTCCAATCCCGACCGGTGGCGCCAGATCCTGTCGATCTACCAGCGACTTCATTTGATCGACGGTTCCATGACAACCGAAGGTTTGCTCTACACCGATTACCTGCGAACCAGGCCGGGGATCCCGTGGCATTTGATCCTTGTCTTTTCGGCGATAATTGCCGCAGCCGGCCTGATTGCTTTCTTTTTTTACCGAACCGCGGGCAGGCTTCGCAAGGAGATGAAGAAAAGACTCCTGATCGAGCAGGAGCTAAGCCACAGCAACAACCTTTTCCGCAGCATATTGCAGGCATCTCCCGATGGAATTCTGTTGACCGATCTGGATGGGTTTATTCGTATGGCTTCCCCTTCGACCCTTACCATGTTCGATTATAACGATGAAGCAGAACTGTTGGGTAAACGCATGGAGTTACTGATACCTGAAGATGATTGGGCCCGGGTATCGGCTTTGCTCCAAACCATGCTCAGTGGTATTCAAACCGGACCCCGCCAGTACAGGGGAAAACGAAGCGACGGGACCATTCTTACCTGCGAAGCGAACCCGGATCTGATCCGTAATCCCGACGGAGAGCCAACCGGAATCGTGATCATCCTTCACGATATCTCGGAACGGATCAGGTCGGAACAAAAAATTAAGGAACAAAATGAGGAATTGATCCGGGTTAACGCGGAAAAAGACAAATTCTTCTCCATTCTGGCGCATGATCTCCGAAGTCCTTTTAATGGATTTTTAGGATTGACCGAGATCATTGTCAACGAACTGCCTGACATGCCGGTCGAAGAGATCCGCCAGATCGCCATAAGACTCAGCGCATCGGCGCGTAACCTGTATGCACTGCTGGAAAACCTTCTCGAATGGTCGCGGGCGAAACGGGGTATGATACCATTCAATCCGGAACCGTTTACCCTCCGGGATCTGATTATTCCGACACTGGATTTGATGCAGGAGTCATTCACCCGGAAAAACATTCTGATCTCGGTCGATGTTCCAATTGATCTCAGGGTCGTGGCCGACCACAACATGTTCGACACGATCTTCCGCAATCTGTTGACCAACGCCATGAAATTCACCCCGGCCCGGGGCAGGATTTTTGTATCTGCAAGGGCACAGGTATCCGATAAGGTCGAAATCGAAGTCAGAGACACCGGAATCGGGATGGATGCTACTCTGAAAAGCAGGTTGTTCCGCATTACCGAGCAGGTTTCGCGGAAAGGAACCGACGGCGAGGGCAGCACGGGCCTCGGTTTATTAATTGTTATGGAATACGTTGTGCGTCAAGGGGGTACCATCCGCGTCGAAAGCGAGGAAGGAAAGGGCAGCAGTTTCATCTTCACCCTGCCCCCGGCGGTATGATGGACAATCTCACAAGTGAATTCCTTTTTTTAATCTGACTTCACCCGGCTATAAACCTGCGTGATTGATCACCAATTCACGTCCGGAGCTCCGTTCCTTTTAAAGTTTCACGGCGCAGACCACCTGCAAGGTATAGAGCCAATCGGCCGTTTTTCCGAAGTTGATGAATTTGAACTCCCCGCCTACATTCCAACGGTGGTCGAGCGGATAAATATAGGATGCAGAAAACTGGTAATTCGAAAGCGAAAGGATGGTGCTGCTGATCTTTTCCTCACCGCCCGTGATGTTGTTGAACATCAGAGCCAGTCCGGCCCCCGCGCTTAGGTGAAAATGCTCGACGATACGCATCCGTACATTTAAAAGAAGAGGTACGGCCGACATGGTCACCTTCCCGCCCGGTTCGCCTTTCACCGCGTACAGCCTGTAAAATCCCGATTCCAGTCCCAGGCTCAGCCGGTGTTCGGGTTCCCAGAAAAACTTCAGGGAAAGGCCGGCTGAGTTGATAGTGGCCATGTCGGCCCCGATCTCCAGCGTGTTGATATAATGAACCCATCCGGCGCCGATGGCCAGTGAATAGTGATTGAGGGAGACCTTCGTGGAATCTTTTTTCGAAGCATATGCAGCCGGCTGAAGTGCCCACACCAGCAGCAAGAGTATAATTGTTTTCCGGGTCATTGGGAGTTACTGTTGAATGTAATGATAATAAGCTACTACGTAAGGAAAATTGGTGAGGAGGCCGTCGAAATGGCCGTCGTTGATGTAATCCCTGATCCACGATGGTTGGTCGATGGTCCAGGTTACGGCCAGCCTTCCTTCGGCATGCATCTGCGCAACGAGATCATCCTGGGTGCCAAGTGTCCAGCGGGGGGCCCATACCCTGGCATTTACTTTTCTGACGTCATCGACCGTGAGTTCACACAGCGACGGAACCGAGGTATAATCAGGATAGGCAAGGAGTTCATTCAGCACATCATCGTTCGGGATGCCCATAACGATGATGATATCCCTTCCTTTCTGAGCTGCCCTTTGAAGCATTTTCTTCTGGATGGGAACAACTTTCGATACACTGCCCGGATCTCCCTTCATATCCATGTAAACAAATGAAAGAAGCGTACTGTCGATGGTATATTGCAGCAACTCTTCGAGCGAAGGGATGGTCTCCCCATGGATCAGCCTGACGAAGGTCTTTAATTGATTAAAGGTGAAGTTTTCGGGTGGTCCGGCCAGGGGGCCTTTCTGCGTCAGCCTGATGTTCAGGTCGCCGTCGTGATACAGAAACGGGATGCTGTCTTTCGAAAGCCTTACATCGACTTCGATCCCTGTTGATCCGAGCCGTTCCGTGAAGCCGACCATGGCAAGGCTGTTCTCAGAGACCGGCAGGAGATCGGAGGTACGACCGCCTCCCCGGTGAGCCAGGATACGGTACGTGGTGTTCTTTGCCATTTCTGAAAAGGGCCGGCTGTACGACAGGACAAGCGATTTATCGGGCAGGTTGCTTTCGTTTCCAAAGGCTCCGCGCATGACGATATTCTGGGCGCCGGTACCGGTCACCACCATGGTGCCGCCCTCATCCTTTCCGATCATCAACGAAACAAGTCCTGTTTCATCACCATATCCGTTCCTCCAGTAACCCTGCAGGAAAACCACCGAATCGAGATAACCGCTCTCGAGAACAATATACTTGCCGTTGCTGTTGGCGATCAGAATATTTGTCCGGTTGTTTTTGACGATCACCTGGTCGCCAAACATCTCCGTTTGACCCGACACATTGTAGACCCCTTCAAGAAGCAGTTTTGAATTTATCTTCAGGGGATGGGTTTGCGACAGGATCGAATTCGGACCGGCGCTGGGAATGGGCAGGGTATGGTCCTTTTTACACCCGTACGCTGCCAGAAGCAGCCAGATTGCTAAAAATATCTTTATCTTCATAGTATCCACATGAATGAGAGTTCGGGAATATGATAAAAACGGTTGAAGGTGGAGTAGATCATCCAGGTCGGCCAGTAATATTTTTCATAATTGTCCTTGATGCCGAAGATGAAGACATTGTTCTTCCATAACCTTTGCTCGAGGTAAAATCCTACGGTGATCCCGTTGTAAAAGTCCTTGGAGCGGGTCAGCTCATTGTCGCCGGAGGTCTGAATAAGTCTCGTAACAAACACGGCCTCCCCCTTAAGGGTGAATGCCATCTTTTTAAGCTTGTATCCCAGTGACAGGTTGGGATATTGAATGAACACCCGGGTACTGTTATCGAATCCTCCCTGCCTGAGCTGGCCGTAAACAAATGCGCCGTCCCATCCGGCATTGAAATAGAAATTTTTAACGCCGTACCCGATCCGCGGACCGATGGCGATCTGGTTGGAGACCAGGATGGTCGACAGATCAGCCTCGAGCGAAAGCCTCCAGGGAAGTCCGAAAGTCATGTGGATATTCACCAGCGGAGCCTGGATAGCGCTTTCGAGCAGGTCGGCCGGGGGTTTGACGATCTGGAGTCCTGCTCCGATCATAAATTTCCACTTTTTAATCTGATGGGGGTACCGCATGCTGTTAGCAGTAATGTCGAAGGTGTCGCTTCGAGCCTTCTCCTGCGGAAAGGCAGCCGTCGACTGCAATAGCAACAGGAGGGGAAGGATCAACCGGCTGACGGAAAATGGCCGGAAAATCCCTGGTTGTTTTAGAAATGGCATAGTGAACATTTATTTATTTCATGTGTTAATACTTTTATATTTAATGTGCTCATATTTATTTTTTTGGGCCACATTGAATATCCATTGTTATCGATAGGGGTCTGCATGTACAGGGTACTGATGGATATTTCATTGGCCAAATGGAATATCCATTATTATCATTCGTATTTTGCACAAACCTGGTTCCTATGGATATTTCATGAGATTGATTTTATTTAGATTACCACCATTCTACAACGCATCAGTGCCAAGCAAAGAAGAGTACCGGAGGGATCAGCAACAGGCAGGCCAGGATCAGGAAGATCAATGACAGCGGGAGCATGAAGCGCAGCCATTTTTCGTAGGGAATGTTGCCGATGGCCAGTATGCCCATGGTGACCCCGCTGGTCGGGAAAATGTTGGTGAAGAGCCCGTCGCCCAGTTGGTAGGCCAGCACAGCCGTCTGCCGGGTGATCCCGATGAGGTCGCTGAGCGGCGACATCAATGGCATGGTCAGCGCGGCCTGTCCCGATCCTGATGGGACAAAGAAGTTCATCACCCCCTGAAACAGGAACATAAACTGAACGGAGACTACCTTGGGGAATTGGTCCATCGAGCCGGCAATACCGGCCAGGATGGTGTCGATGATTTTACCGTCGGTAGCCACGATCAGCATTCCCCGTGTGAGCCCGATCACCATGGCGGCTGTCATCATGTCGCGGGCGCCCTCCAGGAAAGCTCCTACCGCCGTGTTGGCTTTCAGCCCTGAGAAAATAGCGGCAAGCAGCCCCATGGCGATGAACAAACCGGCAATCTCGTTGATGTACCAGTCCCAGATATTCACCCCTACAATCAGCATGACGATGGAGCCAAAGAAAACGGCGAGCACCAACTTTCTTTTAAGGGTAAAGGCAAGATCCTCGGCCGAATGATAGGCCGTCAGGTCGCGCTTGCGGTCGATCTCGTAAACGAGGCTTTTCTGCGGGTTTTTCTCAATCCTGTGTGCATACCACATCACAAAAGCGATGGCGGCCGCCATGAGGATCACCCATACCACCAGCCTGTACTCCCATCCGCTAAAGACCGGGATCTCGGCGATGCCCTGGGCGATTCCGATTGTAAAGGGGTTGCTGAAAGCCCCAGCAAAGCCCGAGGCCGCCCCGATAAAAGGCATCGCTATACCGGTAAGCGAATCGTAACCCATAGCGATGGCCAGCGGGATGGTGATGAGAATAAAGACCATGACCTCCTCACACATGCCGAACGAGGCGCCGGCGAGGGAAAAGAGGAACATGATGATGGGAATGATGAACTTCTTGATAGCCGGATTCCTTTTGGTTGCCTCCAGGATCCCGGCAAGTCCGGCGTTGATGGCTCCGGTCTTGTTGACGATTCCGAAGGCGCCTCCGATCAGCAGGACAAAGGCAATGATCTGAGCCGCCGAGATCATGCCCCTGATAGGCGCTTTGAAGAGATCCATCAAGCCCTGAGGTTGAGGGTCGACATGATGATAGGTGCCCGGCACGACGACCTGCCTACCGTTGTATTCGTGGCGTTGAAATTCGCCAGCGGGGATTATCCAGGTAAGTATAAGAAAAATGATCAGGATCACCGAGACAATGATCAGGGTGTGCGGGATTCTCTTTTTTTCCATCAGGATTATATGTAAATCGGAGGCATTATCATTTTATTGCAAATTTATTTCTTATTTTGAATTTTATGTAATGATGATTTATATAGTTCAGAAAATATAATTTCAATTTGTATTCACTATATTTGCAATAGTAGAAGTTAAACCTAAAATCAAAACCTATGAAAAAATTTTTACTTTGTACAGCGTTGATGCTGCTGTTTTACACAACCTCCTTTGCGCAGGCTGAATTCACCACCGGAGCCATCAAAGTCGCCGTTAACGAATACGGAGCCATTGAGTTATATACTCCCGCTGATGTGATTCAGATCGACCGGGCTTCTGTCCTTGTGGCCTCCGCTCCCGGCGCCGTTTTCGATTACCAGAATGATGCTGATGTTGAAGAACCGACCGTGCTGGTCACCAATCCCACCCAAAGCGACTTCGAGATCTATGGAGCTTATAACAACGCCTATTCAGGCGATCCTCCCGATGTGATCGTTAAACTGCACGCCTACGGATGGAACGACGGGGGCTACATCATTCTGAAATTCATCATCAAAAATAATGAAACAGCAACCATGAATGCCATGGCCGGTCTCGACATCATTCCTTACATCAATGAAACCTATGGATTCGACAGCGTTACTTACAACAGCGCTGAGGGAGTGGTCAGGTTCCACCGCGGCAACCAGACCAATGTCGGCTTGAAACTGCTCTCGGCCCCCCTTGGATCACTCTATTCCTTTGAATGGTATGAAGATTATTCGGTTGACACGAGTTACTGGAACTGGATGAACTATGGTTCCATTCAGCCACAGTATGCCTCCAACACCGGCGACGGTCCGGTAACGATCACCTCGCAGGCTGCCGTGGGTCTCAATGCAGGCGATTCATTCAATGTATATTACGCCATGGCTCTGGGTGATAATGAAGAGGCCATGCTGAACAACATTGCCGCAGCAGTGCAGAAATACCAGGTTATGACCGGCATTGGAGATCCGGGGAAGCAAGCTTCGGGGCTACAACTGGATCAGAATCTGCCGAATCCTTTCCGTCAGTCAACAACCATCCGGTACAATCTGCCTGAAAGCGGTAACGTCAGTCTCAAGGTCTGTAATGTTGTTGGAACTGAAGTTGCAACCCTCATCGACGGATATCAGACCAAAGGAAATCACAGTGTGAAGTTCTGCGAAAGCGACATTCCGGCCGGCGTTTATTATTACACCCTAAGAATGAACGGCGAAGCGAAGACGGGAAAGATGATCGTTCGTTAGGAAATCGTGACACGTGACAAAAAAAGGCGGGATCAACCCGCCTTTTTTTGCTCTTAAAGCTTGATCCACACCACCGTCATGGCATGCGGACTCACCTCTGTGATCCAGTCTTCAGGATTTGATCCGTCAAGATTGGCGCGGATGATCTTACCGTCGGGAGCAGAGTTTGATACTTTGTAACTCCAGAATAGTTTTTGGTGTTCGTAATCGATGGCAATGCCCCAGGTGGCCTTGGAGCCCATATCGCCGATCCGCGTGAAACCGGTTCCATCGAGATTGCTCATGTAAACGCCGCCATCGGGAGCAACCGTGCCTGTGCCGGGATAGATGACCAGGTAGGCTTTACTTTTGGTGAAATCGATCTCAAGTGCGGTGCCGTCGATATCGGAGGTTCCCGGGGCATCGAAGGTGATCTGGGTGAAATTGGTCCCGTCGAAGTTCACCGACCAGAAACCGCCCAGGTAATCGGTTTTGTCGTTGACCAGGTAGATTTTGTTGGAACCCGGATCAAACTGCATGTCGATCGGGAACATCGGTTCGGTAGCGCCGCCATTCATGGCAATATGCACTTCGGGATTGCTCCCGTCGAGGTTGGCCTTGTAAATACCGCCGGTACGTCCCCAGTAGATCTTATCGCCGTACACAAAGATCGCTTCCGCATCGCCGACAAGCTCCTGTCCGGGAACCGTGGCATCGAGGATCTTTAGCGGGTTCTTGCCATCGGCGTCGAACCGGTAGATTGCTTCGTTGTAATAATCGGTCACATAAATCTTCTTGTTGGCTGTGTCGGCGGCAATACCGTAAGGCCGTTCCATATCGGCGGCGGTAAAATCCTGTACCAAAGGAGTAGTATTATCAAGCACCACCATGTGGGCATTGCCGGGCGTACCCCTCGTGGTAAAGTAGAAAACCTCGGTTAAGCCGGCCATGGGATCTTTTATGTTGACCACCATGGTTTTTACCGTCTGGTTGTAATAGACTTCATTCACCGGTGTGCAGGTAAGTTTGACGTTGTACAGGCCCGGCTTATCGTAAGATACGGTCGGGTTGGTCTCGGTGGATGTTTGACCGTTCCCGAAATCCCAGAGATAGCCTTTAGCGCCGAGCGACAGGTTGGTAAAGGTCGCCTCGCAGGGGGCGTATCCCTGGTTGGTCACCGTAAAGCTGAAATTTGCCACTGTACTGGCAGCCGGGGTTCCCATCTCTTTTTCCTTGCATCCGGATCCTGCGGCAAACAGGATCAGGATGGATATGACGAATAAAAAACTTCTTTTCATGGTTCTTAGCTTTTTAGGGATTGTGATGTGATCAATAACCTGGATTCTGGGTTATCAGCTTGTTGGTCTGCATTTCGCTCAACGGTATCGGGAAGAGGGTTTGATTCTCCGTGATTCCCAGTATCACTGTCGCCCTTTTGGTTCTCACCAGGTCGGACCACCGCTGGCTTTCGAACGCGAATTCATGGCGCCGTTCGGCTTCGACGGCAAGCTGCAATTCGGGGTAGGTGGTGGCCGTGGTGGCCTCAAGACCAGCCCTCAACCGAAGGGTGTTGATATCCTGTCGGATATCTTCAATATTACCATTGGAGTAAGCGCGGGCTTCTGCACGGATCATGTACATCTCAGCCAGTCTCAGCACATACACCCGGTCTGTTCCACCACTCACGTCTTTGTACTTGATCCCGTATGGGTAGTTTTTATCGTCAAAGGTAATGGAGGCGTTGAACCTGACCAGGTCGGTTGACTGGAATAACTGCACGAAACTGGTGGTTGGCGATACTTCATACCGACCGGTAAGGCTGACCGGGAAGAAATACTGGGCCAGGCGGTTGTAATTCTGAACATCGAAGACCACTTCGAAAACAGATTCGGTGGTGTTCCCGTTGAAAAGATCGGCATAGGTCGGAGCCAGTGAGTATCCTCCCTGATTGATTACGAGGTCGGCTTTCCCGATGGCCAGGATTGCCAGTGCGGGATCTCCGGTTTTATGGAATTGGGTCAGGTAAACCCGTGCAAGCAAAGCAGAAGCGCTGAATGAACTGGCCCAGCCCAACGGCCGGGTAGCCGGCAGGAGTTGTTCCGCCTGTTTAAGATCCGCGATGACCTGATCGAAAACCGCGTCGGCAGAGTTCCGGGCTTGGTTCACACTGCTAAGATCCAGCGTGGGTTTTGTCTTAATCGGGACCCCACCAAAATAACAAAGCAGGTTGAAATGCGACAAGGCACGGAGGAAGAGGGCATCGCCGGTAAAGGTATTTCGCTCCCCGGCGCTCATATCGATCCCGCCGATGCGGTCGAGCACATTATTGACCCGATTGATACAATCGTAATTGGAAAACCAGATACCATCGACGATGCCATTGTTGGTCTGGATCTGGTTGGTGGCAAGCTGGGAATAATCACGGTTGGTTCCGGTCCAGTCGAGGTTATCGGCCAGAAGGTCTTCGGCAATGACGTGGTTGCGCCCATAGTTTCCTACATCATGCAGCGAATAGTAAGCTCCCGTGATCGCTTTTTCAACCCCGGTCTTGTCTTTGATGGCCTGATCGGCGGAAATGGAAGCGGTAGGTTGAACGTCGAGCATCTTGGTGCAGGAGAGGGTCAGCAATCCTGAAATAAGCAGCAATATTGATATCTTTTTCATATTTTTCAGCATTAGAGGTTAAAAAACTACACTTAAACCAACCAGGAAAGTGCGCGATTGCGGGTAAGTGAAAAAGTCGGTTCCTGAAACGATGTTGCTGGAACCACCGTAATAGTTCACCTCCGGATCCATTCCGAAGTAATTCGTGAAAGTGTAAAGGTTCTGCGCGGTAGCGTAAATCTTTAATCCCTTCATCCCGAGCTTCTTGACCCAGTCTTTCTTGAAATTGTAACTGAGCGTGATATTCCTGATCTTCAGGAAGGACCCGTCCTCAATGAAGCGGGATGAATAATTGATCGAGCCGCCATCCTTGGGAAACTGGGTGATGTCACCCGGCTTTTGCCAGCGCCCGTTCATCCGAGTGGTCTGGTTATCCGCCACATCGCCTCCGTGTTCAAGGTAAATCAGGGTACCGTTGAATACATCGTTCCCGTAAATGGCCTGGAGGAAAATTGAAAGCTCGAACGATTTATAGCTGAATATATTGGTGAAGCCGGTAGTAAAATCGGGATTCGGATCTCCCGTGATGACCCGGTCGGCATCGGTGATCGTGCCGTCATGATTGACGTCTTCATACACGAGATAGCCGGTGGTTGGATCTACCCCAAGGCAATTATAGCCATAAAAAGCCCCGATGGGTTCGCCGACCTGGACGCTGTTGCCTCCGCGGCCCATGTCGGTGATCGGCTGGTCTTCATAAAGACTGAGTACCTTGTTCCGGTTTGCGGAAAAATTCAGCGAGGAGGTCCAGGTAAAGGCCTTGTCGATGTTTACCGTATTGATTACGAACTCTATTCCCTTGTTCTGCATCTTCCCGATATTTGAAGCAATGGTCGAAAAACCGGATGATTCAGGAACCGGACGTTCCAGTAAAAGATCCTTCGTATAGTTATAGTAGAGATCTAAATTCAGATTGACCCTGTTCTTGAACAACGATACATCGAGTCCGATACCCGTCTGGGTGGTGGTTTCCCATTTCAGATCCGGATTGGGTAATTGGCTGGGGGCGATACCCGAACCGCCACCGTAATTGTACCCGGCATTGTAAAGTCCGAGGGAGGTAAAATCGCCGATACCGTCATTGCCGGTCTGCCCGCAACTGGCTCTGAGTTTAAGTTCATTAATCCACTTGACGCCCTTCATGAATGATTCTTCAGAGATTCGCCAGGCAATAGAACCTGCAGGGAAATAGCCATAGTGATTGTTGGCCCCGAATTTTGATGAACCATCGGCTCTTGCCGTCAATGTGAAGATATATTTGAATTTGTACGAATACTTGAGTTGTCCGAAATAGGAGTTGAGAATACGATCGAACGCCGTGGCGGAGGCATACCGGATGGTACCCGCCGAAACCACGTACTGTAGCTCATCGCTGGGAAAGTTGATCCCTTCGATGTAGGTGGTCCGGTTGCAATATTTTTCAAAGCTGTGCCCTACCAGTGCGTCAATATTGTGATTCTCTTTGATGGCCTTGATGTATTGGAGTACATTGTTGACCGTCAGGTTGCTGGAATAATTGGTCCCTTCGATCCCAAGTCCGCTGTACTTTTTCCCCTGGCGTGTAGTAGTCGGGTCATAGCTGTGTTCGCGTAGGTTATAGAGATCGATCCCGAACTTGGAGGTGAAAATGAATCCTTCCAGGAATTTGTATTCCAGGTAGACATTTCCCCCGGTACGGTTGGTATAGGCCCGGTTGATGGAATTCTTGTAAATGGCCACCGGGTTGGCGTATGGTCCGTCTTCATTGAAGGTCCCGTCGGAGTTGTACACCGGGAAGATGGCCGGGATCGACATGGCATTCGGCAGTGGGCCGTTGGTGGTGGCATCTCCTTCCACCCGGGCGTTGTTGGAGTAAGAAAGGCCTACCCCGCCGCCGACGGTGAGGTTGGGCAGGATCTTGTAGTCGGCGTTCAACCGGCCGCTGTACCTTTTGTAGGAAGTTCCCCTGACCACACCGTCCTGATCGTAATAATTACCGGAGATGAACAGGCGAAACTTGTCATTGCCGCTGCTGATGGAGAGTTCGGTGTTGGAGGTGGGCGCCGTCTGAAGAATTTCGCTCATCCAGTCGGTGTTGATCCCCTGCACGTTTGTTCCCTTATAGGCGTTCCATTCGTCAGCGTTCATCATCGGGATGATTCGTTCCTTCGGAAGCGATTGCCAACCGTAACTCAGGTTCAGGTTGACATCAGTCTTCCCACGGTTTCCTTTTTTGGTCGTGATCAGGATGACCCCGTTGGAAGCCCGCGCCCCGTAAATGGAGGTCGCCGATGCATCCTTCAGGATGGTCATTGTCTCGATGTCGTTGGGGTTGATGTCGGTCATGGCATTGAGTTCCTGGCCGAGCATATCAACCTGCGAAGTCTGCCCCGTGATAACCGGGATACCGTCGATGACCATCAGCGGTTGGTTGCTCGCGTTGATGGAACTCCCCCCCCTGAGTTTGATCATGTTCTGCCCCCCGGGTGTTCCCGACTGCGGTACGACGGAGAGTCCGGCGGTCTGTCCCTGCAAAACCCCGTCGATGGTGCGGATCGGGATGTTTTTGATCTCGTCCTCATTCACCAGTTCTACCGATCCGGAAATCAATTTTTTGCTGGAGGTGCTGTAACCCACAACCACAAGCTCCCCCAGGGCAATATCCTGGTCGCTCAGTTTTACATTGATGGTTTTTCGCCCATCGACGGGAATCTCCTGCGTCTGCATCCCCACAAAGGAGAATACCAGGATGCCGTTGACCGGTACCGAAATGGTGTATTTCCCATTCACATCAGAGGTAGTACCCTGGGTGGTACCCTTCACCAGTACAGTAACTCCCGGGAGCGGGGAGTTGTCGTCGGCCGATACGATTTTACCGCTGACGTTGATGTCCTGTGCGGCAAGACGCCCAAGGAACACCCCGAACAACAATAACAATAGGTAGTGTTTTTTCATAGGTTCAGAATTTGGTTAGGATTTTATTTCAGCTTTTTCTATTGATTTCTTCGGATTCATGATTTCATTAGGATGATTGTGCCCTGGTGTTGTTCCTGGCAATTGTTATGGTCCGATGGTTTCAACCGCAATACGGACTGGTTCTATATCCATGGATATCCCTGATACCATATACCCGTAACCCGTTCCTTCGCCGGTCGTTGAATAACCCCGGAAAGATCCCGTCTTCCGCAGAATCAACCGGAATCCGGACTTCACGGAGGTGCGGGTCAACGTGACGATGGCATCCTTTGACTTGTGATCGGCCATGTACCGGGTGTAAAGTTCGCGGAACGATTTCGGTCCGGGGTCCAGGATCCCTGCCTGGTCGATGAAAGGATCATCATACCGTTCCCTGCCGGCGATAGCACTTTTACCGGGGGCAGGCAGGGCGGTTCCGGTCGTAAAGTCGAAAGCATCTCCTTCTTCCAGATAGGTGATCTGAAGGTTTCGGATCATGGGGAGTCCTTTTAAATTGACGAATTCCGCCCCCACGGGATCCACGATGGTAACTCCGCCGGCACCTTGCACCCACATCCTCTCGCCCGCCGCATCATAAATCATCGCGGTATTCTCATCGATCCCGAACCCAATCGTTCTGCGATCCCTCCGGGTGTTCTTATCCATTTCTTTTCCTGTTGAACCTTTAAGTTTCTCGCTACTTGAAGAAGATCCCGGTCCCGTTTGCCGATGCTCCTCTTCTGGCCGCTGGTTTTGCATGCTACTCCCGCTGGTTCCGGGGATGGGCGGCGGGTTTGATACCAACAGCGCCAGCCTTCCGATCCTTGCACGCTGATTGAAATGCTGATCCATCACGCCATGGGGAAAAAATCCAAGGCCCCGGGTGACGAACAGCGCGCTGTCCTCCGGGAAATCATTTCCGTTATAATGGGTGACGATTCCCCCGGTCAGGGCCGCTATGCTGGTTCCGGCGGCGATCATCACCTCACTCATGATGGCCGCCCCGGCACTGGTCCCGCCGATCATTCCACCGCGGGAGTAAACTTCCCAGACGGCTTTAAGTACCTCGGTCCGACTTCCATCGGGATTGTAAAGCATTCTTACCGTTCGCAACTGGTCGCCGCCCGTAAACCATATGCCGGTACATTTTCTGATCAGCGTAGCCAGTTCGGGATCGTTGCCGTTGTTCTTCCATTCCGATTCATTCACGGAAGCAGTGCTGTCGTCATCGATCATCGCGATGGGTATCAGGTGGATATTGGCAGGATTCACGCCATACATCATCAGTTCGCTGCGGAACCATACATACGACTGCACAGGGGCTCCTCCGGCCGACGGGATGACGGCAAATATCGCTTTTTCAGCGCCTCCGGCTCGTGTGATCATCTCCTGAAAAACGGTTTTGTTATCCGCTTCGAGACCGCCCCCCACGATTACGAGGCTTCCCCCGGGCCGCGACTGGGCCAGAGCAACCATCTCCGGCATCAGCATAAATACTGCCAGTAAACCGGATAACTTCAACATTTGATGTATCGTAAAACCGCGCATCTGGTTATTTTTTAATGATCTTTTTAAAACATCCGGGAGTACCGTCAACGGTCATACCACGTACAAGATAACCTCCCGGCAGGAGGCCGGAAAGATGGACCGCCGCAAGGGACCCGACTGAATGTCCCTTGGCCCTGACCTTCCCTGAAAGGTCGCTGATCTCCCAGTAAAAGCCATTTGCAGGACCTGAAATCTGCACCCGGTCACCGGCCGGATTGGGATGGATGGCCCATCGTATAGTCTGGTCGACGTCGGGCTGTCCCGACGGCTGAACAGTTCCCATGCAAAAAGGATGCGTAGCATCGGTCAGGATGAGTTGCAGGCTTTCAAATCCGGCGACCATTCTCGGCGAGGCGGTTACCGACCCGGTGGAAGTCTGTGAGGCAAAACCGCCCAAATTCCCGGTATTCTTCAGGATCATCACAGGGGCTGTACCAAATCCCAAAAGCATAGTTTTCCCATCCACCGGCTGGTACTTCATATAGCTGTGACTGGTGAGCCAGATTCCGAATTTCAGCGTATCTTTCAGCATGGCATAAGGCACGGCGGTCGCCGTGTTTTCATAGATATCGCTGTTCAGAAAGGTGTTGGGCATGATAACGGTGTGGCGTAACAGGGCAAGGCCGGGCCGGAAGGTGAGGTCGCCGTACCAGCTGGCATAGATCTCCAGGTAATTCCCGACTATGGTTTTCCCGGCAAAGCGGGCATTGTCGCCGGCAAAGGCACTGATCATCCCGTCGGTACGAAGTCTGGCTGAGAGTAGTGAACCATTGGGGGTGACCAGAAAGGCAACGAGATCCGCATCACTGACCTTCAGGAACAGGAACTTCCGGGATCCGTTAATGGCATTTGCAAAGGCAGTGTCGGAACCCGTCGCGGCTCCCGGTGTGAACACCCGGTATCCTGAGGCTCCCAACTCCAGGATCTTTTGACCGTAAGAATCGGCCAGTAACTGGTCGGGACAGAGAATCAGCACACCTGCAGCCGGAACGCCCGTTTTCGCTACCAGATCGGTCAACAGGAGCGTGTTGTCGGTCAGGAGGTCGCTTCCGTTGGCCAGTATGGTATAATTGCCCTTCTCCTGCATGGAACTTGTATTGATCTCCCGGTCAAGGCCTGATAAACCAACCATTCCGGTGTTGAAGTCGTAGGTACAACCCTGCAGCAATTGAACCACCGCGACCGAATCGATCAATAGTTTGGTTCCGTTAAGGGAATAGCCTGTTGCAGCGCGGTAAAGGTTGGCGCATCCCGTACCATAGACCGTTCCCAGCCCATTTTCATCGACAGTCATACAGGTCATGTCGTCCATGCCGATACCGGTAACTGTTACTCCCCTGTTCAGGTACCAGTTTGCCATGAATCCCGTCAGCCGTCCAAAACGGGCTCTTTCCGCGAAATGGGTGTCAAACAGGATCCCGGGAAAAAACGACAGAAAGTCGTCGGCAAGGGTAACTTTGCTGTTATTCGGATTCTCGATGCAATCATCGGGGTAGGCCGAGCCGTACCTGGCGGTAAATAACACTTCCGACAAGATATGCATCCCCGCGGACGTACCGCCGATAGTCCCGTCATTCTGGTACAGATAATTTACTGCTTCGAGCAGTTTCGTTCCCTTGTAAAGCCGGTAATAGTCGTATTGATCGCCCCCCCGGAAAAAGATCATGTCGTAGGAGGTCAGGGTGTCGAAGGTGGTCTGACTGTCGGCGCTGTCGTGCGAGGCGATGGCGAACTCCTTTGCCCGGGCGGCATGGCATTGTTGCATCAGGTAAGGGGCCAACGACCCCGTTGAGGTCCCGATCACCGCCACCTTTTTTCCTTCGACTGCCCAGCGGTACGCCGGTGTGCTCCAACTATTGGCCCCATTCTTCTCAGATCCTCCACCCACGAGCAGAAACCGGCCGGCATGAGAAAAACCGTTATGTAACAGCGATAGCCACAACAAAAAAGCGAGAATCTGCGATCCGGTCGGCCTCGGCAATCTCATGGCGCTGATCTTTGTTGTTGATTGGGTTAGAAATTCCCGGTGGTAAGGCACGTCGCAGAGTTAATTCCTGCCGGCGATTTTCCGGATGTCCGTTTCATTGGTTCTATATGCGAAAATAAAAAAATTATTGCCAGCCAAAAAAACAACCATCAATTTTCTCATATTTGTTAAATAAAACATTACATGATGCTGACCCTGTTTAAAAATGCCCTGGTCTATGGACCAGATCCTTTGGGGAAAAAAGATATTCTGACAGGAGGAAAAACGATCCTTGCGGTGAACGACCACATCGATCCTCCCGGCGGGGGCGGTTGCGAAATCGTCGATTGTGAAGGACTATGGCTGGTTCCCGGCCTCATCGACAGCCATGTGCACATTACCGGCGGGGGCGGTGAAGGCGGACCGGCAAGCCGGATGCCCGAACTAACCCCGGAGATGCTGATCGACGGCGGGGTGACCACTGTGATCGGCTGCCTGGGCACCGATGGAATCACCCGAACCGTTGAGAGTGTGCTGATGAAGGTAAAGACCCTGCGAAGTCTTGGCTTTTCAGCCTGGATGTATACCGGAGCCTATCAGGTGCCTCCACCTACCATCACAGGCGATATTGCGAAGGACATCGCCCTTTTCGAGGAGATCATCGGGGTGGGCGAAGTGGCCATCTCCGACCACCGTTCATCTATCCCTTCGTTCACCGAACTTGCGCGCATCACAGCTCATGCCCGCGTAGCGGGAATGATCGGGGGGAAGGCCGGGATCGTCAACATGCACATGGGCGATGCAAAGGATCCATTCAGGCCGCTTCACGAGATCGTTGAACAAACCATGATGGGGTACAAACAGTTTCTCCCCACGCACTGCAACCGGAATCCTTATATTTTTGAAGAATCAAAGGAATACGGGAAGAAAGGATATGTCGACATCACCACCAGTTCCTACCCCTACGATCCCGACTGTGAGATAAAACCCTCGAAAGCGTTGAAACAGTTGCTGGAGGCAGGCGTTCCCGACACCCATATCACCTTCACCTCCGACGGTTGCGGCTCGCTGCCCACCTTTGACGCCGAAGGCAGGCTGGTTCGGATCGACATGGGCCTCCCCTCCTCCATCCTCCGCGAGATCAAAGAATCGGTACAGGACGAAGGCCTCCTGCCGGAGACAGCGTTGAAGGTCGCGACCTCCAACCCCGCAACCATCCTGAAACTGAAAGGAAAGGGAAGTATTGCAGCCGGCAACGACGCGGATATCCTGGTCTTAAACCATGATTTTGGAATCAGATACCTGATGGCGATGGGGAAAATAGTGACAAAATCGTGACGCGTGACGGGAAAAGGATTGACTGATTGACAATTGACAATGGACAATTGACAATGGACAATTGAAAATTGACAATGGATAATTGACAATGGACAATTGAAAATTGACAATGGAAAATGGAAAACGATTTGAGGATTTGAGGATTTGGAGATTTGAGAATGTGAAAATTTTTAATTATTGTTTTTCCCCTATTGCCTATTGGCTATTGCCTATTGCCTATTGTCAAATGGCCAATGCCTAATGCCTGATTTGAATTTTGACATTTGAAATATAATCATGCGATCACTCCAAATTTTCTTACTGGTTGCCTCGTTTCCTTGTCTCCTCCATGCCCAGTACCCATTTCCGCCCTCCCAGTCGGATTTTACGTCCATCCAGGCTTTTCTCTCTTCCGACCTCATGGAAGGTCGTGAAACCGGTGAACGGGGATCTTTCCTGGCATCGGAATACATCGCCTCGATGATGCAACTGAATGGCCTGCATCCCTTCGGCGACCCGCTTCCTGCTGAAAACGACCTTTCGTATCCGGACGGAAACCGTAGCTGGTTCCAGACCTTCAGCCTCATCCGTTACGGTGTGGAAAACGCCACGATGACACTGGCCGGTATAATGATGACAGGCGACTCAGTGACCAACTGGACCCTGGGATCCGATTTCGGGATCGACCCGGTCATCGACCGGCTTGAGGTGGAGGCACAGCTGGTGTTCGCGGGTTACGGGATCACCGTGAAAACTGCGGGATATGACGATTATCAAGGGATTGATGCGACCGGCAAGATCGTTGTCATCCTGAGTGGTTTCCCGGGGCACAGGGATACGCTATCGCCTGCCTGGAAAAGGCTGAAAAAGGATCGTACAGTGCCCGATGTATTGCGGAAAGAAAAGCTAACCCTTGCAAAAGCCAACGGGGCAGTCGCCGTGATAGAGATCGATCTCCACCAACCTTTCAATCCGGCTGCTTCCGGTGATCGTTATGCCAGGTCCCTGTGGGCAAAGACGATCGCGGTTGACACCGTCCATCCGGTTTACACTGACCCGGAATATTGCCTTCCCGCAAGCGCCGATCGTCCGCAGATCGCTTGTTTGAATCCAAGCCAGGCTGTATCGGAAGCCCTGCTGAACCTGCTGCCATTCACGACCGGTGAATTTGAAAATCGCAGCAGCAAACTTGAATCATCCGCTGTACCGATCTCGGGGAAAAAAATTAAACTATCCGTACTGGTGAAAAAGGATACGGTCGTTGCCAAAAATGTCGTGGGGATCTTTCAGGGACGGGATACCTCGCGTTATGTTTTGGTGGGCGCGCATTACGATCACCTGGGGAAGCGGAAAGAGCTGATCTACCATGGCGCTGATGACAACGCTTCCGGAACTGCCGGAATGCTGGCTCTTTCGGCAAAATGGGCCGGCTACGAACAAAAGCCGGCCTGCAATATCGTCTTTGCCGCGTGGATAGCCGAAGAAAAAGGGGTACTGGGCAGTGCGTATTTTGCTGCCGACTCCCGGATGAGCAGCCTAAAACTGTCGCTGGTGATCAATATGGACATGATCTCCCGGTGCGATAAGGAAGACAGTCTGCGAAACGTCATAAGCATCGGGACCCTGCCCGCAAGTGAAGACCTCAGGGCGATCGCCCGAAAAAGCAATGATCGGCTGCCCCAACCCTTCGCGCTTGACCTCTGGGATGTGACCGGCCATTGCGGCAGCGACTACTGCCACTTTGCCTCCCGGAACATCCCGGTGATGACCTTCTTTTCGGGCTTTCACGCCGATTACCACTCACCCCGCGATATCTTCAGCAAGACCGACCCGGGGCGGATGGAGAAGATACTTTCAATCGTCAACGAGTGTATTTGCGAGGGAGTAGGGAAATAAAATCAGAATGCAAAATTCAAAATAGGCATTAGGCATTGGCCATTTGACAATAGGCAATAGGGAAAAAACAATAATTAAAAATTTTCACATCCTCAAATCCTCACATTCTCACATTCTCAAATCTTAAATGCCACGCTTCGCACGGTCACGTTGTCGAGTTCGCGCTGATTGATCTCCACTCCGATCCCGGGTTTTGCCGGAACGTCCATGGTGCCGTCGGGGTTGACCACGAACTCCGGCTCCACGATATCCGTTTTGTAATAGCGCTTGCTGGCTGAAATATCGCCCGGCAGGGTGAAGTTGGAGAGCGAAGCCAGGGCGACATTCCCGGCACGCCCAATGCCCGATTCAAGCATGCCGCCACACCACACCGGAATGTTCATCCCGGCGCAGTAATCGTGAATGAGCTTCGATTCGGTGAAGCCGCCGACACGGCCCGGCTTGATGTTGATCACGCGGCAACTGTCGAGCTCGATGGCGGCGCGGGTATCGTCTAATGAATGGATGCTTTCGTCAAGACAGATGGGCGTTTTCAGTTCGCGCTGCAGTTTCGAATGGTCGAAAATATCTTCATATCCCAGGGGTTGTTCGATCAAGAGCAGGCCCAGGTCATCCATTTTCCTGAAAATGTCGATATCGTTCAGGGTATAGGCCGAATTGGCGTCGACCTGGAGCATCAGATGGGGGTACACTTTTCGCAGCGCCTCCACAAACTGAAGATCCAGCCCCGGCGCAATCTTGATCTTGATGCGACGGTACCCTTCGGAGAGATAGCCTTCGACCTTTTTGATCAATGTCGGTACCGAATCCTGGATCCCGATGCTCACCCCGACATTCACCTTTTGATAGGTCCCGCCCATCATCTGGGAGAGTGATATCCCCTTGCTCTTGGCAAAAAGATCCCACAGGGCCGCTTCAATTCCCGCCTTGGCCATCATATGCCCTCTGACCTTCGTGTAACCTGCAATGGCTTCATCCACACTGTGCAGGTCTTTGCCCAGGATCGAGGGAATGAGGAAATCGCTGAGGATGTGCCAGGCGGTTGGCACCGTTTCGTAGGAATAGAAAGGAGTTCCTTCGGCAACGCTTTCGCCCCATCCGGTAAGGCCTTCCGCATCGACCCTCACGATGATGTGTTCTTCGTCATATTCCGTGCCCATCGAGGTCACAAACGGGCTCACCAGGATCAGTTTTACATGACGCAATTCAATTCGTTCTATACGCATAGTTAATTGATTGAATGATTGATTGACTGATTTATCGATTGAGTGAATGAGTGAATGAGTGATTTTTTTTCCTAATGGCTAATAATGCCTATTGCCTATTTTTGCTTTTGCATTCTGCACTTTGCATTTTGAATTCTTACCGTTCCACCCGAAGCACCGGAAACGGGTTTCCAACCTTCAACAGGTGTGCAAATGCCGGGTAGGTCACCAGTCCCAGTTCCGACTTTGGTTCAAGGGCCAGGACGATCAGGTTTCCTTTCGGCTGACTGACCGGCAGGAAAAGATAATCCCCTTCCTCCAACATCTTTTGAATCAATACTTTTTCACTTCCTGGCAACTGATTCATCTCCTGTAGTTCCACCGTAGGATTGACTATGATGTCTCCTTCGAAATCCATCGAATCGATCGCCATTACCAGGTACTGCCTGACCGAACGGAGCAGAGATACCGTTGGTTTCTCCGTTTTAAACCCATGCCTGGTTACCCAGTCTGTTAAAAGGGTGCAGTCCTTCGGGATCAGATATCCATCTGGTTTAGCCACATCGTGCAACGTTTTCACCACCGGGCGGTAATCCTTCACCTCCACCGTAGTATCCAGGCCTGTATGGTATGAACGAAGCGGCAGATGAAATATCCTGCCGTCAGCAAAATGGTCGCACTGAATGGAGATCATCTGCCCTTTTTCCGGCTCAAGCAACCTGGCCCTTTCCTGGCCTGTGAGTGTTTTGATTTCTTCAGCATGGTCAAAGGCATATAACAAAAAGGCCTGCATTCCGGCCAACTGTCCTTCGGTCCGTCGTTGCAGATTTTCTGTGGAGTCATCCAGGCCGTTCATCCCTTCCTGGATGAAGGAAAAGGTGTGCTCAATCCCCAGGCTCTGTCGCCCGTCGTTCACATCGAAGGTGCTGCGCCGGAGGTAAGCCTCGCCCGGCGGGCCTCCAGGACAATACTCAAATGAAGAAAAACCCTGCTTGCGTGTATAATCCAGTAAAAACGGAAGGTAACCGTTACCGCCCAGTTCACGGATCTTTGGTGAAATGTTAATGTTAGTCAGGGTGCCCAGGGTTACCTCCGAGCTTTTACGGTAACCGAATTTTTTCCATGCATCGCTATACGGGGAGTACTCATGAACGTCGAGGGTCATTTCAAACTGGTACCGGTCGAAAAAACGGTGGAGTGACATAGTTTCCGGTTCTGTCATGATCAGGTGATTGCGGTTCAGGTCCACGTCGTTGGCATTGCGCCTGCGGTTCACTGCCGCGCCGTCGGGGTTGACCTGCGGGATGAGCGCGAGATCGATCCGGTCGAACAAGTATTGGTTTTCCGGCTTCAGCAGCCATTCTGCAAACAGCAGCGCCGCTTCCTTTCCCGATTGTTCGTTGCCATGTTGTTGTGCAAAGATGAGTACCTTCAGTTGTGAAGGATCACCGCCGAACACTGCCCGGGAATACTTCAGCGCGTATAGGTCGCGGCCCTGTACCGACCGGCCGATCGCCTCTGTGGTCAGTAAGTCCGATCGGGTATCGAGATCCCCAATGTATGTTTTGATCTCAGAATGGGATGTCAGTGTCAGAAATTTATTTTTCACAGGCGGAGTGACAGCACGTTGGGCATTTAGAGAAAAACTGAAAAATGACAACAGCGTTAAAAGTAGCGCTCTTTGTTTCATAAAACCTCCGAACCGCTAAAATATTAAAATAATGTAGAAAGGATCTTGTACGGTTTATACTGTATTTTAATAAAAAAACAAATCATGCTTCATTGAGATGCAATCCTATCAGGAGGAACAGCATTTCACTATTTGCAAACCCTTTCCGACCAGGCATATCACAGTTCCGGCGGGGCAACGGGAAGGGTAAACCAAAAGTGGGAGCCCTTGCCGGGTTCACTTTCCACCCCGATTCGGCCACCGTGCTTTTCAACAAATTCTTTACACAGGATCAATCCAAGACCCGTACCCTTCTCATTTTCGGTTCCCCGGGTCGTAAAGCTCGTTTCGATCCGGAACAACTTACTCAGGGCCTCTTTCGTCATTCCGATCCCTGAATCGTGCACCGAGATGTTGAGGAATCCATCCTGAACGGTGGCAGTAATACCGATATTCCCGCCTTTCGGGGTAAATTTAATGGCATTGGTAATCAGGTTACGTAAAATAGTTTCGACCATGTTCTGATCGGCCCATACCCGATGTTCATTTCCGATGCTGATATCCGTGGTGATGGCTTTGCTCAGCAACTGACCTTCGACGAGCGTTGTGATGCCTCGAAGCACCTCCTCCAGATCGGTCATCCCGGGTTCAAAATCGATCTTCCCGGTTTGGGTTCTCGACCAGATCAAGAGGTTTTCAAGAAGTGTATATGCCTGATTTGCCGATGATTTCATCATTTTTAACCGTTTCTGGATATCACTTTTATCCAGTGTCGACAAATCGGCAAGGGTTACATCGGTGATCCCGATTATGGCATTAAACGGATTCTTCAGGTCATGGGCAATAATCGAAAAGAACTTATCCTTGGTGGCATTCAGCTCTTTGAGTTTGTCGGCCTGGATGGTCAGTTGTACTTCATTTTTCTTTCGTTCGGTGATATCCCGACCGATTCCGATCAAGCCCAGCATCTTCCCCTGGTCATCCTTAAGCGGTACTTTCGTGGTAAAGAGCAAACAATCATTGCCATGGGAGTCGGTAAAGGCCTCTTCATGGTTGATGACAGGTTGGTTTTCTTTCAGGATGGTCATGTCGTCGCGGTAACCCCGCATTCCGATTTCAGAATCAAATAACTCGAGGTCGGTTTTCCCCAATACTTCCGCTTCCGAATGATATCCCATGAGGGTCCAGTCAGCCTTGTTGGCGATTACCTTCCGCCCCTCCGCATCTTTGAAGTAGATTGCATCGGGGAGGTTGTCGATGACCGTTCGGAGCAGTATCCGATTCCGTTGAATGGCCTCCTCGGTCTCTTTTCGGAGGGTGATATCCTCTTTAACAGCAAGGTAATGGGTAATGACGCCATCGTTATTCGTGATCGGAGAGATGACAGCATATTCCCAATAAAGCCCACCGTTTTTCTTTTTATTATGGAATATCCCGTGCCACTCTTTCCCGTTTGTGATGGAGTTCCAGAGTTCTTCATACACCTCTTTCGGGGTCTCTCCCGATTGCAGGATACGGGGATTTTTACCCAGTAATTCCTCAGGACCATATCCTGTCAGTTCGAAGACCTTAGGATTTGCGAATTCAATGTCGCCGGCCAGGTTCGTGATGACAATGCTGACCGGACTTTGATCGACGGCGCGCGACATACTCCGCAGGGTGGCGTCTATTTTTCTCGTTTCAGTGACGTCGCGGGCAATGGAATAGATGAGGTTTTGATCGTCGTACGCCTTTCCGGTCCATTCAAGCCATTTAACGGAACCATCCTTACAAAGATACCGGTTGGTGAATTTAAAAATATCCTTTCCCCGGATCTGCTCCCCAAAAGCCTCCAGTGTCGGCTTCAAATCATCCGGATGCAGGAAATCTGTGAAAGGGCGGCCGATCATTTCTCTGAGCAGATATCCCAAGGCCGTTTCCCATGCCGGGTTGAGCTCCAGGAAGATCCCTTGTGCGGATGTCACACAAAGCATATCGGGGCTCATCCCGAAAAAGACGCACCGTGATTGATCAGTCGACACATGATCAACCAGGTTCGGCGATCCGGGCTGATTGGTATCTTCGGAAGCGTTCATGGTACCGGAGTTAAATAACCATTTCACAAAGTGACAAAAAATAAACTCCGAAAGCAAATATATATTTTAATTTTTTATCGAAAGATCATCACACTTTGAAGGAAGACGCCAGGCATTTTCATTTTGATGAACTATAACACTTTCCAGTTCAGATATTGGTAAAACCATTACCCCGTCATGGATTGGATATTTTTTTTCTCCCGGATAGATAACATAAAGATGATCCAGATGCAGATCCCGGATGGCTGTATGCATTGATTTCGTCATGGAAGGTGCATCTGAATATTTAATTTCAAATCCGATCCATCCTGCCAGCGATTCGGATACGTTTTTCATCAAATGTGGGGAAGCGCTGCCAAGGATGAGAAAATGCCCGGGATTTCGGTACCGGTCGGCAAGCATCCTCAGGATCGGAAAAAGATCCGGCATTCGCAATATTTCATCCAAGATGATTAAGCCGGTCTTTTTTCAGGATAATTACAGCATCTTCGTTCCAAACCTGGTCCGATGCGGCATCTCCGTAATTTTCATTATCCTTTGTCTCTGGAATCGTGGGCATTCCCGTGGTACGTCTGAAAGATGAATTTTCATCATGTTGCGTGCGCCCCGCACAATTATTTTGTATTTTATGTTAAAAGTGATATATTTGAACCTACATTTGAAAAAAACCTGTTCACCATGAAAAAAATCATCTTTTGCCTCTCTGCCGCGCTGCTGATCATCATCAGCATGTCGTGTAAAAAATCGGATGATGAATCCACGAACCTGGAAGGCGATCAGTCGCCGATGGGTCAGGTGGGCACTACCATCAGTTCCTCTTCCATTGCCATCGCGGGCGTGAGCAATTTCAACGGGACGGTCGTTGCCCTGAACAACGGCGTCTCCTCGTATAATGGCTCAGCGGTTGTAACCAACGCGGTGATTAAGAACATGCTGGCAAATGTTCCGCAACTTACAATCAAGGGCGACACGGTATTTGCCAAAGATATTCAGGCCCGATCAACCACCGAGGGCATCGAGGTCTTTTCGGGATTGCGGCCGGGGATTCTGGTGATCTATGGCGCGGGGGCAGGCGAATCGTGGCCCATTGAGGGAAGTTCCGACAAGCGGACGGTCATCAGCAAGTCGACCGACGACGATTATCCTTACGGGTTCATGTTCATCAAGGTTTCGCAGATTGATGAACCCGTCACCGGCGCTTTAAAGAGTACCACCGGGTTGAGCAAGATCACCTACTGGGCGAATCACAGGTTCGGACTGGTCGGGGTGCAGTTTGAGTTCAGCGACGGGAGTACGACCAAGTTTCCGCTCTACACGAGCACCGAAAACAAGTGATCCATTGTTTCTTGCTACCTGATGCGCAGATACCTGACGATCCTGGGGGAACAAAAATATATCCCCCCCTATCCCCATCATAAGGATTACGTATACCGGGCTTACGAATTTTTCTCGGCAAAGAGTTTTTGGACGCTGGTGATCATCAACGGCTTGACACAGGCGCTGGTACAATGGTACCGCCGTTTGCGTTACGGGTATGCCATTCCCCTCAACCTGCTGGTCGATCCGACGAGCGCCTGCAACCTCCGGTGTAAAGGCTGCTGGGCTGTGGATTATGATAAAAAACTTGAACTCTCGTACGAAAAGCTGGACGAGATCCTTACCGATGCCCGGAAATTGGGGGTCAACAGCATCGTGATGAGCGGTGGTGAGCCCATGATGCGGAAAGACGACATCCTGCGGTTAGCCGGAAAACACAACCGCATGCCTTTTGCCATGTTCACAAACGGGACGCTCATCGACGACGACTTTGCCGATCAGATGGCCCGGCTCGGTAATTTGAATGCTTTTATCAGCATCGAGGGTTTCAGGGAGATGAACGACTTCAGGCGCGGGGCGGGGACTTTCGACCGGGTGGTAAGGGTCATGGATATTCTGCGGAGCCGCGATATCGGGTTCGGTTTTTCGGTTTGTTATCACGCGCAAAACTACGAGGAGGTAACCGGTGATGCATTCCTCGATTTCCTGCGGGAGAAGGGGGCCTGGATTGGCTGGATGTTCAATTACATGCCGGTGGGCAGCGATTCCGATCCCTCGCTTTGCTGCACAGCCGCCCAGCGGGCTTATGTCCACAGGAAACTGGAAGCTTATACTGCCCGTCACCGGTTCATGATCATCGACTTTGCAAACATGGGTCACAGGGCCATGGGATGTGTCGGGGCCGGCGTGGGGTTTGTCCATATTACCTCCGGTGGCGATGTGGAACCTTGCGCGTTCAACCATTATTCCGATGTCAACATCCATGATAAACCTTTGCCGGAAGCGCTGGCATCCCCGTTCTTCAAAAAGTTCCGGGAATCGATGCCCTTTTCGGGGAACGTGATGCGACCCTGTCCGGTAATGGATGTTCCCGATGCCCTGCTCGAAATCACACGGGTTCCCGGCGTCCACTCCACCCATTTGGGACATCCCGAAACTCCCGACGATATCGTGGCAAAAACCCTTGCGGTGGCCGATGCATGGAAACCGGTGGCCGACAAGCTTTTTACAAAGGTTCCTGCACGCGAAAAGAGGAAGATCAGGCTTTTCCTGAAATTCCTGATATCACGCAATGCCGCCGGAAAAGTACCGGATTAAAATACGGATCCATCGTAACAGGGTGCGCGAAACCCGGTCTGTCATTTTAGTTCACGCTGTTCTATGGATTTGCAGTTTACGAAAACCGAATATTATGACCAGTAAGATAAAATTGCTTCCCTACCGGTTCAGATACTACGGGGTGGCGTTGACGATAGCGGGCATGGCTTTGTTTGCAGGCTTTATGTGGTTCGATTTCAGGATCACTGTGCCCGTTTTTGCGATCCTGTCATCCTTTTTGGAAACCCGGGCATTTACGGTTACCACCACCAACCTGACCGATGAACTGCTCATGGTCGCCCTGTTGTGCGGATTTTTTTTCCTGATCTTTTCGAAGGAAAAAGATGAAATACGCCGTTATTCGATTTTCCGGCTAAAGGCCTGGATGGGCGCGTTTGCCGTCAACACTGCATTGCTTCTTTTCACGATGCTGTTTTTTTATGGAACCGCCTTCATCACCATTCTTGCAATAAACCTGTATTCGACGGCCATTGTCTATCTGTTAATCTTTAACCGGTTATTAAGGAAAGAGCGGGCGGAGAAAAAGCCCTGAAAAGCGTGTTCAGAATTTATATTTCTGCAAGGATCTGCGCGATTTTTTCAAAGGCATGTTCATCTTTCACCACGTACTGTTCCGCCCCTTTCTGGATGGTCTGAAGGGCCACTGCATACCGCTCCTGGCTGGAAAGCATGATGACCCGGACGGTGGGATAGTGTTTCTTGATCACCTGAAGGATTTCCAACCCGTTGGCTGCCTCCTTCTGAACCGTGTTCATATAAAAATCGAGGATGACCAGATCGGGGCCTGAACCAAGTTGATTCAGACATGCTTCGCCGGTATGGAAAATCTGAACTTCGTGCGGGATCCGGCGGGTCAGATAGTCTTTTAAGGCTTCGGTGAGCATCGGATCATCATCAACAATGAAAATCTTTTTGGGTTTGCTGAAATCCATGGTTAAAAATTTTTCGTAAAGGTAACAATCTCACCTGAAAAATTCATGAATTTTCTCTTTGTTGTTCTCTGTGAAGTTCTCTGTGATTCTCCGGGTAAAAAATTTTATCGGAGGTTCACAAAGAATGCGATATAAAACATGTCTGTAAATAAAGAAAACCTCCTCCGGGAATGATTTTTCCGTACCCCCGTGATTTACGCTCAAACGGATGGCATGATACGCCATTCGTTCAGTTCACCGATGGCTTTTTCGACGAGGCGGATCAGGTGCTCCGCCTCCTTTGAAATGTCAGTTGCCCCGGGATCCTGCCGGCACCGTTGTTCCAGTCCGGATGCCAGTGTTTTGGCTTCCTCCATCCCCATCATCAACCACCTCGTTTTAAATCCATGCACCTGGGTCGCGATCTCTGCTGTGTCGCCTTTCGCGAGCGCATCGTGGATCCGGGTGATCAGCCGGGGAGCAGAATCGAGAAACATCATGATGTACTTCCGCATCTGATCCCGGTTTCCTTCACAAAATTTTTCAAGGTAGTCGAGGTTGGTCGCAGCACGCTTCATCGGCGCCATTTCGGAAATCAATGGTCCGGTATCTTTCGATTTGTAGCGTAAAGGAATCCGGAGCGCTTCTGCAATGCCACCGATCAACTGCGACGGGGTAAAGGGCTTCGGGATGAAGGAGTTCATCCCGGCTTCGCGACACCGGTCCAGTTCCGACTTCAGAACACTGGCGGTCAAAGCAATGATGGGAATCTCCCTTCGTTGCGGAGGCAGGTTTTCACGGAGGTAGCGGGTTGCCCCCAGTCCATCCATGACCGGCATCTGAACATCCATCAGGATGGCGTCGTATTGGTTATTCAGGACCAATTCGATAACCTCGCGGCCGTTCATGGCCGTTGTAATGCTCACATCGGCTTTCGATCTCAGGGTGTCGCCGGCCACGATCAGGTTGTACTCCTGGTCATCGGCAAGGAGTAGGGTCAACCCGTTCAGGATCGTCCCGTCGATATTCTCTTCCGAATTTTTGCGCTCCTGCAGTTTTTCCGGCGATCCCGGCGGAAAACAAAGGTCGAATGAAAAGGTTGTTCCTTTACCCGATTGGCTTTCAACCCGGATAACGCCTCCCATCAGGGTGACGAGATTCTTTGAAATGGTCAGTCCCAGACCGGTTCCCCCGAACCTGCGGGTGTCGGAACTGCTGGCCTGCGAGAACTCTTCAAACACGGTCTTCAGCTTGTCGGCCGGGATCCCGATTCCCGTGTCGGCGACAGAAAACCTGACCGGGATCATTCCTTCCGGCCCCGGTGGCGCCGGCATGACGGAAATCGTTACATTGCCGTGTTCCGTGAATTTGATGGCATTCCCGGTCAGGTTGATCAGGATCTGATTGAGCCTGACGGGATCGCCCATGACGATGCCGTTTACATCGGGATGTATGTTCCCCGATAACTCCAATCCCTTTTCAGCAGCTTTATAGCGCATGGTTTGCAGAATCTGGTCCAATAAATCATGCAGGGAAAAATCGATGGTTTCGAGTTCAATTTTCCCCGCTTCGATCTTGGCCAGATCCAGAATGTCGTTGATCAGATGAAGCAAAATGGCCGACGATTGCCTGATCCCGTTCAGGTAAGTCATTTGATCCTCCCGGGGATTTTTGTCGATCAGCAGGTTGGTCATCCCGACCACGGCATTCATCGGCGTGCGGATCTCATGGCTCATATTGGCCAGGAATTGCTGTTTAAAACGCTCCGATTTTTCCGCCTTCAGGCGCATCTGCTCTGCAAGTTCCTTCTCTGCGGCGATCAGTTTATTCTTCTCTTCCAGTTGTTTTTTAGTCCGGCGGATATACCAAATCCGCAACACCATTCCCAGGGTTACCAGGAACAGCAAAGCGCCCCCTGCAAGAAAGTACATCCGCTGCCGCTCCTTTTTTTGCCGGAGGTCGGCAATAGCAGCCTCTTTTCTTCGCTCCGTGTCTTCCCTTTCAAACCGGGAGATGTTGTTTTCATTCCGGTACTTCATCAGGGAATCGTTCAGGTGAAAGTATGCTGCAGCGAAATAAACGGATCTGTCCGGGTTCCCGGTGATCCGGTACAGATTGAACAGCTCGACCAGGTATTTCTGAAGGAGCGGCGCCGAACCAACCAAAACGGCCTCACCATAAGCTTTAAGAAGATACTGTTCGGCCATTTTCAGCTCTTTCCGGGCCAGGTAATATTTGTAAAAGAGGTAATCGACCTCCATTCTTCCGTTACCGCCTTCGACCGGAAGATCGACACTGTCGCAAAGCTTTTTCATTTTCTGAAGCAGGGCAAAGGCGCCGGGTTGATCGTTCATCTGCAAACGCAATTCGATGGAAATGGCATACAGTATGGCGGCGTAATCGATCCTGAACGAACGGATCCCGTGCCTCAGGGCGCTGTCGACATAGTTCATGGCAACGGCCGGGTTGCCTTCCTCCCTGGAGATCAGGGCCCGGGTCATGTAGCAAAATTGCGACCGGATGGGATCGGGAGCCTCAAAGCCAGCCGAATCGGCAAGCTTCAGGTACATCGATGCCCGCCTGAAATTTCCCCACTTCGCGTAATTATAACCGATCACCGACAATTCATCGGCATAACCCGAAGGGGAAAAGGTCTTATAGAGTTCCAGCGCTTTGAAATAGTAGGTAAATGCCTGGTCATAATCACCCTGCATGCTGAAACAGCCCGCCAATCCGTTAAAACAGCCGGCCATGTTCAAAGCGGGGCCGGTGAGTGTGTAATCAACCAGTTTAGACCGGTAAAAATTCAATTTCCGTTGCAGGCCTCCGACGCGGTCGAACAGTGCGGCCACCGAAGTCAGGTAGCTGTGAAATCCGAAAATGTATTGTTTTTTATCCAGTTCATCAATGGCAAGGATGAACAACTGAAGCGCGGAGTCGGGACGGTTTCGCTGCAAAAGTTCCTGCCCGGAGAGTAAATAGCGGTAAGGTTGCGGATCGACCGACCGGAGCCGGCTGTTTAGCTCGAGTAATTCCTGCAGCAGGGCGATGGTGGAATCGGGAGGGAACAGGTCGTGGCCTGAATTCACCAGGGCAACCAGTGCCCGGAGTCGCTCCTGGTCGACACCCCGGGCTTTTTTTGCCCTGAGTATAACTTCATTCAGGGATGGCTCCTGATAAGGGTCGTGTGAGAATGCCACAGTAACCATCATCATGAAAATCAGTAAAAGGGACTTTGATTTCATTCCGTATGGGTTTAAAAGTTTCGGGGGTCTCCGTTACAGCCATTTTATCAGCCGGCTGCCGGTTCCGTTCGAAATAATCCAGACAAAATTAACCGATCTTTTCCGACTCCATCCCGGATCAAAAAAAAGAGTGATAAAATTTTGAATGACAGTTCCTTTTTGTATTTTTGTGATTAATTGATACCGGCTCTTAATTGCATCACGTCTGATCTCTTGTAATTGAATCGTTCTAATCCCGGGTCAGACCGTACACTGAGATTCCTTCCGCCGGTTATTGTATCAGTCATGGCAGACCAGGCACCCGATCAGGATGATCACATATTCAGGAAGATCTTTGAGACGAATCTCCTGGGGATGGCATTCATTGATTCAAGTCATTACATTGTTAAAGTCAATGAAGCTTATTGCAACCTGATGGGTTATACCGCGAAGGAGCTCATGTCGTTGCGGTTTTCCGATATCACCCATCCCGATCATCTTGCTGCCGATCAGGAGGCAGCCCGTAAATTATTTCAAGGTGAGATCCCGATTTATCAAACCGAAAAGCGGTATATCCGGAAAGACGGACAGGTGATCTGGGGTGCGATCAGGGTCACGGTGATCCGCGATCAGAACAGGAAACCCGTGAACCTGATTGTCATGGTCGAGGATATCACGGACCGTAAGAAGATGGAGTTGAAACTTCGTGAAAACGCTTATTTACTGAGTGAGGTGCAGAAGATCTCCAAGGTTGGCGGATGGGAATACGAGGTCGCAACGGGAAAATTGATCTTTACCACGGAGGTGATTGATATTTTAGGGGCCCGGATTACCGATTGTGAGGAGGCTTTTCAATATTTTTATCCCGACCACCGGATGCTGGTTCGTGAATCCTTTCAGAAAGCGTTGCTGAAAGGAGAGCCCTATGATGTTGAGGTCAGGTTCATCGATGCCCGGGGAAAACAACTTTGGGTAAAGACTTCGGGAATCCCCGTTTACGAGGATGGAAAAATCGCCAGGATCATCGGGACCATCATCGATATCACCGAACGCAAACATGCAGAACTCGAGATCAAACGGATGAACATTGAGCTGGCCGAATCGAATGCCACCAAGGATAAATTTTTCTCCATCATCGCGCACGATTTGAGAAGTCCTTTTAACGCGTTGCTCGGGATGACCCAGTTGATCGCGAATCCGGAGGAAAACCTTTCGCTGGAAGAGACCCGTCAGATAGCCGGCCGGGTGAACAAACTACTCACCGTGCAATTCGATTTTTTACAGAATTTGCTCGAGTGGTCGCGACTGCAACAGGGAAGAATGGAATTCAACCCGGTGACCCTGAATATTCACGACATTGCTTCGAAGGTCACCGATCTGCTTATGGGGAACATTCTGCGGAAAGAACTTGAGATCCTCAATCATATCGATAAAAACCTTTCGATCTGCGCCGATCAGGAAATGATCCGGTCAATATTTCTCAACCTGATCTCCAATGCCATCAAATTTACCCACAAAAACGGGAGGATCACCCTGGGCGCCCGGAGGGAGCGCGACCTGGTTGAGATCACCATTGCCGATACGGGTACCGGCCTCAGCGAGGATGAACTCGACAAATTGTTTCAGTTGGAGACCATCTTCACAAAAAAGGGTACCGACGGGGAAAAAGGAACGGGACTGGGCATCATTCTCTGCAATGAAATGATAGAAAAACATGGCGGAACCATCGAAATTGATTCGGAGGTTAATGTCGGCACCACGGTTAAATTCTGTCTCCCCACACGCTGCCCCAAACAGCCCGCTACCAGGGAATAGCACTGTTTACCTGTCGAACAATTACGTGGAAGATGAAATCAAAACCGGCGTCATCATGATGTCGGATAATCAGAAATCTTTCACGGGTCAAGAGGTACGGGCCATGAAAGTGTGGGGTAATTTCCCCGGTTAAAGATCAACGGCTTACAGAAATCTGTTGCAGTTCCAGTAGTTTCGGGGCAAAGAATTCCTCTGATCCGCTGTTGTTAGCGGCATTGAACTGGTACAAGCCCACCCGGTCGTTTTCCGTGCCTGTAAACGATCCCGGCCAGATGAGCAGGTAGGTGCGCACCGGCTTTGAACTCAGTTCCTGATTGATCCAGGAACCGGAATTGGCATAGATTCCCGCAGGTTCTGTACCCGAAGAAAAAACTTTCACTATTGGATCGTGGGTGTGTCCGAAAATCACCACCTTGTATTTCACCGGCGCAAGCGGCGACATGTACTCATATACCGCGGTCAGGAAAAGATCGCTCATGCTGTTTAAAAGAGCCATGGCGACGGGGATAGGCACCGGTGTACCGTTCATCGTCTGGGTTGCAGGCCATTGTTCTTCGATGGAGGCGTTGTACAGGTCGCGGATGCCGTTGAAGGAACAGGGTCCCGGAATGCCGTCGATTCCGGTCATCAGAATATTGGCCGAATCGGGATGAACCGTCATCGAGTATTGAACCACGAGGTATTCGTAGGCCAGGGTCCAGGCTAAAAGAAATTCCAACCCGGTTGCTGCATCCTTTTCCGCTATCCGGGTCGCGGCAATACGGTCTTTCAGCCCCTGGGCATCCAGTCGGGACACGAAAAAACCGGGAGGAAGGATTTGGCCCGGATTGATCAGGGGCTGCGGGCAACAGAAGAAATCGTACCGGTGCCCGTGTTCCATCACCATTTCCGGTAAAGGGGAATACCTCCCCAGTCCTTTGGAGTCGGCCTGCCAGATCACGCCCGGGATGATCTCCTCCAGCGTTTGACGGTCAAGCAGCATGTCGTGATTTCCGGGAATGTAAACCAGTTTCATGTTTCCATCGGATGCAATGGCCCTCAACCGGTCGATGACCGGCTTATTCACGGGGGCAGCGGCGACCGATCTGAAAAAATCAACCGAATTACGGATTCCTGAAGTGGTATCGAAAGGCAAATCCCGGTAAGGAATGGTCCATTCATCAAACAAATCGCCCAGGATCAAAACTTCCCGTACCTGTTTCCCGGCAATCACATCATCGAGCAGTACCGTCAGCGCTTTTTGGTTTTCGCTGAACCAGCAATATTTTTGAGCGATTCCCCGCGCTTCACCCATGTGGATATCGCTGATACACAGAATCGCATCACGGCCGGTGCTACCACCGCCCGCATACAGCGAACTGGTTCTGAATTCAAGGATTCTGTTCGTAGTAAATGAAGCTCCCGACAGGGACTTCAGCTTCGTAGTGAGTGTGATAAAGTACTTTGAACCTTCGTCCAGCTCGAATCCGGCATTGAATGTCAGTACGACACTCCGGCCTGTAATGATCAGGGAACAGGCTGTATCAAGCTTTTTCAAGGGATCCGAAAAGCAGATATTCCCTTCCACGGTGGAAGGATCAATCGGTTGGCTGAATTCCATTTCGATAGAGGGTTCACGGGTGTTGATGGGATAGAATACACCGTTTTTCAACTCGAGTTTCGGAAGCTTAAGGCTGAGTTGATAAAGCTTGTATTCGGTTTCTCCCTTTCTGCATGAAAATTGGAACAGGCAGGAGATAACAACCAGCGGAACCGCCAGAAGACTGAAGATGCGACGATTGATCATGGTAAGGTGATTAAATATGCAACAGTAAAATTAGTTAAAATTTGCACGGATAACCAGTCCCCCAGAGTTAGAGTCTGTTAAATTTAGTTTGTCAGGTGAAAACCTTTCGATTTACTTTACAGATGTCATTTGGGTTTATTCAATTTTATCTATATTAGAAAGATCCGGATTGACTAAAATTTAATCACCCCGGGGTTTTTAACATGGACGAACTATCAGGGTATTTCCGGTTAATACAGCGATGATCAGCGAAAAGGTATTCGGAAAGTTGAAGATCCTGGCCGAGTCGGCCAAATACGACGTTTCCTGCGCCTCGAGCGGAACCAGCCGTCCCAACGTGCCGGGCGGTATCGGCAGCGCCGCGGCCTGGGGGATCTGTCACAGCTTCGCGGAAGACGGCCGGTGCATCTCTCTTTTGAAGATCATGATGAGCAACCACTGCATTTACGACTGTGCTTACTGCATCAACCGCCGCAGCAACGATCTGCCGCGAACGACCTTTACCCCGGAGGAATTGACCGGGCTGACCATCGGTTTTTACCGGAGGAATTTCATCGAAGGGTTGTTCCTCAGTTCCGGGGTGATCCGCAACCGGGATTACACGATGGAACAGATGATCAGGGCGGTCAAAGATCTCCGGGTAATCCACCGGTTCAACGGGTACGTGCACATGAAGGTGATCCCGGGAGCAAGCAGCGCATTGATCCTGGAGGCTGGGCAATGGGCCGACCGGCTCAGTGTGAACATGGAGATTCCGTCGGAAAACAACCTGAAGTTGCTGGCCCCGGAAAAGAACTTCGAATCGATCCTGAAGCCGATCCATACCATAACCGATCACATCCTTCAGAACAAAGAGGAGCGGCGGAAATCGAACCATGCGCCCCGGTTCAGTCCCGCGGGTCAGAGCACGCAACTGATCATCGGCGCCACCGACGACAACGACCGGACCATCCTCGACCTGGCTGGAAAGTTATACCAGAAGCGAAACCTCAAGCGGGTCTACTATTCGGGTTTTATCCCGGTTAACGCCTACGACATCCGTTTACCGGCGCTGGCCTCTCCCCCGTTGCAGCGTGAACACCGGCTTTACCAGGCCGATTGGCTGCTGCGGTTTTACGGCTTCAGCGTCGATGAGCTGGTCAGTGAAAAAGAACCCGACCTCGACCTTTCGCTCGACCCCAAGACGGTCTACGCCTTGCGAAATCCCTGGTTCTATCCCGTCGACATCAACAAGGCCGACTATGCCACCCTGCTGCGGGTTCCCGGTATCGGCCAGAAATCGGCCCGGATGATCGTGGCGGCCCGCAGCCACAGCCGGCTCAATTCAGCACACCTGAAGAAGATCGGGGTTGTGATGAAACGGGCACGGTATTTCATCACCTGTCATGAGATCGGTCCACCAATGTCGGTCCAGGATCTGAAGCCGGAGAAGGTACGGCAACTGATCCTCCATGGACCAAAGGCGACGGAAGGAGCGCAACTCAGGCTGAAATTTTGATTGATTGATTGACCGAATGATTGAATGACTGATTTATTGAGTGAATGAGTGAATTAAATTTTGAATTAATGCCTATTGCCTATTGCCTAATTCCCAATGCCTAATGCCTGATTTGAGCTTTGAACCTTGAGCTTTTTTCCCTAATGGCCAATGCCTAATGCCTGATTAAAAAGATGAAGATCCTCAGTTTCGACGGCACTTTTGATGGTTTACTGACCCTCGTGTACGAGAGTTTCAGGCTGAAGGTAATCCCTGAAATGATCGTCAGCAGCGGAGATCAAGGAGTTACACTGTTCGATACCCCGGTTTTTATCCCGGCTGAGGCCGAAAAGGCCGAACGGGTCTGGAAAAGGATCAAGGAGCGAACATCCCGTGAAGGGGCATACCGGTTGTACATGGTTTTTCTTTCGGAACAGCCTGATGCGCCGGAGCTGATCTACCGGTATATTCGCCACATGACCGAAAGCAGCTACAACATCGAAACCGATTTTTCCCATCCGGTAGTCGTTGATGTGCTGAATATCCACCGGAAGGTGATGCGCGAGGCGCACCGGATCCTGATGTTCACCCGGTTCCAGCAGACCGCTGTGAACAGTTATTATGCCTCATTTGCTCCAAAATACAACGTGCTTCCGGTGAGCATCGCCCATTTCAGGGATCGTTTTGCCGACCAGGAGTGGGTGGTCTATGACCTGAAACGCAATTTCGGGTTTCACCATCTCAAAGGTGTCATCGAACGGATCAGTTTCGAGAGTCTGCCGGCCAGCATCCTGACCGGGAATCTCGATGACCGGTTCCTCCACCCGGATGAGAAGCAGTTCCGTAAACTGTGGAAGGAATACTACCATTCGATCAGCATCGAAAACCGGAAAAATCCAAAACTCCACCGGCAGTTGCTGCCGAAACGGTTCTGGCAATACCTGCCGGAAAAGCAGGTTGACAAAGGTTGAGAAAAGATCGTTATGATCGGTAAAGCATTGCTTTGTAATCTGCAGCCGATCGCCATTCTCAGGATCCCATGAACCGGGTGAGTGCCGGATCGCCTTTAGCGACGTTTATATCTTCGGCGGTATCAGCTTGTAAATCACGGGTGTCACAATCCTCGAAAGCATGGTGCTGCTGATCAGTCCGCCGATGATCACGATGGCCAGCGGCGATATTAGCGGGTTGGTTGAAACGGCAATCGGCAGCATCCCCCCGATCGCGGTAAGCGTGGTCAGCACGATGGGCAGAAACCTGATTTCGGCGGAACTCCGGATGGCCTCGTTCAACGGAACTCCCTCCCGGCGCATCTGATTGGTAAAATCAACCAGAAGGATTGTATTCTTGACCTCGATACCGGCAAGGGCGATCAGTCCGATGATGGCGACGAACGAAACCGAATTGCCGGTGATCCAAAGGGCCACCATGGCCCCGACCATGCCCAGCGGGATGACCGATAGCACAATGAGTGTGTTGCGGAACGATTTGAACTGCAGGATCAAAACGGCTATAAACAAAAATGCGGCGGTAAGTACGATGCCGGCAAAGCCGCTGAACGACTCGCCCCGGCTCTCGTATTCACCCCCGATCTCATAGGTGTACCCGCGGGGTAAAGGCAAGGCGGCCAATTTCCGGATCACCTCCGTGTTGACCTTGTCGGTCAGGTATCCCTTTCGGATGTAAGAGATCACCGAGACCGTCCGGTTCTTGTTGTAATGGTTGATCACCAGTGGCGACGTCTCCAGCCTGATACCGGCAAGTTGTCTGAGCGGGATCGCTTTGCCCTGCATGTTATTCACGTAAAGGTTGTCGAAAACATCGAGCCGGGGTTTTCCGGTTCGCGGTGTGCTCACCTCAATATCGAAATTGTGTCCGTAATCGTCGGTGAAACTACCCACCGGCAACCCGTTAACGGCCATTCTGACGGTGCGGCCGATGCTTACCGAAGGGACACCGAACTGGCTGGCTTTATGCTTGTTGACATCGATGACCAGGTCGGATTTCTCGTTGCTGACCGGGTTGTTAATGTAGATGGTTCCGGGGATCCGGTTCAACATGTTCTCCACCTCGATGGCGGCCAGCCGCAGCGTGTCAAGGTTGTCGCCATACAACCGGACCTCGATGGGAGCGGCAACCGGGGGACCCTGCTCGAAATTTTTCACTTCGATGCGGGCGCCGGGGTAACTGCTCCACTTTTTCCTTAACTGTTCAATGATCTCGAGCTTCCGGGTGGCCGGAGTGTGTTGCTCGAGCAGTACCAACAGCTCCGAGAGGTCACTGCGGGGATTGGCCTGCGTAACATTGTAATAAACCTGGGGATTTCCTTTTCCCACGTTGGTAGCAAAATAGCGGACTTCGGGGATGGTTCCCAGTTGTTTCTCAACGTCGCGGGTGATCGAATCGGTGTATTCAATCCCCGACTGTAGCGGCGTTTCAATGCGAATATAGAATTGTGGTTTCTCGGAAGCCGGAAACAGGCTGAATCCGTTCACCCAGAAAAGGCCGATGGAACCGGCAAATAAAATGACCGTGATCACCAGGGTCAGCATGGGTTTCTCCAACGAGTGGCTCAGGACTTTGTGGTAGGCGCCCCCGATGAGGAACTTTTTAAAGATCTGCATAACAATATTCCCTTCCCAGGGTCCGTTGTGTTCGCGCAGAATGCGACCGGCGATCAAGGGGATGGCAGTGAGTGAAACAACCAGTGAGGCCAGCATGCTAAAGATGACCGCCATGGGCAGCGCCCTGATGAATTCTCCGGATGCTTCCGGCATCAGGGCGAGGGGCAGGAACGCAATGATCAGGGTGACCGTACAGCCAAGTACAGCCGGTCCGATCTGCTGGGTCGCCCGGATCACCGCCTCTTTGCGGCTGTATCCCTGGAACATCCACCGTTCAATATTTTCTATCACCACAATGCTGTCGTCAACCAGCAGCCCCAGGGCCACCACCAATCCTACAATGCTTACCTGGTTCAGCGTGAAGCCTGTCATGTTGAGCAGGATGATCCCGATGGCCAGCGAAAGGGGAATCGAGATCATGACAATGAGTGAGGAACGGAATCCCAGCGGAAGAAGCGTAATGGCTACCAGCAGGATGGCAATCAGGAAATCGGTGCCCAGCCCCGACAATCGTTTGTTGACATGATCGGCCTGGTCGAAAAAATGGATCATGTCGATGGAAGTGGGAAGGTTATTTTTAAACTTTTCCAGGGTGGTTTTGTAAGACTTCTGGGTGGTTGTAATGTTATTCCCGGGCTTCTGGGCCGCCACGACAAACACACAGCGGTGACCGTTGATCCGGGTAATATAATCCTTGGATGCCAGCTCCTGGTAAACATCGGCAATATCGCCTAACAGGATGTTTTTGCCATTGTAAGAGAACACGATGGTCCGCCGGATGTCGTCGACACTCCGCAGTTTTCCGCTGATCTTGACGTTGAATGACTTGCTGCCTGCCTCCACGCTGCCCCCGGGGATTGAGGTGAGTTCACCCTGCAGGGCGCCGATGACCGCATTAACCGGTATGTTCATGCTCGCCATCTTTTCGGGCCGGAGGTCCACCCTGACAACCTGCTCAGCCAGTCCATGGATCTCGACATTCTTCAGCGCCGGAATTCTTTCCAGTTCATCCTGAAGATCTTCGGCCTTCTTCCGCAGCAACTCCGACGGCGCGTTTTCAGAGACCAGCGCCAGTTGCAGCACATTGACGCTTGAAGGATTATACTTGTACACATTGATACTTAAAATGTTATCAGGAAGCTCATTGCGCATCGCGCCCACTTCACGGATCAGTTCCTGGTATTTTTCATCTGTATCGGTGTTGTAATTGTATTTCACACTGATCACTGCAATGCCGTCGCCAATCTTGCTGGTGACACGCCTGATATCCTCGAGGGCGTAAACCTTCTGTTCGACCGGTTTAACCACCAGTTCCTCCATGTCATTTGGACTGGTGCCGGGATAGATGATTACCACGGGGAATTCGGGGTATTTCAGATCGGGGTCCTCTGCCCGGGGCATCGTAAGTAGGGTGCTGACGCCGATGACGATCACCATCAGAAACATCACCAGCGTGAATTGGGAGTTCTTGATCGCTAATTCTGATAGTTTCATACGCATTTTTTTTGTAGATGACGGAAGAGGTGAGGAATTACCGGATGATACGGATGGGTGAACGGTCCTTAAGATAAGCATTCCCACTGATGATCACAGCGTTGCAGTTTTCAAGCCCCTTGTCGATCATCACAAAATCACGGTACAGACCGGCAATGGAGACCAGTTGGCGCACCGCTGTTTTTTGGTTACAGGTGGTAAAGACGAATCCTTTGTTGCCGTCACCATCAAGCAAGGCATCATAGGGAATTTTCCATACCTTCCGGCCGATCGATGGGGTGATCGTGGCTTTTCCGAACATCCCCGAGGCAATTGGAATTTTAAACCCCGGGACCGGTGTGATGTTGAGGGTAAAGGTACCGGAATAGGGATCCACTCCTTCTGATTTTTTCGAAACATGTCCCATTAAAGGCCGGTCGTCACCGACATCGGTGAGGATGACCGCTGCATCGCCAATGGAGATGGTGCTCCACTGCCCGTCGCTGACGGCGACCTTCAGGATCCAGCGGCCGTCGGCCGCCCCGTTGGTCATGAAGACCGGCGTACCCGGACCGACGACCTGACCCTCATTGACAAACTTTTTCAGCACAAACCCGTTCTCCGTGGCGCGGATCTCTGAATAGGCCTGGTTGAACAGGGCCGCCGTGAGCTGTTCATTGGCAAACTCGAGGGCTGTGCCGGCATTCTCAAACATCTCGAGGGTGACCACACTGTCGCGGTAAAGGTTCTTCACCCTTTCATAATCGCGTTTTGCCTTCTCATGGGCCAACCTTGCCTGGGCTACCTGCGCCGATATTTCAGTCAGGTCAAGCGTCGCCAGTAACTGGCCCGTTTTGATGGCATCCCCTTCCATGACATACAACCGCTGGACAACCCCACCGGTCTTGAACGACCGTATCACCTCATCATCGCTGGTGAAGGTGCCGGAGGCATACACCGGTTCATTGACCACCTCCTGTTCAATCCGGGCTACCTCGACCGGAATGGTCTCATTGTCCCCCGGAATCCTGTCGTCGGGCGATGCGCTACAGGCTGCCGTTACGACAGCGATGATTACACAATACAAGTTTCTTCCAATGCTCATATCTGTTTTTTTCAAAGTTTCAATGATTGATCAATCGTTTGCCGGCTCCGGTCATCTGCAGCCCGGCATGGACCGGCGCCCATGGTTCTTTCTATTTTGTGATTTCGCTTACGGCAGTTTGTCGTTTTAATTCGGAATAGGCCGACAGCACCCGGTACCGGTTGATCCTGATGTGTATTTCGGAGGAGGTGAGTTGATTCCGGGCATCGAGGTATTCGATCAGGCTGTTAATGCCACCTGCATAACCCTTTTCAACCAGGCTGAAATAGGCCTTTGCGCTGTTGTACTGCTTTTCTGCCGATCTCAGATTGACAATGGCCGTATTGAGGTTGTTCCGTGCAACCTGTGCGGTCATGGTGAATTGTTTTTCCGCCAGCTCCTTCCGCTTCCCGACATCATCGATCTCCAGTCGTGTTTTGTTGATCCTGATCCTGTTCCGCTGTCCTTCAAAAATGGGAATGGATAACTGCGCCCCGGCAATGAAATACCGGCTTTGGTTGTCGAAAGCCCAATCGGAAGCCTGGGATCCCAGGTTGGCAAAGACATTGATCTTTGGAACCAGGTAACGTTGGTCCCAATCCAGTTGAAGCTGCCGGATATTGTTCAGCGTTCCCAGCGCCATCAGTTCGCTCCGTTTATCTACATAGGGTGTGGTGGCCAGCCTTGCTTCCAGATCCTCAGGGAGCGGAAGGCCCTCGTAAATGATGGAATCGCCCCCCGGGCGGTTCAGCAGAAAATTGAACCATGCTCTTGAATTCTTTACCTGATTCTCGGCCTCCTGCTGCTTTGAGCGAATGTTCTCAAGCTCGCTTTCAGCCCTGAGCACATTGGCCGGAAGTCCTTTGCCATTACGCAGAAGCGATTCGTTCACCTCGAGGTTTTTCCTGACCAGACCGAAGGCGCTTTGGTAAATGGCCACCCCGTCGGTAGCCAGGCAAAAATGATAATAGGCCGTTTCGATATCCTTGGTCAGTTCCTGACGGTACGTATCAATTTCGTACTCCGACAGCGTGACCTGCTGCTTTCTGATCTTCGTGCTGTACCATACATCCGTGTTAACCACGGGATAGGTGATTTTGACCCGCGCATCGTAAAAATTCTGAGGCATCAACTGGTACGCCTGGTTCTCTATCTGCGGAAACTGCTGACTGTGGGTAAGCTGATTGAGGGTAGCATAGACCGGGTTGAGCAGGTCGCCGACCGGAACCGGGAAGGTGCGGCCTCCTTCCGCCCACATGTAATCGCCCAGCAACTCGACCGACGGATAGTACCAGCTTTTAGCCTCTTTAAGGGCCAGCAGGCTTTGTTGCAGGGAGATGTTTTTTTGCTGCATGACCAGGTTGTTCCGCAAACCCTCGTCGATGTAGCGCCGGAGTTGGTCCTGTGCCAAAACACACCGGCCAGGCAGGCAGATGATAACGACCCAAAGGAAAACATACAGCCTCGATAGGAAAATATCTCTCATCTGTTCATAATTTTATATTTCATCAGTTCCTGGCTTTACAGTTCATCAGTCAAATTTAATATCTATTGGGATCATTCGCGATTTGAATAAACCTGGTTCTGATGGAAATTTCATGGTTAAATATTAACCAGTCATATAATTGGATAAATATTAACAGGTTACATTTAACAAAATTCTGCAAAAAACTTATGGCTAAGTTCCTAACATTTCATTGATAAGAAAGTTATTTGAAGATTATATTATAAATATCGATTGATGCGAAAATTTCGTGCTGATAATCTTTATGCTCCGCCAGCTTTAATATCCTGGTCCTATCCTGTATCATCTTAGCCGATAAGGTGATCACCGGTGATGGCTATCGAAACGGTTCCGGAATTATCTGCTGGAACGCAGGGTGACAACCGGTAACCAAAATTATCACCGGATGAGGCACTTCCGGGTCAGAATGGCATTTCCGCTCTTAAGCCGGTATAAATAAACCCCAGGTGGCAAGTTTCCGGCTGTGAATCGGGTAGTATGCCATCCCGCTGTTAATTTTTCATCGATCAGCGTCCTTAACTTTCTGCCCGATAAATCAAGAACATCAAGGGTGACATTCATTTCCAGGGGTAGAAAGCAGCTGATATCTGTAAAAGCATTGAACGGGTTGGGGATATTCTGTTCCAGGGTAACTGAGGTTTCCCAATCGGATGGTTCTTCTGTTGCCAGAATCGAGTTCAGCATTTTGATGGCATAGAGCATCTCCACATCGAGACTGTCACAGTATAGTTGATCGATGACTGTATCGTTCATAGGGACCCTGATATCGGGAATCACGCCGCCAGTCATAGTAGAGTCGCTGTCGAGCTGGATATTCAGGCTCCTGTCGGTACTGCACCCGAAGGGAAAGCGCAGGTTCAGACTGTCGGGTGGTCCGATAATATTGTAAAAAGTACCGACCAGCGCGAAGGATCCGTTTGTGCCGTGAAATCCCAGCACTTTACATTGGGGAAGTTTTTGGAGCGCCATCGGTAAACCTTCTCCCGAACTGATGGCACGTGGACTTACAAGGACCATTACCGGATGGGGGAAATTAAAAGACTGTGGTTCGATGTACTGGGCCCCGTTTGGGTAAGCGGGGTTATACCTGGGTTGAAGGGTTACCGGGTCGAAAGTCGCAATCGGCAATGGAATGGGTTCCAGCATCCTTGTATCTGTATTAAACCAGGTCAGCATCTCATAAAGCGCAGTGTCGTTGTAGAAAAATCCTGCCAGTGCAGCCGAAAGCGCATCCATCCCCCCGGAATTAACACGCATGTCGAGGATAAGTCCGTGCGACCCGCTGTTCCTGATATTGAGAAGGGCATCCCGGAAATCGGCATACACCTGTTTCGTAACGGCCGAATCGTTTCCGGCGGTTTCGCCGGTCAGTTTGATGTATCCGTAACCTTCCGGCTGCAGGATCGCAGAGGTAACGACAGGACCCGGGTCATAAACCCACATGCTGGTTTGATTGTAAGTGGCGTACTGGTCATCAACGGCAATGAGCACTGCCGTGACCGGGGCAATATCACCCCGGTTCCGGTAGGTGATCTTCATGGTGGCGCCGACAGGGGCACGACCGATAAAGCGGCACTGGTTCATGAGTTTCCCTTCGCCGGTGGCAGGGATGATCTCCGACCAGAGAACCTTGACGGTGTCGAGAACACTGGCAGCAGTAAGATCATTGACCTCTAAGATAGTGGCGCCGAACTTCATCCCGGCAAGGGAAGCCGGCGACCCGGGGTTGATCAGCGTGGCAACGAGGCGGCCGTCATCGAGCAATGTGGTTGAGAATCCATAGCTGCCGCCAATGCTGCGATACATGGCCGATGAACGGACATGCTGCCACCCCCTGCGGATGTTCACGTGCCCGTCGTGGATGCAGGTGATATATTCCTGAAGCGCAGTGTAAAACCCGATCGAGTCGCCTGATGCGGCTGCGATTTCAATTTTCGGCCGGATAGCGGCATTCAGATCATCCCAGTCGATGCCTTTCCATTTACCCATCGGGTACTCGTTTGAGATTTTGGCATGCATGGAATCGTAGGCCTGAATAAAATTATTTCTTTGTGGAAAAGCACATTGCCAGGCCAGGCCAAAGAGAAAAACAAAAAAACAGAAACGATACATAGTCAGAAGATTTAGATCCCGGGCTTTGGGGGAGTAGGTGGCTTGGAAGGGGTTTTTGGTTTGGGCGCCGGTTTGGGCTTGGGCGCCGGTTTAGGCTTGGGCGCCGGTTTAGGTTTGGGGGCCTTGGGCGGCTTTTTCACCTTTGGGGCCTTTGGGGGTTTGGGTGGAGTTTTGGGTTTCTGTACGGTCACTGTACAGTTCATCACAGTGACCCTGCCGGCTGTAACCGTAAGCGATCCGAACAGAATGGCGGTAATCAGGAAAAAGATTATCCTTTTCATGGTTGAATGGATTTTATGTAGTGATCAGATTCACTGATCGTTTTGATTACGCTATTTCGTGGCATCTACTGAAACCTCATCTTTTGCCGGATCATTTTGATGGAACAGGATTCAACGGGAGGGAGAACCAAAACTGTAACCCCTGGCCAAAGATACTCCTTCATGAGGTCGGTGAATCCAAGGATGATCCCCAGCGGATTTCGGAGATCGTGAGCAGCGATCCCCAGAAACTGATTTTTCAGTTTATTCAGGTGGTCCAGCTCCTGGTTCTTCTTAGCAAGTTCCCGCTGAATATTCACAAGTTCATTGTTCGGCCGGATCAACTCATCGAAATTAAACGTTTCCAGTTCTTTCATTTCAGGCTGCCATTAGTTTTTCTGCTATGTCTACAGCATCCTGAGTACCGGATGCAAAACCATCGGCGCCTATCTGTTTCCAAAGTCCCGGCGCCACTCTGAACGGGTAACCGCCAACGAGTATCTTCATATCGGTTGGCGTGGAAGTTCACCATCCGGGCTCCCATTTCATGCAGTTCACCCGGCACACAGGTGGTGATCATTTTTTTATTCTTCTTCTCACCGGTGAAGAGATACGGATATAACTGCGACATCACCAACTGGGTGGCCGCCATAGAGTCGAGCGTGGTTTCGCATGCCGGAATGGACAGCGTTCCCTCTGTTTCAAGAAGTTTTTTCCTTCCCCTGGCCAATGCCGTGATCACAAGCTCCGCTTCGTCGGCATCGAGGACCGCACGCATCTGGTCACCAATCAGGTCATAACTCTCAGCGACATCCTTCATGGGGACCTTTACCGAAGAGAGAAAGGTCCGCAACCACGATGAAAATTCCTCGAACAGCGGTACAAGGTATTTCCAGTTAACCTGCATATACTGTTTAAAGTGTTCACGCAAATATACCCAATAACAAATCTGATTCAAAATACAACTTCGGAAATAATGTCCCGCTCCCACCTGGATCGTATTTAAGACGAACCATTGCTTCAGTCGGGATGATGCATAGGATAAGTCACCGATTTAGTACTTTTGCGGATAACTTTCAGCCGTTTTCAAACAGCTGTTAAAACCATTTCCATGAAACGATCTACAGTTACCCACCTCCTCCTGACCATCCTGCTGGTCTCTTTTTCGATTCCGATGAATGCACAGTTCATAACGCTGGCGCGAAAAATCAAAGGCATGCACGGCGGCGACAACGACGTGGCCACCGTGATCCTCGACGCGCACACCTTCCGGGTTTATCAGGCGGTGGTCGACACGCTCAGCAGCAGCAAGGTGATCAAAGATCTCACCAGGGATCCCGTGAAACGTACCGTGGTTTTTAACAACGGGAAAAGCAAAATTACCCTGAAGGTCGATTCACTGGAAACAAAACTGTGTCAGATCACCGTACTGGCGCCACATCAGGAGGAGCAGCAGAAAAAAGCGACCGATCAGGCCGTGGAGACCATTCTAATGGTCAGCAAAAAGCTGGAAATCCCCTGTAAGGTCGATAAACACTGACCTTTACCGATTCATATACTCCTTCAGGCGGATGAGAAACTCCGACTGTTCGGCCGGAGTCATCAGGTAATCGAGTCTTCCGATCGACTGCTGCAAGTCGAAATAGCGTTTTACGAAGGTATGGAATGAAGTATTGACCGATATACCGGTTGAAAGGTTTTGTTGTTGTGCGTCCAAGACATCGAGAATACTTTTCTTCCCGAGAAGATACTGGTTGTTAACGATTTCAAAATTCTTCGAGGCGGCAGTTTCCGCCACTTTCATCTGCTTCAGGTCGTAGTGGGCGGCCATCAGGGCCGACAGGTTGGATTGGATCGATGCTTCGAGCTGGTCGATGGCTGATTGTTGTTCGCTTTTTAGTTGTGCCAGGGTCAGCCGTGCTTTCCGGGTAACCGCATCATTTTTCAAACCTGTGAATAGCGGGATCTCCACTTTAGCGCTCACACTCCATGAATAACCGGGGTAAGTAACCATAAATCCTCCCGGCATCTCATACGCCGGCTGATACAACCGGTTGGAATAATTCCCATAAGCAGTGGCCGTGGGAATATACCTTGAAATGCTGCCCGACCGGTAGGTGCGCTGCTGGGCTTCGATTAAAAAGCGGTACTGATGAATAACAGGTGCATTCGCGATACCCTCCTTCACCAGAAACTGTCCGAGCCGCTGTAACCTGATGGGATCGTCGAGTATCCGTAAGAATGCCGAATCCGCGATCAGGAGTCCCGATTTTTCCAGCCTGAATTCAGCCAGATCGTAGGAGGTCAGGCTTTTGACATGGATCAACCGGAGAAGCCGGTAGGAGGCCTGGGTGATGGAAGCATAAGATGAGATCACGTTGCGTTTTGATTGGGCCACTTCAATCTGCCAGCGAAGCACCTCATCTTCACCCGCCGAACCGGTCTCTTTTTTCATCTTTGAAACCTCGAGATTCGACCGGGTGATCATCAGGTTATTGATCAGAAGGTAAAAATTGGTACGGCTTTCCAGAATGTCGAGATAGGCCTGGGCAACCTCGTTTGCAGTTGCAAGTTTCCGGTCGTTGAAACCCTCTTCGCGGGCTGCCTGTCTCGACTTGTTCACTTTCAGGTCGGACCAGAGCGGTTCGGAATAGAGGGTCTGGGAAGCGCCGGCAGTTGCAGTTACCGATTGCGGCGGGAGGTAATTTACCGGGTCATTAAGTGTTCCCGTGGCATTCACACTCACATACGGGAGCAGGGCCGACCGGGCTATGTTAATATCTTCGGAACCCGACAGGACCCCGAACCTGCCGGCTACCAGATCGCGGTTGCTGTCGAGCGCAACGTTGATCACCTGGGGCAACGAAATAAACCGCACCGATGTATCCTGTTTCCTGAGATCGACGACCGTGGCTTCGGTAAAGAGATCCCACGAGATCACTTTCAATCCCAGCTTTGCAAAGGTTCCCAGGTTGAGGAAAAACCCTTTGCCCGTCATCAGTTCCACTGGCAGGGTCGAGGCGTTCTGTCCCAGCAGGATCTGCTGTATATTCAGGGCGATCCGCTTGGATATCCGGCTGATGATACGGGGATAAACCGATGCGAGGGCACCTGCTTCGACCAGGGATTCATCAAACCCGAAAACGGGAATCTTCCGGGCAATCAGCGAATCGATAAGAACCGATAATTCGGAAAACGGCAGCCGGAAGAGGGCATCGAGATACAGGGCTCTGCCATCGGAGGGGATCTCCCGGAGAATGGCGTCGGCCGAAGTGTCGGCCAGGATCAGGTGTAGCCTTACTCCGTCGACCGTATCATATTGCGTTGCCGGCCGGCGTTCGGGATTGATCACCTCATAATAGTCCCTGCTGATCACCAGTGAAATATTTTTGAAGGAAACAACCTTTTTCAATTCTGTAATCTCGTTGCTGATCGATGGTTTAAGCTGGATGTAAGAAAGGTTGTGCATCCCGCTGCATCCGTTGGTCCAGGGCAGGCGCTGCAGCTCGTGGTTGATGACCATGGCGGCCACAACCGGCCTGGCAAGACTTTTACGCGACGCCAGATCATGTGACGCAAGCACGCCCATCGAAATGATGAGGTCGACCGAAGGATCCGCCAACAACCGGGAGTTGATCGCACGTACACTTTCGGCAGTCCACGACCCCGTGGTTTGCTCAACATCGGCGAAGTCGACCTGTACCTGACCGGCCATAAGGTTCCGGACCTCCTGTACCACGTACGTTTGCATGGTTCCGTTGACTTCCGATTTGCCGTCGTAAACAACAGCCACCCGGATCCTGCCGGTTCCGAAAGTTATGGCCTGCTGCGCCACGGCGCCGGGCGCCAGACCCGTCAAAATTCCGGTCAGGATCAGGGTTCCCAGGATCTTTACGGCGGAGCCGGGTGACTTTTCGCTTTTACCGCCTGCGTTTCCGGTTGATTTCTCCTTTTTTTTCGCCCGCTTTTCAAGGAACAGCGCCATTTTTTCATAAACGATCGGCACTACGATCAGGGTCAGGAACATCGAGCTGGTCAATCCGCCGATCAGTACCCAGGCCAGTCCGTTTTTCCATTCGGCGCCCGCCCCCGAGGCTGTTGCGATGGGAAGCATACCGAAGATCATGGCACAGGTGGTCATAAAAATCGGGCGGATCCGCATGGTTCCGGCATCGATGAGAGCGCCCCGGGTGGTTTCACCCGCGGCACGCCGCTCATTCGCCCGGTCAACGATGAGGATCGCGTTCTTGGCGACGAGCCCCACCATCATGATCAGTCCCAGGATGGAAAAAACATTGATGGTGTTTCCGGTAAATGCAAGGGCGAGGATGGCTCCAATCAGGGCGACGGGGATCGAAAAAAGGACCACGAAGGGATAGGCAAATGAATCGTAGAGGATGACCATGATGAAGTAAACAAAGATAATTCCTGCAATCAGGGCCACAAACAGGCTCAGAAAGGAGTTCAGCATCTCAGCCTGGTCGCCGCCAAATCCGATCCGGGTCCCTGCTGCTTTCTGGTCGCCGTTCCGGGCCGCGAACGACTGGATCACGGAACCGCTGGGAGCGCCGTCGGTATAAGCGCTCACGGTAGTCAAAGCATTGCGGTTTTTCCGTTCCAGCTTGGTCGGACCCGACGACTGGTATATGGTTGCAAACTGCTGAAGTTCGATGGTCTCTTTTTTCAGGTTGACGAATGTCAGATGGGCCAGGTCGTCGGGGTTGGTACGGTCAAACTTGTCGAGCGCTACCCGGATGTCGTACTGATTCGATCCCTCCCGGTATTTTGAATCGTTGTTGCCGGTAAGGGCGATCTGCAACGTCGAACCCACATCGGTCACGGTAAGCCCCAATGCAGCCATTTTCTGCCGGTCAATTTCCACGCGGGTTTCAGGATTCCCCCTCGTGGCCGAGAATTTCAGATAGGTCACGCCGGGTGTCAGGATCAGGTTTCGGGCCACGATGGCGGCCGTCTTCATGATACTGTCGTAATGGATTCCGGTAATCTCCACGTTTACCGGGGCGCCGCTGGTTCCTCCGGTAAAGTCGATCTGATTGATGAAGACCTTCACGCCGGGAATGTCGGAAATGCGTTCTTTTACCTTTTTTCCCACCAGGGTCGTGGATAACGATCTTTCTTCGGCAGGACAGAGTGTGACGACCACCTCGGTTTGATTGTCGCTGGATATCCCGTCGGACCCCTTTCCGACATTGGTCAGGATGCTGACCACCTCGGGAAAGGCCGCGATCCGTTTTTCGATCTGGCGGGTGATCCGGTTGTTTTGTTCGAGGGTGGTTCCCGGGGCGAATTCGAGCGCTACCGAAAACTGGCTTCGGTCGGTCTGTTTCATGAATTCAAAACCGGTCAGACCTGCAACGGGGATCATCAGGGTGATCAGCAGGGCTGCCGACACCACGGTGATCACCTTACCCGGGTGAAGCAGGCTCCATTCGAGCAAGCGGGAATACTGAACCGTAAGGTATTTGAAGGCCTGTTCAAAACCTTTCCCAAAACGGTTCAGCAGCGATTTTGAATTGTAAGCCTCCAACCGCGCAAAGCGAGAGGCCAGGATGGGGGTGACGGTAAAGGATACGAACAGCGAGGTGAGGGTCGACACAAGGATGATGATCGAAAAGCCGCGAACGATGTCGCCGATCAATCCGGTGGTGAGCGCCAGGGGAACGAACACCACGATGTCGACAAACGTGATGGACACAGCCGCGAATCCGATTTCCGTACGTCCCCGGAGCGCCGCGACAAAACGGTTTTCGCCCTGCTCCAGGTGATGGTAAATGTTTTCGAGCACCACTATGGAGTCGTCGACCAGGATGCCGATGACCAGCGAGAGCGCCAGCAGGGTGAAGAGGTTCAGGCTCATACCGAAGATCCACATCACCACGAAGGCGGTGGTCAGCGAGCAGGGAATCGACACCATGACGATCAGGGAGGTTCGCAGGGAATGGAGGAACAGGAACATTACCGCGGCAACCAGGAGAATGGCGAGCCCGAGATCCTCCATCACCGCGTGGGCGGCCTTCATGGTATAAACGCTTTGATCGTCGGCAATGCCACAGTGCAGACCGATATCCCGGTAATCTGCTTCAAGCCGAATGAGCTCTTTCCGAACCATTTCGCACACCTTCACCATGTTGGCGTCGTTCTGTTTTTGGATTTCGAGGCCCAGCGCGTTGATCCCGTTGAAGCGGCTGATCCGAACCGGATCGATGGTTCCGTCCTGGACCTCGGCGACGTCGCGGAGCCTGATTTCACCGCCGCCGGCCGAAAAGCCCACCACCAGGTTGTTCATCTCCGCGAGAGAGGTGAACTTACCGGCGACGCGTACCACGAACTGACGCGAAGGATCGATGAGCTTCCCGGTAGGAAAATCAAGGTTGGCGGTATACAAGGCATTGGCGATCTGGCTGAGGGGTAGCCCGTAAGCCCGGGCCTTCTGCGCATCCACATTGACGCGGATCTCCCGTTTCTGTCCCCCTGTGATGGTGATATTTCCTACCCCGGGTACACGCGACAGGGCAGGCTTTATCTGGTCATCCACCAAGGTGTATAACCGGGCCGGGGGAATTTTGGCGGTGAGGGAGAGACGAAGCACGGGCATTTGTCCGGCCGAATAAGTGAAAAGCGAGGGTGTTTTGGCATCCTTAGGAAGGGTTGAAAGTATTTCATTTACTTTCCGCTGAACATCCTGAACGGCGAAGTTGATCTTTGCCGACCGGTAAAACTCAAGGAAAACGATCGACAATCCCTCATAGGAGACCGAGGTGATGTTTTTCACCTTTTCGATGCCCGACACGGCATCCTCCACAACCCGGGTAACATTGTTCTCGACTTCGCCGGGCGAAGCCCCCGGGTAAATGGTCTGTACCGTCACGTAAGGCGCGTCGATCTTCGGCAGCAATTCATAACCCAGCTGGAAATATCCGAATACCGCGAGCAATCCCATCGCCAGGAAGATCACGATGATAAAAGAGGGCCGTTTGAGTGCTGATTCGGTGAGCGACATCGGGAAGGTTTACGACATGCTGAATTTTTTTTGTTCCTGTGTCAGGATGGCCGGACTCATTCTTCTTTCGTGACAATCACCACCCGGGTCCCGTCGGTAAGGTTGTTCTGTCCGCTGGTAACCACGAGTTCGCCCTCCCCGAGACCATTCATCACTTCGAGCATCTGATCCGATTCGCGACCCAGGGTGATGTCGCGGAGGGAGGCCAGGTTTCCCCGGATAACGAAAACCTGGGCGTGCCTCACGCTGCCGGTAAGCGCTTCGCGGGGAATAGCCAACGCGTTCCGGGATGTGACGGAGACAAAGTTTACCCGGGCAAACATCCCGCCTTTCAACGGAAATAACGCCGGGTTAGGCAGCCTGATTTCAACGGGGAAGGTATGGTCATCGTCGGCCTTCGAAGCAATGCTTTCCACATAGCCGTAAAAGCGATGGCCGGGATAGACATCGGTGGTGATCTCCACCGAATCGCCGCCCTGAAGCATGAAGGCATCCTTCTCCGATACATTCACCTTAACCTTCAGGGTGGCAATGTCGACGATGCTTCCCAGCGACGAATTGAGCTGAACGTACGACCCTTCATTCACTTTCCGGCTGTTTACCGTTCCGTTGATGGTCGCCTTTACGCGGGTATCATCGAGCGCCTTCTGCGAGCGGGTCATATCATTTTCGGCCGATTGCATATCGAGCCTCGATAGATCGAGCTGGGCGGCGGAAATCGAATTCTGCTCGTAGAGCGTTTTGTTTCGTTCGAAATCGCGTTTAGCCTTGAAAAAGTTGATTTCGGCCCGTGCCAAATCCGACCGACGCACCAGATCGTCGATTTCAACCAGCACCATTCCCTTCCTGACCTGATCGCCGATGTTGAAATGGAGGGACTTCACGATACCCTGGGCCTCGGAGATGATCTCCACGTCGTTTACCGGATTGATCACCCCAACCATGCTCACCTGGTCGGAGAGCAACTGCTTTTTGATCTTCGTTACACTCACCGGGACATCGCTGAGAATATCCTGCCGGTCTCTTCGCTCCTTCTTCCGGCCGATGAAAAAAATCAAAACCAGAAGTAGAAGAACCGCAACAATCGCGATAACGGGAAAGAGAAATCGTTTCATGGTTGCATTATTCGCCTTTAAACTCCGGTTTTCGCTTCTCGAAAAAGGCATTAAGCCCTTCAAGATAATCTTTGCTGTTCCCTGCCACCCTGCGCAACATGTCGATGTGTTCGAAAGTTTGCGGCGACAACGGCAAGGCATTGCCAAGGATATTCAACTGTTGTTTGATCACGCGGATACTCAGCGGCGAATTTTCAAGAATCTTCTCCGCCACCCTGATCGTGAACGCCTCCAGTTCCTCGGGAGGGACGACATGGTTGAGGATTCCCAGGGTCAGGGCTTTTTCTGCAGGGATCGGTTCGGCCGTGAAGAACATCTCCTTGGCCGTATGAGCGCCGATGATATCGATGAACTGAAGGATCCCCGAGGTGTTGTAAGGCACCCCGATCTTGGCCGGCGTAATGGCCAATGAAGTTCTTGGAGTTCCGATCACCATATCGCAAACAAAGGCAATGTTGCAAGCCCCGCCCCAGATACTGCCCTCGGCCATGGCAATAACCGGTGCCGGAAAATCAATGATGCTGCGGATTACCTTTTGAAGGGGGTTGTCGTAAGCCAGCGGATCACTCCCGTCGCGGGGAAGCTCCTCAATGTTAAAACCTGCCGACCAGACCTTGGTGCCTTTGTTGGCACGAAGGATCACCACCCGCGCCTTCCGCATCAACATCTCATCCAGGGCGTCGATCAGGTTGCACAGCATTTCAAAACTCAGTGCATTCCGCTTGACATCATGATCCATCGTGATCCAGCCAATCTGATCACGGAATTCTGTTACAACTAAGCTCATGGTATATGACTTTTCTGATTCTGTTCTGTAAAGAAAGTAATTTTACTTTAATGTGTATTACCAAAGCAATGACCACGACAGTATCACCCTGCTGGTTGATGATCAGGTTGTCGGTGCCGTAGATTCCAGGATAGAGCAGGGTGTCGCCATTTTTCGGGAAGGTCGGAGGCGTGAAGGAGATCGGTCCGCCGGCGCCATAGGTGTTCTGCATTTCCCTGAAACGGTAGGGATGGTTCCATTTATAACTGTAATTGAATATCACACCCAACCCTTCCTGTTTTTTACCCCGCTTGGTGGTGATCAGGATGACCCCGTTGGCACCCCGTGATCCGTACAAAGCCGAAGCGGCGCCGCCTTTCAAAACATTGTAGGTCTCAATATCGATGGGATTGATGTCGGCGATCGGGTTCCCCCAGTCAACCCCCCGTCCCACGTTTTCCTGGCCGGGAATGTTCTCGAGCGGTACATTATCGACCACGATCAGGGGTTGGTTTTTCCCGCTCAGGGTATTGTTCCCGCGGATGACAATGCGCGTTGAACCCCCTTCCAGCCCGTCGTTCTGCGAAATCTGAACCCCGGCAGCCCTGCCGATCATCCCGTTGAGGATGTTGGGCGGATTCGACTGCTGCACCAGGTTGGCCTCTATCTTTTGGGTTGAATAGCCGATCTCACGCTCCTGCCGCCTCACGCCGAAAGCGGTAACCACGTACTCCTGAAGATCCTGGGTTGAAACCAAAAGCACCACGTCGATCCGTGTCTGAATCCCGACAATGATCTCCCGTGCCTCATAACCGATGTAACTGAACCGCAACGTGTCCCTGGACGAAACCCCCGTCAGGGTATAGTTTCCGTCGATATCGGTGACCGTTCCCCGCGTGGTTCCCTTGATCATGATGGTCACCCCCGGAATGCCGGTGTTATCCTCCTCCGAGGTTACTTTCCAGGTAATGGTGACTTGCTGCGCGAAGGTAAGATGGGCTAAAATAATGAAAATCAAGAGTAGAAAATTGGCTCTCATATCGAAATGAAGTTAGTCAGACGGAATGGTTCAGGAGCGTCAAAGTTATCAAAATAAAAAAATGGTTAGCGGATTACTTTGCTCTTAACCGATAAAAAAAACCTGTTCACCTATTTTATCCAACCCGTTGTTTCGACATACCTAGTTTTGTACCACATTCTTTCCCGGTCAGTAAAATCAACCCTCCCGGATTGAAGACACTATAATAATGGTCAGAAATCTACTCATTTTCCTTCCCTTCCTTTTAGTGCCAGCACTGCTGGCCGCCCAGGATGCCGGCACCCCGGACCCTCTGAAAAACTATTCCGCATCGCTGGAGAATATCCATGTCGATAAGCTGTATATCATGTCGCTCGACAAAGTCCTCAACGACATTGCCAAAACCAACCGCCTCAAATTCAGTTTCGACCGTGAAACCTTCGCCGCCATCCAGGTGAATGACCGGCCCATCGACAAACCGCTGCCGTTGTTCCTCTCCCAGTTGTGCGGTGAAAACAAACTCAAATGGTACATCGGCGGCGACTCAACGATCTACCTGGTAAACAAATACGAAAACCTCACCTCGAAGCCACAGGAGTCGAAACAGGCAAGAAGTTACAGCGGCAGTGCGAAGAAGTTCATGATCACGTTGTCGGGTCTGGTGCGCGACAAGTACACCGGCGAGGCCCTCCCCTTTGCCAACATCGGGGTAAAAGGCACCACGATCGGAACCTTTACCAATGCCGACGGCTATTTTTCGCTGGTGAAGATCCCGACCGACACTTCCACCCTGCTGGTCAGCTACCTGGGCTACCAGACGGCGGTCATCTTCCTTTCGCCCGACCTCCCGCTTACCAACCTGCTCATCGAGATGGAGCCACAGTCGCAGACTTTGAAAGAAGTGGAAATCTCCGGTGAACAGGAGCAGTTGATGGTGACCAACGACAAGATCAGCACGTTGAAGATAACGCCCCAGAAACTCTCGACCCTCCCGAACATCGGTGAAAAGGATGTGATCCGTTCCTTCCAGCTCCTCCCGGGGGTTTCGGCGGCCAACGAGTCATCGTCGAACCTCTACGTCAGGGGCGGCACCCCCGATCAGAACCTGCTGCTTTACGACGGATTCACGGTGTACCAGGTCGACCACCTGTATGGATTTTTCTCTGCTTTTAACTCGAACGCCATCAAAGACGTGCAGCTTTACAAGGGAGGATTTGAGTCGAAATTCGGGGGCCGGCTTTCGAGCGTAACGGAGATCACCGGGAAAGATGGCAATTCCAAGGCATTTACCATCGGGGGAGAGATCAGCCTGCTTAGTTTTAACATCTACGCGGAGGTGCCGATCGGCAAGCGGTTCACCTCGCTGATCGCCTTCAGACGGTCCTACCAGGGACTTCTCTACGACAAAATTTTCAAACAGTTCAACAACACCACCGAAGTCAAACAAATCAGCACAAAAGGAGGTCCTCCGGGGGGTGGTCCGTCGGTCAGCTCCACCACCAAATCCTACTTCTATGATCTCAATGCCAAATTCACACTGCGGCCATCTCCCAGAGACATCCTTTCGCTGAGCTTTTATAACGGGACCGACAATTTATCAAACGGGACGTCGATGGGGAGCCCGTCCGGCGGATCTTCATCGGGGTTCAGCTTCAGCATGGAGAACACCGACCTTACCACCTACGGCAACATGGGGTCGGGACTCCGGTGGACCAGGAACTGGAACAGCCGTCATTTCGGGACCACCTCGCTGAATTTTTCCTATTACTACAGCGACCGCGAACGTTCGAGCACCGGTTCCCATTCGGGTGGGGAGAGCGGCGGAGGTACCATCGACAACGGAGTCAACGAGAACAACAACCTGCTCGACATCACCTTCAAGACCGACTACTCCTTCAACCTGAATAACCAGAACCTGCTGGGATACGGTCTGTATTATACCAATTACAACATCAGTTACAATTTCGGGGAGACCGACACGGCCAGCTATCTCGACAAACACCAGACCGGTTCGCTTTTAGGCATCTACCTCCAGGATAAGATCAAGTTGTTCGACGCCCGGCTGTCGATCGTTCCCGGACTGCGCCTGAACTGGTTCTCCCCCACCGGCAAGCTCTACCCCGAACCCCGCCTGGCCCTTACTTACAACCTGAACAAGAACATCAAGATCATCGGGGAGACCGGACTGTTCGACCAGTTTGCCAACCGGGTGGTGCGGGAGGATTTTCTGAGCGGTAGCCGCGATTTCTGGATCCTGTCGGATGGCGACCTGATCCCGGTGGGCACCGCCTGGCATTACATTGCCGGGATAAGTTGGGAGAGTAAAGCATTCCTGGCCAGCATGGAAGGTTATTACAAGAGCATCGACGGCGTGACGGAATATTCGCTGCGGTTCCAGCCGACCCGCGAAGGGGCTACGTATGCCGAGAACTTCTTCCACGGCGTCGGCTACGCCACCGGGGTGGAATTCCTGCTGCAGAAAAAGACCGGCAGCCTGACCGGGTGGGTCAGCTATACCCTCGGACAGGCCAGGAACAAGATCTCCATCTACGGTAATGATTACTTCGCGGCCAACCAGGATGTAACGCATGAATTCAAGTTCGTCGGCATGTACGATTACCGGAACTGGAGTTTCTCCCTCACCTGGCTTTTTGCCTCCGGAAGGCCGTATACCGCGCCTGATGGCTCCTACACCGTGAACCTGTTGAACGGAACCGAACAAACCTATATTGATTTCGGATCCAAGAACAGCAGCCGCCTTCCCGATTACAACCGGCTCGACCTTGGCGTGAACTATCATCTGCGCAGAAAAGACAACGGCAACGAGTGGGGGAACATCGGCCTTTCGATCTTCAATGTTTACAACCGGAGAAACATCTGGTACAAAGAATATCAGATCATCGACGGGAACATCATCGAGACGGATAAGCTGTTCCTCGGGTTCACGCCGAATATAACGCTGATGCTGAAACTCAGGTAGAAATGAAAATTTCAAATGTCAAAATTCAAATGTCAAAATGACCCCAACCTGTAAAGTCCTTTTCCCCCTTCTCATCCTGCCAATGATTTTCCAGCTTGCTTCCTGCACAAAGGATGACAGCGGGATCATGTCCGACATGCCTGTTGTGGAGGCCTATCTGCAGCCGGGATCGCAGATTACGGTGAAGGTGTCGCGCAAAAGTCCGACCGATGAAAACGAAACGCTGCCAGCCCGCGACCTCGACCATCTCGTCGTGACAGTTTGTTATGCCGGTTCCTGGTATACCCTTATCCCGGTAGGCGAGGGTACTTATTCCGACACTACCGGATTGATCCCGGTGGTTCCCGACAGCGCTTACCTGCTCAAATTTAACTGGGATGAATCAGCGGTCACCTCATCCACGCTCATCCCTGCCAAACCCGCGGGTGTTTCCCTTTCTGACACCTCGATCTCCATGTACCAGTGGGATCCCGACGACCCGCCGGCAGGGCAGCACCCCGATCCTGTAACCATCAGCTTTACCAACGACGACGACAGCTATTACCTGGCTACCATCGAATGCCTGGAGACCGATCCTGTGCCCGTTTTCAAGGATTCGACCTACGTGAATGACATGTTCTCATCCCGTCCCACCACCGACGATATCATTGACATCAACCCGATGTCGATCCGGTATTTTGGCAGGAACCGCATCATCCTCTTTCACATCAACCCCGAATACAGCACCTTCTTCATGCGACAGATGAGCACTTCACAAAATTACCAGGATCCGCCTACCAACATCACCAACGGACTGGGTATCTTTACCGGGATCCATTCCGACACCCTGTATCTCCGGGTAATACAGAAGACAAAATGAAACCGGGTTGAGTATATTTGCAGAAAAGAATGGACAATTGAAAATGGAAAATGGAAAACGGAAAACGATTTGAGGATTTGAGAATGTGAGAATGTGAAAATTGATTTACGAATGAAAAATTGAAAATTTGAGCTTGAACTTTGATCTTTGAGCCTTGAACTCTGAAACTCTGAAACTCTGAAACCCTGAAACCCTGAAACTCTGAAACCCTGAAACCCTGAAACTCTGAAACACCTTGATCTTTTGATCTTTGAGCTTTGAACTTTGAACTTTTTTCCCTAATGGCTATTGCCCAATGCCTAATGCCTGGTTTGGTATCGATAACAGAAAAATGGAGCTCCTGATCCATCTCGGGATCTGGATCATCCTGTTCTTCTTTCCTTCCTTTCTGCTGTACAGGGAATCGCAATACGATCCGCATTTCCTGTGGGTCAATTTTATACAAACATCCTTATACCTGGGCGTTTTCTACCTCAACTACCTTTGGATGATCCCCGGCCTCTTCTTCCGGAAGAAAAAGATCCGTTACACCATCCTGGCGGTGATCGTGGTGCTGGCCTCTACCGTGATCATGGAGACTTCCCATTACTATTTTTTCCGCAGCGGGCCCTTTCCCCTGGAGTCATTCAAAGGTGGGCAGAGTGGCAGTCTTGGAAGTGAGATGCCCGGTGGCTTCCCGGCAAAACCTCCGCTTGAATTTAAGGACAATGGCGTAAATCCGGCAGGACCCGGCAACCAAAACGCCCGATTCAATCCGCAAAAACCATACGGTATTGACCGTCCCAAGCAAATGAAAAGCTGGCCGATCTACAACTTCATGCTGATCACAGGACTGATCACCGGGTTGGCGCTTGGACTGAGGTTTTCGCAAAAACTTACACATAACGAGAAAAAGCGCAAGGAGGCGGAAAAGGAGCGGCTGAACACCGAACTCGCTATGCTGAAAAACCAGATCAATCCGCATTTCCTGTTCAACACTCTGAATTCGATCTACAGCCTTGCCCTCATGAAGAGTGATCAGACAGCCGAAGCGGTCATGAAACTTTCCGACATGATGCATTACGTAATCCAGGATGTGAACCACGAACTTGTACCGCTCGAGACCGAGATCGGGTACATCCGCTATTATGTAGAACTTCAGAAACTCAGGCTGAGCGAGAATGTGCAGGTGCAACTGGAGGTCGAAGGCGATCCGCAGCCATACCAGATCCCGCCGATGATCCTGATCCCTTTTGTCGAGAACGCGTTCAAGTACGGCGTGACGGCCCACGAAAGCGCCACCATCATGGTCAGGATCGGGATCCGGAACAAAAAACTTTTTTTCAAAGTATCCAACCAGATATTCCCCGGACGGGAGAAAAACGAGACCTTTGGCATCGGCATCAGCAATACCCGGCAGCGTCTTCAACTGATCTACCCCGACCGTCATGAGCTGGAACTGACCCACAACGGCAAAGTCTATATCGTGAATCTCAGCATCGACCTGACATGATCCGTGCAATCGCCATCGACGATGAACCCCTGGCGCTGGAAGTGATCCGCAAATATGCCGGTGAGACCCCCCTGTTAGATCTGATGGCGACCTATACCGATGCTTTCGAAGCGCTGAACTACCTGAAAACGCATCAACCCGATTTGTTGCTGCTCGACATTCACATGCCCGATATCAACGGAATCCAGTTGTTCCAGGGATTAAAAGAGAAGCCCTGGGTGATCTTTACCACGGCCCATCCACAGTATGCCGTCAAAGGTTTCGATCTGGATGCCGTCGATTACCTGGTAAAGCCAATCAAGTTCGACCGGTTCCTGAGGGCTGTCACCAAGGTCGACAAGCTGCTTAATCCCATGATCCCATCCGATGAGGAGGAATTCATTTTCGTGAAATCGGGGTACCAGACCATCAGGATCATCCTGAGCCAGATCATCTATATTGAAGGACTGGATGATTATATCAAGATTCACCTTTCCAATCCCAAAACCCCGCTGGTCCTCTCGCTGATGAGCATGAAAGGCATTCTGGAGAAACTTCCGCCTGCCCGGTTCATGAGGGTGCACCGAAGTTTTATCGTACCCCTCGGAAAGGTCACGAGTATACGGGGAAAGTACATCTACCTTGATTCGGTCAAAGTGCCTGTGGGAGATTCTTTCACAACACCCGTGCAGGCCTGGATATCGGGCCAACGGTAGACCCGGGTTTTCATCTGATACGCGTATTGTACCCTTATCAATCCCGTCACTGTATTCCTGACGGTTGGTACGAGTTGGATCGCAATCATTACTGTAACAGTCAGATACCGGTGGGCCGGAACAAACTTCTCAGGGATCCATTACGGATTCAGAAATCAGGCTTTCGAGTGTTGCTTGTTCCAGTTTCGAAAAAGTCGTATCTCTGATTTCTTTAAATACTTTCCGGATGGAACAGTTTTTTTCATCCCTGCAAAATTCACAGGTTTGATAGGCTTTTTCCGATACGCAGGAAAGCAGGGCGATCGGACCTTCAAACCGCCGGACAATTTCGGCAAGATTAACCTCACCGGGATGGCGTAACAGAAAATAACCGCCCGATTTGCCGAGTTTGCTCCCGAGAATCCCCATTTTCTTTAATTCAAGTAAAATATTTTCCAGAAAACGTTGCGGCAGTTTTTCACTTTTTGCAAGGTCTCCAATCAACATGGCGCCTTTGCCGTATTCACGGGCCAGCCTTGTCAACGCAATCATTGCGTATCTTGTTTTCTGTGATAACATATTCTTCAGATTAACCTTTTCTACTGATCTCTTTAAGCTTTTCAATCTCTTTGATGATGATCTTTCTTCCCTGGAATTCAATCAGCCCCTCTTTGTTAAAGGATGAAAGCACCGAAATGACATTCTCGTGGGAACAAGCCGCGAATTCCGAAATTTCTTTTCGCGTCAGCGTGAATTCATAAGGGGAGTTGCGGTAAACGTTTTCCCATAGAAATATCAGAATGTCGGCAATACGACCCATGACATGATTGTGTGCCAGGCTTATAAAATTAAATATCGAGGATTGAAACATGTCGGTCGATCGCTCCACCAGGTATAGGAGAAATCGGCCATGATCCTCGAGCACCCTGAGTATCTTGTCATTCGAAAGAAAACAAAGGTCGCAATCCTCTACTGCAATAATCGAAAAAATATTCTTCTCCCTGAAAAAAAGGTTGGCCTGACCGATGAGTTTGGGGCCTGATACCACGGTCATGATATAGCTTTTTTTCGCATCCTTCTGATAAGTGAATTTCACGATTCCCTTGTGAAGGAACCCGATGCTGGTGGAATTGGCTCCCTGCTTGAGGATCGTCTCGCCTTTAGAAAAATGCAACTGATCTGCATGGGTGCAAATATGTTTTCGCTCTGCTTCACTCAGATAAATGCTGGTCAGCCTGTTTAAAAAACATTCACTGCAGTTAAACAATTGCCCTGTATTCGTGATCGATTCCATAAAATTTAATAATAGAGTCTGAAAATGTTCATGGGAAGATATCGAAAGTTTCTGCCAAATGTACACTAATTTGGTGAACATTGTGTATATTTTTGCTGCAAATTGAAAACGATGAATGTTGATACCATTTCCATTTACGGAGGCTACGGCAAAGACGGGGTGAAAGAGCCGGTGGAGTGCTTTACGATGCACGTTGGCGATATTGTCAGCATTGTTGGGCCGACCGGTTGCGGGAAAACCACCCTGATCAACGACATTGAGCTGTTTGCAAATCACAATACTCCGTCGAACCGGGCCGTGGAGATAAACGGAGCAACGGTTCCCGATGATTTTATTTTCGATCCTTCGCACCATCCGATTGCCCTGATCTCCCAGCACACAAACTTTCTGAGTGATCTTCCGGTGGAGGAATTCCTGACCATTCATGCAACCGTCAGGGGCGCCCGCGACATTGAGACCATTCTCAGAGAGACACTCAGTTTCGCCAATGAACTCACCGGCGAAGCAATCCAGCCCGATATAACCATGACCGAGTTGTCGGGTGGCCAAACACGCTCGCTGCTGATTGCAGATGCAGTCGTGATCGGCAACGCCCCAATCATCCTGCTCGATGAGATAGAAAATGCGGGGATCCATCGTACCCGGGCGCTTGAACTTCTGAAGAAATACAGGAAGATCTTCGTTTTTGTAACCCACGATCCCTGCATCGCATTGATGTCCGACTTCAGGATCGTCATGAGAAAAGGCGCCATGCAGCAACTGATCCATACCCGTCCCGAAGAAAAAAAAGTAGCCGCAAAGATGAAACAGATCGATGATATGATGCTCGATTTCCGGCAGATCATTCGTTCAGGAGGGGAGCTCACCCAAACGGTTTTCGATGCAAGCTATCATGTTTTAACCATTTAACTGATTTCATGAAACTCGTAATTTTTGCCGGCCCTCCGACCTGTGGTAAAACCACCGTAATCAGGCAAATCCTGAAACGAATGACTGTGAGGAACATTCAAACCGCTTATCTGAAGATCGATGTCTTGTATGCCGACGATGATTCAGTCATTGGACGGGAGTTCGGAATTCCGGTAAAAAAGATCTACTCCGGCGAACTTTGTCCCGACCACTGCAACGTGGTGGTTCTCGACGAAGCAGTGGAATGGGCAGAAAAAGAAGGGGCCGGCTATCTTTTCGTCGAAACCGCCGGTCTGTGCCTACGTTGTTCCCCTTATGTCGAAAATGCACTCGGCATCGTGGTGCTGGAGGCGACCAGCGGCATGAACCTTCCCCGCAAAATCGGTCCGATGCTTACGCTGGCCGACATCGGTGTCATCACAAAAATCGACCTGATATCGCAAGCCGAACGGGAAGTTTTCAGGTACCGGGTTCTGGAAACCGCCAACAAGATAACGGTGGTCGAAAGCAATGCCCTCTACGGGATCGGAATCGATCCCATCGTGAAACACATCCTCAGAACACCCGACCTTGAATTCCCGATGTTTCTCAGGGGTAATCCCCCCGTAGGCACCTGCACAATTTGTGTCGGGAAGAAAGAGATCGGGGCCAAAAATCACTTTGGGGTCCTGCGGACTCTTGATCAAGAATTGTTCTATGTCGGAGAATGAGTCACCGAACCCCGAACACGGGATCTACCTCGATAACGCGGCAACGACTGCAGTCGATCCCCGGGTGGTCGAAGCCATGCTCCCGTTGTTTACAGGGTATTACGGTAATGCTTCCAGTTTCCATCATTTCGGCACCCGATCGAAGGAAATCCTCGATAACTCGAGAGAAACGATCGCTGAATGCATTGGCGCCAAACCCGGGGAGATCTTTTTCACTTCGAGTGGAACAGAAGCAAATAACTGGGCCCTGAAAGGAATTGCCTGTGCCCAACGTCACCGGGGTAACCACCTGATCGTATCCTCCATCGAACACGATTGCATACTGAACACCTGCCGGTGGCTTTCCGAACTGGGATTCTCCATCACCTACCTGCCGGTCGATTCCTTCGGAATGATCGATTTACAGGAATTGGAACGATCCATCTTACCTCAAACCATCCTGGTCTCAGTCATGCATGCCAACAATGAAATCGGCACCATTCAACCCATTGCAGAAATCGGCCGGATCTGTCATGATCATGGGATTTTGTTTCATTCCGATTGCTGTCAATCCTTCGGAAAGATCCCATTGAATGTCAGGCGAAGCAACGTCGACCTGATCACACTCAATGCACATAAAATCTTTGGCCCGAAAGGAATCGGAGCCTTGTACATCCGGGAAGGGATCAGTATTGTTCCGTTGCTTCACGGAGGCGGCCAGGAAAAAGGCCTGCGATCCTCCACCGAAAACCTTCCTTCCATCGTAGGTTTTGCCAAGGCATCTTCCCTTTGTATGGATGAGATGACTACCGAGATCAAACGACTTACGGAACTCAGAAAAAAAATCGAACAATCGGTTTTTTCAATTTATGAACAATCGTATCTCAACGGGCATCCCGATCTGCGACTTCCGGGACTGTTGAATTTCGGTATTCATGGTTTGGAGGGGGAGACCATACGGTTACTGCTGCTCCTCGATTCCTTTGGTATAGCCGTATCAACAGGTTCTGCCTGCTCCTCAAACGATCCGTCGCACAACGGTTCCCATGTATTGCGATCCATCGGACTGAATGCTTTTCAGGCAAGAGGTTCCATCCGAATAAGCCTGGGAAGATTTACAACGGCCCGTGATATCGAAATCTTTAACATTTCGTTAAACAATGCATTGGCAGAATTGACTTCAATTTTTTCATGACTTGAACTATTTTTTTTGTACAAGAATTCATCTTCGACCCGACAGGGTCAATAAACTGAAAACCTATGGATACGCCGGTAAACGAAAAAAAAACTCTCGGGATGCTTCCCTTATTGGACTGTGGTCTTTGCGGATTCAGAAACTGTGAAACTTTCGCCGAATCCGTCGATCGCTTTGAAACAGAATTGAAAAAATGCATCCATGTAAAACCAAATGGCGGCTCGGTAATTAAAACGTCCGTAAATATTAATCGCGGGTCCGCGGCTCAAACAGGTGAAAAGATGGGCTGGAAAGATCATCTGAACCGGGATTTCGACTTTATCCTTGATTGTTTCGATAACGAACCCGGACCCAGGGAGACCATATTGCCTTATAACCCTGCTCTTGTGAAAGACCTCGGAATAAAAAAAGGGGACTTGATGATCGGTCGTCCGATGGGTATGTCATGCGGTTGCCCGATTACACACTGCGGAGTTGTTACCGGGGCTGACCCCCGTAACGGCGTGATCCACTGGTGTGTCACGGGTCCTTTAAAACCCCGGTCAGAAGGGTTTATCGATATTGGCTATTATACTGCCCAGGGTTATGAGGGATTGATACGGGAATGGAAAGAGGAAATAGAACTGGGCCGTCGGTATTGGTTTCTGCCGCGACGTTGTATGCTTCAATGGAGACACAGTGGATTGGTAAATGCTGTAACACGACTCTCCGACGGAGGATATAAAGTCAGAATTGAAGGTCTGTTTATCGGTTAAACAGTAATTATTGGAGTCAACTTCCCTTTACCGTTGACCCCGACAGGATATCAGCGGATCTCCTCAATTTTTCCTTTGATCTTTGAAAGCGCTTCGCTCAGTCCGGCTTCCGGCGCGATCACGTTGAAGTTGCCCCAGAAATCGTCATCGGGGGTATAGGGCTGATCGGAAAAGATCACGCCGGGCTTCAACACCTCCTGACGTGGAAATTTCACCACGCCGGCCGTATCGATGCGGCAAGTGGCGAATTCAAGGAAGGTATCGAACCGGTCGGTCGCCATCCGCCTGCGTAAGCGGGTCTTCAACCCGATGTCGCACCGTACATGTCGCAGGTAGTACCTTCCGTTATAGGGCATATAGCTTACCGAATAGCTGATCTTTTCGAGCCTGACGGTCAGGTTCGGGCTCTTCCGTAAAACCAGGTTTTCAGCCGCCAACTCAAGGTAGTCGGGGTTGATCTCGAAATCTGCCCCCAGCAGGGCGAAATCATCTTTGCCAATGTACAGCGTCCCGGTATATAAAGCCTCCCGGATACCCTCCTTCTGCACAAAATGGATGGCATAGGCATCTTTTGCATCATAAGAGGTAAGCCCTGCGTAACGGTAGTTGTACGATGAAGGGGCCCTCAGATCGAGAAAGTCCGGGACCTCTTTCACCAGGTCCAGTTGAAGGGCCGATTGAATGCCGGCTTTGAGTTTCAGGAACACCGTGTCGCGGGGATCCGAATTCTGAATTTTCCGCGATTTCATCAGCTTTACCTGGTCCGAAAGTACGCCGACATCCCAGGGAGATTTGAAAACCCTGAAAACCGCCTCGGAATAACCGATGCAGGTATGGTTCTTCATCACCCCCTCCCGGTAAAACGCGGTAAGGTAAACGGGATCGACCGCATAATTCAACTTGCGCCGCTCCAGCGCCTTTTCAACCACGGCTTCCGGATCCACGTACCGGATAATCACCTCCTGGATCGAAATGACCCTTCGCTCCAGGAAGATATCGACCCGCTGTTCGCGCAGCAGCCTGACGGGAAACTTCTCGCTCAGGTAACCGAGATGCGATACCGTCAGCATGGATCCTGCCCCCGAAGCCGGGATCCGGATCAAGAAAAAGCCATCCTGGTTGGTGACGGTGCCGGTGTTATCCTCAACAATACCCACCGTGGCATAGGGAATCGGAGCCCGGTTCTGCCGGTCGTAAACATGCCCGCGGATGAGGATATGCTGAAGGGTGTCGGGTTGTTGTGCCGGTTGCGGAGTTTCGACCGACGGTTCCTTTTTGCGGATCAGGATATAGCGCCCCATCACCCGGTAATCGAGCCCGGGATCGGCCAGCAGGTCGTCGAGAACCTTACGGAGCGGCTGATGGCCGGGCTTAAGCCGCACCCTTTTGTCGTTCTTTACCGTCTCACTGGTATAGATAAAAAAACAACCGGCCTGTTGCGAAATCACATTCAGCGCCTCATACAGGGTGGTGCGCTGACCGGTAACCCGGATCTCCTGCTCAAGCAGCGGATCCTGTGCCGATGCCGCGCCGATCCATAAAAGGAACAGGCCTGCAATCATCATGCAGGCCCGCGAAGGGATAACCGGGCTGAAGCCCCGGCAAAACTCCATGCTGTTTGTCTCAGTTCCTGTTCTTCGAAAATACAATGGTCCCATTGATGGCCTGGCTTTTCAGGTTCAGCGTCGCGCAAAGGAGTTCGGCGATGGATCCGGCCGCGTTCCGGTCGAAAGTGACGGTTAGTCGCAACCTGCCTGTCTCCTCATCCGCCGTTGCGAAGTTAACGCTGAAATTCCGGTTTAGCACGGGAATTATATTTCCAAGCATTTCATCCTTGAAATGAATCCGCTGTTTATACCAGGCAGTATCTTCATTTCCGGCTATTTTCGATTTTATAAGCCGGTTCTCCGCCACCGCGATCTTTTCGCCGGCTGTCACCAGTTGAACGATCCGCGGATCATCCTTCAGGGTGACCCGCACCGTTCCACGTTCAACCATCAGTTCAAATTTGCTCCCGTTGCCTGTGATCACGTGAAAGGAGGTTCCCAGCACGCGGATCAGGGTTTTACCGGTTTCAATGATGAAGGGTTTGGCGGGATCGGGGGTAATGTCGAAAAAGGCTTTGCCTTGCAGCTCCACGGTACGGGAATCGGCTTTAAAGTTCCCGGGATAAGAGAAGCGGGAATTCCGGTCGAGATATACCACCGAGCCGTCGGCCAGGGTTTTGATCAGGGTATTCGATTCGGAGGCGGTGCTGAGTTGAACCATCCGGGTGGCGGGCTCGCGGTCGACCGTGTAATAAAGGATCGCTGCCAGCGCCACCAGCACCACGATCGCGGCGGCAATGCGTGTGAAAACCGGTACCGGTAAGCGGCGTGAAGGGTTGTCAGCAGCGGGGATCAGACCCTCGCCCTCCAGACGGCCGTGCAGCTTTTCCCAGGCCTGCCGCGCATAAGGCCCCGGCGACCCGTGAAACTGTTCCAGCGCCTTCCACTGTTTTTTCATCATCTCTGTCCTCCTTAATGTTTCATCCGAAGATGAAATTTCCTTCTGAAAAGCCCGAAACTCCTCCCCGCTCATCTCCCCGCTCAGGTACTTTACCAGCTTTTCGTCATATTCCCGTTGATGCTCCCTGGTTCCCATTTTGTTTCTCCTCTTTATCGCGATTGATCTCTGGTCACAAACTGTTCTTTGGATAGATCCCGGCCTCATCACCCGTGTAATCTTTCAGGGATTTCCTGAAGATCTGAAGCGCCTTTCCCATCTCCGCCTCCACCGTCTTCACCGAGATGGAAAGGATCGCGGCGATTTCCCGGTACTTTTTACCGTCAAAGCGGTTCATCCGGAAGATCCGGGAACACCGCTCCGGCATCTGGTTCAGCGTGTTTTCGATCACCCGGGTCAGGTCATTCAGCTCCGCCGATTGTGGCTCCGGGGCCGGCGCCGTTTCCCGCTGTTCACCGCGTACCTGCTCCGCGTAATTTCTCCGTATGGCAAGATGTTCGAGGTGATGCAACGCGTTGTTGCGGATCGACTGATAGAGGTAGGCATTCAGCGATAACCGCACCGTGAAGGTCTCCCGGTTCTTCCAGAATTGGTAGAAAAACTCCTGCACCAGGTCTTCCGAAGTATCCATGTCGTTCAGAATTTTATTGGCATGACGGCATAAAGGTTCGTAATATTTCGTGAAAAGCCGCTCGAATTCACCGATGTCGCCATGCTGAATGTTTCTTTGTGTGAAGAGGTCGTTGAGCGACATCGGGTTGCTATTGAGGGTTATCCTTGTGCAGGGATCCAGCCAAATGGTTACTTTTTCAAACTTTTCGAAAGCTTTTTAATGGCATTTTCAATCGAGCTCTCGGGCTCAATGATGTTGTTGTCGCCCCAGAAATCGGGATCGGCAAAGGCCTGAACTTTTTCTTCGAAAACCATGTTGGTCTTGAAAACCTCCTGATTGGCAAATTTAACGATATTATCCTCATGCCGGTCGGTGATGGCCAGTTCCGACATCACGGTATAGTGGTTTTTGAAGAGTTTTCGCTTCCAGTCGCACCGGAATTTAAGATCGACGCGGACATAACTGAGATAAAATTTCCCGTTCTGCTCCTTGTAGGTCACGAGGTAACTGGTCGAAGTAGGCGTGAATACCAGTCCCATGGGTTTTTTCTGGACAAAAAGCCGCGCGGCCTTGTCGGTATCGTCGAGGTCGAGGCTGAAATCGGCGCGGGTGATGGCCATGTTATCCTGGGCGATGTAGAGCTTCCCGTTGTAAAGGGGAACCGCTTTGATCACGTTGGGCGTAAAACCGATCACCCAGTTAAGCCGGTTATCGATCGTCACCATCGACTCAATCTCGAACTGGTAGTTATCCAGACTGTCGAGGGCGATGCTGAGGTCGGTATTCTTCACAATGTCGAGCAGCAGCGAAACATTCGGACCGCCCTGCAATTGCACCATCAGCGTATCGGCCTTTTTCACGTTGGTGCTTTTTCTTCCCTTGAAGATCTTCACCTGGTCGTCCTGCCAGTTGGTGTAAGGGGCCTTGCGGATATCGACGACCGCCTCGGAGATGGAGACGTAGTCGCGGCGCTGACGGATCGACTCCCGGTAAAAGCCGGTCATCATGTTGGCTCCTTCGCTGTAGTTCTTCCGGATGCGGTGCATGGCCATATCGACGATCCCGCGTGCATCGCCTGGTACTACCGACAATTCCTTAAGCTGAATGGGCTGCAGTTCCAGGTAAAAGGTCTTTTCCTTTCCCGAAGCCTCGCCGATTTTGAACTTGGTGGTGGTATAACTCAGGTGCGAAACCTCGAAGTACTCCGCGTTTAGCGAATTCTGAACTTTCAGGATAAACTCCCCTTCTGAATTCGAAACGGTGCCGATGTTGGTTCCCGGAACCGTGATGGTGGCATGAACGATTTTTTCTCCCGATTTGGCGTCTTTAAGGTGGCCCGAAACGGTGACATAACCATTCTGCGCCCGAAGCGTGCTGCATACAAAGATCAGGAACAGCATCATGCTGATCCGAATCATACTTTGAGTCAATTTTTCCATGGCAACAGGTTTTTTAATTCGTTTTTGATGGGTTCTCTGTTATTCAGATACCCCGGAACCGAAAAACCCTATGAAATGAGTCAAAAATTTCGAAAATATATTTCGGGAAGCCGTTAATAATTCCCGGTAATTATATAATATCTTTGTATATATTTATTCCTCCGGCAGGAGCCGTCTTGTTTCGGGGTACTCTGTTATGAAGGTAATTAATTTAGTGGTTATTCTTTTTACCGCCATACAATTTTTATGTGGTTGTAACCAAGAGGTCTACATAGTATCAACCCCCAAAGGATGCGATGTATATAACCGAAAAGGGAAAGTTGTGTTTTCTGCCGGTTTTGATTTACTTTTTTTCTCTGATGGATTAGCTGAGTTTGATGACACTCTGAATAACATACACGGTTATTTAAAAGAAAACGGAAAGATTGCCTTTCTTTCTGATTATTCTGGTGTTGCCTTTTCTGAGGGATTAGGTTCTGTATTCCTGAGTGACAGCTCTTGCGGTTTTATCAATAAAAAAGGGCAATTGGTGCTACGACCTCAATATAAAGGGAAGAGTCTCATTTGTCAGAGGCCCGGTTCCAGCTATTTCCATGAAGGTCGTGCAGTTATGTGTTTTTGTTTAAATGAAAACACATGCAGATCCATCTATATTGGTAAAAATGAGAAGATGGCATTTGAAAAGGAATTCATTGGTGCCGGTGATTTTAATGAGGGACTGGCATCTGTCTGGTTTTTGGATAGCACACATGGTTATATTGACAGGATGGGTCATGTAAAAATCATGTTGCCGGCAGGTCATTGGGGCAATGACTTTTCAGAAGGATTGGCCTTGATCGATGAGGGTGACAGTTGCTATCTGATCAATAAAAAAGGGAAAAAAATTTTCGAAAAAAAATTTTTGAGACCCGGTAACTTCCATAATGGAAGAGCCAGGTTTGAAGTTGAAGAAGATGGAGATATTTTAAATGGTTATATAAACAGGAAATGCGAAACGGTTATTGAACCAGCGTATTATCATGCATTCGATTTCTCCGACGGTCTTGCTACAATGAGTAAAAGAGTAAAGAATAAATATGGGTATTTTGACACGTATGTATTTGACGTTAATGGAAACGTTGTGTTGGGCCCCTATAGAAATGTAGTAATCAGGGAATTTCATAACGGTGTTGCATATGCCCATACCCAGATTCTTGGTGATACCTGTTTTAAAAACTTTTGTATTACTAAAAAAGGCAAAATATTCGGTGAAGCAACATATTGTGAAAAGGAATAATGATTGGAATTCAATCTGAGGTTATAATAGTTAGTTGATCCTTAACGATTATTAATAATCTGAATATTTATATGTTATGGGCGTTGAGTGAATAAAGTATGCAGGAAAATGTTTAATGATAATCAAAACCCATGTTTAGGTCTGCATCATGTTTAATTGTATCATTGTTAGTGTTTTCGGGGCTCTTCGGAAATGAATTTAATATTGCCAGGTATGATATTAAAGTTGATCTCGATTCGTCAGGCAACAGATTAGTGATCAAGGCCACCCTGGCTATTAATCAGGTCCGATGCACCAATCTTAATTTCAATTTCTCCGATAAATATACCATTGACAGTGTTTCGGGAAGGACAATCTTACAGGTGTCACGTGTAAATAGCAGAATGATTTCCCTGAAGATAATCAGACCTGGCCCATTTGTATTTTCTATTTGCTATCACATTTCTCTCGACTCCGTGATCACAGATAACAAAATCATAAACCTTCTGAGGAGTGATAGGTGGATCCCCTGCCAATATGACAATATCAGTGAATACAACTTAAAGGTTGCAGTACCTGATTCTTACTATGTTCTTGTTACAGATGACCCATCTTCCAGGCAAGAGGTGTTTGGAAATAGTATCTATTGTTGGGAACTAAAGCACATTTCAGATCTTCCATTGATCATCTATAAAAAATCAATGTTCAGCCAGTATAAGGTTAACAATAATGGTACGGAAATTACTTTCCATTATTTCACCAAAGACGAGGCCACAATACAGACGATCATGAGTAATGTTTCAGGCAGCTTTAACTATTATAACCGGCTTTTCGGCCGACATCCCCACACCTCATATAATTTTGTAGAAATACCTGGTTGCGGATACGCGCTTTCCTATGAAGGCGGCGCCCTGATCGGGAGTAACCTTATTTACTGGTATAAGGAGCATGAGGATATCAGGTACTGGCCCGGACATGAGCTTTGTCACCAGTGGATCGGATGTGGAATCCGTTTTGAACTTGCGACCGGTGATTCACTTCGAGGATTCATAGAAGAAGGCCTGACGCAATATTTGTACCTGAAATCAATGGGGAAAGAGTTCCTAAACGAATCCATCAGCCAATATATTGAGAAATACAACAACGAAATTTGCGGAAGCAGTGAAGATTTACCTGTCACCCGGGATATGAAATCTAAGATTTTATATTTGAAAGGTCCTGTCATATTTCATGCTATCGCACGCTCCCTTTCGGAAAAAAAATTCGACACCTTTATTGAAAAAATGTTCAACGAGTATAATGATCGGATTATCAACAGTAAGATTTTCTTCATGGAATTGAAAAAGTACCATAATCCCGGCGAAGGGATACTATCATTAATATCGGAGCATCATAAACAACTCAAATTGCTACCACCATGACAGTGGAATATCAAATTTTTTCAAGCGAAAAACACAAACTATGAAAACAGGTATTCTTTGTAGTTTGTCAGGATTAATCATTATTTTTCATTCCATGGTTTTTGGGCAATCAACGTTTAAATATATTTCTGCTAAGGTCGATATGGATCAGCTTGTTGCTGATGCCATATGTTCTATCAATAGTGAAATGAATTAGTAATGTGAATCAAGGGTTAAAATCCATTGTTGTTAACAAACAGAATGTTAATAAGTTATGAAAATAATAGTTTTATAAAGCCCTAAAGATCAGTATCTTAGATGTGAGTTCCACCTAACATCAAAAGATATGATCTCTAAGGCTAAGAGTACCAAATTAGTTGAAATTTTCTTTTACGTATCA
>Ga0209749_1000282_pt1 | contig 78034 bp, 60 predicted proteins | sample EPASupsiteSAE347_FD_187267 | JGI IMG/M metagenome (GOLD analysis project Ga0209749, IMG submission 187267) | Bioremediated contaminated groundwater from EPA Superfund site, New Mexico - Sample SAE3-47 (SPAdes) (version 2) | ecosystem: Environmental > Aquatic > Deep subsurface > Groundwater >... | reverse complement strand
ATAATATCAAGCCTTTTCCAAATGCAATACGATGAATCACCAAAACAAGGCTATTTAGATAAAGTCTTGTCATAAGGGATTTAAAAGAAAAAACCCCCGGTATAATTTTCCGGGGGTTTTGAGACCGAATTTAGATTACTGCGAGTTTGCCTTGAGCGTATCATATTCCGCCTTGGCTTTATTCATTTCAGTGCCGACCTTGGCGGCGTCTTCTTGACGGCCTTGCGCCAACATTTCATTGTAGAGTCTGTACAATTCCTGGTATTTAGCATAAGCCAACTGAACTTCCGAAGCATAGCTTCCTATTGTTGTCGATTCGGCGGAAGCCGCTACGGAGGTTGAATCACCGCTAACCGGAATTTCGCTTGTCGCGACAGTCCCGATAGTTACAGCCGAGCTTTGGGAAGTAGTCTCAGTCAAAGGATTACTGCCGACAGGCATCGTGGTCGAATCATAGAGACTCTGGGTATCTTTCCCGAACAATCCGGCGATAAGGTGAGCAGCCTTGTTTCCAAGGTAACCTCCAACTATACCGCCTAGAATCGTTCCGAACGGCGGGAATATCATTGACCCCAACATCGCGCCGAGAGTCGATCCGACGGTTTGGCCGGCGACGCCGATCCAATCGATCTGCTTGAAGGCATCTTTGATCGAGAATTTGCCGTTCTTAATATCTCCGGCAAGATACGAACCCACGGAACCGCCGATGATCGAACCGAATGTGGGGGCGAGGGCGGAGAGGAATCCGCCGATAACCGGAACCGCTGTCAAAAAGGGAACGAAGAATGAACCAGCCGCAGCGCCGGTAACCGATCCGACGACGCCACCGGCGAATTCAGCGCAGCATACGGTTTTGACGGCCTTCGTAAGGCTTGGTTTTTCACCGCTCAATATTTGGGAAACCAAATCAACACCGACGGTGATCCCGGCGGTTACGAGAAGGTTCTTGGGACTGAATCCTTGTTTCAGACTGTCTTTAACGTTTGCGACACCCTCATTGGCCATAACCTTACCCTTGGAATAACCGGTCTTGAAAAATTCACCGGTCTTTTCCAAAAAGCTGGTTTGTTTAGCACCGGATTGGGTTGTCTGTCCGGCTTGAGTGGTTGTCTGTCCGGTTTGTGCAGTTGTTTGTCCGGCTTGCTCAGTCTGACTTACTTTGCCGGTCTGGTCGGATTGTCCGCTCTGGCTGGACTGGCTGCTCTGACTTGAACTGGTCTGGTCAGATTGTCCGCTTTGGCTGGACTGGCTGCTCTGACTTGAACTGCTCTGGTCGGATTGCCCGCTCTGACTTGATTGATCGGAACTTCCCTTGGTGGAAGTCGTCGTATTTTTATGGAAAATCTTCGAGATTCTGTCTTTGGCGCTTCGGAGAAGATCTCCGATTTTGGTGCTTGTGGTCTTGATTCCGGAACTTACGGTGTCAGAGGTTTTGTTGCCGAAAGTCGTACCGCTTTCTTTTCCGGCGGTAAAGTTGTCTTTAATTGATTGACCATAGGAATTCAGCTCATCTTTGATCCAACTTCCGCTGGTTTTGCTTCCGCTTTGAGCAGCGGAAACCGCGGAATCCGCAGCGGATGTTGATGTGGTTTGAACGCTCTGGGCAATCTGTCCGGCGGAAGTATTGTCGGCAACCGTGGTCGTGGTAGTCGGGGCTTGAGCCGAGACTGTAAGCGAGGTAGCTGCCGCTGAAGACTGGGAATTGGTGGCGGCGGTAGCGCCGGTGGTGGCGGATGTGGTTGTTGTGTTCCCAATCAGCTTCAAATACTGGTTCATTTCGAGAGCAACCGGCTTCCCATCAACATATCTGACATTGTAATTGATGACGTTGGCACCATTTTTTACGGTAACCCACGTTCCCGGTGTGACATTAATGGACTGACCGCCGCTTGTCACATTGATTGTTTGATTGGCGGCAAACAGCGGAGCTTCCAATGCGAAGCTTGCAATTAGAACAAGACACATAATCTTGCTCAAGAATCTAAGAGTTTTGTTCCTCATATGACTACTCCTGATTTTAATGATTCCCGACACCTTTGGTAAACTACCCGAAGACCCTTTAAAACTACCCGTTTGATAACCTACCCGATTTTTTTACTTACCCCTAAAAAAACCCGGATGTACCCAACATCCTGTTTTTAATTATAACAAACCCTGCGAAATCTGCAACGTTTAACATAAAAATAAATGTAAATATTCTCTTAATATCACCGTGGGTCAACTTTCGCGATTTATTTTTGTTCGATTCTTGACAAAACGTGTCGATGATATTATAGTGATTATGGAGTCACTATAATGCGCGCTGAAAAAGTTGATACCGAAATTCGACGTGAACAAATTGCCCAGGCTGCCCTGGACCTCATTGCCATTTACGGAATGAAGGGATTAACCAATAAAAAAATAGCGGGCATGGTCGGCATTGTTCCCTCGGCTTTGTATAAACATTTCAAAAACAAGGCTCAGATTATCGATGCCATCATCGATCTGATGGTGAAAAGCATGCGAAGCCTCGTGAACGAAGCCACCAAAATCGGAGACAATCCTATCGAATGCATCAAGCGATTTTATCTGGCCGAATGCAGGATGATTGCTCAAACCCCCGGAGCTCCCTTTATCTTGTTTTCAGACGAGGTTTTCGGCGAAAAAAATAAGCGCAAGACAAAATTTATGGAAGCAGCTCGGCTTCATTTCGAGGAATTAACCAACCTATTTCGGAGAGCGCTTGAAAAAAAGCAGATCCGACAAGATTTTTCCCCCGAAACTCTGGCGGTTTTTTATATGGGACTTGTTTCGCAAACAGGCTTCCTTGTTGGTCGCAAAACAAGCGCGGTGGAGATTTTTCAGCACTGCGAAAGAGCCTGGAAGGCTTTTCGAGACATGTTGAACAATTGGTAGTTTTTTTATTTTGAATGGTGATTTCGCTGTCACTATAAAAGGAGGAGTTTATCCTAATTCTCTTGCTTTCTCGTTCCCTTTACCGGTTGCCTGAATTGTGACCACCTTCAAATCTATTGTTTTTGCTCTTTTCCCTCGGTTCCGGTTGTGAAGTTCATTTGGTAATAAAAAAGTGTGCCTTGTAAAGTGATTTTAAAGTCACTTTTCTAAATGCGGCTTCGAACGTGCATAAGGAGGTTTTTATGTGTCCTCAAAAATTCGCTCACAACATACTCGATGTGGGAAGTGTTCCGTTGGCGGCAGGATGGCGCAATTCAAGCGAATCAAACCTTATCTTCATTCTTATATTGCTCTTGATTCTCCTAACCACTTCTGAAAAGGGGGTAGGCCAAGAAACCCGGCTTGTTCACAGCTCTCCGGATTATCTTTCCTTCGTTCAAACACCATCGGCGCTGACTCTTGAAGATTGTCTCTCCATTGGTCTTCAAAAGAACAGAGAACTCAATCAAAGCCGTTCCAGAGTTTCTGTGGCTCAGGCTAAAAAAAGACAACTGGTCGCGTCCCAACTTCCCAAAGCTTCCGTGCAAATTCAGGAATCCCTTTATGGAACCGCTGCAGCACCCACGGCTAAAGACCAACAAGAGTTGTTTCGACTCGGTATATCAGCCACCATCGAGCCCTTCGGACGTTTTAAATCGCTAAAACGTAGTTCTGAAGCACAAATCCAAGTTGCCGAAGCCGAACGAAGCAGCGCGGAAATCGAAACCGCTTTTCAGGTTACCCGGGCATTCTATGATCTTCTTTTATCCAAACATCTGGAGAAGGTCGCCTCCGATTCCGTGGATCAGCTTCAACTGCATCGTGACCATACCGCTCGGCTGGTGGAAACCGGAGCGGTTCCCGGGTTTGACCTTCTTCGCGCGGAAGTTCAGCTATCTTCGGCTAAACCCGCGCTTATAAGAGCTTCGCACGCTATTTCCACCGATCAAGCCGATCTGCTCCACCTTCTTGGAATAGATCCAACCGCTACGCCGCAAATTATCGGCTCCTTTTCCGAAAGTATTCCCGATTCTATTCCCATAAAAGAGGAAGAAGCCGTTCACTTGGCTTTTCAGCAACGTCCGGATCTCCGGGCGGCCAAAGCGCTCCTGGATTCAGCCGCTCATGCTCTGAAGGCAACACAACAAGCCCTACAACCATCCATACAACTCACTCATCTGCTGGACCGCTCAAGGGGCAGTCAACAACCCGTCGATTCGTATTCCGACAACCGGACAACGCAGCTGGGGTTGAATATTCCCGTCTTTGATACCGGCCTTACGAGAGCACAAACGAAAGAAGCTGCCGCCAATCTGCATACGACCCGGCTTTCCTATGAATCAACCGTTTCCCAGGCCTATGTGGAAATCCGCAAGTCGGTCTCCGATTTATCGGAAGCATCGGAAGTAGTAGTTTCCCAGGAAAAAAACGTCGAACAAGCCCGTGAAGCCCTTACTATTGCGGAAAGCGGCTATCAAACGGGAGCCAAAACTTCCCTTGATGTTCTGGATGCCCAATTGGCGCTTACTCAAGCAAAAACCCTATGGTATCAATCTTTGAGAGATCGAACGGTGGCATTGGCGCGGTTGGAAAAAGCACTCGGGTTTATGCCGGGGTATTTCCGGAACTCCTCTTCGATTTCAACAACGGCCGCATCACATATCGTCCACTGATGGTGTAGATACCCGAAATGAGCCAGGATGGCGTGCTTTTTCGGGTATGTCACTCAAGTTCGTGAAAAATAAAAAAGAAAGGATTTCGAATATGCGCGTTTCATCCGGTTTATCATCCGCCTTTTTTCGGATCTGTTTTTCTCTAGGTTTTTTGTTATTCATGCAAGGTAACGTTTTCGCGGAAACCCCGGAAATGACCGTCACGTCCGTCGCAACAGCTGCTTGCGAGGAGCTTGTCGGTGAAATCGTCGCCATAAGAAAAGCGGCATTATCAACCAAGGTTTCCGGACGACTTCAAAAAGTGCCCTATTTCGTCGGTGATTATCTCGAATCTGGGGCTCCGATCGCCTATTTGGAACCGATTGATTACGAAATTGCCGTTAAACAACTCCAAGCCGCAATAGACGTCACCAAAGCCAAGCTCCGACAAATGGAAGTCGGTTCCCGTCCGGAAGAAAAGAAGCAGGCGGAAGAACAGTTGCGACAAGCTCAGGCTACTATGGAAAACGCCCAATCGGACCGCCGGCGAATGAAGGACCTTTATGAGAGCAAAGCTGTTTCCAAACAGGCTCTTGAAGCCGCCGAAGCCAAAGCAACCGTGGCCGAAACGCAGTTTGCATTTACTAAGCAACAAAAGGCCATCATCGACCAGGGACCACGAATTGAAGACAAGGAAGGGACCAGGGCTTTGATAAGACAGCAGGAAGCTGCTCTGGATCTTGCCAAAATGCAGTTGGAATATGCCACTTTACGGGCTCCTTTCAGCGGACTGGTGGCCATTCGACATGCCGACGAAGGGGTTTTTGTGACCCCCGCAAGCCCGATTTATACGCTCACGCAAATCGACACGTTATTCGCGACGGTTGATTGTCCGGAACGCCTCCTGCCGTTTTTACGTATCGGAACAACAGCTGATATCACTATTGACGCCCTTCCCGGCAAATCCTTTCATGGTGTTCTTGAAAGAAGCCCTGCGTCTATCGATTCGAGGACACGCACGGCAAAAGCGGAATTTACCGTGCAAAACCCCCAAAGAATGTTGATCCCTGGAATGTTCGTTCGAGCGCTCATTGCGTTATCTCCAAAGAAAGGCAACAACCCATGAATTTTTCCGACATCTGCATTAAACGGCCGGTTTTTACCCTGATGCTTATGGCCGCCCTTGTGGTTTTGGGGATTTTTTCATATCGAAGTTTGGGTCTGGATCAATTTCCCAAAGTTGATTTTCCCATGGCACGAATTTATGCGGTTCTTCCGGGGGCCAGCCCGGAAGAACTCGAAACACAGGTAGCCAAGCCCATTGAAGAAGTGGTTAATACCATCGGCGGGGTCGATCAAATTTCCACCAAATGCACCTTCGGTTCCGTTCAAGTGACGGTCCGGTTCTTTTTGGAAAAAAGCGTTGATGTCGCCGCGCAAGAAGTACGTGACAAAATTTCCCAAATACAAGGGACCTTCCCACAAGGGATGGACCCGCCGAAGGTGGAAAAAATGGATCCGGACGCATCACCGGTCATTACCTTCGTGATTTCCGCAAACATGGCTTTGCGCGACCTGACCTTTTTCGCCAAAAAACGAATAAAAGAACCCCTTGAAGCTCTTTTGGGAATTGGTTCCATTCAAATTGTGGGTGGTCGCGAACGGGAAATCAGAGTTGAGCTGGATGCCAAAAAATTGGCCGCGTATAACATATCACCGGCGCAGGTGAAAGCAGCGTTGGTCGGACAGAATTTGGAAATTCCCGGAGGAAATGTGACGAAAGCCGGTCGGGAATTCATCTTGAGAACGCTCGGCCGAATCGATGAACCGACGGAATTTGAAAACATTGTAATCACAACCCAAAACGGCGTTCCCATACATATTTCCGATATCGGCATCATCAGGGACAGCGAAGAAGAACCGCGGACTCTGGCTCGGCTTGACGGGAAAAACTGCTTGTCGGTGGTCGTCAATAAACAATCGGGAGTGAATACGGTAGATGTAACCGATCGCATAAAACAACGACTTGAGGAGCTTAAGGAGAGCTTTCCCAAAGATATTTCGATTGTTCCAATTCGCGATCAATCGCCGTTCATAAGAAATTCGCTTCATGAACTCAACCTTCACCTCGTTCTTGGCGCCATCATGGCCTCGGTGGTTGTTTTGTTGTTCATGGGTAATATAGTGTCGACCTTTATTGCCGCACTGGCCATTCCTGTTTCGATCATCGCCACGTTTACATTGATCAAACTGATGGGTTTCACCATGAACAGCATGTCCATGATGGGACTGACGCTTGCGGTCGGCATTGTCATTGATGATGCCATCGTGGTGTTGGAAAACATTTTCCGGCATATGGAAGAAAAAAAATCCGATTCGATGAAAGCCGCCGCCGAAGGAACCGCTGAAATCTACCTGGCCGTCATGGCCACGTCTTTATCGCTCGCGGTCATTTTTGTACCGGTTGCTTTTATGGAAGGCATTATAGGTCGTTTTCTCAACAACTTCGGACTCACCATGGCTTTTTCCATTTTAATTTCAATCATCGTTTCGTTGTCTTTAACTCCGATGCTTTGTTCCAGGTTGTTTAAGTATCAAATAGCCCGTGGAAGCGGGCACAGCAAATCATCTTTTTTCTTTTCCGCTATTGATCGAATATACGGAGTTCTTTTGAAATTTTCAATGAAGCATCGCTTTCTGATCGTCCTTGCAGCCGTGCTCTGCCTGCTCGCCATTGTTCCGATTGGGAAAATGCTGCGTATAGACTTTGTTCCGGCTGACGATACGAACGAATATAACGTGTATTTCAGGGCGGATGAGGGAAGTTCCCTTGAGGGAACCGACATCATTTTGAAGGAAATTGAAGAAAAGATAAAAAAACTGCCCGGCGTAACCCATGTTTATTCCACGATTGGAGAAGGAGCAGGGACGGGCGTTAATGAGGGGGCTATCTTTGTTCAGTTGACGGATATTAAAGATCGAACCTTCACCATGTTCGACTCGATGGCCGAAGCCAGAAAGATCATGGAACAGTATCCGCAATACCGACCGGCCGTTCAATCCTCCGGCGGTATGGGGGGCGGAAAGCAATGGGATGTCAACATGGTCGTAAAAGGCCCGAATTTGAATAAAATAAAGGAATACACCAATCACGTTTTGAACAAGATAAAAGACAACCCGATGATCTCTAACACGGACTCTTCATTCATTGACCGCAAACCTGAAATTCAAGTGAGAATTGACCGAAAACGGGCCTTTCGCATGGGTGTTTCCCTTGATTCCGTGGCGTATGCTTTACAAACGATCGTCGGCGGCGCCGATGATATCAATCAGTTCAAGGAAGACGATGAAATGTACGAAGTGCGAGTGCGCTTACTCCCTGAATATCGCCAGGATGCTCAAGCTATTTCAAACCTCATGTTTTCGAACAATACCGGGAATATGATCAGACTTGATTCGATTGCTTCCATTTCAGAGGGATTCGGACCGGCCCAGATCGACCGGCAGGACCGGCAAAGAAGTATCACTGCTTATGCCAATCTAACGCCGAAAGGCGCGATCAATGATGTGAACAATCTAATGGAAAAAGCGGTTCGTGAGCTTAAGATGCCGCCTGAATACACCTACGATTTTATAGGAAAATCCAGAGACATGGCAAAAACGATTCAGGGGTTTATTACTGCCTTTTTGATGAGCGCCATTTTCATGTATATGGTTCTGGCCGCTCAGTTTGAAAGTCTTTTGCATCCTATTACGATTATGCTGTCTCTGCCGCTTTCCATCCCGTTTGCGTTGATTTCTCTGGTTGTTACCGGAAATTCGCTTAATATTTTCTCGGCTCTCGGAGTCTTCATGTTGTTCGGCATCGTAAAGAAGAATTCCATTCTGCAGGTCGATTATACCAACACGTTGCGGGAGCAAGGAATGCCCAGAAATGAAGCCATAATAACCGCCAATCATGCCCGATTAAGACCTATTCTTATGACCACGGTTACTCTCGTTGCAGGCATGCTTCCCATGGCGTTCGGCACCGGAGCCGGTTCCGCAACCCGCTCCGCCATGGCGATCGTCGTTATCGGCGGGCAAACTTTGTGTTTGCTGATAACACTTCTTTTAACTCCCGTCGCTTACAGCATTTTCGACGATTTTGTGGAATGGATCAAATCGAAACTTCCGGTCCTCAAGCAATAGATCATTAGATCATTTTGGATTTCTGAATAATCTTTGAAATACAAGGGAGGATTGAGGGAATATGCCAATAATACACCAGGAAAAGGATTTTGATTTCATTATCAATACTGAAGATGAAAATCCACCGCGGGTCCATGTGATCCATGCCAAGAAAATGATAGTCGTTAAGATAGGTGTGCCGGGGTCGATTTTACCGAATATCGATAAATATGAAAACGTCGACCAAGATGAACTTGATTGGGTGTGGAAAACAATTGCGGATTACCAAGAAAACTACATGATTGCTTGGCGAAGAATTCACGGCAAACAAAATTAACGTCAAAGGTGAATTTGTTCTCCTGACCGCATGTTGTGAAGGACACGAAAATGAAACTACGCATGATTGATAGGGTATCTGCATGCGATCTTGGGAAATTCAGGACAGGTTTCGATACCTCAGGGTGATCGGCTTATCCTGCTTTCATGCGAATAATTGTTATTTTTGACAAGGATTCCGGGATTTGCGAGTTTTGCCGGTTCTTTTGGTGGCGAACTTTTCCGGGATAATTTGCATTGTGTTCAAGAAAATGGTATTCCAAAAAAAACTGAACTTTTTTGTTTAAAATTCTAAACTTTTAGTATTGATATCTTTTTACAATCATCGTATTCTCTTTTTGTCACGTCGACTTATGATGAGCAAAATTTTTCTTCCTATGGTTTGGAAAACATTATGAATAGATCATCTGAATGTGCTTCACATTGATGGTTGACATGACTCGTTTTTTAGATTTTCTCATCAGGAGAAATTAAAACAAATGACACACTCCGTGGAAACAGTATTTGGAGGCAAAGATGTCTACACCTAAACAAGCAGAACGAAATCACCGTATGTTGCAGACGGCACGGCATGAATTTTGCCAAAAGGGGTATCGCGAGGCAAGCATAGATGTCATCGCCAAAAAGGCCATGGTCAGCAAGGCGACTCTGTATCACCATTTTGACAACAAGGAAACGCTGTTTATGGCGGTTTTTGAATATGCCATAAATCAGATCGAGCTGAAAATCTTTCCCTCTTTTTCCAAGACTTCGAACGTTCACGAAAGGATAAAAACCGGCTTACGGCTTTTCATGAAAGACACCATTGAGAATCCTGAGTTCAACTTTTTTTTCAAAGCACTAACCGTCGACAACAGCCTGATCACTGAATCTCTTCGCAAGAAAATTATCGGGAAATTTTTCGCCTCAGGTCTTATTTTCTCACGGCGACAGATTAAGAAAGAGCAAGAGGCCGGTGCTATCAAATCACATTTTGACCCTGATTTTCTTTTCAACGGAGTGCTTGGTATGATCTATTATATTTTAATCTATTGGGAACGCAATCAAAGGCGAATTTCGATTGAGAAATGCGCCGATCAAATCACTGAAATTATCACATATGGGCTCTCCACGGGAGAAAAAGCATGAATCTTAGATTTTCGTCAAACGTTTTTTGTATCACCGTGTTCTTCCTTTTTTCGGCCATTTCAAAACCATCTTTTGCCGGGCAACCTTTTCCTCAGGGAAGCAACTCGGTTTCTCTCGTTGAATGCGTCAAAAAAACCTTGCAAAGCAATCCCAAACTTCTTTCCAAAATGGATGAACGAAATGCTTCCGAGCTTCGTTGCGCCTTGGCCGAAACAGCCAAAATGCCTCGTGTTAAAGCCGAGGAAATCTTCACCCGAATGCGACAGCCCTTGAGTGTTGCCCTTGGCGCAGCTCCAATGTCGATCGGTGACGACAAACTTCAGATAAAAACATTGCGCGTTTCTCAGCCGTTATATACCGGCGGAAAAATCGAAAACGGCATTCGTGCGGCTCGTTCCGAAGTCTACGTAAGACGCTTCAGTGAAATTCAACTGCGGGAAGATCTGGCACGGCAGGTGGCCGAAGCCTATGTGGGGCTGATGACCGCGAAAGCGTTGCAACAGGTGGCATCTCAAGCTCTTTTTGACACTCAGGGCCACGCCAAGCAGGTCGAAAACATGCTTCAGTTCGGGTCTGTCGTCAGGAATGATCTGTTAAAAATACAGGTATCGGTTTCCGAACGCCGGGAAAATCTCATCAAAGCAAACAACGCAGTTAAACTTACTTGTACGTCTTTGGCAAATCTCGTAGGCTACGAAATTTCCACCGATGCAATTCTTGCCAATTTTACCTATGCCATGAAACCGCCCGCTGACGAGAAAACCGCTCTGGAAATGGCTTCAAACAAACACCCGGCATTATTGGCACTCAGGGAATCTTTGCGACTGCATCGGTTCGCCACCCAATCCGCCAAAGGAGATCTGCGCCCCAATTTGGGCATGCAATGGAATTTCAATTCCGGGAATCAATTCAATGAATCTCAATCTAACTGGGATGCAACCCTCTATGTGGGTTTTAACGTCTTTGACGCAGGGGAAGCCCGAACTAAGGTTAAAGAAGCCCAAACGGGGTATAAAAAGGCAAGTCATGATTTGGAAGGAATTCAACGTGATATCTCTCTGGCCGTTCAACAAGCTATTTTACGCATGGAAGAAGCCAATGCCCGTCTCGAAGTGGCAAAAGAGGCCGAAGTCCAGGCCAAAGAATCGATGCGTCTGACCGAGGAAAGTTTTAAAGCCGGGGCAGCCACCTCGCAAAATTTACTCGATGATGAATCCGCCCTAGTTGCCGCCGAGCAACGCCGCATTACCGCGAATTTTGACCGCGTGTTGGCGGAAACTCATCTTTGGTTTTCCGTTGGAGGTCTCGAGAAAGCCTTGCTTTCAACAGTTCAACCAGCCGCCAACGCATTCGACACTTCGATCGCCACAACAACACTTTTGGTTTACACGACGGGAGAAAACAAATGAATAAACCAACGATTACGACACTTCTGATGGCAGGCTCTCTGCTTTTTTTTCCATATTTCGGAGGCATTCCCGCCCTCATGGCAGCCGAAGAAGCAATCCCCGTAACCTTGATGAAGCCATCATTAGGAACGGTTGCCCAAATTGAAAAAACCACCGGCAAGCTTTTGGCCGTTCGACGAGCCGGTCTTCAAATGAAAAGCAAGGGCACCATTGAGCGAATGTTCGTGAAAGAAGGTGACCGGGTTAAACAAGGGCAAATTCTTGCTTCCCTTGAAAAGAAAACCTTTCAATTGGGAATGGACCAAGCTCAATCGCTTGGAAAAGCAGTAGATTCTCAGGTTAAAGCAGCCGATGCCGCAGTGACCGCCGCTTCAACAGGCGTTCAACAAGCAGAAGTGAGACTTCAGACCGTCTCTCGCGACTATGGGCGCGCCAAGTGCCTCAGAGAAAAAGATACCATTCCCCAGCAGCAGTTCGATCAAATCGAGGGCCAGTATAAACTTGCAGTGGTTGGCCTGGAAGCGGCAAAAGACCAACTTGTCCTGGCAAAAGCCGGGTTTGAGGTAGCTCAGGCACAAACAACCGTTACCCAGGTAGGTTTAAGAACGGCACAGCACCACCATGATGAAGCCAATCTGATCGCTCCGTTTGACGGGCTGATCGTGGAAAAGCTGGTTCAGGAAAACGAACCTTGCGGCGACAGTACGTTGTACCAGCTTGTTGACGATAGCGAGCTTGAACTGACATTTCGCTTGTCTGAGCGCTTTCTTCCGGTCATTACGCCCGGAACACGGCTGCTGATTCGTTCCCCGCTCGCCCCGGAACCGATTTCGGCGACCATCAGCACAATAATTCCGGCAATCGATCAGAAAAGTCTGTCCTTCGCGGTGAAAGCGATCATTCCAAATTCTGAACACAGGTTGAGCCACGGCGGCTATGCCGATGTAGATGTCATCATAAAAGAAGATCAGGGAATTCCTATTATTCCAACCGGTATTGTAAAAATCACGGACGACCTTACCGGCACCAGCCAGGAAAACGCTCGTCCGGGGTATGTTTTCACGGTTCGAGACGGAAAAGCTCATAAGACCCCCGTGACGGTCGGCATCTCCCGCAACAATCATGTTTCCATTCTCTCCGGCCTTGCCTCGGGCACTCCGATCGTGGATCGCGGCTTTGGGCAACTCGACGATGGAACACCCGTAACGATTGCAAGCGAGGCAGACCGATGATTCTCGCCGATACCGCTATTCGTAGACCCGTCACGACGATCGTGGCCTTTCTTGCCGTCGCCCTATTCGGCATCCTTTGCTATAGAGGGCTTGGAGTTGACGAATTTCCCGATGTCGAGTTCCCTACGATAACCATAACATGTGTTTACCGCGGAGCTACCCCGGAAACCATTGAAACAAAGATCGTTGAAAAAATCGAGGAACAAATAGCCGGTTTGAGCGGGGTAGACAATATTCGCTCTACCTGCGCCGAAAACATGGGTATCATTGTTGTCACCTTCAAACTAGATAGGAATGTGGACCTTGCGGCACAGGACGTTCGCGACAAGATTTCCGCCATCCGAAGCGATTTACCGGAAGCGATGGACAGTCCCATCGTCGAAAAACTCGATACCGGTGCGCTTCCAATTATCACCCTGAGTATTACGGGGCCGATGCCGATTGTCGAACTCTCCAAATACGCCAAGGACATCGTGAAGCCGCGTATACAGAGAATTCCCGGAGTCGGGGCTATTAAGGAAATCGGGATTCGGGATCGCGAAATCAAGATATGGATTGACAATGATAAGTTGAATGCCTATCGGCTGACTGCGGCGGAAGTTGTTCAAGCCGTAAAATCCAAGAATATCGAGATCCCTGCAGGAAAAATCGAAGATGAACAGCGGGAATTCGTGGTTAAAACCATGGGAGAACTTACTGATGTCGAAGCCTTTCGGCTTTTGACCATCGCGGTGATCGGCGGGACGCCGATCACTCTGGGAGAAGTAGCCAAGGTCGAGGATTCCATTGAGGATGAACGTTTATCCGCGCAGATTAACGGATTACCGACTCTTTCTCTGCAAATTCAGAAACAATCAGGTACCAATGTTGTGAAAGTAGCAAAATCAGTGAAAGAGGCTGTCACGGAATTGCTTGAGAAAGCCCCGAAGGGAATCGAGATTCGCACACCGATCGATTCATCTCCATTCATTGAAAATTCCATTCAAGCTACGATGGAAGACATCGTCATCGGGGGAATCCTCGCCGTACTCATCATCTTGGTTTTTCTTCGGAATCTGCATTCCACGATTATTTCGGCTCTAGCGATCCCGAGTTCGCTTCTTGCGGCATTTATTTTCATGAAAATGTTGAATCTGACGCTCAACACACTTACAACCATGGCCCTCTCGCTCTCGATCGGACTCTTGATCGATGACGCCATCGTAGTCATCGAAAACATTTACCGTCACCTGAAGATGAAAAAATCTCCGGAACAAGCCGCCGCCGATGGAACCGAGGAGATCGGTCTTGCCGTCACCGCGACGACGTTTTCTCTCGTAGCGGTGTTTGTGCCGGTGGCATTGATGAGCGGGGTGGTCGGCCGCTTTCTCTATCACTTCGGCATTACGGTAACGGTAACCGTCCTGGTGTCATTGGTCGTCAGCTTCACGTTAACCCCCATGTTGGCGGCACGTTATCTCAGTCGCGAAGAAGAAGAGGGGACGACGGCAAAATTCGTCGGCCGATTTCTCGACCTTTTGGATTCCTCATACCGTTTTGTCTTGGAAAAAATTCTGCGGCATCGATACCTGGTATTGGGAGCAGGAGCGGTCATTGTGCTCCTGACGATTCTCTTGACGGAGTTTCTTTCCTTCGAATTTAAACCGCTATCCGATAAGAGTCTCTTCGTCATCAATTTCCGAACTCCACTGGGAACCTCTCTCGAAGGCTCAAAAAGGATTTTAACCGGGGTCGAACATCAAATTCTTGCTCCCATCGCTTCTTATGTTGAATGCGCCTTTTCAGGGGTGGCGATGGATCAACTTCAAGATCCGTCAAAATGTCAGATTACGGTAAACCTTCTTTCCAAGGAAAAACGTCCGGAGCTGACTCAATCTCAGATCATGGAAATGGTTCGAAAATCGTTGAAACATATTCCGGGAATTGAGCGTTCAACGGTTGAAGAATTCGATTTAATGGTTGCCGGATTAGGAGGCGGGAACCAAACCCTGAATTTTTCTTTGCTTGGCCCCGATTTGTCAGTTCTATCGACCATGGCGGACACATTCAAAGCCGCGATGAAACAGACCGGCGGTTATGTGGATATCACCGACTCTCGTGAACCGGGGAAACCCGAGTTGCAGGTTCAACTCCAGCGAGACCGCATGGAAGTCCTCGGAATCAACGTCGGAGCGTTGGCAACCACGCTGAATTTGCTCATCAGTGGAGAGCAGGCTGTTTCTCAATTCAAGGATGCTGGAAAACAATATGACATCAAACTTCGATTGATGAAAGCATACCGAGAAAACTCCGATTTTCTTCCGAATCTCATGGTGAGAAGCATTGACGGGACTCGCGTCATTCCTCTTTCCAACGTTACGGAATTTTCCGTCAAGCCTGGGGCATCACAAATCCACCGCTATAATCGCGCGCGTGAAATTTCGCTGGGTGCCAACCTCGAAGGAAAATCGCAGGGAACAGCCATGAAAGAGATTGCCGGTATGACAAAACAGTTTCTTCCCAGCGGCTATAGTTACGAGTTCCAAGGACTGTCAAAAACAGCCGAAGAAACAATGGAAAATATGATTTTTGCAGTCTTTATAGCCATCACTCTCGTCTATTTGCTTCTTGCTTCACAATTCGAGAACTTTCTGCATCCGTTGACAATCTTGACTTCGGTTCCCCTCGCATTGGTTGGCGCAATCGTCGCTCTTCTTCTGGTAAAAGCAAGAATGAACGTTTTGACGTGCATCGGTTTCTTGATGCTGATGGGCCTCGTCGTCAAGAACGGAATCTTGCTTGTTGAATTCATAAACCAGAAGAGGAATCAAGGAATGAGCCGCCGAGAAGCGATTTTAACGGCTGCCCCCATTCGCCTGCGCCCGATTATCATGACAAGCGCCTGCATGATCGGCGGAATGATTCCACCGGCCATCGCAACCGGCCCCGGGGCTGAAATGCGCACCGGAATGGCGATCGCCATCATCGGTGGTCTGATCACCTCAACCGCTCTGACCTTGCTTTTTGTCCCGGTTATCTACGAGTTGCTGGAAGACTTCTGCGGGCTTTTCGGCATCGTCGCGTTTCGCGCCGACGCGACCAAGGCCGTCACGCCGACGTCTACTCCCGCCGGTTCATAACGAATGATCAATCGAACCAAGCGAATCCTGACCTGGATGGAAACGATCATTCTGCAGAACCCCCATCGGTATCTTGGGATAAGGATAAGAAGAAATGCCGAAACTCCTTCATCAGGAAAATGGTTTTGAATTTTTCGTCTCGACGGATGATTCGCTTTATCCCCTCGTTTACGTTCTTCGAAACGAGGGGTTCGTGAAAGTCCACCTCGGCAAACCCGGCTTTGTTCTTCCGTTCATCATAGCCTATGCCAATCTTTCCCCGGGAGAAGTGGAGGGTGTTTGGGAATGCGTCACCCGCAATCAGGCATGGTTTATGACTGAATGGGAAGCGATTCATGGAACGCCGAAGCGGTTGAAGTAAAAAGGCAATATGAAACTGCGCATGATTGATAGAGTGTCTGCTTGCGATCCTTGGAAATCCATTCAAGGCCAAAAAATGTGGATATCGGATGAATGTTTAACGAACAATTCGCTCCAAAAGGAAAAAGAGCCCCCACTTTTATCCGCCAGCTTGGTCCTTGATGCCTTCCGGCAGCTTGCAATGTGGCTCATTGTGTATTCATCAGAGTTTCAACAAACCGGACTGCTCCATCAAGTCGACAGATTTCACCTCATGAGGTGGCAGGAAACCTCTGATTGGCTTTATGTGACCTTGGATGTGACTTCCCAAAAGAACCATTCGATCCTCTTTGAAGGACATGCTTTAACAGGAAGCCAACTTGTTGCTTGGGTTGGCGGGCTTGAATTATCCATTCTTCCTATTTCAAACCCGGAAAATATCGAAGAATTTGAGACATTGTGGAAAGCCATCCAAACTCGCCGACCACTTGATAAGAGCCTGTAAGAAAATAACTATTATAAATAGTCGTTTTCTTACAGGCTCTTATGGCCGGTCGATGAACGAAATTTGTTACAGTTATTTATTAACAAGGCCTTAGGCTCGATTTTTCAATGGAAATTTTGAAAATTTAGTCGATTGACAAGCGATTATACATTTGTTACATTAAATGCGTTCTTGTATTTCAGTACCCCCTAAATGCAGGGGAAATTATTGGAGGAAATGAGTAATGAAGTTTTTGTTGGTTGCTTTGGTTGTTTTTATGGCTGTTGGTTTTGTTTCTGCTCCGGTCGTGGCCGCCGATTGTTCCGATAATAGCGGAGACACGGGCACCGGCACAGGAACCGATACGGGCACCGACACTGGCGGAGACGATTGCGGCGGAGACTGCGGTAGTTGTGGCGGTTGCGGCGGAGGCCATTAATTATTATTTGGTAGAAATTGAAATGTAAACCCCGGCTTTATAGCCGGGGTTTTTTAATCGGGGAAATCACGACTTCATGAACGCCGGCAAGGCTTTTGGAGCACTCGCTTTTTTGACCCTCATATCGAGGGTAAGCGGTTTTTTACGGGTTGCCATATTCGCGTCTTTCTATGGCGGCGGAACGGAATCGGATATTTTTCTCTCGGTTATGATTCTTCCCGAACTTATGTACAAGTTCATGACCGAAGGATTGGTTGCAAGCGCATCTATACCTCTCTTCGTCAGGATGCAAAAAGAACCTGAGGCTCTCAAAAAAGCTTTTTGGACCCTCTTTTGGTGCCTTTTTCTTTTCAGCGGCGCTTTAGTCGTAATGATGATCTACTTCGGCAATCAGATTTGCGCCGCCATGGTTCCGGGCTTTCTTGCGCAAACTCACTCCCGCATGGCTATTCTTTGGTATATCATTGTTCCCTATGCCCTCTTTGCCTTTCAATCAGGTCTGATGACGGCGTTTTTAAACGCGCAGGGTATATTCGCAAAACCCGCATGGGGACCGATATTGGTCAATGCGGCAATAATAGCCGGAATCTTCATGGGCAAGGGCGGACCGGTCGAATATGTCGCCATCTCGGTTCTTGTGGGAGGAATAATTCAATTCCTTTGGCTGTTTTGGCTTGTTAACGGAAACGGCGCATCTTGGATTCCGCCTTGGGATAAGAACTCATATTTACCGCAAGTCTTACGCGAATTCACGACCAATTCGGCTCCGATCGCCTGTTGGATACTTCTTACTCCTATAGTTCCGTTCTTTGAAAGGAATCTGCTTTCCTCACAATCGGAGGGCGCGGTTTCAATTCTGAATTATACCGATAAATTGTTTTACCTTCCGATGGGCATTGTTTCGATAAGTTTAGCATCCGCCGTTTTTCCGCTGTTGAGCGAAAAAACACCGAAAGAACGTCCGCAACTTTTATTAAAAACGCTTTGGGGACTGACAATATTCCTTTTCCCTCTTTTGGTCATCCTTCAGAGCGGCGGACACACGTTTGTCAGTCTTATTTATCAGCGCGGAAAATTCGACCTGTCAGCCGTAGATTTAACCGTCGGCTTGCTGAAAACTTTTTCCTGGTCGCTTCTTCCGGCATCGGCTTCGATGTTGTTGAATAGGTTTTTCTTCGCCGAAGGCAACTTCCGAATCCCTTTCATTTTTGGGATATTATCGATAGTCCTGCAAGTAAGTCTTGACTGGAAACTGGTCGGCGATTGGGGATATACCGGCGTGGCTTGGGGCGCGGTGATCGCGGCAAGCATACAGATTTTGCTTTTGCTGGGTGCCGTCGCTAATTATCAGGGCCGGGCACTGCTTGCCGAAGCGGCTGTTCCTCTTCTCGGAAGCGCGATACTTACGCTTTTGCTTGTCAAACCCACTATCCTGTTCCTGGAAATATTGGGAAACAACCTTATGTTCCTTGGGAAATTTAACCCAATTTGTTCGCTGGCGCTCTTGTGGATAGCATTGCAATGCGGAACATTACTGACAGCCAAAGCGTTGGGAAAATTGAAAGGAATTATTTAACCTTCGCGGAATCCGAGGCCAAAGAGCTTTGAATTTTCTTGAAGGCTTCTACATCTTTTTGGGGAAGAAAAATCGCACCTGAAAATCCATCTACGCCGTCAAAGGTAAACACTGTTGAATTGCGGTTCTCCAGTTTTTTCCACGCACCGACGGTCGGGAAGACGGCATCGAAATCCGCCGGAACGACAATACTAAGACTGACTTTTTTAAAATCTACGGGAAATACACCCCACTTGGAAACAAGAGGACCAACCATGTAACGCTTGCCGTATCTTTCTTCTTTATCGAAAAACCGGGCAAAATCTCCAAGCGCGAATTTCGATTCTTTCCTGCCGGATTGATTTTCGACGGCGTTTTCTTTCTTAACTGCATCCAAGCTGTATTGAATGCTTTGTCGAGCATCGATTGAAATTGCCACTTCTTCATTCGGATTCAATGAAAAAGGGATTCGCGGATTACGCCGCTCAAACTTCATGGGTTTCCCGTTAAAAGTCACTTTCACGGCGTTTTCGGAAGTCAGATAAAGAACCCTTATTTTCAGCGACGAAGAAACGGTTTTATCGCTGACATTCTTCAATATAACACGAATAACACTGTCGACGCTTTCATTTCGCAACTTGCTGTTTCCGATGCATTCAACAACCTGGAAAACATCGGAATACCCTTTTTCGATAACCAACTCGGGCATTCGCGGCAGAAGGTTTTTACTGCTCGCCGATAACGGCGAAAAATCGCTTAAGACAAAGGCAATCACGACTACGCTTTTCAGCAGACTCTTGATTGCAGCTTGGAATTGCCTCAAAGACGATTGGTATTGATATTGTCTGAAACGATTAAATTGAAAATTCAAGCTTCCTCCTTGAACAACGGCGAAAAAAGTATATCTAAACCCATTGGGGATGTCAAAGGTATCTTCAAGAAATCTGCATGATTCGAGTTTATTTTCACGGCCTCGACGATAATTATCGAGCCGATACGTGATTTTCAGGCTTTTACGACTGGACGAAATCATTCAAATAGGCTATCATTTGATTTCTTTTAGGATACTATTTCAATAGTAAGCATAATATTTGCCTGATGTTAGGAAATACATTGTCACAAAAAAATGCGATTTACGCCGATCTCCACGTACACAGCACCGCCTCCGACGGCATGCTGTCTCCGACCGAGCTTGTTCACAAAGCTCTTTCAAAGGGAATTACCGCGCTGGGCCTTACCGATCACGATACACTATCGGGAATTCGCGAAGCAACCCTTGCGGCCGATAAATCTGGTCTCAGAATTATTCCCGGAATCGAGCTTTCCTGCGGTTGGCCTGACCGCGAAGTTTCTTTCCACGTCCTCGGTTTATTCGTTGACCCCTCAGCTCCTTCATTGCTGAATTTGCTCGATAATCAGAGAAAATTTCGCTTCACTCGAGCCCTGCGAATTCTGGATCTTCTTGAGAGTCAGAAAATCGATGTCGCCTTGCTGAGAGAACAATTTCACGAAAATCCAAAAAAAGTTCTCGGAAGGCCGCATGTAGCGAGATACCTCGTAGACAAGGGAGTCGCCAAAGATAATCAGGACGCATTCGAGCGATTTTTAAAAAGAGGTGCGCCGGCGTATGTTCCCAAAAATCAGGTATTACCAAAAGTCGGTGTTGAGGCGATTCACACTGCCGGCGGTCTTTCAGTAATAGCCCATCCCGGGCTTCTTTCCGATTGGTCTGATGTCTGGCGAAGAATCGATACTCTCCCATGGGACGGAATTGAAATTTACTATTCCGAACACAGCGAATCGCAAATCGAGCATTTTGAGAAAATCGCAAGCCAAATCGGTCTTCTTGCATCGGGTGGAAGCGATTATCACGGCGAAAACGGGAAACCGGAAAACTATCTGGGATCGTCAGGGTTAAATGCCGCGCAATTCTGCTTACTGGAAAATTCGGTCGCCAAGCTTCGGAAAAACCGAAAAACCGAATGATGAATCATGAATGAAAGTATTTCCATGATTTTATCCTAGTTTTGTAACATTGTTAGCGTTTTGAAAAAAAACACTGAAGACATCGCTTGTGAGCCAATTTATATGATTTTGAGCAAAACACTGATCAGAAGCCAATTTAGACCTGAAATTTCGCAAACCGCTAAAATGTTAACTTGTTTTTATATCTGTCCGAAAAATTCACCAATTCGATCGATTAACCCATTTGAATACACACAATACCGTTCAGGAGTAAAAAATGCGTAAAAATGCCTTTTTCTTATTCATCTTTTTTTTCGGACTAACAAGCCTCGCCGTCGCCCAAGATATCAAGGAATTATGCCAAAAGGGGTTTGAATTGTTTCAAGCCGGAAAACTCTCTGAGGCTCAAGAAACGTTTAAAGCGGTAATAAAGACGGATTCGCAAAATGCCCAAGCCCATCTAGGGTTGGCCATTGCCATGCAAAGAAACGGGAAATATCAGGAATCGCTGGCTGAATTTGACGCCAGCATCAAAATCGATCCGACAAACGACAACGCTTATCTTCTTAAAGCCAATTCATATTTTCAGCTTCAAAAAACTGATGAAGCGCTGACTTTATTTAAAAAAGCAACGGAAATCAATCCCAAAAACGCCAACAATTTCCTTACGCTTGGAGGCATGTATTTAACTCTCGATCGGATCGATGAAGCCATTGATGCATTTAAAAAAGTCTTGGAGCTTGATCCCGACTCAACGAGGGCAAAACTGGCAATGGGCGGCGCTCATCTTGCGCAGGGACATTCCGACAAAGCCGTTGCGTTATTCGAGAAAATTGTTAAGGATAATCCCGGCGATGTCGGTGCTCAATTGAGCGTAGGGAAAATATATTGCGAGATCGGAAGCTTTTCGCGAGGGATTGAACTATTGAAAAAGTCGATTGAAATTGATCCGAATCTGGGTGAAGCTCATCAATTTTTATGTGAAGCGTACATAACCACGCGAGAATTCGATAAAGCCGGAGAAGAGATCAAAATATTGAAGGGTATCAATCCGACTTTTGCCGAAACTTTGGGAAAAAATCTGGATGATATAAAATCCAAGAAATAAAATGACAAACACGATAAAACCAAACAGAAACAAGGGTACATTCTCAACCGCCGGGTCTTCTTCAAAGAAATCCGACAAGCCGCTCATCCGCTTTTGCTTCGAAGGTGACTTTTCTTCGCCTACCGCTTCCGGTCGATTTGCCCGGGAATTAGCCCTGGCGGCAAGAGGGGTGGAATTACCGTTGTCGATAACCGAAAGGAAAACTTATCTTCACAGCAAGGATTTTCCCCTACCTGACTTTTTTAAGAAGATCGCCGATAGACCGTTTTTCGGCGGCATAAGAGTTGTTTGTTTTCCGGCTTTTAACCTTCCCGAAAAAGTTGACAAGGGCCGATATTGGGCGATTTCCGCTTTCGATCCTTACTTTGACGATCCGAATAATATTCGAAAGCCGGCAAAACCAGGCATGATTTGGCTTCCTTCGAAAGCGCATCTCAATGCGTGCCAAAAAGCCGGAATGCCGACAGCCCGCTGTCGCTTACTCATACCGCCTGTAAATACTCGAATCTTTCATCCAAGAGTGCCGCATCATAAAATGCTTGCCGAATTCGATGAATTTCTTTTCATCGCGGTGGTTTCACCGTTGCGTCGAAAGGGTGCCGACCTAATATTAAGAGCTTTCATTGAGGAATTTAAGGCTTCCGAACCTGTAAGGCTGATAATAAAATTAACTCATCTTCCCAAACTTAAAAAAAGCTTCAAGCATGAAATCTCCGATTTCGGAAAGAGACTCGGAGCTCTAAACAGAATGTTTCCTCCCGTAACCGTTATCGCGCAAATATTAGAGGAAAGGGAATTAGCCGCTCTTCTAGCCGGTTGCCAAGCATTCGTCTCGGCGAATAGGGGGTATCAAACCGCGCTCGCAACTAGAGAAGCCATGGCAGCGGGGCTTCCGCTAATCGCCCCCGACGCTCTTTTCGAAATCCTCGAAATTGATGAGACCTTCGGTTATTCCGTGAAAACCTGCCGCCAAACCGTAAGCAAAGATCTGTTGTTTCCGAATTCTCCGGAAGGTGTGATTCGGGAAGTCGATATCGCGCATCTACGTCGGCAAATGCGCGAAGCTTTTTCCCACCCTGCTTCAGCTCGAAAAAAAGGATTGACTGCGCATCAGCGCCAAAAGAACATGCCGTCATGGAAGGATGCGGTTCAGGAATTGGTGTCCGCCTCCAATGAACCGGAATCGGCAAACGGAAAATCCCAAAAATGAAGACCGGTTCAGGAAGCCCTGTGGTAAAGCGGTAACGTAATAAGAAAACGTGTTCCTTTTCCGACCGTGCTTCGGACGGTCAATGTCCCTTTGAAAAGTTGAATTATTCGATAAGATACGGCCAGGCCAAGCCCGGTTCCCTTCCAATCGCGTTTCGTAGTGAAAAAAGGATCAAAAATTCTTCCAAGTTGATCTGTGGGAATTCCACAACCGGTATCTTCAACGATGATTACGACATTTTTAGATTCTTTTTCCAATTTGATGCTGATTATTCCCTTTTTGTTTATAGCCTGAACAGCGTTAACCAGCAGGTTGATCATGACTTGCTGGAATTGATTTTTATCTCCGAAAAGCAAGAAAGACTCGTTGGACGGATTCCATTCAAATTCGATTTGCCCGCCCGCAACCTGATATCGAGCAAGGTTAATGGTCTCAGACACCGCTTCTTGAATCGAAAAGATTTGCGGAGAAGATCCGTAGGATTGCGAAAAAATATTCAAGTCTTTAACGATTTTCACGATGCGGCCGATGTTGTTCAAAATCAAATCGCACAACTCTTCACGACGTTGCGAAGGAATATCCGCTTTTTTTAAAATTTGTATTGCATTGGATATTCCTGTCAATGGATTATTAACTTCATGAGCGATTCCGGCGGTGAGGATTCCGAGGGAATTGATTTTTTCGGCCTGAATCAAGGCATCTTCCATCTTCCGTCTTTGTGTAATGTTGTGAACGATGACCTGGAACATTTCGACTCTTGCCAGTGAACTCTGAATAGGCATCCCGATCATTTCAAGAAAAATCGTTCCGTGATTACTGGCGGTTATGGACACATCGCGGCGGACGTGTCCGTTCATTGCAACGACTTTATCTAAAAGAATTGAGATTTCGGCGAATAAATCGGAGATCGGAAATAACGATCGAAGAACTCGGCCCGTGATCGGTTCGGTAGTTTTGCCCTTTAATATCTCGATGAATTTGGAATTATGGAACAGCAATTCAAATTGAGGTGAAAACAATAAAATACCGTCAGGCGAGTTCTCGATCAACAGTCGGTATCGTTCCTCGGAAAGTGCCAGCTCTTTCTTTAATTCTTGAATTCTAAGATGGGCATTGATTCTGGCTAATAATTCACCGATAACGAAAGGCTTGGTGATATAATCATCGCTTCCAGACTGAAAACCCTTGATTTTGTCGGTTATCGCATCTTTCGCGGTCAAAATCAGAAGGGGTAGCGATTTGGTTTTATCATTCGCGCGAATTTTTCGGCAGAGTTCGAAACCGTCAAATTTCGGCATCATGATGTCAAGAAGAACAAGATCGGGTTGAAATTCGGCTATTGCATTATAACCTTTGGCACCGTCAGGCGAATTGTATACGACGAATCCCTCGTCGGTAAGGACTTGGCTCAACAATGTGCAACAGTCGGCGTCATCTTCAATGACAAGGATTTTAGCCGGTTTTTTTTGCGTACTTAGAGATTGGATTTCCGGGATAATGATTTGACCATCCTTCATTTGCCGATCGCTTCTACATTAACGTATCTTGATAATATAGTGGTTACCGCGAAAATGTCATCTGATAAAAGTCCCGAGGATTTCGAGGTGAAAAGTTCCCGGAAACAAGTCGAATGCGTGAACCTGCTCAAGACGATATCCCATCTGCATTATCATCAAGGCATCGCGTTTAAAAGTCATGGGATTGCAGGAAAGGTAGGTAATCAATCGTGGTTTTATTCCCATTAATCCGCGGCCTACGCGTTGCGATATTCCGGTTCGCGGTGGGTTAAGATGAAGACCCGCGATAACTCCTTTCGTCATCGGCGTTCCAAAGATAGTCTCGGCGCGTCTGCAAATAAATCTTATTCGGGAAGTATTTCTGGTTTTAAGATTTTTCAGTGCATCCTGGAAAGAGTCCTCATTGCTTTCGACTCCCAAAACTTCCTCGAATCGATTTTCAAGAACCATGGTTTGAATTCCCACGCCGCAATATAAATCGATGAATCTTCCTTTCGAGTGGATGTTGTCATAGATCGAAATAAGCGTGTAATAAATCGCTTCGGCTCCATCGAGATTATTTTGAAAAAAAGAATGCGGCGATACGGTCCAGTTCTTTTTCATGAAAGCGAAGGGCGGTTTTTCTCTAACCAGAGTCAGGAAAGACGATTCCTTGTCAACAAGCTCCAATCTGGAGAGGCTTTCCTGTTGATTGAAAAAATCCCGAAACGCATTAAGGGTGATATCATCAGGAGGGCTCTTTTGATAAATCAGCGCATGTTGCTGGGTTTTCAAGGTGCGTACCATGATTTCATCAATATTTTTGGCTATTCCCGCGCCGTTCGGTTGTTTGAAAAATTCATTCAGTGCTTTGAGAATTGTAAGATTCTCATGGCATTGGACGATACATCCATTGAGGGGAACGACGTCGTGAGAACGATATTTATAATTTCCCAGAACTACGTTGCCGTCTTCGTTGACCTTAACTTTTAATTCCATCTTATTTCGGTAATGAGTCATGGGAAGCGCTTCAATCGGATATATGGCGCCCGGAGAAAGCGGTTTCAAAATGAAACGAAGATAATCTTCCTTCTCTCGGAGTTGCGTCTCCGGAAGCAAATGAAGCCAATGACAACCACCACATTCAGGGAAATTAGGGCAAGGCGATTCTCGGCGCAAAGGAGATGCTTCTACGACGCGGGTAAGCGAACCTCGAAGAAAATCATTTTTCGTCTCCTTTATTTCTATCTCCGCACGATCGTTAGGGGCGCCATAAGGAACAAAAACGACCTTGCCGTTGAGATGCCCCAGCGAATCGATTCCATAAGTCATTCTTTCGATGTTGATGGTTTCCATGATTTTACATAATCCTTTGCGGGAAAAAAATTTTCAACTCAGTTTCCAGTGAATGCAATTCCGATTTTCTGAAATTCAACCCGATTTATCGTAAACAATGTATAAAAAAATCATCTTCTCAAGAAAATCTTATTTATCGAATTGTCGACATCGCCAATAAAAAATGAACACTTCTAGAACGGGACTCTTCCCTTCATTTATTATTCGGGCCTGTAGCGAGAAAAAGCATGCATTAAAATCATCAATAATTGCTTCTTGCCTAAAAATATTATCCTTGCCCATTCCGAATTTGTCAATATGTTTTCATAAATACATCAACTGGCGGCATTCAATATCGCAGCCAATTGGGAAACAGTGACAAATCGATACCCGGCTTTTTTTAAAGCGGTAATTAGCGTAGGAAGGACTTTTAGAGCTCCCGGATGAATATCGTGGAAAAGCACGACGCTTCCGGGGGAAAATTGCTTAAGAATACGCGCCAACATTCGGTTCGAACTTCCGCCTTGCCAATCACGACTGTCGACATCCCACATAATCTGCAACCATCCTTGGGAATGAATCATTTTCTGAACACGATCGTTGGTATGTCCATATGGAGGGCGAACCAATCGGCAGGATTTTCCGGTCAAGGCCGCCATCAACTCGGCGGTTCGATTGAGCTCGGCAAGGCCGGTCGAGGAACTTTCGCGAACCAGCGAATGATGACTCCATGTGTGGTTTCCCAACTCGTGACCCTCGGCGGCAATTCTGGTTATCAGATCGGGATAGGTCTCAGCCCTTGATCCGAGAACAAAGAATGTCGCCGCAACGCCTTGCGCCTTTAAAAGTTGAAGTAATTGCGGTGTCAACACGGCATGAGGACCATCATCAAAGGTCAAAGCCACAACTTTTCCCGAAATCGAAGAAGGATGCTTTGCCAGTGAAGCCGCGCATTCATCAGCCGTCAATGGAGATAATGGGACATTTGTCCGCGAAGGTTTTGCGATCGGTCGATCCGGGCTTTGCGAAATTTCCTGCTCTTCAGTAACTGAATCCTTCGTGTCTACGTTGTTTGAAGGAAAAGGTCGGCTGATAATATCCGTATCGCGCGGAAAAACCGCTCCCGGCATTCCTGAAAATTCGTGCCTGGGAGTTGTTGGTATGATTCCATATTCTTGATTTCCGTTTCGCTGAGTTTCCGAAATTTGCCTTTCAATCGGAGGCTTGAATAGAATCGGTGGCGGAAGCGAGTTTTCCGACGCCGAGTGAGCGGCGGCTGAAGGATTCGGGGATGCCAAACCCATATCCTTAAGTTTTTGGGCGGCCGGTTCAAACGAGGGATTCATTCTCAGACATGTTTGAAAACATCGGGCGGCTTCGACGTAATTTCCCATTTCCCTCTCCAAGACTCCGAGATTGTAATTTATCCAATAGGATGGAGATACCGCCAATCCCGCTCGATAAACCCTTTCCGCATCCGCGAATCTTTTCAATGATTTCAAGGCTGAACCTAAATTATTATAAAGGTGAATATATTTCGAATCCACGGCAAGCCCTCTTTGCCAAAGTATAATGGCATCATTCAGGCGTCCGACGCGAGCGTAGATAATACCAAGTGAATTCAACGCGGCTACATCTTTTGGATTTTTCTCCAGTTGAAACCGAAGAAGTTCGAAATCCTTGAAAAGATCCGGAGGTGTTGAAAGGTCTTCAACGGCACATTCAGCCGGTTGATAAAATGCACCCAAAAAGAAAATCGTAATGCCGATGTAAATTCCAATTCTCAGGAATTTGAAGAATTTCATAGAGAATAACATCGGCATTTTGGGACGAACGCTTCATAATATGTATCCGTGCAGATTTCAAAATATGCCGTAAATTTGCTTTCGGTTAACAGCCTATGGAGCCGGCTCATTCAGAATTTCCAAATATGTCCTCCAAAATATTAAACGATAGTCATCTTGGAATTCATTTATTGGAATTCGCGAAGCGGAATTTCCTTCAGATAAACCAAGCGAAAACAAGACGGATTTTGTAAGAGCGTGATATTCGGGATTGCGGGCAAATGAAAATTCCTCAACGATCTTTCTTAATTTCGGAATGATTTTTGGAAAATCTTCGTCGGGAAAAGTCCCGACGACGGGCAACGATATAAAAGTGAAAAAATCTTTTTCCATACCTTCCGATTCCGGATTGTTAAACCAATGAATCGCCTTTTTTATCGCCTCCGAAATCGAAGGATCATCCCTAAAACTCTCCCTTATAAAAACAAAAGATGCATCTTGAAGGACACGCAACAACAACCACGTTCCGCAAGCCTTTCCTTTCAGAAAGGAAGGAAAGGAAAAATCCAGCGATATCCCACCGTTGGGTTTTTGGAAGCGGCAAAGAAAGCGCGCTGTTTTTACCAAAGCAGCTCCGGAGTCCGGAGCGAAACGTTGAAACAACCCCAAGATAACACCCGCGCATAGCGTCGGAGTGATGACCCCGTATTCTGGATGAGCGGGAAAAGAGAAAGATCCGTCCGGATTCTGCATCGATACCAAGTCGGCGGTCACGGATGCAAGCATCTGTAACGGCAGACGAAAACCCCTGTCGTGAGCGGCAGCTACGGTAAATGCCAAAGGCAAAGTTCGATGGCAGGAAAAACAACGATCTTTGATTTGGCAATCGAAAGTTCGCTGCACCAAAACGGAGATTTGAAGTTCCAAGCGTCGGCGATGGGCGGTCTTGCCATCTATTTTCCAGTCGGTTTTTATTTTCTTTTCGCCTTTTTCAGAAAGAATCGGAATAATCTTCAAATATTTGGATGACGGTTCTCGAAAGTCCACGACTATCGAATCGTCGTCGCCTTTTCTTGTGCTGAGATTAGAATAATGCTCGGACCTCACGACAACGACCTTTCCGACCTGATTGCTGCCCCATAAATCATCGTTCACAACCGGAATTCGAATGCTGTCAACCGCCATGGGTTCACCAAAGTCGATGACCATCTCTTCTTTTTCCAAGGATATTGAAAATGAGGCGATATTTTCAGCAAATCCATTTTCAAACGACAAGATGAATATGCATATACAAAGAAGAAATCGGTTAGGATTCATCTTTGCGAATTTTGTATTTTTTCAATTTGTAATGCAGATTTTGTCTAGTCACGCCCAATTGTTCCGCGGCTTTGGAGAAATTCCATTTGACGCCGTCCAAGGCTTTTAGAATCATTTGTTCCTCGATTTTTTCCATGGTTTCCTCGAGCCCGCCGGCGACAGTACAATTGCCGAGATCGTAAGGATCAGGCGTGGGAAGCGGAACGTCTTCCGGCCCGAGCGGTCCGGATCTTTTCAGAATGACGGCTCTTTCCAGAACATTCTCTAGTTCACGAATATTTCCGGGCCACTTATATCTCCTAAGATGAGAAACCAAGTTTGAAGAAATCGAAATATTTTCGCGTCGATGTTTTTTTAAAAACCGCGCTAACAGAAAATCAACCAATTGTCCAAGGTCTTCAAGTCGCTCTCGTAATGGAGGCAGAAACACCTCAACTACATTTATTCGATATAGAAGGTCATCCCTGAATCGGTTGGCAATGACATCGGCTTTAAGGTTGCGATTCGTTGCCGCAATTATTCGAACATCGGCGGAGCGTGCTTTAACATCTCCGACGCGCTTGAATGTTCCATCTTGAAGGACTCTAAGGATTTTAGCCTGATTAGGTGGCGTAAGATCGCCGATTTCATCAAGGAAAATTGTGCCTTCATGAGCTTCCTCGAACAAACCCGGCTTATCGGCGATCGCGCCCGTAAAACTTCCTCGAATATGCCCGAAGATTTCGCTCTCGAAAAGAGTTTCCGGAATAGCGCTGCAATTTACGGGGATAAAAGCCTTGGAAGCCCGTTGCGATTTCAAATGCAGAGTTCTGGCGACCAGTTCCTTACCGGTTCCGCTTTCTCCTTGGAGCAATATCGTGCTTTCCGAGGTCGCCACGCGATCAATCAAATCGAGAACCTCTTTCATTTTCGCGGAATTCCCGATGATTATCGGAGAACCTTCCGGCAACAACCGCATGTCTGTGTCTTCCAAAATCCGCTTGATTGCTGCTTTGAAATCACCGACTTCGAAGGGCTTCAGAAGATAATCACGGGCACCCAGTTTTACCGCCGCAACGGCTGTTTCCACGGAAGAGTAAGCCGTCATCAAAACGCAAGGAATGTTCTTCCCCAATGAGGAAATTTGCGCGAGAAGATCCAGGCCGGTGATTCCGGCCATTCTGATATCTGAAACAACCAAGTTGGGAATGCGCTCTTTTATAAATTCAAAAGCGTCTTGGGGTTTGGAAAAATCGAACACTTCGTGTCCGTCGGCTTCGAGCGCTTTCTTTAATGCCCGCAACAGCTTTATTTCATCATCCACTAATACGATTCGTGCACTCATGATTGTTCTCCGATTCTAAGGCCTTGTTAATAAATAACTGTAACAAATTTCGTTCATCGATCGGCCATAAGAGCCTGTAAGAAAACAACTATTTATAATGGTTATTTTCTAACAGGCTCTAAGTGAAAAGTGGAAAAGAGTCCAACCGTCATTATGTCTCTCAGCCCAAATTCTACCGCCATGCCCTTCTATGATTGACTGACAAATCGCCAAACCCAGACCGGTGCCTTGAGGTTTTGTCGTCGCCAAAGGTTCAAAGAGGTGTTCAGCAACGCCGTCAAATCCTTCGCCGTTGTCCCAGATCGTTAAAATCGTAAATCCGTTATCGACGAGGCAGCCGGAAATTTTTATCTCAGGGTGCGCTGCATTTTGCACGGCATCCTTTGCATTTTCGAGAAGGTTTCTCAAAACTTGACCGATCCCCAGGGGGTCGATCATAGCCACGGTTTCAGGAATTGCTTCCATCGTATATTTGATATTTTTATAAGCGGACTTTTCTAAAATAATGCCGGCCTCGGTTTCTACAAAATGCTTTAAAGATATGGGTTGTAATCGCGGAGGCTTGTTATGTGCATATCGCAATAGAGATTCAACGATATTTTTACACCTTTTGGTTTCTTCGATAATTGCTTCCAAATCTTCTTCTTCAACCGGTCGTTGTTTATCGAGCGCTTCTTTAGCGATTCCCGCACTGACAAGAATGGTTCCAAGGGGATTATTGATTTCATGAGCAACACCAGCCGAAAATCGCCCCAAGGCCGCCATTTTTTCTTTCAGGAGAAGCTCCTTCTGGACTTGAATCAGTCGTTCTTGAGCATTGGATAGTTCTCTTACCATATGATTGAAGCTTCTGGCAAGCGCTCCGATTTCATCGCGTTTCTCGTTTATCGGAGCTTCGGTTGCGGGAATTTCTTGCCAATTTCCTTTGGCAACTCGATCTATGGCAAATTTCAATTTTTCAAGGGGACCGAATAGTCGTCTTCCTAGAAAGTAACCCAGAATAAGAAGCCCGATTACCTCCAAAATCGTAAGTTGAACCATGAATTCATTGACACCCATTCTCGATATCGTTGTTACATCCGCTTCGTATCCGACCATGAGATATGGGCCGATCTCATCAAGTCGTTCAGTCCTTACACGAAAAAGACGCCCCTTATGAAGTCTTTGTTGCGTTTCTTGAAGATTTTCGTATGGAATCAGAGATTCCGGTGGAAACGTTCGAGGATCTCCTTCAAGGATACCTCTGTTATCCCACAAACAAGCCATTGGAATAGATAAAAAGCGGGGTTTGCGTACGATGATCAACAAATCCTTTTTACCCGGGATCGTCGCCGAATCGACCAGATAACCTCTGTTTGAAAGTGGTCCGGCATTCGTCAGCCGAACGGGCCAGAAAGGAGGATGCTCGATCGCATTTAGTTTTATTGAAGGATTTATCTGCTGGCGACCATCACGTATTATTTCCAGCCAGTCCAAGGACAGATGTCTTTTAATTTTTTCAACTACGGCAATCGCGCTTTCAAAGCCGCTTTCCGAGAAGTCCAGATCAGCCAAGGCTGCGCCTACTTCGGAGGTTAATGAAGCCAGGGATTGGTGTTCATCCTTCCAAGCCTCCACAACCTCGGAACGAAGCGCCGACAATTTTCCCAGATCCGACGATTCCAGGGAAAAACCGAGAGTTCGTGCTCCCCAGTATGAGATAACCGAAGTTAAAAGCACGATCATCAGCGCAAAACCAAGACCGATTTTAAATCGAATTCCCATGTTCGATAATTCTTAAAATATCTACCGGAATCAAACCAGCTCTTTTTTCATCAAACAATAACCAATTGCATTGATATATTACCGAAGAATTCTATCACATTCTTAAATCTAATCGACCACACATTCAAGCTCACAAATATCCGTGCTCAAGAACAATTCCGAGATGTCAAACAAAACCTTATTGAATCCTGCCTTTCGAAAACTCCTCAAGCTCGGCGGATTACGGCGCCGGCGCCTAATCCGCCCTACCCGAAAACCGGCTTTCATTTTGCAGCTATCAATAAAAGCTATACGGGGAAAAGCGATCAAATTGATGATCTTGTTGCTTTGGAGATTTACGACAACAGCACACATTCGTTGGGTTTCATCGAAGTTCACGAATTCAAAACAGTCGGCGGCGATTGAAGCATTATCGCAAAAAAAACCGCCGTTCGAGTCTGGAACGGCGTGGATACCCGAAAAAGCACGCCGTCCAGGCGTATTTCGGGTATCTACGCCATCCGTGGACGATATGTTCGAGAAAAAATCAGTAGTTTACAAGTTGCGCGAAGGAATTCGGATCGAGACTGGCGCCTCCGACAAGGGCTCCGTCAATTCCATCCTGGGACATATAGATTTTCATGTTGTCGGGTTTCACGGAACCACCGTAAAGGATCCTGATTTTATCGGAAATTTCAGACCCATATTTACTGTGAATGAATTCGCGAATCAAAGCTATGGCATCCCTTGCATCTTTATCCGAGGCGTTCTTGCCGGTACCGATAGCCCAAACAGGTTCATAGGCAATAACCATGTTTTCGACCGCGACATCCGGAACTTCTTTCATGCCTTTATCCATCTGATTCAATATCACTTGCTCCGTGAGGCTTTTTTCACGCTCCGCCAACTTTTCACCCACGCAAAAAACAGGGATCAATTCGGCCGAAATTGCAGCCATAATCTTCTTGTTGATCATTTCATCGGTCTCTCCAAAAACCCATCGGCGTTCGGAGTGGCCAAGGATAACGAATTCACATGCGAGGTCCTTCAGCATGGCCGAGGAGACTTCACCCGTGAAAGCCCCTTTCTCCTCAAAATACATATTTTGGGCTCCGAGACGAATCTCGGTTCCTTTTCTGGCTGAATCGACCGCGTAGATCAATGGATAAGGCGGACAAACGAGAACATCCCGATCTTTTCGAGATGTGATGAGAGGGGAAAGAGCCGCGATAAAGGTTTTCGCCTCATTAGAGGTTTTGTGCATTTTCCAATTTGCGGCGATTAAGGGCCGTCGAGACATGATTACGCTCCTCCGACCATATTTTTAATATCACGCGAAAATATCTCAATTCCGGGAAGGGTTTTGCCTTCGAGATACTCCAAGCAGGCGCCGCCGCCCGTGGAAACATGCGAAACCTTATTGGCTGCGCCCATTTGTTCGATAGCAGCGACTGAATCTCCGCCACCGACCACCGTAGTAGCCTTCAGGGTGGTCATAGCTTCCGCTATTTTTCTTGTTCCGACGTCGAATGGTTTTGTTTCGAAAACACCCATGGGGCCGTTCCACAGAATAGTTTTAGCATTTTTCAATTCGGAAATGAACGCTTCGATGGTTTTGGGACCGATATCCAAACCCAGTTCGTTTGCTGGAATGGCACCGATATCGACGGTTTTTACGGCAACACCATCCTTGATTTCCGGCGCGGTAACCACGTCGATCGGAAACATAAGCGTTTTGCCGGTCAGCTTGGCTTTCTCCATGATTTTCTTCGCTACATCCAGTTTGTCCATTTCACACAAGGATTTGCCGATCTCCCGTCCTTGGGCTTTCAAGAACGTGAAGGCCATGCCGCCGCCGACTAAGAGCGTATCGACTTTCGAGAGCAAATTTTCGATCACCAAGATTTTATCGCTGACTTTCGCTCCACCCATTATCGCGACCATGGGCCTCTCTGGGGATTGCGTCACTTTATTCAAATAAGTGATCTCTTTTTCCATGAGAAATCCGGCATAAGCGGGAAGAATATCGGCGATGCCTGCGGTAGAAGCATGGGCTCGATGAGCCGTTCCGAAAGCATCGCTTACGAAGATTTCCCCGAGAGAAGCCAAGGATTTGCAGAAAGTCGGATCGTTCTTTTCTTCCTGCGGATAAAACCTCAAGTTTTCAAGCAATAAAACATCGCCGTCCTTCATACTTTTGGAAATGCGAACGGCATCTTCCCCGATGCAATCGGGAGCAAAAGCAACTTGCTTTCCCAACAGCGAACTGAGCCGACCGAGAACCGGTTTCATTGAATATTTCGGATCCGGTCCGCCCTTCGGACGGCCCAAATGACTCATGATAATCAAGCGTCCGCCCTGATCGACGATATGTTTCAATGTGGGAATGGCAGCTCGAATGCGGGTATCATCGGTAATGTTGTTGCTTTTGTCGAGCGGCACATTAAAATCTACCCTAACAAGCGTCCGCTTTCCTTTGAATTGGATGTCGGTAATGGTTCTGTACATAATATCCTCCTTATTCGAAAGTATTTTCAAGGCAAAGTCTTGTCGGGAATTATCTCAGTAATTTTCGGCAAGCCCTAATGCCTTGTTAATAAATAACCGTAACGAATTCCATTCATCGACCGGCCATAAAAGCCCGTAAGAAAACAACTATTTGTAATGGTTATTTTCTTACAGGCTGTAAGAAGAAAAAAGACCCGCCCCTGCGGGCAGGTCTTTCAATAAATTTCAAACTTGTACAAACCGCTTATTTCGCGGCAATATAGCGAAGAAGATCGCGAACTCGGCAGCTATAACCCCATTCATTATCATACCACGCAAGAACTTTAACCATATTGTCGATGACCTTGGTGGACAGTGCGTCGAAAATAGAGCTGTGGGAATCATGGTTGAAATCAACCGACACCAATGGTTCGCTGCAATAATCGAGAATCCCCTTCATTCTACTCTCGGATGCGGCGGCTTTCATGGCTGCATTGATTTCATCAACCTTCGCGGCTTTTTTAAGTATGCAGGTCAGGTCGACGACTGAAACATTGGCCACCGGAACACGGATCGCGAAGCCGTCGAGCTTGCCCTTCAATTGCGGCAATACCAAGCCGATCGCTTTGGCGGCGCCGGTCGATGTTGGAATCATCGAAAGGCTTGCCGCACGTGCCCGACGCAGATCGCTGTGGGGAAGATCATGAATGCGCTGGTCATTAGTGAATGCATGAGTTGTGGTCATCAGACCTTTCTCGATGCCCCATTTATCGTCGAGAACTTTAGCCACCGGCGCAAGGCAGTTCGTCGTACAACTGGCATTGCTGAGAACGTGGTGTTTGCCGGGATTATATTGATCTTCATTTACGCCCATTACGATCGTAATGTCTTCGCCTTCAGCCGGAGCGGTAATCAGAACCTTCTTTGCTCCGCCTTTCGTAATGTGGTTCTCGGCACCTTTAACTGTTTTGCCTTTTTTATTTACGCCGTCGGCTTTGATGGTAAAAATACCGGTGGATTCAACGACGTATTCGACTCCGAGGTCTTTCCATGGAAGCTCAGCGGGATCGGTCTTCGCGAAGACTTTTATCGTCTTACCGTTCACGATCAAGGAGTCTTCCTTCGCTTCGACGGAAACGCCCAAGCGACCATGAATAGAGTCGTATTTCAGGAGGTGGGCAAGTGTCTTGGAATCGGTAATATCATTAACTGCAACGACTTCCAAGTCATTTGTTTCGATTAAGGCCCGAAAGACCATGCGGCCGATTCGACCAAACCCGTTTATCCCAACCTTTTTTGTCATTACAAACAGACCTCCTAATGATTTTTTCCGATTAATTAGACCCGCCAACGCGGAACTTTTTTCAAATCAACTCTTCAATTGGTCTTTTAGCGATTGCAATTTATCCCTCAACAGATCACCGATAGTATCCGAAAATCCTTGGGAAGACTCGGCCTGGTATTTCTTCAGTTCGCGGGCTTCCGTATCCATTACCGCTTCCTTGATTGACAGCTTCATGCGGCGATTTTTTCGATCGATTTCCAGAATTTTGAAATGAACGGTATCATCGACCTTTACCGCATCACTCGGGTGTTGCACTCTTGCCTGCGAGATCTGCGAGATGTGAATAAACCCGTTAATGGCAGGTGCCAATTGGACTTCGGCACCGTTGTTGTCAACGGCAACGATTTTTCCATGCTGAATCGAATTCAGAGGATAGCGCTTTTCTATTCCTTTCCAGGGATCGTCTGAAATTCGGCGCAATGAAAGTCCGATTTTTTGCTTTTGCTTATCAAGTTCGTATATGGAAACGGTCACTTGATCGCCGACCTTGAGAACTTCGGCCGGATCTTTTACGTCGTTTTGCCACGAAAATTCCGATATGTGTAAAAGGCCTTCGAGACCGTTTTCCAACTGAACGAAAGCGCCGTAACTTACGAGGTTCTTCACTACTCCCGTGACGACATCACCGACGTTATAAGCAGTATCTATGAATTCCCAAGGATCGGTGGTGGTCTGTTTCAGACCGAGCGACAGACGACGCGCTCCAATATCGATATTCAAAATCTTAACGGTTATCTCCTGGTTTTCTTCAAGAATTTCCTTGGGATGATGGATTTTTTTCACCCAATCCATGTCGGAAACATGAAGCAAACCGTCAATGCCTTCGGAAATTTCCACGAAAGCACCGAATTCAGTGAGATTGATTACTTTTCCTTTAACGATATCACCCTTCTTGAATCGCGATTCAATTTCCTTCCAGGGATCCGGGAGGGTAGTTTTGTGGTCAAGGGACATGCGCTCTCTTTCTTTATCTATCTCTTTAACGACAACAGCGATCATCTGTCCTGATTTAACAACCTGATTAGGATGATTTATGCGCTTGTCCCAGGTCAGATCAGATTTATGAACCAGACCTTCGACGCCTTCTTCCAACTCGACGAATGCTCCGAAATCCATGATGTTCTTGACTTTACCCTGATATTTTCTGCCGACCTCATATCGTTGTTCGATCGTTATCCACGGATCTTCCTTCATTTGCTTGAGACTAAGCGCGATTTTTCCTTTTTCGGTATCTATTTTAAGTATCTTGGCTTCGACCTCATCGCCGACATTAACGACCTCTTGAGGATTTGAAATAACCGACCAGCTAAGATCGTTGCGATGGATCAATCCTTCTACTCCGTCTCCGAGATCGATAAAGGCACCGTATTCGACGATTCTGGAAACGATTCCCTTGATCTGATCGCCGGGTTTATATTGGTTGACGATTTCGATTCGACGTTTCGCACGAAATTCCTCGACGAAAGCTCTTTCCGAAACCACCACATTTTTACGACGACGATCGCATTCGGTAACCATCATTTGAAACGGTTTACCCATGTTCTCTTTGGCATTTTTGCCGTGAGACAGTTGACTTTGGGGTAAAAACGCGCGAATACCTCTGATGTCGACATTATAGCCGCCCTTGATTCTTTCCCTGACAATGCCTTCAATTGGGCTTTTCTTAGCTTGAGCGTCCTGAATGTCGTCCCAGGCATCGAGTTCCTTGGCGCGGCGGAAAGAAAGAGTTAATTGTCCGCGTCCGTCATCGACACTTCTGACGAAAACGCGGATTTTATCTTTCACCTTAAAAGTTTTAGACGGATCTTCATGGAAATCTTCCATAGGAACGATACCGTCGCTTTTATATCCTAAGTCTACGTAAACACCGTTCGGGGTAATATCGATGATAGTTCCGGTAACTATCGCCCCATTGCGGATAGTACGGAATTCTCCGCTCATCTCCCGTTCGAGTTCCTCCATTGTCATGGAGTTTTCATCCTTAGGCTTGACTTCTTTTTGGGATTCCTGGGGTGTCGCGGATAAATTGTTGACTTCTTCCATACTTTCCTCCAAAGGGCTTTTGGCTTCCTTAACAGATGCAATTTCAATTATTCGATCAACGACTTGTTCAATTGTCAAATCGGTTGTATCCACTAGAACGGCGCCTTCAGCTTGCAGGAGCGGCGCCACCGCACGATTGGAATCTATTTGGTCCCGACGGTCGATTTCCTCCATCAAGGTTTCCAAATTCCCTGCATAACCTTTAATCTTTAATTCGTCAAGCCGCCTGCGGGCGCGCTCACGAATAGTCGCGGTCAGAAAGACTTTTATTTCCGCTGTCGGAAAAACCACCGAACCGATATCTCTGCCGTCGACGACCCATTTGCCGTGCGATCCGATTTGGCGCTGCATTTCCGTCATACACTGACGAACTTTCGGATCTTTGGCGACGTCGGAAACATGGCTGGAAACTTCCGGAGTTCTGATTGCTTCGGTGATATCATGACCGTCGAGAATAACTTTGGGAAGAAATGATCCGGGTTTTTCTTCGAATTTAATACCGGATGATTTGGCACAAAGATACAAACGGTCCGAATCGCCGGCGGCGATTTTATCACGAAGGGCTTTATAGGTAACGGCTCTATACATCGCGCCGGTATCCAAGTATGAAAACCCCAGGCGCTCGGCAACGCGCTTAGCGACAGTACTTTTCCCGGCTCCTGCCGGACCGTCGATAGCAATGATCTTCCTTTCCGAGGTCCCTCGGAAACAGGTCGTCATGAAGACCGCTCCTTGAACATTCCGTTCGCCATTTCAAGAATATGGCGACCAGTGGCGGTCAATGTACAACATTTCAAGCAAACTTTCAAGCAAAAAAGTGGCTTGTTGATGATATTTCGATAAATTCTTGCATTAAGCTTATTCAAAGCGGGTTTCCGAGCCTATGAAATCGATCCGTCGTTTCATCGGTTTTTTCTTTTCCGACTATTTCTGAACCTTAGTAACCGTTTCAAAATTAGGAAGCCCTCCTCTTAAGGCCTTGTTAATGAATAACTATAACAAATTTCGTTCATCGACCGGCCATAAGAGCCTGTGAAAACAACTACATTAGTAATGGTTATTTTCTAACAGGCTCTAAATTGATTTATCGAGTGAGCGACCTGAGAGTCGCTTCAAAACCCGGGAATGAGACCTCAATACATCCGGTATCAACAATATTAGCGGTTCCCAACGATGCCGTAGCAAGAATCGCAAGAGCCATCGCGATTCTATGATCGGCATGAGATGTTGAAAATGCCGGTGCCGTCAGCGATTCGCTTCCCTCGATCTCGAAACCGTCACTGAGTTCTTGAATTGCAAGCCCGAATTTTCCTAACTCAAGAACCAGGGATTTTATTCTATCCGACTCCTTGCGTCGCAATTCGCCTGCGCCCCGAATCGCGGATTTGCCTTGAGCCGCGGCCATGGCGACCGCCAGAATCGGAATTTCATCGATCACCGAAGGAATCTCTTCCGGTGCGATAACAATACCTGATAATTTGCCGCCTTTAATCAAGATGTCTCCGAAAGGTTCCCAATTTTCATCGTTTCGATCGATAATCTCCCAATCGGCACCCATCTTTTTTAAAATATTCAGAAATTCTATTCTTCCGGGGTTCAGTCCGACTCTTTTTAAAATCAACCGACTGCCGGGATGAATCGCGGCTCCGACGATAAAAAAAGCGGCGGCACTGGGATCGGCTGGAACCATGAATGAGTCGGGCTCCAACGGGGAACCCCCGATCAAATTTATTTTTCCTTGTTCGCGGGTAATCCGAGCGCCCATTTTTTTCAGTAGACGCTCAGTGTGATCTCTGGAAGGAAGGCCTTCACCAACTACGGTCACGCCTTCCGCCGATAACCCGGCAAGCAGAATCGCCGATTTCACTTGAGCGGAAGAAATCGGAAGGTCGTAATTTATGGCGGTCAAAGGGCGCTTCCCGGCAACGGCGAGAGGCAGAAGCTCTCCGGCTTTCTTTCCGAAAAGCGATGCTCCCATCATTCGCAAAGGTTCTACAACTCGCTTCATCGGCCGGTTGCGAAGCGAAGCATCTCCCGACAACACGGAAAAAAATGTAGATCCGGCGAGCAGGCCGGTCAACAAACGGGCGGTTGTTCCGGAATTCAAGCAATTAATGACATCATCGGGCTCGCGAAGCATCGCGATTCCACCGGGACCTTTTATCAAAACATCGTTTTCCGATTGGAAAACGATGTCGACGCCAAGTTTTTTAAGGGCAAAAATCGTAGCTTGGCAATCGGAACCGTTCTGTAACCCCAAACCTCGGCATTGTCCTTCCGCCAAACTTCCGAGCAGCAGAACGCGATGTGAAATTGATTTATCGCCGGGAAGATTCGCTTCACCCGCGAATTTCCTGCAATAGCCGATTTCCATTATCCGACTCATGTTTTCGTCATCTTCCGCTTATGCTTTGCTGACAATGTTTTTTGATATTGTATTTCCTGTTTCGTAGTATTTACAATACAACGACAGAAACCGGCATTTGAATCGCGATTTACATTCTCCGGCGGCGTCTTTGCTACGAAACCGCGTTTTTTATCATCACCAATTGTTTTAGTAAAGCTTCGAGTTTATCCAAAGGCAGGATATTTTCGGAATCGGAAGGCGATTTCGCCGGCTCGGGATGGACTTCGAGAAAGATGCCGTCTACACTGCCGGTAGCCATCGCGGCCTTGGCAAGATGCGGAATATATTCCCTCTGTCCGCCGGTTCGATCTCCCGCCGCGCCCGGAAGTTGCAGGGAATGCGTGGCATCGAATACAACGGCGTCCGCCCAGGTTTTCATTATCGGAAAACTTCGCATATCGACGACGAGGTTTCCATATCCGAACGACGTCCCCCTTTCCGTCAAAATGATTTCCGATTTCGACACGGCCCTGACTTTTTCCACGATATGTCGTGTATCCCATGGTGAAAGGAATTGCCCCTTCTTAATATTCACAACCGGGCAGGATTTCGCCGCTGCATGAATCAGATCGGTTTGTCGGCAAAGAAAGGCGGGAATTTGTATGATCTCGCAAATCTCGGCCGTTTCCACGGCTTGCTCCGGGGAATGAACATCAGTGAGAATCGGCAAACCGGTATTTTTCTTGACTTTTTCAAGTATTTTTAGCCCTGTCTCTAAGCCGGGGCCTCGGAATCCGGTTCCCGAGGTGCGGTTGGCCTTATCGAAGCTGGCCTTGAAAACGGCCGGCAAATCCAATTCGGCGGAAATTTCCTTCACTCGTTCGGCAATCGTCATCGTCAGCTCTTCGGTTTCGATGACGCAAGGGCCGGCAATTAGGAAAAACGGTTTTCTCTCGGCAAATGATTTTATTGAGAATTTCAACTCACGTTTCCCCCTGGAGAATCATTAATTACTCATGCTCCGCATGGTCGGTGGCGGCTTGAAATAGTCCCGCGAACAGCGGATGAGGCCTGTTTGGACGAGATTTGAATTCCGGGTGAAACTGGCATCCGATAAAATACGGATGATTCGACAGTTCCACCATTTCAACCAACTGTAAATCAGGGCTGCTCCCGCCTATTATCAAACCTTTCCCGGCCAGTTTGGCGCGATATTCATTATTCACTTCATACCTGTGACGATGGCGCTCGTAAACCAGCGACGTTCCGTATAACTCAAAAGCTTTGGAATCATCGGCAAGCCGGCAGGGATAAGTTCCGAGACGCATCGTGCCGCCCTTCACCATGCCGGTTTGATCGGGCATAAGATGAATCACGGGGTGAGGAGTATCCGCAAGAAATTCGCTGGAGTGAGCATCTCGCAGGCCCGCTACATTGCGCGCGAATTCTATTACGGCGCATTGCATTCCCAAACAAATCCCGAGGAAAGGGATCTTTTGCTCGCGACAATATTGAATGGCGCTGATCTTGCCTTCGATTCCACGATCGCCGAATCCGCCCGGAACAATAACACCATGCATTCCTTCGAGCATTTTTGCGGCGCCTTCCTTTTCGACCTGCTCGGAAGAAATCCAAACCAGTTCCACGCCGGTTTCAGAAGACAGCGAAGCGTGGGTAAGCGACTCGATGATGCTTAAATACGCATCGGCTACTTTCACGTATTTGCCGACCAACGCTATTCGTGTTTTTTGCGTTTTCTTTTTGCGAAATCTGCCTACCAACTCTTTCCACGCATCAAGAGCGGGTTCATTCGCGGGTAGATTCAAGCGCTTCAGGATTTTCTCGGCAAGGCCTTGTTCCTCCAAGGCCAAGGGCACTTCATAAAGACAGTCGACATCCCTGGCTTCCAATACTTTGTCTTTATCGATATCGCAAAAGAGGGAAATCTTATCGCGACAATCGGCGGTCAGCGGGCGTTGAGTCCGGCAAAGAATAAAGTCGGGAGTCAAGCCGATGGCGCGCATTTCCCTAACCGAATGTTGCGTAGGTTTGGTTTTCATCTCGCCTATAGATCGGGAATAAGGAATATAAGTAACGTGCAAATAGCAGACTTTGTCTCTACCGATATCGTTGCGCATTTGCCTAAGCGCTTCCAGATAAGGTTGTCCTTCAATGTCTCCAACGGTTCCTCCGACCTCGACGATCGTGACGGCCGCGTCATTGACACGCGAGACACGAATTATCATATCTTTTATGGCATTTGTAATATGTGGAATAACCTGCACCGTAGCGCCGAGATAATCTCCCCGTCGTTCTTTCGAAATAACCAGCGAATAAACCTGCCCGGTCGTAATACTGTTGTATTTCGTCAGATTGACATCTATGAATCGTTCATAATGCCCCAAATCAAGATCGGTTTCGGCGCCATCCTCGGTGACGAAGACCTCTCCGTGCTGATACGGGCTCATGGTTCCTGGATCAACGTTCAGATAGGGATCACATTTCATGATCGTTACTTTGATCCCGCGTGCTTTCAGCAAACACCCCAAAGATGAGGCCGTAATTCCCTTTCCAAGCGATGAAAGAACACCGCCGGTGACGAATACAAAGCAAGACATCAAGACACCCCCTTTATCAGAATGGATCGAACACGATCCAAATCAGCTTGCGTGTCGACTCCGATCGAATCGGTAAGGGCTTCGACCATTTTTATTTTTATTCCGTGATGCAACGCTCTAAGTTGTTCCAGGCTCTCGATTTGCTCGGTATTGCACGGCGGGAGCTCGACCAAGCGCAACAGCGTCGTACGACGATAACCGTAAACACCGATGTGCTTTTTAGGATAAAAATTTTCCCGGTTTCGCGGAAATGGAATCAAACTGCGTGAAAAATAGAGGGCGTTGTTCCGCTCATCCGATATTACTTTGACGGCATTAGGGTTATTTTCATCCCTCGGATCCAATGGGAACCATAATGTCGCCATCTCGACCGAGGAATCGGTAAATGCTTTCGCTACGCGCCGTAAACCCTCACCATCGATCAAAGGCTCATCGCCTTGTATGTTTACAAAAACCTCGGCGTCTATTCCCTTCGCGATCGCGGCAACCCGGGCCGTCCCTGAAGGTAGTGCCGGATCGGTTAGAATTGCCTCGAAACCTTCCTTTTGCACCGCTTCGAGAATCCTTGAGTGGTCGGTTGCAACGATGACACGATCAAAAGCTCGGCTTGCCGATGCTCTCTCGGCCGTAACCGCGATCAACGGTTTCCCCCCCAGATCGGCGAGCATTTTTTCATGAAGGCGTGTTGAGGAAAGCCTTGCCGGAATTACTCCGACAATTTGCATTTTATTTTTTTTCATGTGATTGCAAAATGCGGGTCGTCGAAAAGTTCGGAACGAGGGGAATGACGACCGTTCGCCCACCGTGGGATTCAACCCAATCGGCTCCGACGATCGTTTCCCGCGTATAATCGCCGCCTTTCACCAACACTTTCGGAGTTAGTTTTTTGATCAAATCTAAAGGAGTATCCTCGTCGAACTCGATGATGAAATCGACCATTTCCAGTGACGACAAAACCGCGGCTCTATCCGTGAACGAATTGAATGGTCTTTGCGGCCCTTTAAGCCGTCTTACGGAATCATCGGAATTCAAACCGACTATAAGCATCTCGCCCAACGAGCGGGCGCATTTAAGAAGAGTGATGTGCCCCGGGTGAACAATATCAAAGCAACCGTTTGTAAATACCGATTTATAAGACACGAGACTTTGAGCAAAATCGGTAAGTTCGACATCTCGAACCTGCTTGTCGGCGGGAAGATGATTCCCCGCTTTTTCGGGGAATAAGGCTTCCTCAACGAAGCGGCAAATACTGTGGATTAGAAAAGCATGAACTTCCTGGATTCTTGCGGTATGAGTCGACGGCGATCGCAGAGTTATCTTAGCGAGTTTTGACAACGCGGAATCCGCGGCTCCGGTCATCGCGACGGTAACCAAACCCTTTTGATTTGCGGCAGCAATAGCCGCAACCACATTCGGCGAATTACCGCTCGTGGAAATTCCGATCGCCACGTCGCCTTTTCGAGCCAATCCAAGCAGTTGTCTTTTAAAAACATGTTCGTATCCGTAATCGTTTCCGATCGCCGTAAGCGCCGCGGAGCCGCAAGTTAAAGCCACGGCTGGGAGCGGAGCACGATCATAAGCGAATTTCCCGATGAGTTCCCCGACCATGTGCTCGGCATCGGACGCCGAACCGCCGTTCCCGAATGCCAAGACTTTGTTTCCTTTTTTCAAAGCGGAACAAATCACGGCCGTAGCGGCGTTATAATTATCCCTCAATATCGTCAAATCCGATGAGAAGGTTCGCCGCAAAGCCGCCAAATCTTCATAGAAAAAATCCCGCATATTTCGATCCTTGCTAGCTTGAATTTGAAATCAACAGAAGAGAGCTACGCGAAACCCCGTCAAGACAAGTATTAGACGGAAAGAGAACAAAGAAGTTCATTAATTTTTGTCATTGGTTTCCGATTCCACGACTTTATAATTGATCTTGTCATAGTGTTCTTGAATCGCTTGCGGTGTAACGGTCGCCGTCCCGACAATTCCGACGACGACGCCGGCCGCCAAATTGGAAATTTCGGCGGCTTCAGGCATATCGCACCCGGAAGCGAGCGCCAGGCTGAAAGTCGCGATTACCGTATCCCCGGCGCCGGTCACATCGAAAACCTCGAGAGCCCGCGTCGGAATCGTCATGGGCTGCTTTCCCTTGCGAAAGAGGCTCATGCCTTGTTCTCCCCTGGTTATCAAAACGGCATCGGTTTTGAACTGTTTAAGCAAGTCGGCGCCGCCGGTTAAAACATCTTCATCCGATTCGAATACGCGCCCCAAGATCGATTCGGCTTCACGCGTGTTGGGAGTAATAAGTGTCGAACCTTTGTACAAGTTAAAATTCTTCAGCTTCGGGTCTATCACCACGAATTTCCCGGCATTTCGGAATCTCTCGATTATGGGCCCCAGAACATCGGCTGTGACGACGCCCTTCGCGTAGTCGGAAACCACTATTCCCGAAAGATCGGGCAGCATTTTCCACAGGGTTTCTAATAGCGCTTTTTGCCTTGGATAATCGACGGGGTCGGTATATTCCCGGTCAATGCGGATCATTTGCTGATTTTGCCCGATAACGCGGGTTTTAACCGTGGTTTGCCGGCCGGAATCCTTTATCAGGCCTTCGACTCCGATACCCTCGGAATGAAGGGAGTCGCAAAGTTTTCTTCCGGACTCATCATCGCCTATTACTCCCCAAATATCGACTTCGGCTCCCAAAGCTTGCAGATTGGAAGCCACGTTAGCCGCACCGCCGGGTCGCCACGTTTCCTTCTTAATTTGAACGATCGGCACCGGAGCTTCGGGAGAAATTCGATCGACTTTTCCCCACAAGAATTCATCAAGCATGACATCTCCGAGAACGGCCAACCGGCAGCCGGGAAAACGAGTCAGGATCTTCTTGAGACGGGAGCGGGACATGCCCGAAAAGGCGCGCCGTCCGGTCATATTTCTGCTCCACCCATTGGGCCCGCCCCCGGAAAGGGGATCCGTTTCATCCATGGATGATATCATCGCGTAATTTCCTCCAGCAATGCAAGAACCACAAGAGGCACCATGATCTCATGTTGCCCGGTTAAATGGAATCCTTGACCGACACCGGCGCTCGGTCTCATAACGACGTTGGTCTGAGCTCGATATTGCATCAATTTATCCATGTCGATGGTGGTCAATCCGGCAAGAGTTTTTCCAAGGTTATGCGCCTTGGAAACCGCTTTCAAAAAAACCTCGGGTAAAATAACAGCCGAACCGAGGTTCCAATATATGCCGTTTTCCAACTTCGCAATTTCATCGCAAAATATCTCGAAATCCTTGAAAGAGGCTTGACCTATTGAAGCGCCGTCGACATTCGGATGCAAATGAATGATATCCGTACCAACGGCGACATGAATGGTACAAGGCATACTCCGTCGACCGGTGTTCCAGATAAGACTTAATTCTCTATGAGGAAATTTCTCCGGATTTTTCCTCATGAATTCATACAAGCCTCTGCCTAATCCCAGATCGGCCTTGAGTGATTCTTTTATCGCATCGCCCATCCAGGCGCCGGTTTCTTCGACAAATCCAAAGCGGCCAAGCGGAAGCTCTTTTGCCACATCTTCGGAGGTCTCGCCAAAAGCCGCGATTTCAAAATCATGAATGGAACCCGCGCCGTTCATAGCGAGCGCATTCAACCCACCGTTTTCCATCAATGCGATTAAATAGGGAGACAAACCGCATTTGACAACGTGAGCCCCCAATCCAAGAACGATATGAGCTTTTTTCTTATGCGCGCGCGCCAATGCCTCAATGATTTTCCGGAAAGTATTGCCGGCGTGAATTCGTGGAAGCGCATTTACGAGGCTCTTTATCGGGAAATCGGGAGGCGGAAGTTCGGCGAAGTCGGAAACCTTCACCAAGTTTTTTCTTTCGCTCATCGGATAGGTTTTTAATCTTTTTTTCATCGGTTATTTTTGCGCCGAAGTTTATCATCTACCCTCGGTCGAGTCAAGATAAGAAAACGACGGCAACTTTTCAGACCGACAAAAGCAACCTGCAGTCATCGGTTAGACATGGGAATTTCGTCGCGTATTTCGGATTCATAAAAATCTTTACCCGCATCGAGAATCGTTCGTGGATCGTATTCGTAACACAGCCGGCGTCTCATACTCGATGCCTGCGGATGACATCTGAGGTAAGCGAAAAGATGAACCCGGAACAGCGCCACGCCTCGAGAGCCGTGTTCCATAAGCATTTCAACCAGATGTCTGCGAAAGATCTCATACCGTCGCAATTTGTCAAAATTCTCATCGAGACCCAAAAGCTCGGCGAAAATCCAGGGTTTTCCGATGGCGCCTCGGCCGATCATGAAACCTCTGCATCCCGAAATCTCATGAACTTTTTTGAGATCCTCGGAGGATTTAAGATCGCCGTTGGCGATAAAAGGAATATTGCCGCAAATGTCGGCCATCCCTTCGAGGAAATCCCATCTTGCATTACCGGTATAACCCGCCGCCTTTGTGCGGGCGTGAACCGTGACGGCTGAGGCTCCGCTATCGACGGCGCTTTTCACGAAATCCCGTACGTTGATATGCGACAAATCCCATCCCAAACGGCATTTCATCGTCACCGGAAGCGAAACGGCCCGTTTTACGGCACCGATGATTTTTCCGGCAAGCGCGGGAGTTTTCATAAGAGCGGCGCCGGCTCCCGTTTTAACTACTTTGGAAACCGGACATCCCATGTTGATATCGATGAAATCGCAAATTTTCAGAGACTCGATATAAACTGCGGCTTCAGCCATGCAATCGGGATCGAATCCGAAAATTTGTATTCCGAACGGCCGCATTTCTCCTTGAAACTTGAACATCTCCATGGACTGCCGACTTCGCATCGTAATGCCCTTCGCGCTGACCAATTCCGAAATTGTCGCGCCCACGCCAAGGTTGGAGCAAAGAAAACGAAACGGACCATCGGTCACACCGGCCATCGGCGCAAGCAGAAGATGGTTAGGCAAAATCACGTTTCCGATAACAAGCGGTTTATCAACGATTTTTGATGTTGCGGATTCAGCGATAAATAAATTGTCGCGCGAAATGAAATCCATGAGATGATTATTTCCGATGCCTTAATCGGTCATTGCGTCGTTGAAAATAGATGAACAGTTTCGACCGTGTTTCTTACAGTTGTAGAGCGCCAAATCGGCCTTTTTTATCAACACCGACTTGCTGCCGGCGTGATCGGGATACGTCGATATTCCCAGGGAAATGGTGACTTTCAATGCCTGTCCCTGGCCCGGAAAGTCGTAGCTTTCTACCATCTTCCGCAAGCGTTCGGCTACGAGTTGAGCGCCCTTGGAATCGGTTTCGGGAAGAATGATCGTAAATTCCTCTCCGCCGTAGCGCGCCGGAATATCAATCGTGTCGCGAATCGCCTGTTTGGTGATTTTCGCTGTTTCGGCAAGAACGATGTCGCCTTGCTGATGACCATACGTATCATTGAAAATCTTGAAATGGTCGATATCGAAAAGAATCAGGGAAACGCTTGTATGATAGCGCTTGGCGCGCATAAGCTCTTCGTCGAGGCGCGCTTGAAAATACCGATGAATGAACAGCTTGGTCATTCCGTCGGTAATCGCCAGTTCGTAGAGCCTTGCGTGTTCGACGGCCATGGCCGCCTGCTGGGCCAGGGCTTCCATCAAACGCTGATCATCAGCATTAAAATCTTCCCCTTTGTTTTTATTGACGACATTGATGACTCCGGTAACCCTATCCTTGACTTTCAAGGGAACCGAAATCAAATTCTTGATTTTTTCTTCGAACGGCGCGGAATTTTCAAAACTGCGGAAAAGCGGATCAAGACATCCCATGTTGGCGATCAGCGATCGCCCTGTTTTCAAAACAGTGCCGGCAACGCCTTCCCCGCTTTTAATTCTCGTCATTATCGAAGGAATTTCGTCATCATCAATTCCATAAACGATTTTTGTAACCAACTCATCAGTCTGATCCGCTAAAAGCATGACCGAGCCCCTCTCAGCCTTGAGAGCCTTGGTTGCCATTTCCAACAACTGCCGGATCAGCTTCTCGGTGTCGCTTTGAAAATTCATTGCCTGGCTGGCCTTAAAGAGCGTTTCAATCTCGAACATTTTTCTGTCCAAAGCGTTGTGATTATTTTCAAGGGCGATGAGCATCTCATTGAATCTGGATGCCAGCATTCCGATTTCATCATTGGAGGAAATCGACAAGCGATAAGTCAGATCGCCGCCGGAAACGACGTGTGTTCCTTTCACCAGCTTATCGAGACCGGAAGTGATCAATTGCGCCATGATGACGGAAAAAATGATTCCGACGAACAGACCGACCACGGAGATTATGATTATGCGCGTTCTTGTGGTGGACTTCGCCGCGGTCAGGCGATCGAATCCATATTTTAAAACTACGGTGCCGAATCGTGACGATCCGACTTTGATTGGAGCGATAAACTCAACGAATTCACCATCGGGAGCGATCTTTTTCGCGGTTTCATTCAAGGAATTGTAGAAATCTTTCGTTCCTCCGGGGAGAGTGTCGCCGAAACGGCTGGCGGATTCACCGCGTATTCTGTTTGCCAAGAATTTACCATCGACATCAAGGATGGAGATTTCTTTTACATCATCGCCGCCTGCTATTATTTTTTCAGTATAGGGAATCAATTCATCGTAGGCTTGCCTAATGATGCAATCTTGGCAGGCAAGAGCCAAAGTGGAACCAAGCAACATTCCTGTTTGATCCATGCTTTCGGATAGAAGGGCTTGCTCGCGAACGAACGTGTTGAGAGAAGTTAACAGAATAATAAGCCCAACCAAAAGTGCTATGGCAACAATGAATTTTGCCTTTAGAGAAAAACGAATTCCCGGAGTGTTATTCACTTTTACTGACAATCAACATGGAAAAAGATTTTAATGAGACTGCAGGAGCTTAATCATTTTTCGAACGTAATCATAATCGGAATCGGCTGCCGATACGAAACCCTGAACATCGGTACAGTCTTCGAGTACTTTTTTGTAAACCGGATTATCAATGTTCAATTTCAGAAAAGCTTTTTTTATTTTATCACATAAATCCTCGGGAAGATCAGGACGGACGAACAACGGTTCATTCGAAATATCCTGAGTCGTCGCTAAGATCGTAAGCTCGTTTATTTTACTTTTGTCTCTCAGCGTGTTGCGGGCATCGTCATAGCAAGCACCGGCGTCGTATTTTCCCAACAAAACGTTCAAGACTACCGCATCGTGTTTGCTGAGAAAACCGGCTTCAGCAAAATCCTTTTCGGGATCGATCTTGGCTTCGAGTAAAAGCGCTTTGGGAAAAATATAGCCCGAGGCCGAATCTTTTTCGACCCAGGCAAATCGCTTGCCTTTTAAATCAGCCAAGGTTCTAATTCCGCTATCCTCGCGGGTGATTATTATTCCACGGTATGACGTGGTTTTAAAGCGCTTCGGCTTAACAAGAAGCTTTAAGTTGAATTTATCCTTTGCTTCAACATAAGAAAGAGTTCCCAACCAGCCGATATCGATTTCCCCGCTTGCCAACTTGGTGACGATTCCTGTGTAGCTTGGAGCAAGAACCAATCTGGCTTCTTTAAGACCCAACTCTTCGCGAAGATAATTCAAAAGTCCTTCATGCTTTCTAACCATATCCGTCGCGTTTGTAAAAGGTATTCGCCCAATCTTCAACACGGTATCCTTTAAAGCCGATCCTTTCGTCGAGGCATTGGCGGTTCCTGAAGTTTCCGTTTGCGTTGATGTAGTCGTCGGCGGTTGCGAACTATTGGAGCCACAACCGGTCACAAAAAATGCAACAACACACAGCAATATTGTCAAATAAATTCGAAAATCAAATAACTTCCTCATCTGAACCCTCATAAATAAGATTGGCAACCTAGATATATCATATTCCTTGGTTTTTGCAAATACCAAGCCCTGCAGACCAGCAATTCAAGGAATACTTTCTCGGAAATTTCACGCTCTTGAGGGAAGACCGCATGTAAAACGCGGATTATTCGTTCAGACACGTTAATAACCGTACCGCGAGTTATTGAGAAGATACAAAAATAATATAAGTTTTTCAAAAACACTATTACCAATAGGTTTGTGTTCCATTTTTTTCTCAAGAAGTTTTTGCTTTTTTAGGGTTAACCTGAACTTGAAACCAAGCACGGAGAATAGTATTTATCTTGGTTTGATAACCTTTTCCCAACGTGCGAAGATAGCTAAGAATATCTTTATCAAGAGAAATTGTAATTCGTTCCTTCTCGCTCGGCCAGCGAATTACAGCCTTTTTAAAAAAATCATCGGTGAGGGGGGGGATATCGGAATAATCAATATCCTCGTCCTTCATGGCGTCAATGTGCGCCCAATCAGTTTTTGATTGTTTCGGTAAAGCGTTTTTTTTCATTGCTATCCGCCTTTCTCATTGAAATAATGCGGGTTGTTTGGTCGTCCGGCTCGGCGTAAATAATCACAACAACAACCCTACCTTTAAGAATTCCAATACCTAAGAATCGCTTTTCATCGCAGGTTTGACATGGATCTTCTTCGATAAGCATGGGACCATCAAAAACCTTTTCGGCGTCGGATAAATCAAACCCATGTTTTCTAATATTTGTCCGGTTTTTGGCTTCACTCCAAGTGAATTTCATAACACTAATATGCATAAAAACATGTATTTTGTCAAACTATCTTGTCTTTGGCCAGCAATTATCTTCAAATGATTTTCAAAATTTCGGCAGTTGTTGCTGAAATTTCGTGAAATTTTTTTCACGCCTTTTCAATATTGGCTTTAATTAAGCTTTTCTATAATGGCATAAAATATGCTTAAAAATACCCACGGTTGGATAACGACCTATAAGTGGGAACAAGAGAAAGTTTCTTGTATCAAAGCATAAGCATCACAAGAATTCGTTAAGGAGGTCGGTATGAAAAAAGCGGTTATTCTAGCGCTTTTGGTTCTGGTGGTTTTTGTTCCGAGCATCTATGCTCAGTGGGGTCACAATGGATATGGTTATGACGAGCTTCAAAGGGCACACCACATGAGGAATCATGGGGATTGTTACGACGCCCGCCGGATTTTCCAGAACCTCTCTCGGAACGGCGACAATGATGATATTAGACGGGAAGCCTGCTATTACATCGGTTTTTGCAGCGTTAAGCTTAGTGACTCATGGCAAGCAATCAGCGATTACCGCGATTTTCTTTCCCGATACGACGGTTCATGGTCGACCAAATATGTCCCGGATGCATTATTCGTCCTTGGACGGACCTATGAAGTAGTCGGAAACAATTCAGATGCCAGATATTATTATAAAAAGTGCATTGATCGGTTTCCATATGATAATTACGCGAAGTTGTCCCGCGACAGATTGCGGGTTATCGACGGCGGATACTATGTCGACAACAATGGCGGATATAACGATGGCTCGCATCACGGGCCCCACTTCAGCCTTCAAACCGGTAAAGTCGCCAAAACTACGGCCGAAACGAGCCTTGCGAAGACCAATCCATACGAAGATTTGAATATTGATTGTGGGCAGATCAGCCGTGTCAATAAATTCATCCAAGCCGTAAATAAACTCGAAGGTGTCGAAAGTGCCGTTCAAAATCTAGCCGATTCCGACAAAAATCTCGATTCTGTTAAAGAAACCTTAAAAGTACTCTCTGAAAAACAGAAGTTCGAGAGCCTTCATCTTAATTCTCCCGTAAAATAAGCGGTCAGGCAAAACCTTTACAGTTCTTCACTCCCCGGGTTCAATACAGTGAACCCGGGGAAGCTTGTTTATAACAAAGAGCTTGTTATGGCAGGAACCGCTTTATTGATCACCTACACTATAACTCCACTCTCGATGTTCATAAACAGGCTGATCGTGTGTAGACAGGGCTTGTTCAAGAAGTCGCAAAAGATCAATTGCTCGATATAGGAAGGAACGGAAATTTTTTTTGTTCACCCAGCTTATGTTCGATCCGTTCAAGAAGTTGTATTGCCTTTCCAAGAAGAAGCTTGGGCCTGCCTTCAACAACGACTTCAGAAAACTGAATGAAATCGATGCAGCAAATACTGCGATATTTCTCATCGCCATAGACTAAAGCACCGTTGTGAAGTAATAAGGAAATATCTTTCGGAGTAAGCGAGAAAAAACTCTCGACCGGATCTTTTTTGACATCTTCAAAACAAAGGAGATTTGCCAATTTCCCATGGTTGATGCTGCCCTGAGTTTTATCGGTCCGAAAAATTGCCGCTGCTTTTTTGGTCAATAGATGAATGATTTCGAGTGGGCTGAGACGGCCTCCGAATAAATCTTGGGAAAATTTTCGGGCGGTTCGAGCCTCATCCAGAAGATTTACTGAGCCGCAAATGGCGCTCTCGGTACCTATTGTGAAAGGAATTCCACGATCAAGAATTTGGGAAATTTTCGGTTGAGCGTGAAAAATGGCTTGAGTTGAAGTTGGACACCAAACGATGGAGGCTTTTCGCATAGCGATAAGATCCAGATCGGAGTCGGAAAGGTTTACGCAATCGACTAATACCGTGTTTTCCGCCAACACGCCGATGCGATTCAAGGTTTCAATTTCCTCGGATATTTCTTGTGCAAATCCTTCGCAAGCATGAAGGATGAAAGGTAGAATACCACGCGATTGCCGAAACTCTTCCATCAAACCTTCACCCCATTCAAGCCTGCGTTGAGAAACGGAATGAGCAAGGAAATAGTGATCCAAAAGAGCGACTAAAGGCTTTCCGGCAAATGTTCCGGAAATCTCGCGCGGAAAATGATCAACGATCATGCCGACTCCGGAAAGCACGTTTCGATACATTCCAAGCGCATAAAGATCGGTAATCGACAAAGTTTGCATTCGGCGGTATTCGGGGCTGCTTTTGAACTCTTTATCCCATTCGAACCAGTTTGCGAACTTCTCTCCGGAACAAGGCGAGCAGAAGCTTTCATAAAGATGGTCATGACCGTTAATCAAAGCCGGGAAAACCAATCGGCCTTCCAGATCGATAATCAAATCAGGAGCTTTTTCTGGTTGTTCATTGATGGAATAAATCCCCGCGATTGAATCATTCCAAATCAAAATCCCGCCTTGTATGATTTCTCCGGTTTCCGTAAATATACGGCAATTGTTTAAGAGTTTCAGCATTTAAAAATTTCCGAAACTAGGAAGTTCCTTTTTCATGTCGTGATAAAACTTTGCCCAAGTCATATCTGCAAAAGCAATTCGAGAAAAATTCTCTCCCATTCTCTGGAGGAATTCAAGAAAAGAAATTCTCTGTAAATCAGGTAATAGAGTTCTCGCTCTCGAAAAACTCTTATAGAAATTGTTTTCCTCCTTGATTCCTAGAGCGGCGATGGTATGACTGAAAAAAGTTTCCTGCTCGAATCGATTCAAGAGTCTCATCGGAAGGATTTGCGATCCGAGAAGCGTACCTACCATTTCTCCTCTGAATTCCACGGGAACGGCAAACACGAGGAATCCAGCATAACAAATGTTGACAAACGGAACTTTTCGTCGCAAAAGGCGATCTTCAACGTTTTTATAAGTTCGACGACACCGAATTTTCCCGCGCTCCGTGCCGCGAATAAGACTGCACGGTCCGTTAAAATAATCGGTTTTGACGACAACTTCACCGGTGTTTGAGCGAAAAGACAAGGCGATACCTAAAAATTGTTCAAGGCGCTTTAATATTTCCGGCACCTGACCCTGCGAAAAAGTGACGGTCAGGTTTACATTAGCATCTCTTATTGTCGTCATTATATACCTTCCTGAATTCGATAGCTTAATCCGATCAATGTTCCGAGGGAAGATACGTTCGTCTGACTTCCCGGATTGTTTGTATTCTTTCAATCGCCATCTCATGGGCCGCCGTATGGGTTGAAATATTTTTTTCCCGGGAAATTCGAACAATGGATTCGATGTTGTTATAAAGTCTTCCGATTTTTATATTGGCCGATGTCTCGTCATAACCGGTCAACTCCTCGGCAACATTGATCAATCCGCCGGCATTGATGACGAAATCCGGAGCATAGATGATTCCCTTGGAATGCAAAACATCACCGATCCGGTCATCGGCAAGTTGGTTGTTCGCGGAACCTGCAATAATACGGGTTTTTAATTCGGAAATCACTTTTTCCGTGATGGCGCCGCCTAATGCACAGGGGGAAAACACATCACACTCCACGGTATGGATTTTATCGAGAGAAACCACCTCAAATTCGAGAAATGTCTTCAATTTATCAATTCTTCTTGAATCTTTCTCGGCAACGACTACTCGAGCACCCTCTTCGACAAGCAATCGAACGAGTTCAGATCCGACGGCGCCGATGCCTTGGACGGCAACCTTACGGTTTCGAAGATTCCCGTCACCATAAGCAGCTTTTAAACAGGCTTGAATTCCGCGGAAAACACCAAAGGCACCTTTTATCGCCGGGTCACCCCCTCCACCATGCGTTTTTCTCAAACCCGCAACGAAGGAAGTTTCCTGGCTGATGGTTTCCATATCCTCAACCGTGCTGCCGACATCCTCGGCAATGTAGATACGTCCGCAAAGGCTTTCCACATGTCTTCCGAGAGATCTCAGCAATGCCTCCGATTTGCAGTTTTCCGATCGGCAGATGACAACGGCGCTGCCGCCGCCGAGATTCAGACCGGCAGCCGCAGCTTTAAGCGTCATGGCCTTGCTGAGTCTCATCGCGTCTTCAATGGCTTCCTTCTCGGAATTGTAAGCCTGTATCCTTAAACCACCCATAGCCGGGCCCAGCGTCGTATTGTGCAAGGCGATTATTCCTCTTAAACCGGAAACTTCGTCGTGGCAAAAAAGGATGTCTTCAAAATCTTCTGTTATCATCAAATCAAGAACATTCATTTCTCAACCTCGGATAGTGCTTTGAACGATCTTCCGGCCTCTCGCTGCCATAATACCGCACCCAAAAGAAGCGAATTAAATTTCGTATCGTTGTCGTCGGCTCGAGACGTCAAAACTACCGGACATTTGGCGCCATAAACCAAGCCACCCATATCGGTTTTAGTGAAGTATTGCAGAGATTTGTATAAAACATTGCCGGCTTCGATTCTTGGAACGATGAAAATATCGGCATTTCCTTGAATTTTACCGGAATATTTTTTAATTTTTGCGGACTCGGGGCTCACGGCAAGATCAAGGGATACAGGTCCTTCAACGACGACATCATTACGTTTTTCAAACATTTGTGCGACATTTTTCGCCAATACGGTTGAAGGAACTTTATCCGAAACCTTTTCGTTGGCCGCCAGCAGAGCGACCAAGGGGGGCCGCGAAGAGAACAATTTAAAAGCTTCAACGGCATTGTCAATCATCTTCGCCAAAGTTTCGGCATCGGGAGCGATGTTGATCGCGGCATCGGAAAGAATCTTCATTCCGGGGATATTACCGGTTTCAAAGAACGTCAAATGTGAAAGTAGAGGGTTCTTTTTCAACCCATCCTTGGTATTCAAAACCGCCTTTAAAATTGAGGAAGTTGGTATCAGGCCTTTCATGATAATATCGGCATCACCATCGCGAACCGACTTCACGGCCAATTTGCAAGCTTTTTCGGAATTTACCTCTTCCATGATCGTCGTCTCGGAATGCTTAACCGCATCGCCGTAGATGGCGGTGATTTTAACGGGATCACCGATAAGCTTGGCTGAAATAAGGCCAAGCTTAATTCCGTGGCAAACGGCAAAAGCGCAAGCTTCATCTTGGGCAAGAGGGATTACCACCCGACATTTTTTCTTGGAATCAAGGTCACCAACAAGCTTTTGAAAAAATTTTGAACTCATGTTCGGCCGTATCCTTCCGTATTTTTCACTTGGTTTTCCAGGAATCATCACACACCGAGAACGTACGAAGCGATAACCATTCTTTGAACTTCGCTCGTTCCCTCATACAGTTCCGTGATGCGAGCGTCTCGATAATATTTTTCGACCGGATAATCTTTTATGAACCCATAACCGCCGTGAATTTGAATCGCTTGATGACAAACTCTTGTAGCCATCTCTGAGCCGTAAACTTTTGCCATTGCCGCATCCTTGGCATATCTTTTCTTATTATCCTTGAGCCATGCAGCTTTGAAAGTCAATAGTTTAGCGGTTTCAATATCCATTTTCATTTCAGTCAGCTTGTGACGAATTCCCTGGAAATCATATATTGATGACCCAAATTGCTTACGTTCACGGGCGTATTTCAATGCAGCCTCATACGCCGCGCGCGCGATACCGGTAGCCTGAGCTCCGACACCGACGCGACCGCCGTCAAGGGTATCCATGGCGATGCGAAAACCTCTTCCAGGCGAACTAACAATATTTTCCTTCGGAATTCGACAGTTCGAAAAAACAAGTTCCGCGGTATTGGATGCCCTAATTCCCAATTTATTTTCGACAACACCTACGGAAAAACCCGGAGTTCCTCTATCAACGACGAAGGCCGAAAGGCCCCTAATTTTAGCAGTCCGATTCGTACTAGCTATTATCAATGCAAAATCGGCAATTCCGCCGTTGCTGATGAAGATTTTCGAGCCGTTGAGTACCCATGAATCACCATCGAGAACAGCCGTAGTTTCCTGATTTGCCGAATCAGATCCAGCGTTGGGTTCGGTCAAGGCAAAACATCCCAGTTTCTCACCTTTTGCCATCCCAGGAAGATATCGTTTTTTCAAGGCCTCGGAGGCATATGTCATTATCGGATAAGCAACGAGGGAATTGGACAGCGACATCGTTACGCCCTGAGAGGCGCAAGCTTTGGAAATCTCCTCAATTATCAAACAATATGTAACGGTATCCGCACCCGCACCACCGTATTCCTTGGGAATGATAATACCCAGGTAGCCTTGTCTTGCAAGCGCCATGGTGACTTCCCGGGAAAATTCCTGTTTTTCATCAAGTTCGGCGGCAAGGGGTGTAATGAATTCCTGAGCGAATTCGGAAGCAGATTTCTTAATAAGTTCCTGTTCGGGAGTAAGTCTAAAGTCGATCACGATTGAACCTCCCGACGCAATTTTCTGATTTCAGCCGTAAGCGCCGGCAAAACCTGATGAAGATCGCCGACGATTCCGACATCAGCGCATTTCAGGATGGGTGCTTGCGGATCACGGTTAACTGCGACGACGAATTCGGCGCCCGCAATACCCGCAAGATGTTGAATTGCACCACTGATACCGCAGGCGATGTAGAGCTTAGGTGAAACAGCCTTTCCGGTTTGACCGACCTGATGATCGTGGCCTATCCAGCCGGCCTCAACCGCGGCTCTGGAAGCTCCCATCTGTCCGCCGAGGGCTTCCGCCAGTTCGCGAATAACCGCGAATTTCTCGACTCCACCCACGCCTCTTCCGCCTGAGACGATTATTTGAGCTTCGGACAAGTCGATTCTTTTCCCGATGTTCTTGATAACCTCGCGAATCAATACTCTGAGGTCGGTTTCCTTAATGGCGACTTTTATCTTTCGTATTTCACCCTTACGGGATGAGTCGCGGAGCATTGGTTTCATGACGCCGGGGCGAACGGTCGCCATTTGCGGTCGATGATTCGGACATGCTATTGTCGCCATAACGTTGCCGCCGAAAGCCGGACGAGTTTGCAAAAGCAATCCCGTGTCTTTCTCTATGGCAAGGCCGGTACAATCGGCGGTTAATCCGGTTTTTAGCCGATTGGCAACACGCGGAGCCAGATCCCGACCAATTCCGCTGGCTCCGACAAGGACGATTTCAGGTTTAACATCTTGAATCACGGCTGAAAAAGCCCGCGCAAAGGGACCCGTACTATATTCGGAAAGATGGGAATCATCGACGATTATTACCTGATCGGCTCCGCCTTCGATCAAATCGCGGGCAAGAGGCTCGATATCCTTTCCCAGCAACGCGGCGGTCAAAGCCGTGCCTCTTTCATCAGCCAATTGGCGCCCGATTCCCAAGAGTTCAAGGCTCACCTTTGCCAGTGAATGTCCGCGTGTCTCCGCGTAAACCATTACCCCTTTGAATATCGATAAATCTTTTTCGGGAAGCGGAGCGGCCAAGGATAAAATAGCCTTGAATTTGCAGCTATCCAGGCATGCGCCGCAATGAACGCAATTGTCGTTCAAAATCGCGATGCGATTAATCAGATCAATCGCATCATACGGGCAAGCTTTCAAACAGGCTCCGCAGCCAACGCACAGTTTCTGATCTATTTTAATGGCCATTTGTTTTCCTCAGATAATTCCCTTTTCTTTCAGGGTTTCAATCAATTGTTTGGCGGAGTTCAGCGGATCTCCGGTGAGAATCTTCCCTTCGCCTTTAGGCGGCGGTGAAAACGTTCTACGCACCTGCGTCGGAGAACCCTTAAGGCCGATTTTTTCTTCCGGGGCTCCGATATCCGATGCTTTCCAGATTGAAAATTTCTTTTCACGAAACGCCTGTATACATCCGAATAAAGTTGGAATACGCGGCTTGTTGGCTTCTTTCAAGCAGGTCAGGAGAGCTGGAAGCGGGACCGTAAGTATTTGGGTTCCAAATTCGACGGCTCTCTCAACCTGAAATTCATCTTTAACAAACTCCGCGCTTTTAACGTAGGTTACTTGAGGAATATTTAAAAATTCAGCCAATTGAGGACCTACTTGGGCGGTATCGCCGTCGATTGCTTGCCGACCCGAAATAATAAGATCGAATTTCCCGATTTTCCGTACTGCATAGAAAAGGGCGGCAGCCGTAGCCAAGGTATCGGCTCCGGCAAAAGCCCTGTCGGACAGGAGGATCGCTTCATCGACGCCCATGGCGAGAACCTCTCTTAAGGCCGCCTCCGCTTGGGGAGGGCCCATGGATATGGCGATAATATTGCCGCAACCGATTTTATCTCTTAAGGATAGCGCCAACTCGATCGCGTGACGATCTTCGGGATTGACGATGCTGGGCACTCCTTCTCTTATAAGGGTTCCCGTAATCGGATCAATCTTAACATCGTTGGTGTCGGGAACTTGTTTAACGGTAACGATAATTTTCATCGTTGTTTCCTTAAAATAATAAATCGAAAAAGCTACAGTTGATCTCCGATTATGTTGCGAAGGATCTCTGAAGTACCATAACAGATTTTTAGAAATCGCGAGTCGCGGAAAAGCCTTTCTACGCGGTTGGGTTTAACGAAAGCCTTTCCTCCGAGGACTTGAACGGCGAAGTCCGCGACGGCAAAAGCCGACTCAGAAGAGATTATCTTCGCCATCGCCGCGGCGCTTGGAAAAACTCCCTTTTGTGAAACAGCTGCTACCGCCCGCCAAACGTGAAGACGGGAAGCATCGATCCGCATAGCCGCATCGGCAAATCGCCATTGAAGGCTCTGAAAACTGCCGACCGGTTTTCCAAATTGTTTTCTGGATTTGGCGTGAGCGACCGCATCATCAAAAGCTTGTTGCGCAAGCCCTGTAGCCGCTGCGGAGTAGGCCACCCGCAATTCGGATGAAATTTGTTCAAACGCTTCCGAACCGAATCCGTAAACGCCGATGACGTTTTCCGCGGGAATCAAAACTTTATCCATCTTGATTGAAGAAGCTTCCAAGCCACCCAAACCCATAGTGGATTGAATTGGTTCGATCGTTAAACCCGGACAATTACCCGGAACAAGACACAAAGACGTTTTGGTACCCTCGTTTTCCCGGGTTTTCGCGAAAACGCAGATATAAGTCGCCCTCTTCGCCCAGTTGGCGTAGGCTTTAGCACCACTGATTTCGATTTTTCCGCCGTCGGTTCGTCGGCAGGTTGTAGAAATTCCCGCTAGGTCGCAACCTGCTTCATCTTCAGTGGCGGCAAGAGAAAAAATCATTTCGAAATCGGCGGCTTTGCGGACAATCTCGTTTTTTTCGGGCATGTTGGCGAATCGCCCGGTTGCCCAAACTCCCAAAATAGTTTGCTGGGCAATTATGAATGCGGCGACGGTTGAAAACCGCGCAATTTCTTCCAAGGCGATAGTTAACGGAAGCAATAAGTTATCCGGTTTTCCCGCCTGATCGAGCAAAAAAGGAAGCAACAGCTTATTTTTTTGAAAACCGCACAGCAAATCATTTGAAAATTTACCGGATGAATCCATTTCTTCGGTAAAGGGAGCAACCAATTCGCTTGCCAGCTTCCGCCAGTTTTCCTGAAAATGCAATTCTTCCGAAGAGTATTCGAAGTTCACGAAACAATGTCCTTTCGGTATATTGAAGGCACCGGCCGTTTCACCGGAGTCGGTATCGGTTCAAGGAACATAATCGCGAGCTTTCTCCTCACCGCGAAGTACACGCAATCCGCCTTGAGCCAAAGCCGCCAGTTCATCTTCACCGGGAACAACGGAGACGGAAACCATGGGTTCGATGAACTCACAAATACGGCCAACCAACGACTTGCTGTGAGCAGCACCGCCGGTTATTATTACGCGCTTAACTTTTCCCTTTAGAACGACGATGAATGATCCGATTTCTTTTGCAATTTGGTAGCACATCCCGTCGAAAACCATTTTTGCATAATCATCGCCCTGCATAATACGATTTTCGACTTCCGGAAGGTTGCTGGTTCCCAGATAATTCACCAATCCTCCGCGACCGACAACCATTTTTTTCATTTCCGCCTCGGTATACTTTCCCGAAAAGCATAGTTTAATCAGTTCCACGCTGGGTAAGGTTCCCGCTCTTTCCGGGGTGTATGGGCCGGATTCGAGACCATTGCTGACGTCGACACACCTGCCGCATTCGAGAGCCGCGACGGAAATTCCGCCTCCGAGATGAACCGCCACGAAGTTCTCGCTTCGAAAATCCCAATTTTCTTTTTTGCACAGCTGTCGAACGACGGCCATTATATTCAAAGCATGCCAAAGACTTCGACGCGGAATATCCTTCAACCCGGATAAACGGGCAATATTGCTCATTTCATCGACAACCGGCGGATCCACGATATAAGCGGGAATATGATAATCCCAATGGAATCCGAACGCCAGGATCGCGCCGATATTGCTGGCATGTTCGCCATAAGCGCTGATAGAAAGATCTTCGACCATTCTGGAAGTGACCTTATAGGTTCCGCTTTCAAGGTGTTTCAAAAAACCGCCCCGGCCGACGACGGCGGAAAGTTGTGTCGGATCGAAGGAATTGTTTTTTAGAAAATCGAGCATAACCTGGCGTCGCAAGGAATATTGGTCGATGACTCGCGGATATTTCTCAAGTTCATAAGCCGGATGTTCGACTTTTTGAACGAAAATGGCCGTCTCATCTTCATAAAGCCCCAGTTTTGTCGATGTCGAGCCGGGATTAACAACGAGAATCTTAAAACCGGAATTCATTTGCATCACCTCACGATCTTACCTTTAAAATCTTTTTGAGGGTTCGGATCCCTTTCATGCGGTCGGTCGCCCACTCCTTTGCAATCCGGTAAGGTGATTTCCTCATAGTACGCGCTTTCGTAATAAGATTTTCAACCAACCCATATACTCTTTCTATTGTTTGAACGCAATGTTCCTTGGCTATGCCGTAGAGTTCCGCATTGACCATGATTATATCGCCGGCATTGAGCAAAAAATCCGGAATAAAAAGTATCCCGGCTTGCTCCATGGCCTCCGCGACGTCTTCGGATACCAATTGGTTATTTGCCGCGCCTGCTACGATGCGGCATTTCAACTTTTTTATCGTTTCTCCGTCTAGGACATCGCCTAAAGCGCAAGGAGCAAAAATATCCACGGGAAGAAATGGTATCTCATTCGGTGGAACCATTTCAGCCTGCCGATTTTTTTCTTTGACCATTTTCACGCGTTCGAAAAAAAGATCCGAGACATAGATCTGGGCGCCATCTTCAACAAGAAGATTCATCAAAGCAATTCCAACTTTTCCGAGGCCTTGAATCGCAATCTTTCTTCCCTTGAGCGAAGCCGAGCCGAAAACGGCTTTTGCCGAAGCCCGCATGCCCAAGAGTATTCCTCTGGCCGTGATTGCGCTGTAATCAAACTCATTGATATGACCTCGCCTCAAACCGGCGACAAAAGGAGTTTCTTTCGCGATGATTTCCATATCTTGTGAGGTCATCCCCAGGTCGGGAGAAGCAATAAACCTTCCGCCCAATCCGTGAATGAATATTCCCAGAGCCCGCAGCAAGGTTTCATTTTTATCTTCGGGATTCCCCCATATGACTGCTTTCCCGCCACCGGCATCACAGCCGAAAAGTGCCGCCGATAAAGATGCGTTTTCGGCTAACCGTAAGGCGTCTCGAATCAAGGCATCTTCCGAGGAATATTTCCAGCATCTTATTCCTCCCACAGCCGGACCTAAGCTGGAATCATGAATCGCGAGCACACCCCGCAAACTGCTTTCACGATGTTGGAAATACAACAGATTTTCGTGTCGATTACGGCTTAACTCCTCAAATATTTCCATCCGTCGCACCCACCTATAATGTTTAAAGTCGAGCTATCTTAGCATCTGATCAAGTCCGTGTCAATTCGAAAAAAACCAGCAGTGGTCAGCTTCTTCAGAAACCAACCAGACGATCCGGTTATTTTCTAACAGACTCTAAACGACCAGGTTATTTTCTGATGCGCCCTAATTGAATTTCCATATACATGGTTTTTTCATGGTCAAAAAAAGAAGGACCACAATCACGTGGCCCTTTTTTCTTGGCAATTTTCAGGTAATTTATTTTGGCTGATAAGCCTTTTCAAAGCCGGACTTAACTACTAGGCTCAATTATCACCGCCGCCGCCGTGATGTCCGCCATCACCGCCATGATGGCCATGTCCGCTATCACCGCCGCCGACGCCATATATGACACCGCCGCTGCTACTGCTACTGCTACCGCTGCTACTGCTACCGCCGCTACTGCTACTGCCGTTACTGCTGCCGCCGCTACTGCTACTACTGCTGTCATCCTCGCCATCCTCGCCGAGGAATTTCTTTTTCGCTAACTTGAGAATCTGTTCCCGAGCGGCGAGGTTTCCTGTCGCCTTGGCCAGGCGGGTGGCTTCACCAAGCGTGCTAGCAATCGTAAATCCGACCAGGCATACTTGGTCCTTACCACCATACGAGCGGCAAGCTTTCGAAACCTCAATGATATCATCAATAGTCTTTAAATTCCTGGCGCCACGAAAGCAAATAGAATCCGCTGCGGCAACAGTTCTGGCAGCCTTTGCCAGCTTGACGACGTGCCTGGCTTTGGTGGCCTTGTTGACTCCGGCAAGAAGAATGTTATCTGTTTGCTGAATGTAGCCAGCCTTCTTGGCCATTTCAACAATGTCATTAATCTCCGTATCGCCGAGTCCAAGCAAGGGATCAAGGATGGAAAGCCGTATGTCGGAACCGGGTGCGGCTTCGCTCATGCGTGGGAGGTGCATGGCCTCGGGCTGATAAGCCTTTTCAAAGTCGGTCTTTTGATTGGCATTTTTCAAAGCTGCTTTGACCACATCCAGGGAGAGGTCATCCGGCGTAAGAGCTTTTTTCCGGTTTTCCAAATCGGTCATTTTCTTGACCGACTCGAGGAAATCATTTACCCGGTTAACTTTTTCGTTATCAATCCTGTGACCTCTGAAAGCATCGGTCGATGTTTTTGGTTTTGAGGGTGCGGCTTTCTTGGCCGTATCAACAATGCCATTAACCGGCATATTACCAAGCCCAAGCTTGGGATCAAGAATGGAAAGCCGTATGCCGGAACTGGCGGCGAACTCCGAACCGGCAAAATTTGAAACACATCTCTGATATACCGAAATGGCCTTGGGAATGTCTTTCACTTCTTCCAAATTCCGACCGAGAACATACAAGGCATCCGGTACTAGCTTGTCACCGTCACCCAACTTGGAATTTTCATACTGGTCCATCCATTCTTCGAAGGTGTCCACAGCGCCCCAGTAATCCTGGAGCCGGACTTTGCAAAAACCGATATAATAGCGCGCTTCCTTGAGAATGCCCGGGTCCGTCCCGGGTTGATTAATTTGCCTAAAGAGATCAAGGGCGGCCTGATAATTTCCCTGGTTGCAGAGACTCTTGGCGTCATCCAGGCGTGGATCGGCGAAGGCGGTACCGATGAAGCAGGCCAAGGCCAATGCCAGGACGGCAAGAACATTTTTCCGATTAATCATCTTCTTTCTCCTCTATGAAAGCCAAAAATTGTGGAAACCAAAATCCAAACCAATCTGCGATTCAGAGTGGAGCAGTCAACCATCTTACAGTTTTTCTCTAAACCACAAACATTCTACGATTATACAGAAATAAAATGCACTTGTAAACTGATTAAAATGAGTTTCCGGGACAATCAGCAACTGCGAATTCGCATCAGTTCGGCAACTTAAAGACCCCGACTTGGAGCCGGAGTTGAAACTCGATTAACTACTGTAAAAATTGACAATATGGTATTATTATGTCTGAAATTTTAAAAACTACAAAAATGGAGCAAATAATGGAAACCGCAACGTCAACGGAAAATCCTTCACCCGCAACGAAAATCTCGAATTTCATAAAAGATATCATCAATGAGGACTTGCGGAACAACAAAAACAGCGGCCGGGTGCATACGCGTTTTCCCCCGGAACCAAACGGTTATTTGCACATCGGTCATGCCAAAGCCATTTGCCTGAATTTCGGAATCGCCAAGGAATATAAGGGTTTGTGCAATTTACGCTACGATGACACCAACCCTACCAAGGAAGATATTGAATACGTCGAATCGATCGAAAGAGATGTAAAATGGCTTGGCTTTGATTGGGACGACAGAAAATATTATGCTTCCGATTATTTCCAAAAATTGTATGAATTCGCCGTAGAACTCATCAAGCTTGGAAAGGCTTACGTTTGTGCTTTAAGCCCCGATGAAATCAGAGAATATCGTGGGACACTGACTAAGCCGGGGCAAGAAAGTCCTTCGCGAGGCAGGTCGGTTGATGAAAATCTCGATCTTTTCCATCGTATGCGGGCCGGCGAATTCCCGGATGGGAAATATCTTCTCAGGGCAAGAATCGATATGGCCTCGCCGAATGTCAATATGCGCGATCCGGCAATTTATCGAATCAAACACGCAGAACATCATCGCACCGGCGACAAATGGTGCATTTACCCCATGTATGATTTTGCCCATTGTTTTTCGGATTCGTTGGAAGGAATAACTCATTCAATCTGCACATTGGAATTTGAAGATCATCGACCGCTTTACGACTGGTTCCTCGATCAGGTCAAAGCCCCTTGTCACCCTCAACAAGTCGAATTCGCCCGGCTCAATCTTACCCACACATTGATGAGTAAAAGAAAGTTATTGGAGCTTGTTCAAAAGAAATATGTGTCTGGTTGGAACGACCCGCGGATGCCCACGATAGCCGGTTTGAGACGTCGCGGCTACACTCCGGAATCAATCAGGGATTTCTGTGAACGAATCGGAGTCGCCAAAGCCAACAGCATCGTCGATGTTTCGCTTCTCGAACACTGCTTGCGCGAAGATTTGAACAAAAGGGCACCGAGAGTCATGGGTATTTTGAAACCCTTGAAAGTCATTATAACGAACTATCCCGAGGGAAAGACTGAAAACCTCGAAGCAGTCAATAACCCCGAAGATCCTTCCGCAGGCAAGAGATTGATTCCATTCTCCAGAGTCCTATACATCGAGCGTGATGATTTTCGCGAAGTTCCTCCAAAGGGTTTTTATCGACTTTCGCCGGGAAAAGAAATGCGATTGAAGTTCGCGTATTATATCAAGTGCGAACAAGTTCTAAAAGACAACAAAACCGGAGAAATTGTTGAATTGCATTGCTCTTACGACCCGGAAACCAGAGGCGGAACATCGAAAGACGGCCGCAAAGTCAAAGGAACAGCCCACTGGGTTTCAGCACAGCACGCATTGCATGCCGAAGTTCGTTTGTATGAGCATCTGTTTACGACACCGGACACCAGCTCCATCCAAGACCTACAAACCGCCATCAACCCGAAATCTCTCGAAGTTCTGAAAGATTGTCCGGTTGAACCGAGCCTTGCTAATGCCTCTCCGGAAGCTCGATTTCAATTTGAAAGAACCGGTTATTTCTGCCTCGATCCGGATACGACAAAAGAGCATCTTGTTTTCAACAGAACGGTCGGGCTTCGCGATACTTGGGCAAAGTTGGAGAAAACCCAAAAAGAAGAATAATTTTCAATGAAACGCATAAAAGCTACCAAGTTGGGGCAAGAAAAAAACGCGGAGACGCCGAGGCGCAGAGAATGGCTATTAGAGATGTTTTCTTCGCGCCTCTCTGCGCCTTCGCGGTGAAAAATTCCCTTTGATTTTTTTGTTGGCTAGCTTTGATACGAATCATTGATAATTTTTTCAAGAAAACAAAGCATGCTCCAGCCATGGGTTGGTTTTGCGCTCTCGTGAAATCGTGGTTTCAGGACCATGACCGGGGAAAACCGTCATATCCGGAAGCGTGAGCAGTTTTGAGCGAATTGTTTCAATTAGAAGTTTTCCGTCTCCTCGCGGAAAATCCGAACGACCTATCGATCCGGCAAACAGCGTGTCGCCTGAAAAAACCATTTGTTGGAAACATAAAGCAATGCCGCCCGGAGTATGCCCGGGAATTCCGAGAATCCGCGCGGTATGCTTCCCCAACGAAAGCGTGTCGCCATCCTTGAGAAGAACATCGGCAGGCGACACGGTAAATCCAAAACCCAACATTTCCGATAGATTTAGAACGGAACTCGTTAACATAGGAGCATCTTCGACGGAACATAAAACGCTCGCATTAACAGCCGCTTTTACCCGATCAACTCCCAATATGTGATCGGCATGCCCATGCGTGAGAAATATTACATTTTTTTGCCACTTTTTTTCGATGATTCGATCTATCAATTCCCTCGAACCATCAGCGGGATCAATAATAATGCCTTCCGGAGTCGCGGGGTCGTAAACAAGATACGAATTGACTTCCAAAGGTCCCAATACAAAACGTTCACAAATAATTCCGTCAAATTCAAATTTATCCATGCATATAATATCGTTCAAAACGCGAAATTAGGATAATGCGTAATTCAAGATTTTTTTCAATGTTAAGCCGTATATATCTCAGGTTTCAAGACTCCGATATAGGGTAGATTTCTATAATAATCCTTGAAGTCAAGCCCATATCCGACCACAAACTCGTTGGGAAGATCAAAACCCCGATAATCGATTTTTACCTGTTTTACATGACATTGAGGTTTGTTGCACAGGGCACACATTTTAATGCTTTTTGGGTTGCGACCCGCAAAAATTCCGGCCAGATAGGTAATAGTCAACCCGGTATCGACGATGTCTTCCACAATAAGGACATTTTTATTGGCAATACTTTCATTTAAATCCTTGAGAATTCGTACGACTCCTGAACTGACGGTTGAATGACCGTAACTGCTTATTGCCATAAACTCGGTATTAATCGGAATTTTGATAAAGCGACACAGATCGGCCATAAAGAGAAAAGCACCCTTGAGAATACAAACCATGACGATTTCGTCGTTCTTGTAATCATCGGTAATGTTTTCTCCCAATTCTTTAACTCTCTTTTGGATTTCATCGTTTGAAATCAGAATTTGGGAGACGTGAGGATGTATTTCGTCCATTTTACACCTTTCCTCGAGCCCATTCTATGGTTTTTTCGAGACCGGCGTCAAGCGCCACCACCGGTTCCCAAGCCAAGAGATTTTTTGCTTTCGTTATATCGGGTCGACGACGCTGGGGATCATCTTTAGGCAACGGATGCTCAATAATATCGCAATTAACCCGCGCTATTTTTCTGATTCGCTCGGCAAATTCCCGAATGGAAAGTTCCATCGGATTTCCTAAGTTTACGGGCGCATGGCCGCCCTTTTCCATTAGTGCAATCAAACCGGCCACCAAATCGGATACGTAACAAAAACTACGGGTTTGCGATCCGTTGCCGAAAATCGTCATTGGTTCGCCTCGTAACGCCTGCGAAATAAAGGCCGGGACGACACGCCCGTCGTTCAGTCTCATTCTTGGGCCATATGTATTGAAAATCCGGGCAATGCGAATGTCCACTTTGTGCATGTTGTTATAAGCCACCATCAAAGCTTCCGCAAACCTTTTGGCTTCATCGTAACACCCTCTTGGCCCGACCGGATTGACGTTTCCCCAATAAGTCTCTTTTTGCGGATGCTCCAAAGGATCACCGTACACTTCGGATGTTGATGATATCAGTATTCTGGCATTGTGATGCTTCGCTATACCTAGGGCGTTATGAGTTCCAAGTGCACCGACTTTTAGAGTTTGAATGGGTAACTTTTGATAGTCTATCGGGCTTGCCGGGGAAGCTAAATGGTAGATCTGGTCAATTTTTTCAGCCAAATAGATGGGTTTGGAAATATCGTGTTCGACTATGGAAATCAAATTTGAACCCTTATATTGAGACAGATTATCCCGTGAACCGGTAATAAAATTGTCAATAACAACAACTTGATTCCCGAGAGAAACAAGTTTATCAACCAAATGGGAACCAATGAATCCGCCTCCGCCGCTAACGACAATACGCATCGCAATCTCCTCGTTGTTTGTTTCTGACAATTAAACACCTATCAATCATAAGGTCAAGATTTAATTTCGATCTATTGAGTCCTGTATTTATTAATAATGCCTTATTTGTCGACAAGGCCTTCGGGTGCATGGGATAGTTTCGTGAAACTTTGCCGTTGGGGTTATCTCAATACCCGCAGTTGCCGATGAGAATCAATATCTTGAAAAACATAATTAGATACTTTTCAGACGGGAAATGGTATTATTTTATAAATCGAAAAATGGATTGTTTATGAGCGGAGAAACTTCAGTCGTCAATCCTCAGATTTATTCCGGGTTCAGTCATGTGGGATCGTGCCGTTTTTTCATCTGGATCCCCGGCACAAGACCGGAGGAGAGGCATTTCCTCATAAAAGAGCTGAAATGTTCTTATTCGATCGATACGCTTATGCTTCGAAAGGACCTGTATCTTTGCGCTGAATCCGGAGAAGAATATCTGGTCAAAGATTTCAGGATTACCGATATTTCCGATTCGGAAAATATCAAGGGAAGGGCGGCGGTTTTCTCTCCGCTTACGGTGAAATTCCCCGAGGTTAAGTCTTCGCTTCCCGTTGAAAACGGTTTGGTTTCGAAACCTACGCAGTTGCTTGCGATAAGGGCTGTTTCTTCAATGGTCGGTTCAGTTCAAGCCGAGATGAGAATCAATACCCGCGAAACACGGGACGCGGTGGCTGAATTGATTTCAGACATTTCCAAAACACCGGATGCCGTGATAAATCTCATTGCCGTAAAATCGTATGATGATTATACATACGCCCACAATATAAATGTAGCCACGCTTTCTTTAATGATGGGACATGCCATGGGTCTTTCCCGCGATGATCTTCATTCGCTTGGAATAGGCGCGCTTTTACATGATATCGGGAAGTTGAAGATCGCGCTTTCCATACTAAACAAGGAAGGCTCTCTGACCGAAGTCGAATTCGATACAATTCGAAAACACCCTCAGATCGGCTATGATATGTTGCTTCAGTCAAGGGAAATCAATCGAAAGTCTCTTTTGATAATTCTCCAGCATCATGAAAAATTTGGAGGGAAAGGGTATCCGGGCAACTTATCGGGGAATGATATTTCGCTTTTAGCGCGAATAGTAGCAATAGCTGACGTTTACGATGCTCTCACAACCGCGCGTCCTTTTCGTCAGGCGATTTCGCCTTATCTCTCGACGAAGATTCTGCTCAGCAACTCCGAAAATCAGTTTGATCCGGCCTTGCTTGCGGTGTTTCTTAAACGAATGTCCATCTATCCGCCGGGAAGTTCCGTCAAGCTGAACAATGGAGCGATCGCGGCGGTTATCCGACCGAATCCGGGAGCCATGCTCAGGCCGGTAGTTAAACTTTTAACTGATCCCCAGGGAAGGCCTATATTTTCCGATGAAGAGATTGATCTTCTTGTACAACAAAATCTTTTTATCAGCGGGCCGGCTATTACATAATCCTGATTTTCATCAGCACCGGGATTAAGGCCTTGTTAATAAATAACTGTAACAAATTTCGTTCATCGACCGACCATAAAAGCCTGAAAGAAAACAACTATTTGTAATGGTTATTTTCTTACAGGCTCTTAGAGTACAAACCGCAAGTTAAGCTTTGAGCTTCTCTTGTTCAATCTCGGTTTCGATTTTGGCGATTTCTTCGGGAGCGATCAACAAAGCTTCAGCGACAATTTCCAAGAGCTTGCGTTCGGCAGGTTCCAAGAGGCCGTCTTCGATGGCTTTCTTGAAGAGGCGCTTATAAAGACATCTCGGATCGAGAGGAGATGCCTTTGTTAAATCCGTTCGAACCATTTTTTCCTGAGCATCTTTCAAAATGCGGTCGAAAAGGTTGCGATCTATAAGCAAGCGATCGCGAATGGCCCGTAAAATTTCATTTTCTTCACGGTCAAAAACACCGTCGGCAAGAATTTCTTCCATGAGAATTTTGAAAACCCACTCGGTTGTGAGCCGTGTATCGGGTGGAAAGGGGCAAGTCGGGGAGTCGATTCCCTTTAATATTTCATCAAGCGTTTCGGTCAGCGTGATTGAGGACAAATCTTCCGTGATAAACGCGGAAAGCAAATCGTTCGAGGACAACATATCCATGGAGCCGTCGGTTTTTTTAACGGGCCAATAGATCGGGGCGGGCGTGAATTTAGCCGTAACTACATCTTCTGAGACTCCGGTCCAGGTGATGCGAAGCGATTCGGCTTCATCAATCATGATTCGTCTAACCGGTCCACCGTCCCATCTGATTCTATGTTCGCCTGGTAGTGCTTCCTTGATTTCAAGAGGAGTTTCACCGCGTAGTTGATCTTCGATCCAAATTTTTACGCCTTTTTTGGGACCTTCTATTACGATGAGACCGGGTAGTCGTAAATCACTGGGCACATTCCCGTGTCTCAAGCGGCGGAATTCTTCCTGGCATCTGGATGCCGTCTCAAGGAGATTGGCTTTCCAGAATAATCTGGCCAATCCATACCAGGGTTCGGGAATGTTGGGGAAGGCTTTACGGGCGAAAAAGAAGAGTTTCGCCGACCTTAAAACATCTTTAGCATCAAGTGCGGCATGAGCGCAGCTTAATAACGATCTCGGATTATCAGGTAAAAATTTTGCTACAACAGCAAGATCGCGAAAGGCTTCCTCGTATTTTTCCAGTCTGCCGAAAATCGCGCCGCGGTTGATTAATCCGGGAAGGCTTTTGGGATTGGCGCATAAAGCCCGATTGGCTAATTCCAATCCTTCGTGGGGATTGGATGCGAAGTGAGCAAGAAAAGCCCATGGTAAATCAAATGACGGATCGATGGTCGTTGCCGCCCAATAGCATCCCAGGGCCCAGGGTGTTCTGGGAGGATCTTCAAGATGAGCACCCAAAAGTATCAAGGCGTGGGCCCGTTCGCGTGGGGGAACGATAAATTTTTTTTCACTCGGTTTAAGTCGATCCCTGAGTATGGCCAACTGGTTGTGTTCAAAAAGCCCATCTTGGGATAATATCGAGTCGACCCAGCGTTCGGGATCTTTTTGGGCTTCCTCGAATTTCATCGTCGGCGCGGGCATGCTTGGAAGATCTTTTCCGGAAATGGTGACCGGTTGAGGGTTTGTCGCCAGTCGTTGCGCTTGAGCAAGGGCTTTCCCCGCCGTTCTAAGCTCGGCATTGCATATTTCATGCAAATCTTCAGCTATGAATCCGATGTAAAGTCCGCATGGGCCTGAGGCTAGATCGGGTCTGCGTTTCAACATCTCGCCAAGCATTTCCGTAAGACGGATATAATACGATTTTCTTTGAAGGATATCGCGCTCGCTCATATATGAAGCACGTAAAAGGGTGAGAAAATCGCTCGTTCTTCCCGTCTCGAAAGCATCGGAGAAGGTTTCCAAGATTTCCTTCTGCGCATGTTCATCAAGAGGAATCTTGGATACCAACAAAAACCAAATTTCTTCTTTTTTCATAACGATTTTCAGGTTATAATCTTAACATTGTTGAGTAGCGTATTCAATAATGGTAATTGTTCGTCGGGATTAAAATCGATAAAGAAGGAAAAGGAGAAAATCATGATCAGTAAAGAAATGACTGATGCTGTTAACAAGCAAATCGCAAAAGAATTCTATTCGGCATATCTGTATTTATCGATGGCGTCTTATTTTGAAGTGGAAACCTATCCGGGGTTCGCGAATTGGATGCGGGTTCAAGCTCAGGAGGAGAGTTGTCACGCGATGATTTTCTTCAATTACATTTCCGCGCAGGGGCAGCGGGCCATTCTAGGAGAGATTGACGCTCCCTTGGCGAAATTCACCGATCCTCTGGATATATTCAAAAAGACGCTTGCGCATGAAAAAATCGTAACCGCATCGATATATAATTTGGTTGAAATCGCTATTTCGGAGAAAGACTACGCTACTCAAAAATTCTTGGATTGGTTTGTTACCGAACAGGTGGAAGAGGAATCCAACGCCAACACGATCATTGGAAAACTCGAAAAAATAAAGAACAGCAGCGAAGGATTATTTCTTCTTGATAATGAACTGAAAACCAGAATCTTCGCTTTGCCGGCACCTCTGGCTACTGCGCTGTAAATCGCATCATTTCCGTCGGAGGGCAAGAAGAGTCATATCGTCATCCGGCACGGCTTGCCCGGTATGACTTTTTAAATCCGTTAATATTCCTTGAATGATTTCCTCGGCGGAGCAGTTTCGTAATCGACTTAAAGATTCACTTAGCCGGTCGTATCCCCAAGCGCATCCGGTCGTATTTTCAGATTCAAACACGCCATCGGTAAAAAATAGAAGCGCATCGCCTTTAGCAAGAATTACTTTCGCGCTTTTCCAAGGAAATTTTCTGGTTACCCCAAGAGGAACTTGGACAAGTGAAAGTTCGCTGATTTCGCCATTTTCAGATCGATGCAAGGGGAAAGGGTGTCCCGCGCAAAAATATTCGAATTCATGTTTTTCGATATCAAGTATTCCGGCAATAATCGACATGATCTTTTTCTTTATCAGAACTTCCCTAACCATTTTATCCAGCCTGGTCAGTATCACATCAAGACTTTTTCCTTGTCGAACCGATGTTGTAACGACTGTTTTGGCCATCGTCGTTATTAGAGCTGCGCTGATTCCGTGGCCTGTAACATCGGCGACCAATAGTAGGATTTTACTTTTCGCGACAGGTATAATATCGCAGTAGTCTCCCCCTAATTGAGTTCTGCTTATGCACTTGAAAGCCAAATCATAGTTGGGAATTATCGGTGACTGTTCGGGGTAAATATGCCTTTGAACTTCACGTGCCGAATCAAGATCTTGTCGCTCTTCCATCATTTTATTGAATGCGTCGGAGAGTTGTCGGAACTCGTTTCCCTCCAGCAACGGGATGCGGTGCTTAAAAGATCTTTGCTCCAGCGCGGTGACTCCTTTTGAAATTTCTTCGATCGGATTGAGAAACAATCTTGCCAAAACGCCTGCCAGTAAAATGCCGAAAAAGCCCAAAAAGATCGTAACAAAAACGAAAGCGCACTTTTGTTTGAATATGGCGTCAAGCAAGGGTTTCAAATCGGAAAGCGTAATGTATCCCAAGCCTGGCAGTATCTTGCTGGGATATATGGAAATAAGAGTGGGGTCATTTCCAAAGTTCGTGATCAATTTCTGAACCTGGTTTTGTTTTATCGCGATTTCTGAAAAGCGGCTGATTTTGGAGGACAGTTCGGACGGAACCCAGAGCCCCCAATTGACTTGATTTGCATGGATGCCTACGGGAAGTTTTGCTTTTAGGAAGTTGGAAATATGTGCAAAAGCCTCTTTGTAAGCGAAAATAATTGCCGTTGGTTTGTCCGAAGTAGGTTGGCGAAAATCCCAGTATAAATATTCCATTCGCGATCCTGCTTGGAAAAAGAATAATGAATCACGATGTTCGAGCAAGTCATTGATGCTGCCAAAAGTTTTGAGAGTCTTATTAATATGTGCATTGCCTTGGTAATGCTCTTGCTTTTTATCAGACTTGAAATACAGTTCCAAAATCCTATTTGCCAGAGCAGATTGAAGATTTCTCCTTTGGGAAGTTGAACCGATACTGATAAGAATGTTTCCGTATCTGTCGCGTGTTTCAATATTGGCCAGTGATTCTTTGTAAAAAAAAGATCGAGCTGACCGAAGGGCTTCGGTTGCGGTATTACTTATGATTTCCGGGGTGTCTCGAATCTTTCTCAATGAATTCAGTGTTTTCATATGCCATTCCGGATAGAGCAGATCAACTTCTTGTAGTCTGGAAACGGCTTCCTCGTGCGTTTTGTCTTCCAGCGCCTTTGCTCTAGCCTCGAAAAAGCTCATTCCCATGGAAATTATTAAACCTATGGGCATTAGTATCGCAGCCACAAAACCCCAAAGAAGTTTGGATTTTAGAGATCTGTGGAATAAAGAAGAGTTTCCGGTTTTAAGAAAAAAGAATAAACGCCATAAAACAGCCATAATTGTTGCGGAAAGGATTCCGACTCTAATTCCTCTTAAAGATAATTTGTTGAGCGTGTGAGCATGAAATATCCATATCTTTTTTTCGCCGGAGTTAAAAATTCCCAAGTAATTTGTTGTTTGAAACCTGCCATTCCCAAAGGATAGAGCTTTTTGTATGTCGTTTTTCCATGATTTCCATCGTGCGCCTCTGCAGAAATATCTTCGCGAGACTAAATCGACTATTACCCATATTTCCTTTGGTTCTCTCGAAATTTCATGCTTTATGATGTCGAAAGTTTTCGGAATTTCCGGTAAAAAAGCAATCAAACTTCCTTTCGCCGTTTTCTCCCAGAACAGCAAGCTTGTACTGTTGGCGATTCTTAATTCGTGTATTTTTGGGGTTTGAGACATTACACGATCGAATTGAAATTTTGATCCAAAAACTCTCTGATAGAGCTTTTGCTGAGGAGATTCGCTGCGGCCGTTTATGAGATCATCGTTAAGTTTAATTAGAATGCTTCGATACGGTGTGTCTTTTTTCAGCGGTGTTATTATTTTCCCGTCATTTGTGGAAAATATAAAATGAACATCCCATAATCGCGGGTGAATCGTATTGAAATAATCAAAAATTGAATCTTTGAGTTCGCTTTCGCTTACTTTTTGGAAAAGGTTTTCGCAGTAATAATTAAAATACGAATATTCGTGTGTGAACAGGAGGGGTTTTATTTGATTTTGGAGCTCATTTTCAAGTTCTTTTACTGACGAATTGTCCCGCTCTTGTATAACCTGATCTAAAAGTAAGGCGATCGCAAAGAGAGGCAGTAAAAAAAACAGAATAAAATTCACCCACCCTCGTAATCTGCTCCACCAGGGTGATTTTCGATTTTCGTCTACGTATACCGACATTTTTTCCAGGGAGGTATCAGCGATGAACCGTAATGTCCAAGGGCAAATAAAGTCAGATCATCCAACGGTTGTTGGGATCCCAAATGCCCGCGCCATTCTTTTTCCATAAGTTCGAGAATTGTTTCGGGGCTCTCTTTTGCAAATTTTCTAAAAAGATTTTCTACTCGTTCGTAACCGAATTGGTTTTGCTTTTCATCCGGACTCCCTACAAGACCATCGGAAAAGGCCAGGAGCAGGTCGTTTTCCTCCAAAAAAACATCAATGGTTTTAAGCTTGATTTTTGGACGAACCCCAAGCGGGTAATTTTCACTCCTGACCCATTTAATGCTTTTTTCCTTTGCTTTCCAAAGAAGCGGGGAAATATATCCGGCATTCATCAAGTGTACAAGAGATTTTTCCGGCTCTATCCATCCGAATAAACATGCCACCATTTGCCTTTTTTCCAATACTTTCGAGAGAATTCCATTCAGGTTTTCCATCAGATTGTGCGCTTCACCGCCATCCTCAAAGTGCAAAAAAACTCCTGCTTTTACCATCGCCATCGACAAACAAGCGGAAATTCCGTGTCCTGAAACATCACCGAGCATGAAACCCGTTAATCCGTTGGGAAATACGAAAGAATCAAAAAAGTCCCCTCCGATTTTCGAGCACATTTTGAGGCAAAGAGCGGATAAATATCCGGGAGGAAAACACGGTTTTGTTCTCATCAATGTCCACTGAATTTCATTTGCCGTATCAATTTCTTCGATATTTTCAAGCATTTGATTCAGGCCGGTAGCGATTTTCCCAAGTTCATTTTCAATTAATATGGGAATTTCATGTGAACTATTTCTATTTCGAAGTGCTTCGATTCCCAGTTTAATTTCACCAAGCGGAGCGATAAACTCCTGATAGAAGAGGAACCCCACCAGGATACAAACAAAGATTGAAATAACAAGCCCATCAAAAACGGCTTTCCAATGCCGGTGAATTTTATCTTCCCAAATGAACGTGGGGACCAGCGCAATGAGGTTTATGTTTTCCATTTGACGGCTTGGCATTCCGACAAGGAAGAATGTTTCGTTATTGATTTCAGTAAGACCGAATTGAATTTCCCCCGTGCGTGTTATGGATGTTGATAGACATTTTATTTCCTTTGAAGGTTCGGTTTGACCATACCAAAAATCGCTTCGATTATGCAAAGCAACCAATCGAAAAGGCTGATTTTGAATAAGCTTTCTTCGCAGGAAGGATTTTACAATTTGTTCGTGGGAGATCTTGACGCTCAAAAATGGAGTAAAGCGATCACCCAAATCACGGAAATTCCAAAAAAAGTAATCGAATTTCTCTTCACTTTTTATGGGAATAAGAACACCCGGGGTTCGGTTGGTAATATTTTTCTCCATGAACTCATCAATGAAGGCAAAGGCGGCTGCTTTTGCCTTTGAGGGCTCGGGTAGTTTCGTGTTGTAGTTCCCACGCATCAGATATTCCGGGATCAAGCTTAAATTATTATCACCACTGTTATCACTTGATCGTTTTCTCAAATTTGCCAGAAGTTGTCCTCGAGTATTCCAAACAGTGACGATATCAACGAGGTCCTTTTTAAAAAAAGGTCGTATGAAATGCGTAAAGGAAGCCATTCTTTCCCCTTGAAGGTCCGCGTTCTTGAAGATCTTTTGATAAATTCCTTCAAATCTGCTTAGTTCCGATTGAAACTGTCTATCGACCGTCATCAATAAGTCGCAACTGGAATTGATCAAGTCCTGCCGCGAGTTTGAAGAGATGTGGGATATTGTACCCACCGTCAAGAC